>Ga0209058_1000449_pt1 | contig 34974 bp, 39 predicted proteins | sample GraSoiAngelo_147_FD_185904 | JGI IMG/M metagenome (GOLD analysis project Ga0209058, IMG submission 185904) | Grasslands soil microbial communities from the Angelo Coastal Reserve, California, USA - 14_1009_05_40cm (SPAdes) (version 2) | ecosystem: Environmental > Terrestrial > Soil > Grasslands ... | reverse complement strand
CCCTACTACCTTTTCCGCAACACCCGCCACGGATAACGTGAACTCTCCCCGTCCGCAGCCAATGTCCAAGACCCGCTTTCCTCGTGCTTCTTTCAGAACTTTTCTGTCAAAGTAATCTTCTCCGTCAACTCCCACGGTCCACGATTCCTCTTGCCTAGCCCTCCTCTCGATGTTCTCCTCCGTAGTCCATTTTTTCTCCCAAAAGTCTCGGTCTTCATACTCGACTCTGGTCATTCCTAACCTCACGTTAGGAAGTAGAGTGTCTCTGACCGATAAGACTTGAAATGTTGGATGTAGCTGGAAAGGTGTCTGGGGATTCTCGTGAAAATAGTCGTCATTTCTGATACCCACACGGACTCCATCGACAATCTACACAAGCGGGTTCTCGACGAGCTGTCTGGTGCTGAGATGATTATTCATGCTGGGGATTTCACGGGAAAACGGCTCGTTGACGCGTTGCGTAAGATGGGCCCGTTCAGAGGAGTCTACGGGAACATTGACGGGCCTGATGTCAGGAGAGAATTGCCGGCGATTGACATCATCCAGGCAGAGGATTTCATGATAGGAGTGAACCATCCTGCTGAGGGAGGCTCTCCGCTTACCCTAGAGCATAGGTTAAGGCCCAAGTTCCCTGGTGTCCAGGCGATTATTCATGGGCACAGCCATCGGACGAAGAACGATTTTCGGGACGGTGTTCTCTGGTTCAACCCCGGTAGCGCAACAGGAAGGTTTCCCGCTACAAAGAAAACCTACGGGATTCTAACAATCAATAAGGAGATTCGTGGAGAAATCATCACACTTTGATAAGATGCACGCCAAGTTGGGCTCTAGCCAATCGGCTTGGGCGCGTTTCCTCACGCAGGCGCCATATTCCAAACTCTCCCACCGTTTCCTCTGTCTCCACAGGATTGTACCATTTTCTTCTTGAGCCGAGGATGGCTCTGAGCTTCCACCTCAGCGACTTGGGGACAGAATCGGTGGCATAGAGAAGCTTCTCAACCTTTGAAGATAGGTCAGATGCTTCTTGAGAAGATAGGACACTCATCTCTTTCACGTGTTCTCCAATTCCTTGGAGGTTGGTGGTTACTGTGTACCAGAAGCCCCAGTCTCGGGACAATAAGTGAGCAACTCTGTCTGTGCTAATGGTTTCCAGCTCTTCTTTCCCTGCTATAGTATGGGCCTTGAGCAAAAGTAACGTATCGATCATGTCCTTCCTGCTGAAGGAGACTATCTGCAGCTTCTCCAGTAGGAGATCGGAGAGCGGGATCGATATGGGGTCAACTTCCAATCTATCGCGGAAGCTGATAGGATGGTTTGCGGCCTTCAGCTTGTCCCAGAAGACATCAATGTAGAACCATCCTTTCGGGTGAAAATAGATCTGCCTCTGGCTCGCCGAAGTAGACATCGTAGACGGACGCTTCGAATAGCCCAACGACTCCATGATCTTTCTCACTCCGTCGCGAGACTTGTAGTAGGTAGCGAAGTCGATGTCACTGTACTCTTGACCTTTCTCAGCGGACCTGCCCAGTCGATTTGCAAACTCTTTCTCGTTGAGGCTGTGAACCTTTATCGCGAGGCCACCTAGCATTTTCAAGGCGACCTTCGCTTCTGAGGCGGCTCTGAGAATCCTCAATGATTCATCTACGAATATCCGAGTTGGCACCTTTCCATTCCATTCGGCGAGCATCTCAATTGTTCTGTTCTCTGTCACTAGGCCTCGACCTGGTCTCCTAGATAGCTGGTTTAATCTAAATTAAATCCAAAACGGTTATGTCTGCGTTCGTTCGAGCCTAGAGCTCGAAGAAGATTATGTCCACATCCAACACCTGTCCCAAGTGTGGATACACAAATCTTCCTAACGCCAGATTCTGCGCGAACTGCGCAACACAACTAGCCGCCTCGCTCCCATCCTACCAAGGTCCTCAGCAGCCTCCGAATATCTCACCAGCACAGTGGTATGGGTCGCCCCCAGGATACTGGAATCCGGTGGAGACTGCGAGGAAGACAAACATCGACAGGACCAAAACTGGGCTCCTACTTGTGATCGCGGGAATACTCCTCGGGCCACTGCCATACATAATGTATGTAGGATTGATCCTAGCCATAATCGGGGTCATACTGGTCATTATCGGCCGAAACCCCTTCGGCAACAACCACTCCAACTATACCATATTTTCCGTTGTAATCTATTGCGTAGGAATTGCGGTCGCCTTTGTCGTGGGGTTCCTGTTCGGTCTCTCCTTTGTCTCCGCCGCGTTGAGTGGCGGCAGCCAGACAGCCATTGAACAAGCATTAGTTTCAGCCTTCAACGAGCTCCTCATCGGGGTTCTCATTAGCGGCGCAGTCATCGGAATAGCTTATGTGATCTTCACTTACGCGTTACAGGACTCAATGGGCCGCGTCTTGCTCTACATTGCCTTCGCGATCCAACTGGCCGTCTCGGTCACGGTCGCTTACATTGTAAGCCCGCAGGTTCTAGGGGCAGTCACCCAATCATTTTCCAGTGGAACCTTCGACCCCTCTCCACTCAGTGCGCTTCAAGCCCAGCTACAATTTCTACGATTGTTAGGTCTCATTCCCGCGGCTATCTTCGCATTCGCTTACTACAGAGCATATTCTCGAATCGCAAAAGGAGAAGTTCCTGCGGCCGCAACGCCGCTGGCATCATTTACTCCCAGCTCAGGGAGCGGGTAGCAATACGGGAAGCTCGACTCTGAGCCCTGGCAACTAGTTACCCGTCAGATCGTACCCACATCCAGTGATGACTTTGAACAAGACGCATCCGTGGGAGCTAGCTTGGAGAGAAGGGAGATGGGAAGAGACATCTCCACCACTGCCAGAAGTCGTAGAGTTCGCCCAGGACTTGAAACGCGAAGGCGCGAAGACGATCCTCGACCTAGGCTGCGGAGCAGGTCGTCATTCCATACTTCTGGGCAAACAGGGATTTCAGGTAGTAGCTCTTGACATTTCGGAAACGGCCCTCAACACCCTTGACGGCCGTCTGAAAGTCGCTTCGATTGCTAACGTTTCTCTTGTCAAGCATGAAATGCGGGATCTCCCGTTCATAGACGGCTACTTTGATGGTATCATCTGTACCAATGTCCTCCATCATGGAAATATCGTTGAGATCAAGCGGACAGCTGGTGAGATTCGAAGAGTGATGAGAGAAGGGGCATCAGCGCTCATCGTAGCTTTGTCAGCCGCAGATTTCAGAAAAGGTAATGGAAAGAAGTTGGAGCCCAACACCTATGTCTTTACAGAGGGCGATGAGCGGGGAATAATCCACCACTTCTTCTCGCGCTCAGAACTTGAATCATGCCTCAAGGGAGCGAAGATCGTGTCATTCAAAGAAAGAATGATTCCTGTTGAAGAAGGTGGAAACCGTGCCCATTTTCTAGTGACACTGAAAAAGCCCTAAGCGCTCGCGGCCGCACCAAAGGGGTAGAAAGAGCGCAATCGGACTAAGGTGTCGTGTAAGGCTGGAGACTCGCGCTACTTCAGAGCGCTTAGGAACGAGCTGGTTGGCGTTCCTAAGCCTGTCACGTCATCGTACCCGGGTGTAGATGTGAGGCTTAAGTTCTGGTTCATTGTTCGCAGACGATAGACTACTCCCGCGCTAGCGCCAATGTTGTTGACGTAGTTCGCGCGTACCACCGCCACCGTTGAGGCTGGGCTGACAACGTCCGTGAAGGCGGATGAGCCTGCGAGGCTGTAGAAGAGTGGGTTGGCAAACCCATGAGTGTGACCAGCAGCTTGGTCGGCGAGTGCCATGATTCCGGCTACCAGTGGAGATGATAAGCTGGTTCCTCCGATGCGATATTCAGAATACGCCACTGTGCCATTGGGGAAGGTTTGTGTTTCACCGATCAAGTATCCCGTGTTGGGATCGCCGACAGCCGATATGTCCGGTACAGCTCGACCGGTTCGTCCCTGAGCTTGGAACACCGAGTTAGGCACTACTCCGACCTGGTAGGATGGTTCCGCGAAGATGCGGCTTACGCCGCCTCCCGAGCCGTACAACCATGAGCCTGGCGGAGTAGGAGACCATTTTGTGCCAGTCCATGATGATGTGGTTGTTCCCCAAGCAGTCTCAAAGAGATAATTGTTGGACGGGCCGACTGCGAGGCTGGTCCCTCCGACAGCGGTCACAAATGGGCTTGAGGCTGGCCAGTCAGTGGTAATATAGCCCTGCACGAGTGACTCGTCGCTGTTGTCGCCCGAGGAGAAGTAGATTCCGATGCCTTCGACAACTCCTTGCAGAATCGTGTCCTCTTGTGGCTTGATGTAGCCGAAGGGCAGTATCTCGGTATTGAAGCCGTACGAGTTAGTAACGATCGACGCAAGATGCCGGTCAACGACATGGTTCAGTGCCGCGTCAAGGTCTTGGAAATTGTTAGGCGCGCCCACGAAAACGATAGTCGCAGCGGGGGCCATGCCGTGAACAGCTTCCACGTCAAGCGTCTCCTCACCATACCAGCCCTGTGGGTCCTGAAAGAGCCCTTTCTCGGGGTGGTTGTAGGTCCCAGGTGCAACAACTTGGACGAGCTGGTTTGCTGTTAGTGTCGGAAGACCGCGATTGATCGACCACTGGTTAGTATCTTGGATGATCGTAGGTGCCGCATAGGCGTCGATAATCGCTACCGTCTGACCTGAACCATCGTACCCGGAGATACCGTACGCGCCCTTGATCTGTTGGGGAGTATATCCGCACGGGGCAAAGGGAAGAGTTCCCGCTCCATACGGATTCGTGAAACCTACAGCCTGCAGCTGTCCCCAATACGATGAGCACGGATGAGCGCTAACGAAGGCAGGTGGCGGAGGCGCGTCTCCGACAGTGCTATCCGTGTGAACAAATTGTACGCTATCGTCGAGGCCCAGGACACCTGTGACGATGTTTGCTAGGGAGTTGGGAATGGTGACATCAGCGGACGGGGATCTGAGGCTTAGGCCACCAACGCTGTAGACTCCGAAGCTGGTGCCGAACGCGGCTTGCGCCTGCGCGACAGTTCCCTCTGCTGAGACATAATGATTGTTCATCGGGGTATACTCAACGGAGAAGCCTTGGCTCTTGAGCCAGGACTGGACCGCACCCACCTGTGATTGTGACGGAGCGAATTGCTGGCGGAACTGTTGGGGTGTCAGATATTGACCATAAGACGGGCTCTTGGGGTCGGAAACGGCCTGCGCGAGAGCCTCAACCGCTGACGGGTTATTCCAACCAAGGTAGACGCGGAAACCAACGTCAATAGTCGGGTTAGCAGCACTCTGGTAGTTCTTGCTGTTCGCCCATGTAGGGGCGCTTCCCACGAGGGTTGAGCGGCCGGAATTCGCTGCTTGAGCGAACAGGCCCCCAAATGAAACGTTTAGCGAGACAATCAATGCCAAAACACTCAGAGCGAGGAGTATTCTCGGTAATGACATAACGAAGACCAACGTGGGTTGGGTCTAATCTATTTAACAATTGGTAACCGGCAGCAACCCGCGTCATTCCCAAGACCCCCAAAGCTACACCATTCAGTTGAAGAGAATCCTGTTTCCGCCAACAAACTGATTGGTGAGAATGTTCTCCCTCTATTCCAGCGGAAAGAGATCTAGAGTAGGAGTTCAGCTGCTCTCTTGGGCCCGCCTCGATATGTGAGCAGCCATCATCTTTTCTGCGTTATCATAAGCTAGGCGAATCAGTTCTTTCGCGTTCTCAATATCCTTTTCCAAACCGATTCTGAAAATGACCCAACCGGCTTGATGATGCACGAAGCGATGCGGTTCAGCCTTACCCTCCTTCAGCGTTCGCTCTTGGTCTTCATTGGAGAGTCTGATGTCAAGTTGCGAAGTCCCATGAGTATGCATGAATTCTAGACCGTGTACTTGATATTCTGTGCCGCCCAGCCTGTGTGAAGCCTTTGTGACGTTAGGGAGCTGGAGAATCCAGTCTTGGAGAGACTCGGTCAAAGGATACTCGTCCTAGGATTCGACCAGTAGTCTTCCATCCTCCATGACCTTCTGACCGCTAATTGTTACTGTCGCCTTGGTCATCGAGGCCCACCATTGGCCGGTTGCGCCATTCATACCGCCCTTTGCGCTACTATGGCCGAATCCCACGATGGTGCTTCCGAGGACTTTATCATCCTGGGTGAACCCGTGGCGAAGCTTGGGGTTCAGTCCGAATCCGAAATAGGAGAAGCGATTCTCATCTCCCGATCCCTCTCTAAGATAACGTTCGAAGATCTCCTTTCCAGATCTCGCCGAAAACTGTTTGATCCGGCCCTGTGCTACTTGAAAGGTCAGGTCCTCAACTTGGCTTTTTCCGGCGCGGATTAGCGGGTCGTAGACTATTCTTCCTTCAGCGCTATCTTCCGCGGCTGAAACTTCGATTCCACCGGTTGGCAAGAAAACAACTTCTCCTCTCTCGGCCTTCTCCTCTGTTGCCAGGCCGTACGAATAATCGTATGGGCGTTTGTCGAGTCTGAATCTGAAGTCAGTTCCAAACGGTGTTGTCAGATGCACCTGTCCTTCTCCGCCCATCAAAGGTTCCAGTGCACGTCCATGGGAAGCCATCTCTCTCGGGTCGGCGGTACAACCTTCAAACATTACTCGTCTCCACTCCTCCAAATCCAGACCCATAGACGTTGCGCGTTCCGGGGTCGCGAGAGTGGCTTCGATCCCCACCATCTTCACTTTGTTCCTCCTAGCTACTTTCGCCCACTGTTCAGCAAACCTGCTCCTATCGTACCTAGCGTCAAGCCATACACTAACCGACCCACGTCTATCAACAGGAATCCTGTCCCACGGAATAGGCTTTCTCGGTCCCAAAGTATAGACGTAGATTTGAGTCTCTTCCAATGCAGCGGCAATATGAGCTGGCAAATTGTCAAGGAGCTCCAGTGGAGCTTCGATCATAGAGCGCAACCAGAGGTCTTCCAGGTGAACCGTCAGAAGCACCTCGAGACCACGTTTCTTGGATTCCAGGCGAGATCTGACGCTAGTTCAAGCGTGTGGTCCCAGCTGTTGATCCACACTCGCTGACCGGGCTTGGTGCTAAGACAGCCATCAAGGATTTGTTTAGAGAGCGTTGCGTACCCAGTATCCATTCTTGTAAGTCCTACTTTTTCCCTGAACTCTCCTCGTCCAAGCTTCTCAGGTCCGGATTACTGACAAAATAGTAGGGCTCGCATGTCACTACAAAGGTTTAATCGCTCGTTCTTCCATTTTGTGAAATATGTCGAGACAGTGGACACTCCCATTGCAAATCAGCGAATTCAAGGCTGATGACTACGGGAAGTTGGCCCGCGTCTTCGGCTCTATCTTTCCTGATTACGACCGGACACCAGAAGAGTGGCGGTTTGAAGATGAGAGCCTCGACAGGTCGAAGTTCCATTTCAAACGATACTCCTGTATCAGCAAGGACGTCCAAGAACCTGTCGGGTTTGCTCAATGTCAACATATTCCATGGATGTATCATCCGAGGAAGCTCTGGTTCGATATCTGGGTCGACCCGCAACATCAGAGAAAGGGCATAGGGAGCGCCCTCTACGAGAGGCTGAACCAGGACTTCAAGGATCTTGGCACCGTCACATCATGGACTGGGGTAAGGGAGGACATGCCCGTACCGATCAAGTTCGCCTTGAACCGAGGATTCCATGAGAAGATGAGAGCTTGGGAATCACGCCTCAACCCAGCAACAGTTGACATCTCAGCTTTCCAAAAATACGCGGAAAAGGCATCCCAGCATCGAATCCAGTTTGTCACATTAGCCGATGAAATGAGGAACGATCCTGAATGTTACAGCAAACTCCATTCTCTAGTTCAATCCATTTCGGAAGACATTCCTCGACCTGAACAGTTCACACCCGTGTCTTTCGAGCAATGGTCAGCTTTCGAGATGAAGAGCCCCAACCTAGTTCCTCAAGGCTACATGATCGCGAAGGATGGCGACAAGTACGTGGGTATGAGCACGGTATGGAAGGCTCAGAAGGATCCCAAGGGACTCTATCAGGGACTAACTGGAGTAGTACGCGATTACAGGGGACGAGGAATAGCGGTCGCCTTGAAACTCAAAGTTATCGAGTTCGCAAGGAACAACAGGTATGAGAAGCTCAAGACCTGGAACGATTCGACAAACGCCCCCATGTTGGGGATCAATGTGAAGCTTGGCTTCAAACGAGAGGTCGGCTGGATAACTCTTGAGAAGAACCTGGCATAGATCATAATGAAATCAAAGCTCCCCGTTCTAACCCTCAAAGGCTCACCCCGCCAGATTGGATTCATTCATGGAAGGAAGGCTCGTCCAGAAATAGAGAACAATCTAAAGGTCTACTTTGGTCGCTTCAAGAGCGAAACCGAACTCTCACATGACGTAGCCATCAGTCGAGCAGCAAGATTCCTAGACGCGATCAACAAGGTCAGCCCAGAATACGCCGAAACAATGAGAGGGGTGGCCGCTGGCTCTGGCCAGGAAATCCTCGACATCACCGCATTGAACGTCCGTTATGAGTTGATGTACAGCCAGTTCTCGAAAATTGGATTAAAGCCGATACCCAAGACCTTCGGCTGCACAGCCTTCGCTACGCTCCCCGCAGCGGTCGAGAACGGGCATTTGATCATGGCGCAGAACTGGGACTGGATACCAGAAGTCGAAGGACTATTCCTCAAGGTCAGAAACGAAAACGGCGCTGACACACTGTCATTCACAGAAGCAGGAGTAGTCGGCGGAAAAATCGGCCTAAACTCCGAAGGACTAGGTCTCCTGATAAACGGAATAGTTTCCAGCAAAGACGACTGGGCACGTCTTAAGAAACCCTTCCACGTCCGATGCTGGGAGATTCTTCGATCCAAAACCCTCGCACGCGCGAGGGCGGTCATTTCACAGGGTCAAAGAAACTGTTCAGCCAACTTCATACTGGGACAACAGAAAACTATCAGATCAGGCAAGGTAGTCGATATTGAAACTGCCCCAGAAGCGGTTTGTGAGCTCCGACCCGACCGAGGAGCCGTGGCGCACACGAACCATTTCTCAAATCCGAGAATACTTGGCGTCAAACAGGTCTTGGACGAAGAGCGATTATCTACTCTCCAACGATATCGAAGAATACAGAAGCTCTTGGACGGTTCGGTTCGCGTCGGACGAAAACTGGGAATTTCTGACGCAAAGAACATGTTGAGAGACCATTATGGGAAGCCCGAATCTGTTTGCAGGCATTCGAACATGAAACTCCCAGAGTACGAGAGATACGAAACGGTCGTTTCTGTAATAATGGATCTGCCCAGCAGAAAAATGTGGGCCGCGACCGGCACACCGTGCTCCACTGAATATCGTTCGATGAGTCTTTAGAAGTATTCCGGAAGAAATCTCTAGCCGAATCATATTTCTACAAGCAGACCCATCTACCAAGCAGTCAGTCCATGCCCTCCGCCCAGAAACGAAAAGTTCTAGAAAAGAGACGAAAGCGAGAGAGCCGAGGAAGGACTTACCTCATCGCAATCGTCCTAATAGTGGCAGCGCTAGGGGTTGGCTACTATGCTTACTTGCTCGCAACAGCGCCACGCCCAGATTTCATAATCGGGGCTCCTCCAGGCGTGGCGGTACGAGCGGGAACTCCCACTACCTCAAAAGTCAATGTGACCGCCGTGAATCAGTTTAACGGAGTCGTCGACCTGACCGCTACAGGTTCTGCTGGCCTAACCGTATCGATCACCCCTACCACCATCACCGGCTCTGGGGTCGCCACGTTGACTGCGTCCTCCGCGACAAACGGCACTTATACCGTCACCGTGACTGGCACCAGCGGCAGCCTGACACACACAGTGAACATGGTAACAGCACCACTCTTGGCCGCATTGTCCACCACGGGCGGAACAATCGTGGTCCAGCTCTTTCCTGCTTCAGCCCCTAAGACGGTGGCGAACATTGTCAGTCTAGCTCAATCAGGATTCTACACGAATCTCGTCTGGCACAGGATAGTCAGAACCAGTCCGGGCGTAATACAGACTGGAGATCCAAACACGAGGGGCGGTTACACGGACAGATCAACATGGGGCACAGGAGGCTCCTCGCAGACAGTTCCCCTCGAGATAGACAGTTCCCTCCACAACGATAGAGGGTTCCTCGGAATGGCTCGTTCATCTGACCCTAACAGTGGAAGCTCCCAGTTTTACATCAACATGGCCAACAACAACTATCTGGACGGGCAGTACACGGTCTTCGGGAAGGTGCTAAGCGGTATGAATGCAGCTGACGCGCTCTGGAATACTCCCACTAATTCCCAGGATCAGCCAATTAACCCAGTGTTTCTGTTGAGTGTTACAATATCTGGCAGTTAGCGAGAAGCTCCGGCCTCAAGGTCCTGCTGCTGTTCTGAGGTAGTAGGCCCAGTAGCCTTTCGCGCGTCCATACTTCTCCGCAATGACATGGAGCCTCTGTTCTTTCATTGGTCTTCCATAGACTCTGCCTGCTGCGGCGATCAATCTCTTCTCGACTGCGAGCTTGTCCATTCGTCCGAGGCCCCTTAGCATTATGAGCCTCGAGGAGAACTCTCCTATTCCTCTGATGTTCTTCAGCCAGTCCTCGACTCTGTCATACTCTCCCGTTCTAAGGAATCTCTCGTCGACCTCGGTGAATGCCTTGGTGATATGGGCGAGATAGTCTTCTCGTCGTTCATGTCTGATGAGTTGTTTCAGATCTTCATTGGAAGTCTCAGCTAGTTGGCCAGGCTCTGGAAATGCTCTGTAAACTTGACCGTTTACTTCGAGGCTCGTGCCAAATCGTTCAAGCAATGCCTGTCTGGCTTTTCGTGCAGCGTTCAGTTGGTTCCTTTGTGAGAGAACTGCCCAGCATGCGCATTCGAATGGTGTGAGGAATTTGACTTGGTGTAGCCCGTAGAGCTTCTGAAGAACAGGGGCAAAGTTAGGATCGTTGATCGCTATCCGATAGAACTGGTCCAGATCGTCATTGAGACTTAGAAAGAAGGAGATCCTATCGAGTATCACATCTGTAAGTCCATGAGAAAAAGGATGATCCGAAAAGAGAGTGTATTTCAGAGCAGGCATCTTGATCGTTCCGGTCGGTTTGAGCCGGAAGACAATCGTTCGGCCGCCAACAGGGATCGCTTTCGTAAGCGAGACCTCGCTCACGGTCTGGTCCTCCTGCATGGGAGGAAACATTCCTAGAAAGTCCAGTGACTTTGCAAAATCAAAAGGGGGTGTTGGCCGAAGAGAACCTTCTTCGGAATGCAAGCCCCTTTCGTGGATCATACGCCTAGAGACAATGTCATGGTTGCCTACTTAGGTAGGCCGTAAGGTCAACGACTTTGAAGAGAAAACAAGAGAGAATCGATATGCTGCAAATCGTTGATGATCCGAGGAGAGTGGAAGACGCGTACGCTCACCAATACGACAATCTTGCTAGAAAGATAGCGAGGCTCGTCTCTAGTGGGAGCGGAACTCTCGCAGAGATTGGGTGTGGAAAAGGTCAACTGACCATTCCCTTGGCAAAGCTTCTCCCAGGACACCGATTCAACGTGGTGGACAATTTCACGGGCGCGTACTCAGGGACCCTTGCTCCGTTGAACAAGGCTCTATCTCAAGCGAAGCTGAGGGGCCGGGTCAAGGTGAACAAAGCAGACTATCTAGATTGGCTGTGGGAAGAATTCTCCGACAAGTACGTGGGAGCAATATCAAGCGAGTTTCTTCACGAGATCGATTCCTACGAGCTGCGCATGTTCTTGTCGGAATGCTAGCGGGTTGTGAGACCCGGTTGTCTTACCACCCACTCTTTTCTCTCCCCAATAGCCAGAAACCGTCGACAGAAGCTAGTGATAGACGCGGACAGTAACCCGAAATGGACGAAGACTCCTCCCAAGGAATGGTTTTCTCCCAAGCCCGCATTCGTAGTGTCAGAGCTGAAACGAGCAGGGTTCCAGAATCTCCATACTCAGAAGATGGAGAGCAATCTCATCATTAAGGGCGATGCGGTCATGAGCTTTCTGCATAGCTGGGCTGTCAGGAAAGCATTCTGGAGATCATACAGGTCGGAGCTGGCGAGCGAGGGGTTGGAGGTCCCTGATTGGATCATCGTGTCAGGTCGTAAACCCTAGAGAAACTAGTCCGCATTCTGAGTCAAGCTAACGGAAAGAAAGGTGGGATGTCAATGACGACCGCGATATCCTGTAGTTTAAGCGGTCTCTTTTGTCTGGGGGTCTTTTGTTTGGTCCATGGATCCGCCGCATCCGCAGCCGGGTCCGCAGCAGCAACAACTCAAGTCACACTTCACCTCGGTTAGTCAGTTACTTTTCTAAAGTATTTAAACCGGCAAGTACCCAAACAGTAACGGAGTTACACGATGGTAAGGACGAAAGAAGGAGAACCATGCTGCACCTGCCCCTGCCCCTGCGAAGGAATAATCGAGATCATCGGGAAAAAATGGGCACTCTGCGTACTCGCACTCCTAGGAAACGATGGAACCCTACGATTCAACAAACTTGCCGAGAAACTTCCGGGAATAAGCGCGAAGACACTGACGGAAGTTCTGAAGGATCTTCAGCGAACCGGGCTAGTAAAGCGTCAAGCCTTCGCCGAAATTCCACCACGAGTAGAATACCATCTAACGAAGGAGGGAAATGAGTTGACTATGCTGGTGGCGCCGTTGATGGTTTGGGCTGATAACAGGACTGGGCTTGTCAGGCTGGAATCTTAGGATGCTTGATCCTAGACTCGACGAGTCTTCCGGCTCGTTCTTCCAGCTGGGCCGCTTCTTTCCGAAGGTCGGAGACTTGTCTTGAGATCTTCTCTACGTACTTTTGGTCATCGAGACTTGCTAGGTTGATCAGGACGTTGCTTGCGGCTCCTTCGACGGCTGCACGTGCCGCCGAGACCGCAGTCACTACATCGGACAATGCATTCGTGGACCCTTTCTCCGCGACTTCGCGAGCCAGTCGCAGAACTCTAACTGAACAGTCGAGTGTTGATAGCGGGGTCTCAGATGCTTTGACAGTTGCTTCTGCTATCGCCTTTTTTCGAGCCTCAGGCTGTTCTTTCGAGAGCTTGAACGCTTTCATTACCAGGTCAAAGGCTTCAGTGTCCTCGACGACCAGGCGTAGGAGTTTCTGGCGAAGGCCTTCGCCCTCCTTCACCACCTCGTTGAGCTTCTCTGCACCGGGCGGCGCCTCTTTCTTTCCCAACGTTATCCGAGCAACCATAGAGACGAGACCCGCTGCGAGTGCCGCCATGTACGCGGAGACGCTCCCGCCTCCCGGGGTTGCTCTCTTAGAGGCGACTTCTTCGCTGAACAATGCCAGACTCTGGTCGGTCAGTGTTGAAGACCTCGGGGCAAAGATTTTCCTCTCAAGGACTTGGTCTCTGCTGAAATTCTCCAACCGCAAATAGAACTCTGCCGAGTCGACAAGGGAATCCATGGGCGCGAGCCCGACGATCTCGCTTCCGACAACTGGGACCCCGTAGCGATCGGCGAAGAGCTTGACGAGCTCGTAGGCTTTGAACAACTGGCTCTTGCGATAATTCGTCAGGTTCATCGACACCTGAACTATCCCCCGCTCTTTCAGCTCAAACCCGAGAGCCTTCACGAACGCGAGACCACCATCTTTCGCTCGTAGTTGATGCGCGATATGCTTCGCTATATCTAGGTCTTTAGTTCCAAGGTTGACATTGAAGGCTATCAGGATCTCTCGGGCTCCAACAGCCGTGGCTCCCGCAGTAGGATGGATGGTCTCCGGACCAAAGTCCGGCTTCTTCACCGGGTCTTTGCCAATCTTATCCCGGAGGCCTTCAAACTCTCCCTCCCGGACATCAGCGAGGTTCCGTCTTTCGGGAGTAGTGGCCGCTTCCTCGTAGAGGAAGACAGGTACGTGAAATTTTTCGGCAAACTCCCGGCCGAAAGCCCGGGCGAGAGAAACACAGTCATCCATCGTTATGCCGGATAATGGTACGAAGGGGACGACGTCAACAGCGCCCATTCGTGGATGTTCACCTTTATGGTGTGTTAGGTCGATGAGTTCGATCGCTTTTTGGCAAGCTGCTAGTGCAGCGTCCTTCACGGGTCCAGGTTCGCCGACGAAACTTATCACTGACCGGTTGTGGTCCGGGTTGGATTCCACGTCAAGAAGTGTGGCGCCAGGCGTTTTTCGTATAGAGTCAGCAATTGATTCTATGACCTCTTTCCTCCGACCCTCACTGAAGTTGGGAACACACTCGACTAACCGCAATCTGGGACGCCTCTCAATCGTCTCCACGTCAACTCGTCTACTTAATAGTCAAGCGGGCCCGAGAAGCTCGATCTTTATGATCGACTAGTTTCTCAAAATCTCCTCTAAAATAGAAATCTCCACGAAAGCTCCTCCCCTCGATAGCGTGGTTGTACCAGTATCTGTCATCCTCCCACATCTCGTCCAATGGAGGCTGGTCGATTGGATACCATTGGAGAATGCCTTCTTTGCTTTCCTTGATGGTCCCGTGGAACTGTTTCGTAAGGAATACGTGTGCTATCCAGTCCGGGTTTTCTCGTTTGTTGTACTTGAAGAAAACGAGCGTTCCAATCTTTCTCAGCTGTTGGACCTCCAGTCCAGTCTCTTCGTAGACCTCTCGCGTAGCGCAGTGCTCAGCCGTCTCTTTGGGTTGTAGTTTTCCGCCAGGCGCGTTCCATTTGCCTGCACCGAAGAGCCCAGGGTTCTTTTTCAGCAACAGGACCCTGTTGGCATGAATGATGAAGCATAGTGTCGCGTGAATAGTCAATTGGACAATTCAGGGGTTGCGTTTCTGTTTCAGCAGGATGATCGCCTGGGCTAGGTCACCGTTTGATTGTCGCAGTGCGTTCGTAGCCTCTTCAGTGGAGACGCCTGCTTGTGAGGCGACGAGTTTCACGTCTTCGTCGGATCCTCCGCCAATTCCTTCCTCTCTCATAGTTCCTCCTCCGACTTGGTAGACTGTCTGTCCTTGGACCGTTACGGTGGCGACTTCGGGGTTGTCGATGACAATCCGTTTGGTCGGGGTTTCCATTATCACTTTCGTGACCTCGTCTAGTTGTTGGACTTGCATCCCCATGCGCTGCATCATCCGGTTTGCTTCGCGGGGATTGATCTTTCCACGACGCATCATCACGAAATCACTCTCTTCCACCTGTCCGGTGATTGTTAAGCCTATTCAGAATCGGCAACTCCATGCCGAACCTTTACAGCCACTCCAATCTTGAAGCTCTGCATCTCTATCGCGTTGAAGAAGGATCTTCCAACAGCCAACAACCGGTCCTTTTTGTCCACCACGAGAACTTCTTCTTCAGGCCGTAGCTCCGAGTCGACTCCGATCACGTGTTTGGCGAACACGTTTCCCCCCTTCCGGATGAACGGCTCTACTCCGTGAGTGACTTTGACCCGTAGCTTCGGAGCCTTGAACACACGTTTGAGAGCGAGGCCTCCATTTACGGTTAGAGCCAGGAGTCCGTCTTTGGGACGATATGTCGCCAATAACTTCCCGTCGTCGTAGACGTGGCGTATTCTATGGGTGTTAGGGGATCGCACGATCAGTATTGAGGGTGGAAAGGCCTTCTCGGCTCCCTTGCCGAACTGGTAGGCCGCTACAGCGCGGATCCGTCGCAGCTCGTGGAGTTGAGGCTTGACAGGTTCGAGAGGCATCCTTGTTCCGATACCTAATTAAACCTGGTCGGAGCCTATTTCTATTGTTTCTCCCCCACGAGGTCTTGATTACAGCATTGTACTGCGAGGTTTGCGGGAGCGAGATAATCGGCAAGCCCGCCCGGTCCCTTGTTGAAGGCGCAACCCTGATCGTTTGCCAGAAGTGCTCCAGCCTGGGAAAGGAGCTTCCCGGTTTTCCCGAAAGAAGACAGAGAACAGCCCGACTTGGACCAGTGCCCTCCCACACTCGAACCCCAATAGAGAGCCTGCCGAAAGCGGTTGAGGACTCTGATCTTGTCGAGGATTATCCCATGATCGTGAAGGAGGGTCGTGAGAAGCTAGGCTTGTCACAGACGGATCTCGCCTTCAAAGCGAAAGAGAAGCTCACGGTGATACAGAAGATCGAGCTAGGCAAGATACTGCCTACGATGAGGTTGACGAAGGAGCTAGAGCATATTCTACGGGTGAAACTGCTCGCGCCGAGAACAGAGCTCGAGATTTCCACCGTGCCAGTCAGGCAAGTTGGGCCGAGAGAGCTAACCCTCGGCGACGTCGCGCTGGTAAAGCATAGAGAACCAGAAAACAAGTAGGAAGAAGGCCGGCAACAATGCTTCTAGTAACTTCGGTAAAGCATTATTTAGTCTGAAACAATCGCGCTACTCCATGGCTTCCCTGGGGCAGGCGAAGACTCTCGGTGGAATAGGAGCTATACTCGCCCTGTTGTTCTGGGTCCCGGCCAACGTCGGCATTGGTTTGCTAGTAGTGGGGCTCGTGTTGATGCTTTTCGCTGTGAAGAATATCGCCGATACGGTCGGAGATCATCCGATCTTCGACAACATGATCTATTCTGTCATCTTAGCGATCACAGGACCCATCATTTTCGTCGTGATATCAATTGAGGCTACCGTGTCATTCTTCAGCGCCTTCAGGGGCTTCACTCCAGGGACCATGACTATCCCTACTGGATTTTGGGCCGCGGTTGGCATCTTTATTTTGGCTGTTGTGATATTGTGGGTTTGCATTCTGATCTCAACGATATTCCTCAAGAGGAGCTATGACGCTATAGCTTTGAAATTGAGAGTTGACATGTTTCGGACCACAGGGCTCCTGTTCCTCATCGGAGCAGCGACACTGATCGTCTTTGTAGGTTTTCTGATACTCTTCATTGCTGCGATCCTTCAGGTAGTGTCTTTCTTCTCGATCTCTGAAACGCCACCTCCTCCAATGCCCTCACAGCAAACCTGGGGACCGCCAGTGCCTCCTTCACCGCTGCCTCCGTCTCAGGCCCCGACACAATAGGGCGCCTCCAAGACCGCGCTCGTTACACAGCCAGATGGCTGATTAGCTATCATCGTGGGCCGCTGGAACCTTTAGAAATAAAGAGATTGAAGGAGGGAGCGGCCCCTGAAAAGATGACGGTCAGAGCAGTCCCCCTAGCGGTACCGGAAGAGGTTTTCCTTCGGGACACGGACAGAAAACGGGCCAAGAAAGGAATCCTAGGCGGAGCAGAGGAGCGGATTGTATTCGCTAAGAAGATCTTTCTGCCCTATCTCGATTTCACTTACCGGTTTCCTTCGGAACGGGGCCTGCTGTCAAAGCAGATAGTGATGAGCGAGGGCCGGTCAACGGTATTAGCCTTGCGAGAGGCGAACTTCGGCTTCGATCCCAGACTAGTAGAGCTGGCCCCGATGCTTGCTGAAATGGAATTGGACTCTGCATCAATCATTAACGGGGTTGAATCCACGGTCTTGGTTAGCGAACGGTTGGCTGAGCTCAAGAATCTCCTGAGAGATTATGAGGTCCAGTCAGAAGAGAGATCGGAACAGTACGAGGCTCTCCCAAAGGAGAGTCCGACGAGAGAGAATCTGAAAGAGAATATTGAGTTCTTGCGGAAGACGAAGTTGTTGCGATGGAAGATGTTTGCCGACGGGCTGCAACTCCCCACAAAACTCGATCTCGACAAGCTAGAACTCCTCAACGGGACGCTGTTTTACATGCCCTATTTTATCGCAAAACTCTCGCGTGGAGGAGAATCACGCTATATTGTCTGGAACCACGAAGGCAGAGAAGATGACACGATCGCGGACGAGATGACGAAAAACAAGAAGTTCCGAACCCTCATCGAAACCCACGTGATTCCATAGACAGCCAAAGTTGCCTGTAAAACCATCATAGTGATATAGCAGATTACACGGTCTCTCCGTGACTGCGACAATGGCCTACTGCTGGAAATGCGGAGCTCAGCTCTACGACAACTCCTCCTTCTGCCATGGCTGCGGAGCGCCAGCAAAACCCCCTCCAACAATGGCTTCGGGTAGCCAGACAGGCTTCGACCGTCTCAAAGACGACAGAGCATTCCAAGACCTCTGGGTAAAACGCGTCATTGCCTATGTCGTCGATGTGGCTATCGTATCGGTTGCAGTGTATTTTCTCCTACTCGTCACGGCCCTTCCTGCGCTCCTAGCCGTCTTTTTCGGCCAGACATTCCCCTTTGCATGGTTCTGGGGGTTCTGGCTCGGCGGAATCGCGCCGCTAATCGTTCTAGCTTATTTTGTTCTAGCTGAAGCATTGTTTGAGCGGACAATCGGAAAGGAGATAATGGGTTTGAGAGTTGCGAGGCTGGATGGCAAACGCGTCGACCTTTGGTCCTCGCTTGTCAGAAACGTTTCAAAGATTGCTTTCATCCTTCTGGTTCTTGACGTGGCAGTGGGTCTCGGGACCCATGGGGATGGTCGGCAAAAATACAGCGACCGCTATATTGGAACCACGGTCGAAACCACGAGCACCAACAGAATTATTTCCTAACGGGATATAGATCTCTACCAGAGTCATCCACGATTCGTACGGGCCATTCTAGAGAAAAGAAATCAGCTTATTATCCTCAAACCTTCGCATTCACGAGGGTGCTGCATCTTGGGGTCTAAGCCGGCTAACCGCGGAGAGAAGAAGAGTCGTAGTTCCCGCGGGAGAATAGAAATCGCTCATGATTCTATGGAAAACTCGATGCTCGGCAACCCCATAGGTGAGAACACGTTGTGACGAGTTCTACAGTTTGACAGGGGTTCTGTAGGACTTCAAGCCCACCCCTCTAAGCCGATTACCAATCTTCGCGATAACTCCTGGCGCTTCGGTGCCAATCTTGCACAGGACGGATTGAACGAAGAGAGAAAGACTCTCCACCTTCACAACGTCGCTCTCCAGGCCCGAAGCCCTCACAGCATTCTCCACGAAGGCTCTGTCGGCTCCTACAACGATTACTCTGTCAAAGGGATATTTTCTCCACGAAACAAGATTGTCCCTCGCCTGATCATCTAGTTCAACAGAGATGTTTTCGCCTTCAAGTTCAGTCACGATCATCTTCAGTGGGACACAGTCGACCAGTGCATTCGCGTCAAGGATCTCTCTAGCAGACCTCGGTTCTCCATCGGCTAACTGAGCCCGCATTCTGTGGAGTGGATACAGCGCGTCTTTGGGTCTCGGGTCTTGGATTCCAATGTCAACGTAGACCCCGTAACCGATCCGGCCGGCACCTGCGATGAAACCTCTTACGACATCCCACTTTTCCAAATTCGCGCGAGATAGAGGAGCTTCACCAAGCTCCTGTCTGAGGAGGTTGAGAAACGCGTCCGCATCTTTACCTCTAGCCTTAACTTGGAGCCATTGTCCTTGCTGGCCAAAGTCCGACTCTACCTCAAGCCCGTTGGCTTTCTCAGAGAGAACCTTAGCGATGAGCTGTGAGCCTTGTTTGAGTATTTGTGGGGGAAATTTCTCGGCGAGGGTGGCGATCTGCCACTCCTCTACCACTTGCTACAGCCTCGGAGGAAACCCGGTTTAGTTAGGGTGCGAATGCTGCAGGCCGTTCTTGGAGTTCGGACTCTATCTTTTTCGATAGATCCTCTAGCACCTGGACTGTCCTGCTGTTGTCCTCGCTGATTAGTTGGCCGTTGCAGCTACTGCATCGGAACGCTGACTCCATGGCTTCCTCGAAAGTCACTCTGACGGTGAGGCATCCTTTGCACATGAAGAAGCTGTGTCCCTTCTCGTATTCGAGGCGTGCTCGCATCTTTTCCAGAGCCTTCTTTTTTCTGCTTCTTACGAAAGCATCCAGCTGGTCTGGTTGAAGCTTCCAGTGATAGATGAACCAGCCGGTCTTCTCATCACGGCTCCGGACAACGGTGACTAAGGCGTGGTTGTAGAGCTTGTAGAGGACCCTGCGGGCGGCGTTCAGCTTGACATTCGCGTTTACCGCGATAATATCATCAGTAGTTGTTCCAGCGTCTGATAGTGCTTGGACGACGCTGAGAGCTTCCTGTCCGCCGAAGAAGCTTGCCAGTCGTTCAAGATCATCATGATTAGACCCCATACTCGCAAAAATCCCTCGTTGACACCCTATATTGTGCGGTTCTCCAATTTAATCTATTAGGCTCTGAAGACGTATTCCTAATCATGGCGAGGCTAGTTGTGCTCCGCATCGGGCATAGGTTCTTCAGGGATTCGAGGGTGACGACTCATGTCTGTCTCACAGCTCGGGCGCTTGGTGCTGACGGTGTAATCATAGCCGATAGGGAGGATAAGACGGTTGAAGCTACTATCAGGGAAGTTGGAAAGAGGTTCGGCGGAAACTTCTCTGTCGAGTCCGGAAAACCATGGAAGAAGACGATTAGAGACTGGAAGGAAGTAGGGGGGAAGGTGGTGCATTTGACCGCTTATGGCATGAAGCTGCCTCATGTGATTCAGGAGATTGATGACACTGACACCGACATACTCGTAGTGGTCGGGTCAGAGAAAATGCCTGGGGAAGTTTTCAAACTTGCAGACTGGAACATCTCAGTGACGAACCAGCCGATGAGCGAGGTCGCCGCTCTAGCCGTATTTCTCGACTGGCACTTCCAACACAGCGCCTTCGACAAGGCCTTTCCAAACGGACAGGTCCAGATTGTTCCATCAAGTGATCGGAAGAATATTCAACATCTCAGCTAAAACGAGGCAACGTGTAGTATGTTCATCGAGGAAACATTGGAAAAATTTCTCGACGAGGACATTGGCCAAGGAGATATCACTACTGACGCTCTTGTTGATTCGAAGTTAAGGGCTACTGGGCAGGTCGTTTGCAAAGAACGAGCCGTAATTGCGGGCTTGTCCGAATCCATCATCCTTCTCAAGCTCCTAGGCTGCGAGGGAAAATCCAAGTTCCGGGACGGACAAGAGGTCCCGGCCGGAACCATTATTCTAGAAGCGGATGGTTCTGGGAGTTCTCTTTTGAAAGTGGAACGTGTGCTGTTGAACATGCTCTCTCACATGTCAGGAGTGGCAACTGCAACTGCTGAGCTTGTAGAAATCGCAAAGAAGAATGGGAGTTCGGCCAGAATCGCCTGTACGAGAAAGACCCTTCCCGGTCTCAGGTACTTCGAAAAACGAGCGGTCGAGCTAGGAGGCGGCGATACCCACCGTCTCAGGCTTGACGATGCTGTCTTGATCAAGGACAATCATCTGGAACTAGCAGGCTCCATAACTGAGTCTGTTAGAAAAGCGAAGGCCAAGGTGAGCTTCACCAAGAAGATAGAAGTTGAAGCAACTAGCCCAGACCAGGCCGTGGAGGCAGGGTTGGCTGGAGCCGACATTATCCTTCTGGACAATATGACACCTCAAGATGTGAAAAAGTCGTTGAACCTGTTGGAAGCTAAGAAGCTTCGAGTTCATCTGTTGACAGAAGTGTCCGGTGGCATTACGAGAGAGAACCTCTTGAGCTACGTCAAGACGGGCGTGGACGTGATCTCCGTCGGATCGATAACTCATTCCGCTAAGGCAATTGACATGAGTCTGGAACTCCACTCTGTCAAGAAATAGAGAGGCTTTGACAAAATCTGTCTTTGGGATAGTGTTCTGACTCGAATGCTAAACAGCTGATCGAGAAGGCAGAACAAACCCGGGAGCTAGAACACCGGCTCAAGCCATCTCTCCGACTGAAAACTCAGGACGACATCTACAAGTTCATCCATGATAGGGGTCTTGTCTCTGCTCTGGGAGGAAACGAGCTTCCAAGTTTCATCAGTGCAGTACTAGGTCGAGCCTGGAAGCCGTCTGCGAAAGGTTTCACCGGATGGAATGATTGGTGGTCGATGAATATATCCGGCCAGTCAATGGCCCACGTCTCCCGTGAGGTCGAAGGAAGAAAGGACATTCTTGCAACAAGAATATTCCGACGCACCAAGACCTTCGTCGCCAATGAACTCTGGCCGATTCTCGACATCACAGTAAAGCATCACCAAGAGCCTGCAGAGAAACGAAAGATCCTCTCAGAATTGGAACTGAAACTGCTGGAAACCATTGAGACCGAGGGTTCGATCCGGACTGATCAACTGAGAAAGAAGCTTAGACTCGGCGCAAAAGAAAACAATTCGAGGTTCCACCGCTCGCTAAGTAACCTGGAAAGCTACGCGATGATAGTTGGTGTTGAAGATCCCCATCCAGAGAAACATATGCACGCTAACATTTGGCAGACATGGGACACGAGAACAGGTGAAGGGATCGATCGTATCGACCTCTCTTACCGCGAAGCGCTGGCCGAACTCCTCGAGAGAACTATCGATGCATGTGTTCTCGCTCACGAAGATCAGATGCGAAAGTGGTTCCGGTGGAGTGTCGACATGGAGGCAGCTAAAGGAGAATCGCTGAAGAACGGAGGAATCATAAAGGCAGGTCCCTTCATCATCGCGCCTCGAATCTCAAGATCCTGAGATTCAATATTTGTGGACTATGCAGTGGTTTCTCTCTAGTTCCGAAGTCATCGGGTTGGGCGATGTAGATTAAAGCAACTCGCTAGAAATAACGTGGCGGACGATGCCGTCGTTCGAACTTATTATCACGGCCTTTCTCGCGATCTCCCTGACGGCTTCCATTATCTCCAGCAGGACTAGAACACCCTACACGATCGTTCTCGTCCTATTCGGATTGGCGATAGCTGGCTCGTATCTGCCCGGTCTCTTGGGGGTCAACCTTCTCTATGACAGCCTGATCGGCGGAGGGCTATTTGTTGGTCTGGTTCTTCCCCCGCTTCTCTTCGAGACTATGATGAACATTCGCTACGAGGATCTTCGTGCAGTTGTGAGGCCCGCCCTGCGTCTTGCAACGGTCGGGGTTGTAATTGCCACGATCGTCGGAGGACTGTTTCTATGGCAAATTGCCCAGCTGCCGCTCACTTCCTCCTTCGTATTCGCGTCGCTAATTGCACCAACCGATACTGCTACGGTTCTTGAGATCTTCCGGAGAGCAAGGCTTCCTCGAAAGCTCTCGACGCTTATGGAGACAGAGGCCGCTTTCAACGATGCTACCGGAATCGCGATTTTCACGATAGTGATCACGTCTTACAGTGTCTCTCAACTCTCGCTCTTTCGGGCTGCTACGAGCTTCGTGACGATTCTCGGGGGAGGTGTCCTCGTGGGGCTGGCTGTCGCGCTTGGGGCTCATTTTCTATCGAGAATTGTGACAGATCCCATGTCTGAGACAATGATTACGATCACCACGGTGTACGGGTCCTTCACTGTTGCACAGGCTTTCGGGGTCTCAGGGTTGGTGGCGGTCGCTGTCGGAGGGTTGTACTATGGGAACTCGACGGTGAAGACTTGGGTCCGCCCTCAAACAACTCGGATTGTCAGGAATTTCTGGCGCATAATGGCGTTCATCGCGAACTCTCTTGCCTTTCTCTACATTGGCCTTAGTACCGATCTCTCGAAGATAGTCGCCGATCTTCTTCCGATCGCAATCGCTTTTTCAGCCGTAATCCTCGCCCGTGTTGCGACAGTATACCCTCTTCTCGGAACATCAAAGGTGGATAATGCCCCAGTTCCTAGATCTTGGAAGAACGTGGCACTCCTCGGAGGGGTGAAGGGCGCACTCTCAATCGCACTGGCAGCGTCTCTCCCAGCAAACACTCCTGCCAGGGATCTGATCACTTCCATGGTGCTGGGTGTTGCCTTTCTTTCCATTATTATACAGGGTTTCCTCCTGTCAAACTACACCGCGAGGAGGTTTCCGAGGAGGCCGAGCGGAGGATTACAAACAGTTCTATCAGCCAAGAGATAGAAGCGATATTCTCAACCTTCAGAAAGCATGGCTAAGCCAGCACATAGGATCTGCAGTGCAGGTTCTGTGCAGGTGCTTTACAGGAGGTCGCGAGAACTTTTGAAACAGTGGAACAAGTTACACTCACGGTAAGTTCCCCGTCTGCACATACTATGCAGGAAGAAGCATGAAGAAAATCGCATTCTCTCTCTGCCTGGTAATAGTGTCCTTAGTGGCTCTCAATGTCGCCCTTCTCGCCCATGCACCCCCGAATACTCCACCCGTCATCGGAACCCCTGTTATCCAACCATCTTCAGCAACCTACAGTACCCCGGCAACAGTCTACGTGAACGTTACTGACCAGCACTCAGGTGTACAAAACGTGACCATCATTTACACGACTGACAACTGGAAAATGGTTAACGCGACTCTTCTCGCCTCATACAATGCCACAACTACCACTGCCACTGCTCAGATACCAGCACTGGCAACCGGAGGCCACGTAGCATTCTATGTTGTGGCCTTTAACGGCAACGGCATTAAGGGTGTCAACAATAACTCGGGAAGCTACTTCGGCTACGACGTCGCGGCACCTCCGTCACTAATCACAACAACGAATGGGTGGATAGTCACCGGCATAATCCTGGGAAGCTTAGGAGCATTCGCTGTCGCCGCACTGCATTTCCTCAGGAAGAAACCCGAGACCAGGTCTCACTCAACAAACTGAATCCAATAGTGCAAACTCACAGTACAAACAACGGCAGCCACCAAACTCCACATTTTTTCCGCGGGAGGCCCCATCCTTACCTTCCCTCGTATCAAGATCGAGATGTCAACAATTAATGACCAGGCGCATTCCGATCTGAGCTATGACAGACTCGCTTGCCGGTTCCTTGTCCCCCGATATCGATGGGAGAAGCCGAATCATAGAGAGAATTGAGAGGGATGCGGGGGTCCCGAACCTAACTGATGTTCTCGTTGATCGTCTCGCCCCTACCGATCTGCAATCGTTGCTCTTGGAGGTGTATGGCCGCAGGGCAAAGAAGCGCGACCCAAAGGAATTGATTAAGGATCATATCTCAAACCGGTTCGCCCGGCCTTCTACTGCAAGTCCGACCCGCCTTCTTGAATGGGATCACATCGCGTTCTCGCGACTACCCAAAGTCTTCCAGCCTGTCGAACTCTCACCGGTCTGCCCGCTAGGAACAGGCTCTGTGCTATCCCCGATTAGCCAGGACTGGACCGTCTCGACGAGTCGGAACACGGAGATTGTAGCTGATTCAACGAATGTGCTCGCGATTGAGTGTGCAGTCCGACGCCGCGAGCAGAGGAACATCTCTTCAGGTAAAGCGGCATCCGTTCACCTGGCCGCGAGTCACCGCCTCTTACGAGGCCAGAAATTCGGCGTCGGTCCCGGTACCAGACAACACTTCAGAACCTTCACTCTGTGTAGCGCAGGCCGAGACCCAGGGAATCTCCTGTTCGAGACCGAAACAGTAGGTCTCCACATCGGATTCTATCTATTGGCACTCATGAAGTTTCTAGGCACCAAGGCATCTCTCCGGGTTACCGTTTCTGACTTCGGGTCAAAGGCCGCACGGTCGGCAGTTCAATCAGGAGTGGTTGAGAAGCTTCAGTCCGCTCACAAGAAGATCAGAATCGGAATCGACCAAGATCGGAAGCAGGGGAGAGGATACTATGGCGAGTTGTGTTTCAAGATCTTCGCAACTCCCTCCAACGGTCGGGAGCAGGAGCTGGTTGACGGTGGCGACGTCAATTGGACACAGAAGCTCCTCAACAATGCAAAGGAGCGTCTCATCATCAGCGGATGTGGCAGCGAGAGACTGTGTGAGCTCTTCGACCCAGCCGGGTAAGCAACGAGCACTTAGGGCCCCTATTCTTACTGCCGATTGCTTTTTTCCTTGTTCAGCAACTGGTCCAATCGGTCAAAACTCTCGTCCCAGTATTGCTGGAACTCGGTAGCCCAAACAGCAACTTCCCGCAAAGGTCTGGCCTGGAGTCGGCACCAGCGTCGCTGTGCGTCGCGTCGGCGCTCAACGAGACCGGCCTTCTCCAGGACCTTGAGGTGTTTGGAGACCGCTGGCTGGCTGATCGGCAGAGGCTCTGCCAGTTCCTGGACGGTGGCCTCGCCTTGCGCGAGCCGGGCGAGGATAGTGCGGCGCGTCGGGTCGGCTATGGCCAGGAAGGTCGCAGATAGGGTGTCGTCGTTCAATGAATGGTCCGTAGGAGTTCGTCGAGGCGATCGAAGCCCTCGTTCATTCCGCTTTCCATGCCGCTGGCTAGCATGCCGTCGCGATGCTCCTTGCGCTCGAACTTGACGATGGATGTGACTGTGGTTCGGCCATTGTGTTCTTGGAAGAGGGCGGTCTGAAGGGACTCGCCTGGCATGCCTTCGAAGTTCCATGTCTGCACGATGCGCTCCGGGCGAACGATCTCTCGGAATTCACCGTGGAAACCGTATTTGGTCCCGTCCGTGTCGACGTGGGTGAAGTGCCATCGACCGCCGGGGCGAACGTCCATCTGTTCGATGGTCATCTTGTATTTTCGTGGCCCCATCCATTGAGCAAGGAGCTTTGGATCTGTATATGCCCGGAACACGGCGTCGCGGGGCGCGTCGAAAGTGCGTTCTATTCGGATTTCCGTATCGTTTGGTGTTGTGATTAAGGCGCGTTTCGCGGTAGCTTGTGAGGATTTCATAGGTCCCATGTATAACCATATGGCTATATAACCATTTTTTGTTAAGCTCAAGTCTTCTATGGAAACTGAGGCCCAAATGGGGTGCTAGACTAAAACGCGCTTAGAGGCGCTGATACCTTGAGGCTTTGACAATGTGCAGGAATATCAGACCCCTCTTCAACTTCGACCCACCAGCCACAGACGAGGAGATACGGGACGCTTCTCTACAGTTCGTCCGAAAGATCAGCGGATTTCGTCAACCGTCGAAAGCAAATGAACGCTCGTTCCTGGCAGCGGTCGATGAGATCGCCCATGTCTCAACTAACCTTCTCCGATCACTTGAGACGAACGCGCAACCGAGGACACGGGAACAGGAGATTGCAAAGGCAAAAGCTCGCTCTGCAACTAGGTTTCCTGCTAGCGTTCGCTTAGCCGGCCCGAACATTCTCTAGAAATGTCGTGGATGGGACGAAGAAGAGGTTCCCTGTGACAGCCCGGCTGAAATCCAGCAGTCTGTCATAGTTGCCTGGCGGCTTGCCGACGAACATGTTCTGAAGCATCTCTTCGCTCGTCCTTGGTGAGCGGCTGTAGCCGATGAAGTACGTCCCGAACTCTTTCTGACCGGCGTGACCGAAGGGCATGTTGTCCCGAAGAATCTTGACCTCCTTCCCATTCTCCACTATCTTGGTGAGTGCGTTGTGCGCGTAGGTAGGCTTGACCTCATCATCCAGCTCCACATCATTCAGCTTCGTGCGACCGACGATCTTTTCCTGCTTCTCAGTCGGTAACGCATTCCAGCCGGCCAGATCATGGAGATACTTCTGAATGATCACATAGCTTCCCGAGGCGAACCCAGGATCCTCGCCGGCTATCAGGGTAGCATTAATGGCCTCCTCGCCCTTAGGGTTCTCCGTCCCGTCGACAAAGCCGATGAGGTCGCGACTGTCAAAATAACGGAAACCGTGAACCTCGTCGACCGGGCTGATCGCAGGTCCAAGCCGAGCCGTGATCTGCGTCGCCAGCTCGAAGCACAAGTCCATGCGCTGCGCCCGGATATGAAAGAGCACGTCGCCCGGTGTTGAAACGGCATGACGCTCTCCCGCCCGGATCTCTCGAAACTTATGCAGGTCTCTTGGCCGCGGCTTCCCGAAGAGCTGGTCCCAGGCATCGGACCCGAAACCCACGACACAGGAGAGGGTTCCCTCTTGTTCGCGAAATCCTACGGATCGCACGAGCGCGGCCATATCGGCACAGAAAGATCGGATCAGGGCTCGATGCCCATCACCGGGATTGATTGTTACGACGAGAAAGATTGCGGCGCGAGTCAGCGGTGTCGCTACAGCCTGTGGGACCACATGGGAGATATCAGACGCCCTAGGCGTCATAGGCGAGAAGCTGGCCTAGAGCGCTGAAAACGTTTGCTGTCTTTCCTCTATGTAGCCGTAGCGAGGCTAGGCTGGTGTTGCTACTTCGAGCTTCTTCTCGTGGAAGACGATACCATCATGGTTCCTGATCTCTAGGGACGACCGCATGATCCCGCCGACGCTCCAACAGATGTTCGCCAACCGAATGAACGCCACAACTGATACAATACCAACATCAAGCTATGCCTCACTCGTCTCGCATCCACACGAGGTCTTCGAACTGATCCAAGCAGCAGCTGGTGCAGGCTTGAGCCCGTCGACGGCAACCACAACGACCCAAACGGCGGCGCAGTGGCTCTCCTCAACAAGAAGTAGGCTCCGCCAAACTTCCCTCCTTCTTAGCGTCTCGCCCAGGACGCCTTCTTCTTCTCTGAACTAATAGTTACTTCAAGGTTAAACGCTAGGCTGCCAAACAGCAGAATCGTCCCCTGAATGATTCCGAAATATTTCTTTCTGACGAAAGGGGTTGGAAAGCACAAAGAGAACCTGGCCAGTTTCGAGCTGGCTCTCCGTGACGCGGGGATTCAACACTGCAATCTCGTTCCGGTGTCGAGCATAATTCCACCCGGCTGTAAGCTGATCCCGAAAGAGAAAGGTATCCAGATGTTGCATCCTGGTGAGATTACGTTTGTCGTGCTCGCGAGGAATTGTACGGATGAGCCGCACAGGCTGATAGCCTCATCTATTGGCATCGCTATTCCCTCCGAAGAGAACCAGTATGGATATCTCTCTGAGCACCATTCTTTCGGGCAACCGGAAGAGATTGCGGGAGACTACTCAGAAGATCTCGCAGCCAGCATGCTGGCGACTACTATGGGTGTCGCGTTTGATCCTGCAACCGCTTGGGACGAGAGAAAGCAACTGTTCATGTCCAGCGGCCTGATCATCAAGACGACCAACATGACGCAGTCTGCCATAGGGGACAAGAGTGGGCTCTGGACCTCGGTTGTGGCAGCCGTCGTATTTCTGCCCGCAACCCCCGCTTCGGTACAGGACCTTCTGCCTCAGTCAAACCAACCTGCAGTATGACAATCTGTAGACGCTGAAAAAGAGTCAATTTTCTTCGATCTTACCGCGTTACTTCCACTTTGTGAGTATCTCTTCTCTGCGGAAAGTAGCTGTGCCAATGCGAAAGAGAACAAGGTCAACGGTCGCGAGAATAGCAGAGATGATGAGAAGATTGTTGGTGTTGAGCGATACCAGGCCTATCTCACCTGCCACGTAGATGACCATGAATGGGAGGAACATGAGAACTCCGAACATGCAAGCGGTCGCTCGTGGATGCGTGCGCCAGTTTAAGGATGAAGGCCCCCTCCACGTATAGACAGAACTCGTTGGGCCGGGGAATGATAGAATTGTTGATATCTGGTTCGAACTCTCCTTATCCTGTTGATTCCGGTGGCCAAGGCTCCAAGCGAGACAGTTACTGAACGGAAAGACGAGGTTTTCCATGAGATAGATTCTAGTAGCGACAGGTTTGTTGAGAAGCTCCAGACGCTTTGCAGACAGCCTAGCGTGTCTGCCCAGAACCTTGGACTCAATGAGACTGCGCGACTTGTTAGCAAGTTCCTCCAGGAGACCGGCCTCACGGTAGAACAGTTCTCCCCGAGCAAGGGTCCGCCAGTCGTGTTCGGCGAGCTCCCTTCGAAGACGGGTAGAAAGACGCTTGTGATCTATAATCACTATGATGTGCAGCCAGTTGAGCCTGTCGAGTTGTGGAAGAATGCTCCGTTCTCGGCAACAGTGGAGGATGGCAGAGTCTATGCGAGAGGAGCGAGCGATAACAAGGGAAACATCGTCTCTCGATTAATGGCGATTAACGCGTTCCTGAAGGTGACTGGAGACGTTCCCTGCAATATTAAATGGGTGATCGATGGTGAAGAAGAGATTGGTAGCCCCCATTTCTCCGAGTTCATCGCCCGTTACAAGGAGAGGCTGACCGGGGAATCGGCGGTCTGGGAGTTCGGAGGCCTAGACTACGAGGATCGTCCACTGATCACCCTGGGTTTGAAGGGAATGCTCTATGTTGAGTTTAGAGTTCAAACAGCGCTGAAGGATTCGCATTCAGCCCGCGCGGCTGTGGTCGAGAATCCGGCGTGGCGTCTTGTCCGGATGCTGGACACGATCACGGACGAGGATGGCAGAATCACGGTAGAAGGCTGGTATGACGACGTCAAACCTTTCACTCAAGAAGAGCTGGAGGTCATACGAGTGATGCCGCTAGAAGAACATAGTATTCGAGACGAGCTAGGGGTCAAGAACTTCCTCTATGGCCTAACAGGCTTCGAGTTCAAGAAGGCCTTCTACGGAAACCCTACAGCAAACATCGCTGGAATATGGTCAGGTTACACTGGCCCTGGACACAAGACAGTTCTTCCATCCGTGGCCCAGGCGAAGATGGACTTTCGCCTAGTGCCAAACCAGGACCCGGTAAAGCTGGCGGGGAAGTTGAGGCAGCACTTGGTCCGGCACGGATTTGCTGATGTTGAGGTGAATCTTCAGGCTGAGAATCCTGCTGCCCGGACGCCTATCGACGCTCCGATAGCGAAGATTGCAGCCCGTGCTGGGAGAGAAGTTTTTCGCAAAGAACCTGTGACCCTAGTCACCTCGGCGGCTTCGGGTCCCATGCACTATTTCACAAACACCCTAGGGCTGCCGACTGTGGCCATTGGTTGCAATCATGCCAAGAGCAATACTCATGCTCCCAACGAGAACCAGAGGATCGACGTGTTCGTTCAAGGAAGCAAGTGGATAGCACGGGTCATCGAAGAATTCGCTAAAGCCTAGAGTATTGTCGAGGCTCCACAAAGTCAGACCTTAAACGAAACTCTTTGACGTCAACTCTCCTCGAAGGTTCAACTGGGTCTGCTGGCGAATAGACGATTGGGCCGCCACCGGCTGCGGATCTTCGTCCTCTAGCGCGAAGGGATGGAGAAGCAACCTCCATTATGTTAGGCTAAAAACCCGACCTCGAATTGTTGTTGGCACGAAAGACGTGTAAATTATTCATTGTAAGTATCAGGATAGAGAGTGGAAGAATATGCAAGCGTTGGATTGATTGATGTATCTCTCGAAGACGAAGGCTGTTTGAAGCGCGAGTCAAATCTGTATTCACTTGTGTACATGCTGTTGATATTTCACAGTCATCACGCACCATTCCATGAATTCGAGGATAAGCAAGTTTCCTCGCTCAATTATGGTAATGCTGATAGTTGTCCTATCCGCGTTGGTGGTCTCCATGCCCCACGTTGTTAGTGCGACTCCTTCCTTAGGATTAGACGGAGTGGGAAAACCGGGTGGATGCTGTGTTTCAGAACTGCTCACAACAAACAATGCCAATGATGTGATAGTTGTTGTCGTCGAGTGCGGCTACATATCGTGTAGTGATAACGTGTCTTCTGTCACAGATAGTAGCGGCCTGGACTACACTCTCCGCGCATCATTTGCTCCCAATGATAGACTTTGGGAATACTACGCTATTGCGCCCGCGCCCCTCTCATCTGACAATATCACCGTGTTAGCCTCAGGTCCGCGCTTTTACGGGTTCATGGCTTTCGCGATTGAGGGGGTTAACACCGCAACAGTATTCGACGCTAGCCCTTCATTGCCCGCGGTGGCAGCTTGCGCGGGTCCTGGCCCAAATGACTGCACCGTTTCAGCGGAAACATCCGCCGTAGACTTCGTCATAGCGAGTACAGCGATAAACGACGCGGGCGCTTGCACTGCATCAACCGGTTTCACCGAGGTAACTCCGGCCGGAGGCTCTTTAGACATTGATTATCAGATAGTTGACACATTGGGGGCCAAAACCTATTTCACTTGCAGTGGGACCGATCCTACAGCAATCGTGCTCGACGCCCTAACTTCATCGAACCCTCATGCGCCAATTTTCATAGATGGGAATAGTGGGTTCACCGCTGAGAATGGTGTCACGGGCGGGACCGGGACTAGTGACGATCCGTACATGATAAGCGGCTGGACCATTCAGGCCCAAGACTACGGAATTGAGATAGCCGACACAACAGTATACTTCACCATCACCAACGTTACCATATCGTGGGGTGGCGACGGCATCGTACTCTCTTCCATACAAAACGGCGTTGTCCAGAACTCGCACATTTCAGTCCAGGGCATCGGTATCGGAGTCGAAAATTCTGTCAATTTCCAGCTTACAAGTAACGATGTCCGTTCGGGAGGACTGGACGAGTGTGGAGGTGCACCCGTGTGCGAAAGGTGGGGGGCGATCTTTCTCAACATGTCAAGCAGCTTTGATGTCAGTAACAACAGTCTAGAGGGTGGCCCCGGTGCCATCAACGGCTTCAATTTGAGCGATGCCAGCATAGTTGGAAACACGGGTGGAGGGGAGGACGGAATCACCCTGCATCATCTCTCCGGCTTCCTGGTAAGCCAGAACAGTATTCGGGCCCACACCCCGATCGCTGTCTCTAGCTGCGGCGACTTGACCATTGAGAATAACGCCCTAGATTCTCCGAATGCGGGAATTATGATCTCTAACTGTAACAATGTTCTCGTCTGGAACAATACAGCAAATGTCAGTGGGGGCGAGGAGGGTATTTGGGTGACAGGGTCGGACAGCATAAGCATCACAGCGAACACACTATCGCACAATACCAACGGAATCCGACTATCGAACTTTGCCACCGGGAACACGATTACCGGTAATCTAATCAGCAATAATCAATGTGGAATTCAAACCGACTCATCATCAACCGTCGACCAGAACTACGTAGCCGACAACACGTTTGCCGGAAATACTCAAGACTATTGCAGCCTGTAATACTAATCGGATACTAACGTACCGGGGCCGAAGTTACTGAGCACGAATAGTTCGGAAATTGCACGTGATGTCCGAGGCTTCGGAACAGACTGTTCGACCGCATGACCAACCCAACCCCAAAAAAAAACGTCCTCAAAGTTCACGAAGGCCGGACCCTTGAGGAGGATTAGAAAGCCTCAACACATTTGACAGTATTCAAGTATCCAACGAACTTCTCCGGTTGAACCGCTCGACCTACATCGCCAAAATGGCAACGACTGGATTTTTCGCTCATCTCAATCGCTGCAGACGAATCTAGAGTGTCTCACAATCTCTGGGATTGTTCCCGATAGCTTTGGGATCTGCGCAGTCTTGCTCGCCGAAGCCGAATTATCGCTAATAGCTTGATGAGGATGAAACTAGTCCTTCCCAGTCATATTACAAAGGAGCTCTGGTATTACAAGCATTTATTCGACGCGAGCCGGATGTGTCCATAGGGGCTTCCGGCCTCGTCAACGCTTCTTAGCGCGGCTTTCGCCGGCCTAGTCGGAGGCATCTTCATGACTATGTTCGAGTACCCCTTTTGGAAAGCATGGGGAATGAATGGGGTGGCCGAGTGGCAAACCAACTGGGTAATCCTCTCTAAGCTCACAAGAGCAAGCCCAGACAGAACCCGGGGACCAAGAATCTCATGGATCATTACCCTCCATTTGTGGCATGGAGTTGCGGCCGGTATCGTGTTCGGACTTCTTCTACCCCTTTTAACGCTGCTACCCGCTGGGAACTTCTCGGTTCTTCTGGATGCTGTAGTCTACAGTATTGCACTCTGGATCATCTTCATTTTTGCACCTCGGAGATCGTTCGAGTCTGCAGGCGATACGCGAATTTCCGATCACGGCCTATTGCTCGCCTTGGCGTCCCACCTCGTCTATGGCGTCTTTCTTGGACTCTTGGTGCCTCTTGCCTAGACGGGCAGGCCTTACTTCCCAAGCTGATGCGTAAAGAGTTGCTTCAGTGACCCCAGTTGAGCGGGACTTGTTGTCTTCCTGTCTGTAAGACCCAGTAGTCATGTAGTTCCTTGCACAGTCCGTTCTTAGCGAAGCGTAGCATTACGCAACCTGCGAGGGTTACGTCTTCCACTTTTTCTTTCATCGTGGTCCAGTATTCAACAGCGGCTCGGGAGCCTTCCACGACCGGCTTTCCAAAACGAACCTCGTATACCTGTCCGACATCCAACGCCCCCAGCGTGTAGTCCAGGATACTCTTCCTGCCATGGGTCACCGGCCGGAATGGATGGGAGTGATAGACGGCGTCCTCGGTGAAGAGCGCCGCAATCGCTTTTGCATCTTTCTTCAGCCATGCTTTCGTGTAGTTACGGATCCACCTGGTAACAGTCAACCTGGTGCTGGTCATCTTCAGACCATCCTAAGTCAACCATCCTGTTTCACCGGAAATAAGGCCTTGTCAGCCCTGAAACCTGGTGTAGGATGTGTCTGGGACGAACTATCGTCAGTTTATTATTCTGTATTCCGAGGGGCTATCGCTTCGCCTGTTGATCAGTCTCACACTTCTCAAGTCTAACGGAGATGCGGGAGCGGAGACCTTGAAGGGGTTTCCTCGGGAGGTGAGGCAGGGGGAGCTGCTCTGGGTTGATGCTGAGAGCCCGACAGAGCAGGAGATGGCCGATCTGAAGCAACGGTTTGGACTCGATGATTACGCTGTTGAGGATGTGGTCCATAAGAATCAGAGGCCGAAACTGGAAGACTATGGAAAGAATGTCTTCGCAGTCATCCACGTACCAGTTGAAAAAAATCGGAAGGGCGAGATAGTAGAGCTCTTCATGTTCTTCCAGAAGAACTGGATCATAACAATCCACTCCGTGGAGTCGGAACTGATCCATGCTGTGGACTCGCGGATAAGGACAAGAGGTCTTTCTCCCCTCACGACCACTCCCTCGCCTGACCTCTTGTTCTATGTTTTCTTGGATTTTGCGGTTGACGCGTACTATCCCATCCTAGACGAAGTGGAGAATCGGCTTGAGGAACTCGACAAACAAGCGGCTACGACCTTCAAGACACGGGTAAAGAGAATGGAGAACATCATCAGTATCATAACCACGATTGAAGCTGTGCGAAAGCGGCTGATGAAGCTCAGGCACTCTCTCACACCCACGAGGGATATGCTTGGAATGGTGATGCGTGGAGCGGTGCCTTTCGTCGCTGATACAAGTCTCAGGAGCTTCAGAGACGTTTACGATCACTCATTTCAGCTGTTGGAAACGATCGATAACGATAGAGACAGGACAAGCGATGTTCGCGACCTCTACATCAGCCTCCATTCAGCCTCGACAGACAATACTATCAAGGTGCTTACACTTGTC
>Ga0209058_1000446_pt1 | contig 35054 bp, 42 predicted proteins | sample GraSoiAngelo_147_FD_185904 | JGI IMG/M metagenome (GOLD analysis project Ga0209058, IMG submission 185904) | Grasslands soil microbial communities from the Angelo Coastal Reserve, California, USA - 14_1009_05_40cm (SPAdes) (version 2) | ecosystem: Environmental > Terrestrial > Soil > Grasslands ... | reverse complement strand
TACTTGGTCTAGGCTCGGCTTGTCAAACGATATTCTGCCGATTTTTAGACCGCGCCTAGAGACCTCTTCGAAGATTCCGGGGAGAGCGGTCTCTGCCCCCGGTAGCTTGATACGATAGGTGGTTCCTTTCTGCTTCAAGTCTTTCACTCCCGGGAGAGAGCTGAAGAAGCCGAGTAGGTTCCCCCCGTCCGCCACGTCCAGTTCCAAGACTTCTCCGCCTAGCTTGGCCTTCAGTTCCTGAGGGGACCCTGAGACCTCGATTTTCCCGTGATCGATAATCGCGATTCTATCGCACAGTGAATCGGCTTCTTCCAAGTAGTGCGTTGTCATGAAAATTGTCATTTTCTGCTCTTTGTTCAGGGCCTTGATGTGGTCCCACATCACAGTTCGGGTTTGAATGTCGAGGCCGAGTGTCGGCTCGTCTAGGAACAAGAGCCTGGGCTGATGGATTAGTCCCACGATTAGCTGCAATCTTTTTCTCATGCCTCCTGAATATGTCCGGACGAGCCTACTTGCCGCATCCTTGAGTTCGACAAGTCCCAGTAGCTCTTCTGCTCTCTTTTTGGCCGCGGCACGAGGAACATGGTAGAGGCTGGCGGCTAGCATGATGTTCTCTGTTCCTGTTAGTTCATCGTCCACGGTGAGGTCTTGTTGGACGATGCCGATGCTCTTCCTTACTGCGTCAGGGTTCTTGCTGACGTCGTGCCCTGCTATCGTTGCTCTGCCTTGGGTTATCGAGGCCAGGGTTGTCAGCATCTTGATAGTTGTTGTTTTGCCAGCGCCGTTGGGCCCGAGAAAGCCGAACAGTTCGCCTTCGTTCACACTGAACGAAATGTCGTTGACAGCTTTCACCGTTCCATTGTAGACCTTTGTCAGGTTCTCGGCTTCGATAATGTTCGGCGTGACTTGTCGCCTCCCGGCTAGTTTGAGATTGCGGAGAGTTTGTTGGCGATACTCTTAATCTTCTCCTTGTATGGCGCTATCCTGGACTTGTCTGACTTGCTCAGTTCCTCCAAGTACGAAGCGAGGCCGCTGATTTCGCTCAGCATCTCCTCGATGCCACGGGCGCGTCTTCCGACGAATGGCCCGAAAGGAAACTCTCCCTCTTGCCTTCCCTTCTCGGTAAGCTCGTATCTTCCATCTTCTCTCTTTCTGAGGACGCCGTCTTCCCTTAGCTCCTCCAGGAGTGGGTAGATTGAGCCTGGTGATGGACGCCACCATCCCTGACTCATGGCTTCTATCTGGTCCATGATCTCGCTTCCGTTCATGGGATTGCGTGAAACCATTGTGACAACCATTGTTCTAAGTCCCCGTCTACGGTGGTGCTTCCATCCGCCGAATCCTCCAAACCACATCTCTTTATCGAATATCCGATATCGGAATACCGACATATAACGTTCACCGCCCAAAGCCACCCCTGTCCTTTTACTCGTTCGCGACGGAGTAGACCTCAACAAACAGAACCTCCGACAAAGAACAAGCTAATTGCACAGCGTCATTGATTATGAAATGGGTTCCTTGACAGTACAAATTGACGACGCGGGCGTCGGGGATCTCCTTTTCGGAGTCGTCGTAGGGGTGCACAGAAAAGAGACAGGAGAGTTTCACTACGAGGTCATTCCAGTTTCATACTTTCAAACACCTCAGTTCTCCAAGAAACTCTACCTAGACAAGGCGACGGAGATCACTCTAGACCTTCTTCACAAGATGAAGCTAGAGGATGTGGAAGATGTCGAGATCTGTAGCAGTTTTCTATTCGACAAGACCAGGCCCCTGCTTGAAGAGAGACTCGGAAAGGAACGAGTCCGAACCAGAGCTATCACGGGGGACGCTCAGGACAATGTCGAAACGGCCTATCTGGACGAAATTAGAAACCTCGGCTACGAACCTATCCAGGAAAGGGACGAGAAGAGAGCGAGGAGCTTCTTTCACATGTTGAACTGGGTTAAGAAAAACCCCGACCGGCTCAAATACGCAAAAACCGGATGGCCGCGACTCAGAAGGTACATTCGCCTCCGTTGATTCATAACTCGATTGGCGAGGCCGACCTCACCCCTCGCACCGCTCATGAGCGTGCCTAGCGCTACTAGGTAGTCATGTTTGAATCCGGACACGAAGGATGGCCGAGTAACTGTTCGGCCAGCGGAGGCTAGGGACAAGAGAGTCGTGCTGGATTTCTGCAGGAACACCTGGCGTGGGGGTGACTACATACCAGAAGTCTGGGACGAATGGATGAGTGGTCCGAAGGGATCGCTGCTAGTAGCTACCATTCGAGGAATTCCTATCGGGCTTGGCCACTGCTACTTCCAGACAAAGGACGTTCTCTGGCTGGAAGGGTTGAGGGTTGACCTTGCCTATCGACGACGGGGCATCGCAGGGAGACTCAATCGCGCCCTAACAAAGCATGGTAGGGCGAGAGGAGCTGTGCTATCGCGTCTCTGCACTAGTATACAGAACATCGCATCTCAGCGCCACGCGGAAAAGGTTGGATTCAGGATTCTTCAGCGGTTCGACAGGTTTGACTCTTCTCAGCCTCTCACACGAAAACCGGCAGGTGTATACCAAATTCGCAAGTATCGCACAGGTCTTTGGAGGCAAATACAGCGCTGGCCGGAGTTCTCGGAGTTTCGAGGGCTCTATTCGGACGGTTGGACATGGTATCCTATCACTCCTCGCGGCCTTCGAAACGCCGCAGAATACTCAAGGGTCCTCGTCACGAACTCGGATGGCGAAATTAGCTCTCTGGCAATCATTTCAACGGACAAAGGTCGGCTCACAATCGGGTTCTTCGCAGGAAAAAGGACGCAAGCAGAACAGAAAGCCCGCTACTCGAGATACAGGCTCGCGAAGGGTGGATTCCAAAGGGTTAGAGCTCTCATCCCGCATGGGTCCTCACTGACCGAGGCTTTCAAAGCTGCAGGCTTCAAGCCGACAAATTCCATCTTGGTTTATCAGAAGATACTGAGACCGAGCCGGGAAAAGAATAAGGACGGAAGAACATGAAGCGGCGACTAGTCTTGGGCATAATGGATACCGTGACTGGGGAGATGCTTCTCCTGCCTGGTGTCGAGAAGGCTGACCAGGGGTCAGATGATTTTGAGCTCCGGGTCGCAGGCAAACCCTTCGCCCACGTTCACAGCTCAGACAGAATTGATGTTCGGCTTCCGCAAGATGTCAAAGAATCCCTGATAATACAGGGAGTTGTAGCAAGGTCCCCCGAGATGCACGACCGCGAAGGGTGGGCCGTGATGAGACTCAACCCGTTGTCTACTCTAGCAATGACTCTGAGGGTACTCCAGGCCGCGTACAAGTACACGTCAAGTATGATCTAACCATTCCACTTCTTTTCCAATTCTTAATAGGCTACGCCGTCAGAACTTACGCATGGACCTGGATCGGCGTAAGGTCTTCGCCTACATAGACCAGCACATCCCGGAACATACTTCCAAACTACAAGAGTTGGTCCGCCAGCCCTCCATCTCTCCCGAGAACAAGGGTGTCAGGGAGTGCGCCGGTCTCCTTCTACGCTACTACAAGGAATTAGGGTGCGTGAGCAGTCTCGTCGAGACTTCTGGCAACCCTGTTGTGTTCGGAAAGTATGACGCTGGGGCTGACCGGACAATCGTAGTCTACCTGATGTACGACACAATGCCGGTGGACGAGCCCGGCTGGACCGTTGACCCTCTAGCCGGGTCAATCAGGGAAATGGCTCCGTTCGGGCGTTGCCTCGTCGCAAGGGGGGCGTACAATACGAAAGGGGAACTGCGGGCTTTTCTTAACGCGTGCGAATCCATCAGGGCGACCGGACAGGAACTGCCGGTGAACCTGTTGCTTGTCGCCGAGGGCGAGGAGGAACTTGGCAGCCGGCACCTTCCCGAATTCTTCGCTAAAAAGCAAAAAGACTTGGCGGAGGCTGACGCTGTGTTCTTCCCATTCTGCGGCCAAGACCGAAACGGCAAAGTCCTGCTCTTTCTCGGCGTCAAGGGCATTGTCTTCTTCGAGCTGGAGCTTGACGGCGCTAGCTGGGGGAGAGGTCCAAGGGAGTTCGGGGTTCATGGGAGCAACAAGGCATGGGTCGACAGTCCAGCCTGGAGAATGGTCCAAGCCCTTGCAACGATGACCAGCCCCGACGGCAACAGAGTTCTGGTCAAAGACTTCTACAAGAACGCAAAAGTCCCGACCGACGAAGACAGGGAACTCCTTCAAAGGCTTGAGAAGACATTCGACGAATCACCGCAGAAGACTGAGATGCGCGTCGACCGATTCATCGGGGACGCGAAAGGAATCGACGCTTTCAAGAAGTACTTGTTCGACCCAACATTGAACATTGACGGACTCTGGAGCGGCTATACCGGACCAGAAACCAAAACACTGCTACCCCACAAAATGACCGTCAAGATGGACGTACGCCTCGTACCCAACATGACAACCGCTGAGATCATACCAATGGTCCGGCGACATCTCGACGAACATGGATTCAAGGAGGTGAAAGTAAACCTGCTTGAAGCGGGCTACAGCTGGGCCCGGACGAGCTACAAGGAACCGGCGGTGAAAGCAGTCGTGAAGAGCTACACGGAGATGGGAAAAGAGCCGGAGATTTGGCCAACCTTGGCTGGCAGTGCGCCGTTCACCATGTTCAGCCAGGAACCTCTCAAGCTTCCCGTCATACCGGGAGGATTAGGACACGGTGCCCTGCCTCACTCACCTAACGAGTACATTGTCTTGGACGAGGGAGGACCCACAGCTGGGCTAGCAACGATGGAGAAGTCCTACGTTGCTATACTGGATAATTTCGGCAAAATGCGTCCCTGAAGACGATACCCTTGCTCGTCCAATCACGTGGCCACTCGAAAAATTCAGCGGGTGTGCGGTCTCACCCTGCTGGGTCTTCTAGAGCCAAGTGTCCGACGGGTCCGCTGCCTCCTCCTCTGTCGCCTCTGAACGTGCCGTTGACTCCCGTGGTGCAGCATGAGACCCGCGGGATGCGTGATCGGGGGCTATTTGTACCTTGATATTCGAGGGGTCTTTCAGACCTAGCTTATTGTTCGGAATATTGTCGGTAACCTTCTTAGCCTGACGGATTGCACGTGAGCCCCGAACAATGGAACCCTCTACGGACGAAGAGCAGGAGGAGATTGACGTCATCTGGGACGAGGCGGGCACAGCCAGGTATCGAATACTCAAGGATCATCGACTCGTCGACTTTGACGGCCACCAGATTGCCTGGTTGGACGAGCAGGGGTATGTGTTCGACTATAAGGGACATCACAAAGCATTCTATGAGAACGGAATCCTACGGGATCAGGCTGGAGCGGTTGTAGGTCTTGGACAAGACCCGGCCGGCCCTCATCCCGTCCTCCCCAACAAGGGACTGATTCCGAAGGGCACAAAGCCTGAGAAGGAGCCCGATAGGCCGAAGGTGAAGAAGACTCCTGAGAAGCCTCAACCTTCGCTCCTCTGGTCGCAGAAGACACTGGAAGAGCTCTAGACAGCTTTCAATCTGCGGGGACAGTGCCCGGAGATACTTCAGCAAGTCTCGCCCAGCGCTCTCCTAGTCGACTTCCCGGATTAGCGCTCAGTAGGCGAACTGGTCCTTGCTGAACTATTTTTCCATCGGGATCTTCGCCATAGTTTACCTGCTGATTATTTTCCGTAACTTCCGACGATTCCGGCTCCCAGTCTGGACAATCATGATGGCTGGAGCGGTATCCATGATTTTCTTCAACGCGATTCCCCTTAACGCCGCGTACTCGGCGGTCAACCTAGACGTGATCTTCTTTCTACTTGGAATGTTCACAGTCGTAGCTGCGATGGACATCTCGGGCCTCCTCGAGTTTCTCACCCTACGAATGCTAGTGTTCGCCCGGTCCCCACAGAGAGCTTTCGCAATCATCTTCTTCGGCATGAGTGCCTTGTCTGCATTCCTTGTCAACGACACTCTAGCGCTCATGGCGACTCCGATTATGATTGGGGTGGCGAAACAGATGCGGATGCGTCCAAGCGTCCTACTGATCACGCTCGCTATGGGCGTCACTGTGGGCAGCACGTTGATGCCTATCGGAAATCCACAGAACCTGCTGGTCGCGATATCAAGCGGCATACCGAATCCACTCTTCAATTTCCTGCACTTCCTGCTTCTTCCAACAGTTCTCTGTCTAGCGACGACATACGCCATTCTGCGGACGTATTACCGAAAGGAACTGAAGGGTTCCTCACTTGAGGGGTTCCAGGCGGCTCCGAAGCGAGCGGTCAAGGATGCAAAATTGGCCAAGTTGTCAGGATGGGTTGCTGTTCTCGTTGTGACAGGGTTCTTTGCGGTTGGAGCGGCCGAGCTTTTCGGGGTTTCGGGAAATTTCAACTTGGGAACTGTCGCCCTCGCGGCAGCGGTGGTATTGTTCGTCGTGAGCGAGAAGAGGCGTGAGATACTAGGGAAGGTCGACTGGGGGATTATCATGTTCTTCATTTCTCTCTTCATAGTGATGGAAGCTTTCTGGAGGTCGAACGCTCTTCAGGAATTGCTTGTCTACGTTCCTGCGTTGAATCCGTCGGACCAGAACGCTTCCCTAGGACCCATACTGATCACCAGTCTTCTCTTCAGCCAGTTGCTGAGCAACGTGCCATTCGTGGCTGTGTACATCAAGGTACTGCAAGCAGCTGGGTTCACCGGTGTCAGCGTCAAAGCATGGGTGGCCCTTGCGGGCGCAAGCACGCTTGCGGGCGGGCTGACGTTGCTAGGAGCAGCGAGCAACGTGATTGTTCTTGAACAGGCAGAGTCTAGAGGAGCCGAGTTCAGCTTTGTCGAGTTCGCCAAAATAGGGCTTATCGTCACTATTCCGAATTTTCTAATTCTCTTTGCCCTTCTCTGGATTCTCTGAGCAGTCGGACTTGTGAGACAACTATCGAGGATCTCTACATTGCTCTTCGAGAGAGGGGCTAGCGGCTGGGTTCTGTTAACTCTTGGTTGGTTGAGTTAGCTTCGGAGCATCGACTCCAGGGACTACCGTAGGCGTCGGGTTCCCCTTCACTGCTTCAACTGCTCCGCCTTGCGGCCCCTCATGGGCCCGTGAACGGTCGAACCTCACCCGTCCCCGCCGGGCCAGGTTAACCGCTGCTATCCTGTCCCGGTCCATTACTGCTCGACACTTGTTACACCAGAGCTTGCGGGTCAGTCTCTTGTCCGATTAGAGTTTCTCCCCGCATCTCGGACAAGTCATGCTGGAACCTCTGGTCTCACGCCTAGATAGACGGATGACTGAAAGACCAGTCCACCGCGCCTTATACTCTATCTGCCGTTGGGCTTCACTGAAGCTCCACGCGTTCATCCTACCCCGATACTTTCTACCCTGACCATTCCCCTTACGGTGGAGAGCACGTATGCCCCTGATATCTTCCAATACCATTGCCTGTCTCCGCCTGGACCGCCACTGCCACAATGGTCTTCGTGGTGGCGTGGAGTAGATGACCGGTCCTAGCGGTTCTACGCATTCCATACTTCGAGGCTATACCCGTTCTTATCCTAGAATCGTCTCGTTTGAAAGATGCGACTATGCGTGTTGTAGTACTGGCTATGCGCACAGTCCTCGAGAGGTCGTAGTGACGTGTCTCCTCCTCGTTTCCAACAGTGAGATTACGAAGATTACGGTCCACTCCGACCGTGGAAGTGCACTCTAACTTGGCAACGTCGAGAGCGATGCAGAGACTCAGCCTGTTCCTGGTGAGGGTGAAGGAACGGACAGTGACTCCTGGTTGAGAGATGACGTCTAATGTATGCTTGGTCAGGGGTATGCTGAGACGTTTCCCTCTCGCGAATCGGAATCTCCAGTCCTCCGTTCCTCGTCTTGAAGCCGTAGCATGATACGAGCTGCTGTCTAACAGCATACGGGGTCCTAGAGGGCAAACCTCTCCTTCGAGACTTCTTTCTGGACGCTAGTATTCCTGCTGCTCTGGATATGGCGCAGAGCTTGTAACAGCTGGGAGAATCATACTGGGCTAATTGGTTGTAGGAGAGTAGTGAGAGTTTTCTCAGCGAGGACGCGTCGTTGGCTATACCTATCCGTATGGACTCGTTGACCATCCCTCCTGAACACCTCCAGTAATCCTAGCCCTTCCCGTGTTGGAGCATAGTGTTGCCAAACAGACTTGACAGCTAACAACGCACAACAAGAGCCAAAACCCTCCACATACGTTAGAGAGGCACCCGACGATGAGTCAACAGAACTAGCGGCTGTAAGGTTTAGAAATACCCGCTCGCCAACCTTCTCAGTGTCTTAGAAATGCCAAACCAGGGAGAAAAAGCCCCCGCGTTCACACTCTTCGACCATGAAAAGAAACAGCGCACTCTCAAAGAGATCATAAAGCCGGAGGGAAGCACCCTTCTAGCCTTCTTTCCAGGCGCTTTCACAGGAGTTTGCACTCGAGAAATGTGCACTTTCAGGGATAGCATGGCGGAGCTGAACAAGGTGCACGCGCAAGTCGTCGGCATCAGCGTTAACGATCCCTTCACTAACCGGGCGTTTGCCCAGCAGAACAGCCTGAACTTCCCACTGCTCAGCGACTATAACCGGGAAGTGGTGCGAAAGTACAATGTCTTCCATGAGAGCTTCTCCGGTCTTCCAGGATACACGGCCGCGAAACGGAGTGTGTTTATACTTGACCCTGAAGGCGTGGTCACTTACAAGTGGGTCAGTGAAGATCCTACCAAGGAACCGAACTATGAGGAACTGAAGAGAGAAGCCGCGAAGATAACCGCTTAGACTCCTCAGTCAGAATCATAGCTGCCCGGCGAGTTTCTCGGCTAATAGAGCGTTCTCGCCCTTATCATCATGACGTAGGTATACGTACACCTCGTTAGCCGACTTGGCTGTTTCAGCAATTTTCTTCGTCCACTTCGCGACGGTGTCCGTGTCGTACCGGTCCTTTCTCAACCTAAAGTATGCAATATCACTGGTGACCTTGAACGAGGGAGCCATGTCCTCTGTCTCGGCGATACAAAACCCAGCCTTCTCCTTCTCCAACAATTCATAGGTGGATTCCTGTAGCCAGGACTCATGGCGGAACTCGAAGACTCTGCTCCCGATGGCTGGGGTCCCGTCTAGAAACTCTTCTAGGAGCTTGAGATCGGCCCTGGCAAATGGTGGAAGCTGAAACAGGATCGGCCCCCTCCTGGGACCGAGAAGGTCTAGGGTTTTTGACATGCGTTCAGATGCTTCCGGTGAGCCTTCTCCGAGCTTCAGAATGTGGGTAATCTGCCGCGGGGCCTTGAACGCGAACCGGAAATCCTCGCTGGTCTTCGACGACCATGACTTCACCATCATGGTGCTTGGCGGAGCGTAGAAAGAGCTGTTGACCTCGACACTGTTCAAGCGTTTGGAATAGAGGGCGAGAAATTCCTCGCTCTTCGAGTTCTCAGGGTAGAATTTGCCTTTCCAGCCCGGGTAGCTGAACCCGGAGACTCCCACGAAGACCCTCTTCCTTGCCATCCAGTCATGTCCTCAACCTTTCCCGATTGGCTCAGCGGAAAAGGTTTCTAAACTCCCTAAACTCGGCGTATGCTATGACCTCTCTTGAAGTAGGCACGGTCGGGCTTCCACTGGGAAGTCAGGCAATAGATTTCAAGCTAATGGGGATTGACGGGAAGAACTACAGTCTCTCCAGCTTCGACGACAAAAAGGCCCTAGTGGTGGTCTTCAGTTGCAACCATTGTCCCTACGTTCGAGATTACGAGGACAGAATGGTCCTGCTGCAACACGACTACGCTCCGAAAGGGGCTACCCTGATCGCGATTAACAGCAACGACGAGACAAACTATCCAGAGGACAATTTCCCTAACATGGTCCAACGCGCCAAAGACAAGGGCTTCAACTTTCCCTACCTCAGAGATGAGACCCAAGACACTGCCAAGAAATACGGCGGCATCTGCACGCCACACGTTTTTGCATTCGACCATAAGCGGGTCCTGCAGTACAAAGGCCGAATCGACGACAACCGCAACGCCGCGGCGGTCAAGACTACAGATCTCAAGAACGCCCTCGACTCTATGCTAGTGGGTAAGACGCCTCCAGTCCAGGAGACGCGCCCGTTCGGCTGCTCGATTAAGTGGAAACAATAACCCATCTGCAATCTCTAGTACTCTACCTTTCACTAGGGCATCTGGCTGGGCTTTAATAGGACCAGCTGGGTCTAGGAAGACGAGACGCTCGTATGGGAAAACGAAAAGTCCTCAGTGAGGCCAATCTGAGTGAAATGCTCACTCCGGGGCCTGGACAAATGTACGGGACTGTCAAGAATCTACTTGGCTACGACCGTGTTCTCGTAGAGTGCACCGACGGTGTGACTAGGGTATGCCGAATCCGGGGAAAGATGAAGCGCAGAGTCTGGATAAAGATGGGTGACCTGGTGCTTGTTGCTCCCTGGGATTTCCAGGACGAGCGCGGAGACATCATGTTCAGATACACCGCCGGCCAGGTTGAATCTCTGCGGCGCTCGGGCCAGATCAAATTCTAGGCTACTATCTTTAGGGGTTCTGACTGTTGAGCCCGAGGGGCTGGGAACTAATAGGACGTAAAACGGTTTTTTTCGCCGGGAAAGTGCATAATTCACTGTTCAATTCTTGAACAAAAGCAGCCTTTTAGACCCCGGCCAGGAGCCGCCCCGAAATCGTGGAAAAAATGCAAACAGAAACATACAGACATGCGTTGACAACTGCTTTCCGAAGCTGGCATAGCCTTGCGGTAGGCGCAGTCCTACTGGGGCTCAACTTCTACCTGCTAACTCAAGGAAACAATTTCATCAACACGGGCCAGACCCTCCAGGGGTGGGTCGTCAACATCATCGCCGGCTACGCTTTCGTCGCTGCAATATTCCTCGGATCCTCTCCACTATCAGAGAACCATACGCTGACCGAGGCCTTTCCAGGCGTGTTCGACCACTTCAAGACCTTCATAGTCGGCGGGATTTTCTGGGCACTTGGAACAGCGCTAATCACCAATCCTGTCACGCAGCTCAAGACCACCGACCAGATGGTACCTGGAGCCCTCGCACTGATAATCGGAGGCGCCTTCCTCCTAACGGCTGTACTGATAGCCGTAGCGGCCGCTTTTGTGCGCCCCAAGAAATAGCAGCACCCAACGATTTTCCCTCAGCCCCCTTTTTTTCTTATTTCGAACCCTAAGGCTTGGCGACCCATCGTGGTCACTAAGCGTCAGGGATAGACACCTGAGCTGGGACCCGGTTTCGTAGCACTGCCGAGACCTTCAAGGAGGAGGCAAGGAGCATTCTCATAAATATCGTCCCCTCTTGAGGGCAAGGATCATGCCGGCCGAAAAGAGGCTTCTGGCTCGGAGAGAGTTGACCAAGTATGAGTCCATCCCGATTTACTACTATACCGAGAAGGACAGTTTGAACCGGATTACTGTTCTCAAGGAAGCTGGCAAGGAATCGTACCTGGTCGCTGGCAGGTATGTCGGAGTAAACGACGACGCCCGACAGTATAATCCACTAAGCGACGAGGAGAGGGGTGAAGTCGAAAAACTGTTGAAGATAAGGAGCCGAGACGCGGCAATCAGTTTTCTCTAATCGTTTCCGGCAAGGTCTTATTACTGGTTGAGAACCGGCTGCTCTTCATGGCACCGCAAGAAGAACTTGCCAGGCTTATTTCCGAGAAGGGACGAAAGATACTGGTCGCGGAGAATCCTGTTGACCTGAAGTCTCTTCAGGGCGAGAACTTTGTCTACCTTCTCCAACTCCCTGAAGGCTCTACGGCTGCCGGTGGGCGAGCTGGGGGCTTCGGTGAGAGGCGGGTGGAGAGGCTCTACGCTTTCCACTACTCAAATGGTTCATGTCGGAAACTTTTCGAGGTTGACAGTCCTGAGAAGCTTGAAAGGTTCGAGCTTCCTTATCACGCGGCAGGAATGCAGGTTCTCCTTCCCGACGGGACTGAGCGGATTATCTCGGGAGTTGTGGATCCAGAATTCGTGGCCTCGTACAAGCAGATCGCATAGCCCGCCCCGAACCTCACTGTTCCGAAGGTCTCGCCTTTTTCTGGGAGAGAATTACTAGAAGGCTGGAGTCGCCTGTCTCTCTGCTCAGTCTTCGCTCAAGCGCCTTTTTTTCTTGAGCAGCCAATTCCCCGGAAGAATAGACCTCAATGCTGTATCCACTGGATAATGCCATATCTTCCAGTCGTGCCTGGACAAAAGATGAGGTCGGCAGGAACATGGTGTCGGGGATACGTTCAAGATCGATGCTTGCCAGTGTAGTCAGCTCTGATCTTGCGACGAGCATCTTGTAGAGTTCACTGATGTCGGGTAGTTCGATGCTCAACTTTCGATGTGTGAGGTCTCTGAGTTCAAAAACAAGTTCACCCCATCGGCCGCGTCCCCATCCGGACTTGTGGTCTTGCAGAGAGAGTCCTGACCCGAAATCGGCGTATTCGATTGTGATGTTGGCGTTTGCCATGTATTCGGACCTGACCGTTTTCCCTAGATAGCGATAGTTCGCTTCTCCCGCTGCTACCGAGGGTTTTCCAGAATCGTCTACTGGAAAGGTGTCGTCGGTGAGCTGTTGGATGAAGTCGGACTTGTCTTGGGGAAGCCTCGTGGAAGTAAGATACCTCTGAGCAATGGTGCGGGGCTCATCGAAAACTGCGGGGTCGGCGAACAGTCTTGGGAATCTGATCTTGACGTTGTAGATGTTGACCTCCAACCCTAGCTTGCCCCGCTGATCAGCCCGGAAAGTGTTAGGACCGGTTTAACAATCAATTGCTTCGGTTCACAAAATGCCGGACAGGACACGGGCTTGAGTTGATTAGGTGTGAAACCTAATTGCGTGCGAGAGGCTTCGTAATCTTGGGGAAGGGCATCAACCTGTTCTTCTCGTCAACATGAACGACAAGCGGCTTCCAGTTCCGGGCCTCTGTCTCACTCATAATTGCGAAGGCTGCGATAATGATCTCATCGCCGACCTGGACTTTTCGGGCCGCGGCACCGTTCACGGCAATTTTCCCGGTTCCTCGTGGGGCTGGGAGGGCGTAGGTCGTCAGACGGTCTCCACTGGTGAGGCTCCAAATCTCGACCTGTTCGAAGGGGAGAATGCCGGCCGCGTCTAAGAGTGAACTGTCTATCTCGATGCTTCCCTCATAGTTTATGTCAGCACCTGTCACTCTTGCTCGGTGAATCTTGCCTTTGAGCATTCTCAGTTGCATTGCTTGCTACCCCTTCTGGTTCTACACTGTAGAATGTGGTGTGTCGGTTGATTTTAGGAGTGGCTACTGTCACTCTAGAGAACTAAGGAGAAGCCACTGGGAGAAGAGCCGAGCCACCTCACGGATGGTTTTTCGCCGACCTCTGCGAGTACGACGAAGGGCTACAACTGTAATGACAAGAACCGCTACTCCGCCGGCCAAACTAAGCCCGAGATACATAAGAGGAATAGGCTGAGCGATTGGGGCCGGAGGGGCGGTGTTGGGAACCGGCCCTGTCCATGTGAAGTTTGCAGGTTCGACCAAAGGCGCCAGAGGCCCTTGGTTGAATCTGAACGCGCCCATCATGCTGTTCGATATGGCGTCCCTTGCTCCCAGAGAGGGAACTCCGAACACTTCCTCCGTGAGCTTCAGGAGGGAGCCAAAATCGTACGTTTGATGGTCGATATAGCCTGGGATGACCCAGGGTGAGATGACTAGGGTGGGGACGCGGAAGCCGTACCCGAACTTGTCCACCTGGGGCGGAGCGACATGGTCGTAGAAGCCTCCGAATTCATCCCAGGTGATTATGATCGCTGAGGACTGCCAGTACTGGCTCTGCATTACTTGGTTTACTAGGTAGGCGACATAGTCCATCCCGCAGTCGCTTCTGGCGGGTGGGTGCTCATTGTCTGGGGTTTGAGATGAGCGGCAGAGGTCGGGCCAGGTCGGAGGGTGCCATGGTCCAGGCATCACCCAGGACACCTGAGCTAACTTTCCGTTTTGTAGGTCGTTTGGAAGGGCGGCAGTACTCTTCACGTTCGCTTGCAGTAGGTTTTGGTGGAGCTGGAAGTAGTTGAACGCTGGAAGCACGTTGAACGTTGACGGGGTCTTGGGGTCCGCGCTTCCGCCGTTATACCATGTCCAAGTCACTCCGTTCGTAGTCAGCGATTCGGGCATTGATGTCCAATTCAGTTTGAGGTCTGCAAGATTGAAGCTGTCAGGGGGAGTTCCGATGATGGTTCCGTTCAAGACCCACTTGGCGGTTATGTTCACATTCCCGCCGGCTGACCCGGAGGCTACGTAGAGATGGTTCCCGAAACTTGGCCCCAACTCTGACGCAAAGAAGCGGTCGTCTAGGACGTAGCGGTCTGCGTAGTCCCAGTAATACGGGATCAAGGTGCGATTGTAGTGACCCACGGTTAGGCTCGAGTTCTCCGCCTCAACGAAACCGTTCATCAGCCCACCATTATAGTCACTGTGGCTCGTGTACCAATCATGGGGTAAATCTTGGCCGATGGTCTCGTTGTTGAGAGAGTACGTCGTGACATTTCCCATGCTGGGCTGCCCAGGCTCTACAGGGAGTGCTGTTCCTGGGGGAATGCCATCTGCTCCGGGATATGTTCCAAAGTAATTGTCGAAGGAATGATTCTCCTGGACAATGAAGATCAAGTGCTGAAGTCTCGGCGTGGTCGACAGGGCCGGTTGGAGGATTATCGGGCTCAAGGCCAGAGTCATCGATAGCACTACCGCCCCAACTGTGGCTACTTTGGCGCGCCAAAACAACACTATCAAAATCACACTTCGTAGTATAGGACTTAGCACCAGGCTACTCGAGATTTGTCCATAATAAACAGACTGGTACATCGATGGCAGAAACCCACTTTTGGCACCGAAGTCCTAGAAAGGCTACGTTTTGCAAGCGTTCCGACTATGGTCGAGCGTGCAATGTCATGGAGGAGCTTTCCTCGTGGAATCGCAGGTTTGAGGAAGTGTCTAATCCAAGAGTCTGAACGGGAACCGGGTCGAAATCTGAGATGAACCTTGCAACCGAATTGGCGAGCTACGTCCACTCTGTGAACTACAGGGATATTCCCGAGAAGGTTCTTCATGAAACCAAGAAGCGAGTGATTGACAGTTTAGGCTGTGCCATCGGTGCCTTCGAGGCAGAACCTGTCAAGGCTTCTAGGAAGGTGGCGGAGGCGGTTGTCGCCCGGGAGGGCGGGACCATGTTCGGAACGAGACGGAGGACCGCTCCAGACCTAGCGGCATTTGTCAACGGGATAATGGTTCGTTACTTCGACTATAACGACACGTACCTTTCCAAGGAGCCCGCTCACCCTAGCGACAACATCGGACCATGTTTCTCAGTTGCTGAGTCCGATGGGTCGACTGGAAGGGACTTGCTTCTGTCAATTGTTCTTGCCTATGAGATTCAGTGCAGGCTGTGTGACGCTGCTGATATTCGGCACCGGGGATGGGATCACGTATGCTACGGTCTCGCCTCCACCGCGCTTGCGGCGGGCAGGCTCATGGGTCTAACCGTCGAGAAGATGACTCAAGCGGTGAACCTCGCGCTCAACTCCCACGTTACAATGAGGCAGGTCAGGGCAGGAGAACTGTCAATGTGGAAAGGCTGCTCATTCGCCAATGCGGCGAGAAACGGAGTTTTCTCCACACTGCTTGCCCGAGAGGGCATGACTGGCCCATCGCCTATCTTTGAGGGCGAAATGGGCTTCTTCAAACAAGTGTCCGGACCCCTCCAGCTCAATGTTGACGGCTTCGGAGGCAGAAACGGGTCGTTCAAAATAGCTGAGACATACCTGAAATTCTTCCCGGCAGAAATCCACTCACAAACCGCCATCTGGGCGGCCATGGAAGTACGTAAGAAGGTCGAAAAGCCCGACGACATAGAGTCGGTCGAGATAGCTGCACATGAAGCGGGCTACACAATTCTGGGCAAGGACCCCGAGAAGTGGAATCCACTCACCAAAGAGACAGCGGACCACAGCCTTGCCTACATCGTAGCCATGACGTTGCTCGAAGGAAGAATCGACAACTCGACATATTCTAAGCGGAAGTTCCGAGACCCGAGAGTTCTCGACTTTCTCAAGAAAATCACGGTGGTCGAGGACAAGAATCTCAGTGCGATGTACCCCGAGGCCGTGCCGAACAGGGTTACCGTCAAACTCAAGTCGGGCGAGGTTGTCTCAAAACAGGTTGACTATCACAAGGGTCATCCTAAGAATCCAATGAGTGATGGGGAGGTGGAAGAAAAGTTCCGAAGGCTCACTAGGAAGTATCTGAGCAAGAATCAAACGGTCAGAGTCCTTGACGTTGTCTGGGGCTTGGAGAGGGTAAAGGATATTTCGAAAGTAGCCTCGTTGATTACCCTCAAGTAGCACGAGGCCCTATTTCGTCCCAGGGTAGCTGAGCCTTTTTCCCTTCCAGATTTCGCTGTCTCCCCATAGTCCTAAACGCCAGGCGTTGAACTCGACGATTTGCGAGTGGTCGATGAATAAGTTCACGTCTTTTCCGAAAGTTTTCAGGTACCACTTGAACACTGGAGGATCTGAGGCTTCGAACATCCATGTCTTGTAGCCGAACTTTTCCACCAGCTTCTTGACCGCATTCTTTCTCCACCTTCTGGGTGGAAGGTCTTCGGTGATTCCTTCAGATTCCAGCATGAGTATCTTTGCACCAACGTTGAGATGCGCGGCGGTCTCCTTTGCGACGTCGGTGAAACTCCTCATTTTCGGTCGGTATCCAACGATATGGGTACCCGCTCCAGCGCCTATCATCATGGACACCTCAGGTTTCGCCTTCATGCCGAGTTTCTGTACTTGCTTCACAATCGCCACCTTGTCCTCAAGCTTGATTGGCGCGAGTCCGCTGGAGACTTCGATCATGTCGAATTCCAACGCTTTGCACTCCTCCAGGTACTTGTCTACGGCCTCGGGGCCTTGGGCGATAACCCGCTCCACGAAGCCTCCTGTTGACACATAGACGTCTTGGTCGTGGCATAGTTTGATGATCTCTCTAGTCTTCACCCGAGTGAGAAGTCTCATAGACCCCCCGGCGAACTTGAACCCGTCGACATACTCTCCCCAGTCGTCCAGGATGTCCTTCAGGTATCCATACGTGACGGATGTGTAGTACGGTCCCCGGATTTCAATAACTCCTGTATCCCGGGGCTTTGGCGCCAGCTTGCCTATTTGGACGAAATCAAACGTTTTCTCTCCCGTCGATCCGGTCATTTTCTTGATTGGACAAGTAGGCGGTTGTTCGAATCCCTCAAGTCTATGAGGCTTACGCCCCGGAAAGCTTGACCTGGACACGGGCCGAGTTCTGGAATCAAGAGGTTCACTCTCTGCTCCAGAGGTGGGTGGAAAGAATCCTGTCGCTCGACTGTGTTTCCTTGGCAGTTGAATCGCAGCCGTTTTTCCACATACCATCAACTTGAGATTTCGTGGGTGCAATAACTGTCCCCCGTAATTATCCAATCACTGCGCTTTACGGTTCTCGCCCCTAGACTCGTTTTGAGCAGTTCTCCGTGTAAGCCTCGACATATTACTTCCTGATGGGCCAATGCTGTCTTGTACAGCGGACAGTTTCTACTGATGACAGTTAGGCCTTTGTTGTTTCTCTTCATTGAGCTTTCGAACCCTAATCGGTTTAGCTCAGTGAGCACGTGACTTGCATGTTGGTCGCGCGTGAGGTCATGGTCATCGATTTTCTCGGCGATCTCTTTCCCTATCATTTTCATAAGGGACTCTGCGTATGATGGACTTTCGACTTGGGCGAGCCTCTCTACTAACTGGTTCAGAATTGTGTCATACCGTCTGGGAAACATTTCTCTCCCCTTCTCGCTTAGGGCGTAGACTTTCTTGGGTCGTCCAATGCTCGCAGTCCGAAACTCCTTTCCGACGATTCCTAGTTTGACCAGACGCTCTAGATGCTTCCTCGCTGCGCTGGGTTGCATGTGAAGGTTGGAGGCTATGTCGTTCGCGGTTCTGGGTTTGGCAGCAAGTAGGTGGAGCATCTTAGCCTTCGAGGACCCCAGAAGGGATAGTACGGACATGGTTCCAAGTGTTTCAGATGCATAAACGCATTTATAGCACCTTTACCTCGAGCCATAGATACTAAACGGTGTTTAAATGAACCTCAGCCATTTGCGAACCACCAACCGAAAAGCGTTGGCGCTTACAATAGTTGCAATTTCCATCGTAGGCGTAGCTGGGATCGCTGCGACTCTGGGCACAGTCATGGCCGCGTCCAGAAACCCAAAGAGTTCGGCTCACGCGTTCCACGACCAGATGCGAAAACTGTGGGAGGACCATATCACTTGGACAAGACTGGTTATAGTAAGTGTCCTTCAAGGACTTCCCGATACAGGCCCTACCGTCCAGAGACTCCTGCAAAACCAAGTCGACATCGGGAACGCGGTCAAACCATTCTACGCAGATGCTGCTGGAAACCAGTTGACGGCTCTTCTACATGACCACATAACTATCGCGGCAGAGATTCTCGTTGCTGCAAGGGCAGGAAACACGACGGCACTAGACGACGCGCTCTTCCGATGGTACGCGAACGCCAACTCCATTGCAGTTTTCCTGAACAGCGCTAACCCCAAAAATTGGCCGTTGGATGCGGTGAAAGCCGCCTTGAAGACCCATCTGGACCTAACGCTGGGCGAAGCAGAAACGTATCTCAAGGCCAATTACACAGGGTCCACATCGTTCTACGACCAGGTCCACCTGCAGATACTCGGCTTGTCGGACACTCTCAGTTCCGGGATCATCGTCCAGTTCCACCGTCAGTTCACCGGCACTGCGGACCAAGACGGCCCTGAGAACAAGGACTAGAATCATGGAAAGGGGCGGTCTAACGCCCCTCCTATCTTTTTCCTGAAAGGGATTCTGATTCTCTTCCTAGCAACTCGTGTCGCTAGAAACCGAACAAGCCCATCTCTAGCAAAGGGTTCAAATCCTGGTCGGGACTACGATCGCGTAGCTAGGAGGTTTCTCCTGCTGGCTGGGCCTGGGCCGTGTTTTGAAAGCAATAGACTCCATTCTACTCTCCAAAATCTATCATGGGGGAAAGAACCCGGCGCTCGACCGGGTCTCGTTGGCAGTGGACACAGGGCAGATTTTCACGCTTTTGGGCCGGAACGGAGCGGGCAAGACAACGTTTCTCAGAATAGCCGCAACCCAGCTGTCTCCCACTTCTGGCAGTATCCTCGTTCTAGGCTCTGACGTGAAGCATTCTCCTCAGAACATCAGGAGGAATGTGGCGGCTGTCCCTCAGGAGGGTAACACGATTGGGCCGCTTACGCCATGGGACCATGTCTACCTGGCTTTGCTGGCTCGTGGAATGAGCAGAACGGAGGCGCGTAGACGAGCTAGGGACACGCTGGAGCGGATGGAGTTGGCGGATTACCAAGACCAGCCTGCTGACACATTGTCAGGCGGATTGAGGCAACGCATTCGCGTGGCGATGGCTGTTGCGACGGACGCGGAGCTGGTTTTCCTTGACGAACCAACCTTGGGGCTTGACGCGATTAGCAGGCGGCGGGTCTGGACCGTCTTGAAGGATCTCTGCAAAGAGGGCCGGACAATACTGTTAACGACACACTACATCGACGAGGCGGAAATCTTATCGAACAAAGTCGCCATCGTGAACAGTGGACGATTAATCACGTCCGGTACTCCAAGCGAGTTGCTGAGCAAGGTGGAGGAACGCGTCCGGGTCGACCTATCGGGCTCGAAGTTTAGCGAAGAAGAAGTGGGGACGTACGGCAGGCCTATCAAGGTCGCGGAGCGATGGCGTGTCTTCACTGACAATGTTCGAGCGGGAGAATTGACGCAAGAGGCAGTTCGACGTGGAAGCGAGGTAAGCGTAGCACCCGTATCGCTGGAGGACTTGTTCGTCGAACTAGTGGGAAGAGAGGAAGAGGAATGCTAGCGGCGAAACAGGTCCGGTCTGCAGTAGTTATTGGCTACATGTTGTCAATTACATGGATTCGCCGGAACCTGTTGAGCCTTGTCTGGCTGTTCGCGACACCGTTCAGCATTCTTTTCATCATTACAGTTACGACTCGAGGTCAAGCGTTCGTCCAGGGCGTGATAGGATCACTACTGCTAGTCCTTGTGACAGTCGGAACGGGGCTTGCAGGCGACGGGGCTTGGTACCGTCTGGAAGTGAAACTTCTCGACTACTTCATCGCCTCACCGGTTCATCAGATAGGCTTCCTGCTAGGAATCGCGCTGGCCGGGTTGTTCTTCACAACTCCCGCATTACTCGTCCTGATTCCGTTGCTGGTATACCTCGGACTTTCGCTGGCAAGTCTACCTTTGGCCCTGCTCGCAGTGGGAATGGTCTGGCTCTTTTCTTCTGCGATAGGATATACGGTGTCAACCTACGTCCGGAACCTTCGGAACGGCTGGCAGTCAGGACTCGCCTTGAGCGTGATCGTCGGGATTCTGCCCCCCTCGTTCTATCCTGCCGAGCTGCTGCCCACCAACCTGCTTTGGCTGGCGTACTTGTTGCCAACAACGCACGCAGTGCTGTTGCTACGCGTCCTGATGGGACAGACGGTCAACTTGTCAGGCTGGTCGCCGTTGCTCGGTTGGATAATGTTGACAGGGCTGCTGCTAGTCTCGCTATTTGCCACATCTAGGGCTGCCAGGTGGAGACAAACCTAGGCGAGCCCGAGTCCTCCACTTTTGAGCTCGGACAACCTAGGACATTATAACAGATTGCCGAAGCGTGTCATGCCAAGAAAGACGAACTAATTCTTACCTGCGCCTAACTCTAAATTCAAAAACTGGGGTCACTTTCAGTAATCGTACGCCTAAGGCGGATAATCCTTTCCGCATTGCCCAATTAATCAGCGTGGCTTTCGTGAAATTGACAGCGTGGGCGGCGCACACTTCGAAACGAGCTTCCACGTTTCCTATCGTCATTATCCCACTATCGGCCATTGACACGCTCCGCTTGACCTAGAAGTACAACCGGAGAACCGCTTTATCGCCTTTCTCGGTATAACACGCTTCTGGTTTCTAAGCTAGGGATAGAGACTTGTGTGGTCTAAGCGCCGGTTCCCTACTCAATTCACTAGCTAGAGGTTGGCTCCGCAATGATAGCACTTGCCTATGCCCTTCGGAAAGATTGAGTTGCAATGTGAACAACGCACCATGGGCTGTTGGATCTCTCTGATTATCGTCGTTCTCTCCGGTCGCTTGGAGGCTTTCCAAGTCAGAGAGAAGATTGGTGAAGAAAACACTATGAATACAATACCAGCACCTAACGATGAATAGTTTATCGTCGAAACGCATGTTGCGCCAAAACCGAAAAATCCGCCCGAGCAAGATTGTGCCGTAAGACCAGAATTGACAAGTCCGACACGGATAAGCAAAATGATGACGCTAAGAAGAATGAATGCAAGCAATCTCGTGAGCTTTGAAGCCGAATCCTCGCCAGAATACCCAGAAGCATTCTTTGGACTCTATCAGGCAAGTCGCAGAGTACGAGACTAGACGGTACAAATCTAAAGTACTAGCAGGCCGGGATACTCGATATTGAGCAAGAAATGGCACGGAAGGGATTAGCTCTCAACCTCATCCTCTTCTACGTGCGAGACCTCAAGCGTTCCAAAGACTTCTACGTAAGGAAGCTAGGGTTCAAGAAAACATACGGCGACAACGATTACGTTTCCGTCAAAGCTCCCAACGGGGTGACTCTCGGATTGCACAAAGCCCCTAGAGGGACCGTGAAGCCTTCAGCCTCGGAGTATTATTTCCGGGTGGACAATGTGGACATTTGGTACGACCGTCTCAGAAGCAAGGGTGTCAAATTCTCCCGGCGGCCGAAGGACCAACCATGGGGCGACCGCACCGCCTATTTCAGAGACCCTGACAAGTATCAGCTCGCTCTACACGGGCCACTGGCGACGAAGAAGTAGAGTTTTCGCTCACCAATTAACCTATTCTGGATGTGCACCATCTCATCCATACTTCTCAAGTCATTTCCTCACACGTTACCGTTGTTCGATTTCCAAGTCTTCTCCAAATTCCTGATTCTTTCGCGGACTAGACCGTGAACAAACCCATTCGCGACTAGTAGTTCCCGGTTCAGTGTCACCCTTACGGATCCTACGCCGGGCAGTTCGTTGGCGGCTTGAATTCTACTCGTAACGTCTGCAAGATCGTTTGCCCTGCAGAGCAAGTATTTCATGCTCGGCTCATGAGCCTCGTTCACCAAAACCAGGTCGCCTAGTGTGCGGCGCAACTCGTTGAGGCTTACATCTCCAGTCACTGCTAGGTGGTAAATGACTTCTCCCGAGTCGGCTAGAGACCCAATCTTCGGGCTAATGTAGACGGCCTCTTCTCGAATTAGCGTCCCAAGATGTTTGCGCACTGTCTTCGGGCTGAAGTGGGTGGAGTCACAAAGGCCTTGCAACTCTATTCTTGGATGGTCCAAGAGCGCTTCGATTATCCTCCAGTCGATGAGAGAGAGGTCTTCCTTCGGCGGATGGTCTACCCAGGCTTGCTCAAATGGTGGCTCTTTGAGAACACGCGTAAGATCTTCAATCGACTCCTTACGACTTTGGGGCCAGACCTGGACGGTTAGTCCGCCGTCTACTTTCCACGCCACCCAAGCGACATCCTGTACCGCAAGGGCTCTAAGGGCATCTGATCTCGTCCATTGTCTGTCGTAGAAAGCAAGTAGGTCTTGGCGCCGAAAGATACTCGGATCCGGGGAAACCCAGTAGCCTTGAATGATGCCCTTGCTCTCTAGAGCTTGAAGCCTGCCCCGCGCCGCAGGTGCAGACAGTGATGTTCGATGTCCAAGGGACCTGTAGCTCTGAAGCGCATTCTCGTAGAGAGCTGCTAGTAGCTGGAAGTCCTTCGAGTCCACGTCCCAGCCGAGAGCTTGGGCTCGGTATAAGATTCCGTAGGAATCAGGGTCTCAACCGAATGAGAGGATCTCCAGCCATGGGAACCAGGTAGTACCAGCACGCCTATGTGCATCCCTCGCATCGATTGGTCTCGCGCTTAGGCTATCAGGGGCTCTTAGATGAAACCGAAACCTGGGTTTCTTGTCGTCGGTCTCACCGTTGCCTTCCTCGAGGAATTCATCACACAAGGTGTGCTGAAGAAAAATCCCGCGGGCTGGATCATTCCTACGATTATCGCATTCTTCCCTTTCTGATAGTGGTTCGGCTGATTAGTAAGCGGCTAGACAAGAGGATGGTTGAATCCCAAGCCGTCTTGGCCTACTATGCAATAGCAGGAAGCATCGGGTTGGCGGTAGAGTGGTTGCTCATCGGACTCTCACCATGGAGCAATACCTCGGCAAATCCGGTGCTAATGCTAGTTTTCCAGTTTGGGATTTTCAGCTTCTGGGGTAGCGTGGCGTTTGCCCCGAAATTGCTGATGGACAGGAGAGCTTCAGTCGCTCAACTGAGAAAGTGGTACAGGCGTTGTCTTCCTCTCGGCTTTGCGTCAATATATTTCGTCACTTTCACAGCTTCGCAACAGGCACGATTCATTCTTGGAGTAGGCTCGGTTTTGGCAACGTTCATTCTTCTGAACCCCTTTTACTTCCAGTACTTTCGGATTCTTGGACGGACCGTAGGAACGGGCGGTATGAGCCCTGGTTCACGCGACTCTACCGCCATGAACAGCTCTAACATGTACGAGGCCCCCAAGAAGCTCGCGTGACTCCACAGTCTCACCTTTTTCAACAGTTGCCATTGTGGTTCCTAGCTTCAGCTCTCAGTGCTCCGGCTCTCCCTGAATCGAAAGTTTAGCCTAGCACAACACTAAATCCGGCGAGGCCGTACCCAATACCATGAAAGCAAATATCGAATCTGGAATGACCGGAAGAACGGTCAAGACACTCCATGTTCCTTTCTATGTTCCCATCTTGAACCCCTTGATCCACACTCTCCTCCGACTAGGAGTCCCAGTGGGCCCTATGGCGCTCCTCACTGTCCCCGGGCTAAAAACTGGCAAGAGCCACACAAACCCTGTGGCGCCCTTCGAACATAAAGGCCGCCGCTACCTCCTCTCCCCTTACGGTCAGGTCAACTGGGTCCGCAACCTCCGGGCGACTGGGCAGGCAACTGTCCGTCGCGGTTGGCATAAGGAGACTGTTATCGCTGTCGAGATGGCTCCCGAGGAAGCCGCCCCAGTGCTCAGAGAGGTGATTATGCAATACTTGCCCACAAGAATGGGTGAGATGATACTCCGGCCCAACTTCGATGTGGAAACGGACTCGCCGTTGACCGATTTCGTTGACGAAGCCCGCCGCCACCCAGTCTTCGAACTTCACGGGTCGCCGTCGGCGTAATTGGCCGGGAGGATTGTCGACCCTGCTTTTCTAATTTGGAAGTACAATCATTGACTTCAGACTTCGCGACCACCTCGCGCCAAGGGCTAATCCGGAGAGTTGAGGTTGAAACGACGTCTTGTCTCGAGATTCTTACTACGCTAGAGCGTCGTTGTAGAGTGAGTCTAAGACAGTGAAAGCTTCCTCGGGAGTTGACGGGGTCGTCGGGATGATCTCCTCCGCTATCGACCGTTCGAGTATCTGGCGTATGCAATACCGGAGCTTCGTGGGGGTCATCTTCCCTTCAATCTCCCACATCGGATGATCCATATTCACATAGATTGTTCGAACGCCGTTCTTGTCAGTCTCAACGTAAGCCTGCCCGCGATCCCCTGCGTGTATAACGTCGAACGCGAGCAGTTGACCTCCAAGCCGGACCATGCTTCGGGTCGGCTTCCGCGGCTTCTCCTTGTTCTCTCGCTCAAGCGTTCTCTTTCGTCCAGCCACTTTAGCCCCGTGTCTTGAAACAGTCTTCTCCGAATGGGTTGTCTTGGTGGCGACGGGGATTACTGGAATGTTGAGGTTTCGGCGAAGGCTCCTTCGCAACCTCTCAGCAATCTCCCGGTTCAGAACCCTAATTGTGCTAAGTTCCTTTGTGCTGGCTCGTTGTCTTAGGAACTTGTAGACCCTGTTTCTCATGAATCCTCTCATGGATTTCTCGAACGCGCGCCAGTGAGGAGTATCTCTCTCGAACTCGTTACCTCCAGGGAGGCGGCGGAGAAAGTCAGCGTTGACCCAACCCTGTATCCTTCCAAGTCCGTGCATCCTAACCTGGTCAAGGCCAAACAATTGGTTCTGAAGACAAGTTACGTGTCGCTGCTGCACATTGATACCTGCGCCGGCAACGCCTGCATGGGCTCTAGAGATGGGAAGAATCACCACCTCACCAGTAATCTTACCATACTCGGTCACGAGGTTCACCGGCGCTATTGTTGCCCCTCTCAAGTCCTCAGGTTTCACCCGCTCGCCGTTGACGTAGACCTCGAACGGACCGTAGCCTTGGAGGTTCAGAAAGTTAGCCTTAGCCAGCAGCGCACCTCGGACATCGCCCGGTGTGATTTTCTTCGTCAGGGAGCGAATCGTAAGCCGCAATCCATCGTGGTTCATAGGTGCTTTGACCACGCGTATGGGTCGCCAGGTCGACTGGTCCACGGTGTCCCAGTACCGGTCGATCAGTTTCTCAGTCAACAGTATTGTCCGGTCAAAATGACCCTTGTGAACCTGTATCTCTAGCTCGCGCCCCAGTGAGAGCCAGCCTAGGCTTCCCAGGCCGTATGACTCGCGGATGGGCCTCTTGTATTTCTGTGAGAATCCACTCTCGGTCGTCTTGCCTTTAGTGAGAAACTCTTCGAGGCCCTCGAGGTCCATGCCTTTACCCCACTCTTCATACTCGACCTGGTCCAGGTCCTCAGGAATCCTCACCTCTACCCTTGTCGCCTCCCCCCACATCCAGGAATTGACGACAAGCTCGAGAAAGAACTGGGACGCGTCCGTGTACTGGCGGCCGAGGGTCTTGATGAGTCCCTTGTGTGTTGAGAGCCGGAGCTCATTGTCCAGCTGTTTGTAGAGAGCCTTGGCTGAGTGGGGGAGGGTCCGCGTGGCCAAGTCGTGATTCAGCTTTCATGCGGGGCCGGGACGGATAATGGGCTGTTGTTACCGTTATCAATCGAGCAAGGGGCCTAAGCGATCACCCGCAAGCCGGAGATTGATTGATTTCATGTTTGCTAGGAAGCTTTCATAGCTCCGCGTCATCTCCTTCGTCCCCGGTCGCTTGTTGCTTCGACCTATCGGGTGGAGCTCGGCTCCTCATCAATGACGATACAATCAACAAGAGGAGGGAGAAAGATTCCGATCCCGAACAGGGCGTAGCTAGGCGATTGCCATGCTGTAGAGGTCATTGTTGTAGGAGGCATTCCAGAGCATTGGACATCCACTTGTCGAGGAATTATCGGAGCGAGAAAGAAGACAACTAAGCCAGTGACCAGAATAAACGCCAGCGGCCTCTTCTATTCATAATTCAGAACCCCAGTGCGAATACCTTCAATACGAGGCATGGCGGTTTCGGTTTGAGTCCGCGTTCTCCGCGTGCTGGTTGTGGTGGATTTGCAGGTGGACGAAGCATCGCGGCACGTCTTCGCATTGGCGGCACAAATGGCCTCTCGCGCCTGGCTTGCCACAATCCACGCATTTCAGAATCATTGCGCTTTCCTTCTATTCTTCCTTCGCTTTCATCCATAGGCGTTTTCACGATAATTAGCAGAGTCCAACCCGATTGTGACATAAACCGTGACAGCATCGGAATATATGCGATGGACTCGCGAGGGTCATAGATACTAGCATTGGTGGGACAGGCCACAGGACCCTGTCTCACCCTGTTAGTTTCACTCGGACAATGTTATTGGTGCGGGAGGTGGGATTTGAACCCACGAACCCCTGCGGGACAGGCGCCTCAGGCCTGCGCCTTCAAAGCCCGTACGAAAAGGGCTTCTTTGACCTGGCTTGGCAAAACGGGCAACACCGTCTCCCGCGCACGCGACCAGGCCGTCCTCCCGCACATAAGCCCCCGGCACGCAACAAGGGCCCATATTGGCTTTCCCGTCATCCACAAAAACAAGCACAAGACAACCGCCAACGGGAAAAACGTTTAATGCCCCCGCAACCCCGCCGCACCCCAACGCTCAATAGCCCGAGCCAACCAAACACGACTATTCAAGAAAAAAGCGAGATGAGGATGGAGTGACAACCAGCCTTCGCCGAACACGACGACTACGCGGCAGCCGAATGCACGGCTGGGGCCGCAGCGGCCAACACCGCGGAAGCGGCCAACAAGGAGGACACGGCAACGCCGGCTGGAAACGGCACAAGTGGAGCTGGGTCATCCGGTATGGTATACAAATTCAGGAAAGAGGCTTCACACGACCGAACAAGAAGTTCAGCCAGGCAATCAACATCGGAGACTTAGACCAGCAAATCGATAATTACACCTTCAAAGGCTTCGTCAAACAAGTAGACGGTAAGACCGAAGTCAACCTGCCCAGCGCAGGGTACACCAAGCTCCTCAGCCGAGGCACAGTGAACAAACCCCTCCGAGTACTGGTCTATTACGCTTCAGAACGGGCCGCCGAGAAGATAACCGCGGCCGGCGGCGAAATCGTCCCCCTCGTCAAAGCAAAAGAGGAATAGTCGACGGTCCGTTTTATCGAGCTCTTCAGACCCCTAACACGCGTACTTCCCAGCGTGAGGCCTCCAGACCGGGAAGTAGGCTTCACAGAGAAGCTGATCTGGACCGCGTTAGCACTAGTCGTCTATCTGATAATGTCCGAGACGCCTATCTTCGGAATCCCTAGACCCACTGGCTCCCAGACAGGCTTGAGCGACCCGTTTGGGCCCCTACGCGTCATATTCGCCAGCCAACGAGGAACACTCGTCGAGCTAGGAATCGGACCAATCGTCACAGCCGGGCTCATACTCCAAGTCCTATCAGGCTCGAAAATGGTCAACGTCGACTTCACAAACCCGGACGACCGCTCGCTCTTCACCGGCGCCAGCAAGGTCCTCAGCGTCTTCATGACAATATTCGAGGGCTTAGCCTTCCTCATCGGAGGAGCTTACACCCGCAACGGAGTCGCACCAACACTCCAGGGAGAATTTCTAATCATAGTCCAACTAGTCATCGCCGGCATAGTCATCATACTACTAGACGAAATGCTCCAGAAGAAATGGGGCTTCGGAAGCGGCATCAGCCTCTTCATAGCCGCAGGCGTCGCCCAGAGCATCGTCTGGGACAGCATCGGACCAATAAGCCCCGTCACAGACCACAAGTACCTAGGCGCCATCCTCGCCTTCTTCCAGTCAATCCTAGCACCAGGCTTCAACGTCGCAAGCTACACCTCCTGGGAGGGAGCTCTCTACCGAGGCGGCAACCTGCCAGACATGCTAGGCTTCCTCACAACAATCCTCGTCTTCGCCATCGTCATCTACCTCAACGGGCTACGCGTAGAAATCCCAGTCTCATATGCCCGCTACCGAGGCTACCGCGGCCAATTCCCGATCAAGCTCTTCTACGTCAGCAACATACCAGTCATCTTCGCAGCAGCCCTCTTCGGAAACATCTACTTCATCGGCCAGCTCGTCTTCAACCGGTACAACGCCCAATGCAGCAACTTCTGGCTAGGACTAGTACCCGGCTGCTTCACCCAGTCACAAAGCGGAAGCGGTCAACTAGTACCAACCCAGGGCCTAGCATACTACACTTTCGCCCCGCACCAGCTCGGAGGCTTCAGCAGCGTCCTGTCAGACCCTTTGAGAGCAGGAATCTACGCGGGAATATTCGTCCTAGCCTGCGTCTTCTTCGCCGTCACATGGGTCGAAGTAGGAGGAATGGACTCCAAAACAGTAGCCAAACAACTAATCGACTCCGGAATGCAAGTAGAAGGCTTCAGAAGATCCGGCGTCCCCATACGCCAAATCCTCGACCGTTACATACCAACAGTAACCATACTTGGCGGAATCATAATCGGTCTCATCGCCGCTAGCGCAGACTTCCTTGGCGCCTTTGGCACCGGAACCGGCATCCTCCTAACAGTCGGCATCATCGAGCAATACTATCAGATACTAGTCAAGGAGAGAATCACCGAGATATACCCGGGCGTCAAGTCCGTGCTCGGACAGTGACACGGCCCTGCCCGCCAAGGTAATAGTCGCAGGGATACCAGGGGTAGGCAAAACCACCGTTCTCCAAGAACTCGAAACCATCAGCAGCGAGAAACACATCCCGGTAAAAGTCGTCAACTTCGGCGACATCATGAACCGGATTTTCAAAAAGAGGGGAATAGACCTCCACCGAGACCACATGCGCAAGCAAGATCTAGACCTACAAACCCGAATCCAACAACAAGCCGCCCGAACCATATCAAGGATGAGAGGAAACAACGGCCTAGTAGTCGACACACACATGTTCGTCAGAACAGTCGACGGGCTCTGGCCCGGAACCCCCAAAAGAGTACTAGACGCGCTCCAACCAGACCTAATTGTCCTCATCGAAGCCACACCTGAACAGGTCGCCAAGAGACGAAGCCAAGACGCCGGCCGCGAACGCGAAGCCCACGAAGTCAACAACGTCCAAGCGGACCTCGAATGGTCCAGATACATGGCCAGCGCCAACGCCGTCATAGCAGGCATCCCAATTCAAATAGTCAACAACGAGGAGGGCCAACAGCACCAGACTGCAGAGGACCTGCTGAAGATAATACAAAAGCTGAGATAAACCATTGTCGTTCATCGACGATATCATAATCTTCCTAGCTACACCGTTCCGGGTCGCCTGCCCGCAGGCCGCCACCGGCCATCCCTGTACACCCGCGTCCACTCTGATCATAATCGGGGCGGCAATCCTGCTCGCTCTCTTGACGAACAGCGCGAACAGGTTCCTAGTGGACTACAAGATGGTCGCAAACTCTCGAAAGGAGTACATGGCCTGGACAAAATCGGTAAACAAGGCGCGAAAAGAGAAAGATGAGAAGACACTAGACAAGCTAATGAAGAAACAGTCCGCGATGGTAAAAATGAGTTCGAGAGCGAGCTTTGAACAGATGAAAACAACACTCATAACATTCGCTCCCCTCCTGTTGCTCTACTATTCGCTCTTGAGCGTCTTCGGGGGAGCCCCGGTCGGCTACTCACCCATCGCCATCCCTGGAGCTACCGTTGAACCGACAGCAGGCTTCAGCTCAGGCATAGCAGTCTTCAGCCTCGTCTACTGGTACTTTCTCTGCTCCTTCGCCATCAGCATACCTATATCCCGGCTTTTCGGCGTCCAAACCTACTCGCTAACAGGGACCCAACAATGACAAAACCGTCACAGAGAGGACACAGAAGACGACACGTGAAAGTGAGACTTCCATCAGGAAAGAGAACCCTCCATTTTCAACCACGCGCTCACTCTAGGCCAACATGCTCAAGATGTGGAGCCCAGCTTCACGGAGTCATCTCAAAGCGTGCAGGACTCCCGGCAAGCAGCAGGAGGCCCACAAGACCCTACGCAGGGGTCCTCTGTGGAAACTGTCTCACCTCTGAGATCAGACAACTCGTCCGCTCTGCCAGCACAAGTAAATGATCATAACCGTCAGCGGGCCACACGGAACTGGAAAGTCCACCTACGCGGCCAAGCTGGCCAGCGCACTTGGCCTTCGTCACGTATCAGCAGGACAGCTCTTTCGTAAACTAGCCAAAGAAAAAGGCTACTCACTAGAACAATTCGGACAATTAGCAGCGGAAGACCCTGCCATCGACCGTGTCGTCGACGAAGAGACAATGAAGGAGGCAGAGAAAGGAGACCTCGTAATTGATGGACAACTCACCGGATGGGTCCTCAGAGAAGTTGCAGACCTACGGATCTATCTGACTGCCCCCGAAAACATCCGATTCGAGAGAATCGCCGAAAGAGATCGGATGGGCATTGAAGAAGCGAGAAAACTGACTCTACAGCGAGAGAAGGTTCAGAACGAGCGGTACAAGAAACACTACGGGCTAAGACTAGAAGACCGAACCATTTACCACATTATACTGGACACGAGTTTTCTGCCTCAAGCAGACACCGAGAAGGTGCTTCTAACCCTAGCCATCTCCGTGAGAGACAACAAGGCGCGTAGAACAAAGAAGGCTTAAATGAGAACTTCCTCGCCCGCACGTCCCGCTTTAAGGTAGAACGGTCCATGCCAAGCATAGAAGTAGGAAGAATCTGCGTCAAGCTCTTCGGCCGCGAGGCAGGCAGAAAATGTGTCATTGTCGACGTGGTCGACAAGAACTTCGTTTTGATAACAGGACCCAAAAAGATTAGCGGAATCAAGAGGCGCAGAACCAATGTCAAACACTTGGAGCCAACAGACGAAAGCATCGACATAAAGAAGGGTGCCTCCGACGAGGACGTTGTCAAGATTGCGGAAAAGGCGAAGAAAGCCAGTTTTCTGAAGGAAATCGTTACGCCCAAGCAGATCACGGTCGCAGCCTCCTAACCAGGCAAACAATCTCTTCCGGAAGAAGAGGCCGCCCCGGCCTAGCCCACGTTTAAAGACAACAAGACTCTGCTTTTCACGTGATATCAAAGTGTCTCAAACGCCCTCATGGGAAAGAACGCGAAAGGAGCAAGTCAAGATCGAGGAAGAAACAGACCCGTCCTACGGCTGCCTGCCTGAGAAACGAACACTGGACCAACACATCAGGTTCGGACTGATCAACTTGGACAAACCCTCGGGCCCGTCCAGCCACGAGGTCGTCGCGTGGGTGAAACGACTGCTGCGATTGAAGCATGCCGGCCACGGTGGAACTCTAGAGGCCGAAACCTGGGCCGGAGCAATCCAATGGTTACCGGCGTGCTACCCCTCGCCCTAGAAGATGCCACGAAAACAATCCAAGCCTTCCTCATAACCGGAAAAGAGTACGTCTGCCTTATGACACTTCACGGCGACGTCGACAGTAAACAACTCCTTAGGACATTGGAGGAGTTTGTCGATGACATCTACCAGAAGCCTCCAGTGAGGGCCGCAGTCAAACGCGAAGTAAGAAAGCGACGGATTTACTCGATAAAAGACATCGAGGTCGACGGGCGCCAGGTCCTATTCCGCGTCAGCTGCCAAGCGGGCACATACATACGTAAGCTGGTCTACGATGCGGGGGAGGTTTTGCAGGTCGGAGCACACATGCGAGAACTCCGACGAGTCCGTGCCGGCTCGTTCACCGAGGACACAATCTCCACCCTGTACGACGTGCTCAAACTGTCTCAATCCTCGGGAGCAGACCGTGAAGAGCTAGCACGCCGAATAATCGTTCCGATGGAAGCAGCATTCCGGCACATTTCCAAGATTTACATTCGAGACAGTGCCGTCAGCGCAGTATGCCATGGAGCCGACCTAGCAGTGCCAGGAGTGGTTAGGCTCACTGAGGGCATACGACAAAACTCCGCCGTCGCACTTTTCACGCTGAAAGGAGAACTTGTCGCCTTGTCCAAGGCCCTTATGAGCACGGAACAGGTTCTGGAAGCGGAGAAGGGTCTGGCCGCGAAAACCCTCAGAGTCGTTATGCCCCCGGAGGTCTACCCCAGGATGTGGAAGACGAAGGAAAGAGCCTTGATGCTAACATAGGGCTGGCTGTTTCTGAGCGAGAATGAGGTTTCGTTCATGTGCAACTGCGGAGAGGAAATTGTCGTAAGAGTGGATCCGGACGCTGAGAACGAGGTTACCTGTCAGAAATGCGGGCAACAATATCGGTTCTACGGGAGAAGTGTTCTGCGCTAGAAGCGTGAGCTAGATAAGTTGGAAGAAGAGAATGGCCAAGGTTGCAACCCATAGGGGAACTGAAACGGCCGCCCAGATTCGCTTGTCCCAGCTCATGACTTTCTGTCCGTCGAGAATGAAAATTGGCAGCATGTTGAATGCTCCTAGCCAGATGTTGAGAGCAACTCCAGACTGCAGGAACCTGAATTGCTGGCAGTTAAGACAAGCCGCGGGGATCGTGAGGTCGTGGACTCCAAGAGTCGTCGCAACGAGAAGTGTCACGCCAAAGATGGTGGCGACAATGACGTTGACAATAGGCCCGGCGAGCGAGACTAGTCCATTGGACTTTCGGTCGATTCCCTCTCCGAAGTATCCGGCCCGTGAGGCAATGTACACAGCGCCCGGCGCGGCGAATATGAACCTCCCTGAGCTGACAAAGGCAAAGAGGAGCGCCATTACTGCACCATAAGTCCAGAGTTTGAATTCGGCCAAGCATCCATATCTTTCCGCAGCGAACTTGTGAGCCAGCTCGTGTCCCAAGAACCCCGTTCCCACCACAATAAGCATCAGCAAGAAAATCTCGAGCGACTGGATGAGGGTTACCGATTCGAAGAACCGGAGGGAGAAACTGATGCCTAGAACAAGCAGCGCGGTAAGCAGGGCTGCTAGCTCTCGAACGGGGATTTTCGCGAGCCGATGAGTCTTCAAAAGCCGAATTGTTCCAGCAGCACGTGGCCTGTCAACACGGATAATGGGTCTTGGCGCTCTGGCCTGGTCGATGTTTGGGCATTCGTGATTCTCTGGAAGTCTATGATAGACACAGTGAACACTTCCGCAGTAGCGGCATATGTACGGAATGAACTCTTCCGCACCGCAGACTGCGCATCGTTCCATAGGCAGCCTAACGAATGGGGGGTTGGCCACTTAAAATCGTGCCCTTTGTCGGATTGGTGAAGCCTGAGAATCGTTACGCGCCATCCCGTTCACGGGTAACGACAGAGTTAGAACAATTTTCGACGCCTAAGTGTGTCACGAGTGGCGTCCCCCGGGAACGGACACTTGCCATTCGCCCGTCAAGGGCTTGGCTGGTCCGCACCCACCGCCACTCTCGTTCTCATCTCTTCTCAAGTCACCTTCCCCGCTCGGGCCTAATTACTTGAGACGCAGTTACTCGAATGACGTTCTCAAGGAGAGGAAACACGCACGATCATTCATCGAAGACACAAACCAGACCCAAGAAAAACTATCCGTCCGAGGTCCCTCCCGGGAGCAGCTCCGTAATTAGGACTGGAGACCCAAACGTGATAGATGAATCGTCGAAGCCGGACAGGCACTTGACCCTAGTGCGGCCGGAGACTCTGGAAGCAACGTATCCGGTAACGTGGTTTTCAATGGGAATATGGAAAGCAGGTAGGAGGGTTGTGGCGCCGGGAGTGGGATTTGAACCCACGCGGCCCAAGGGGCCACAGGCTAACAGTCGCCCTGATTTTCCAGGCTTGGGCCTGCTTCATCGCAGACTGCCCGGTACCAGGCTCCGGAATCCCGGCTCGGAGGGATGTCTTCCGACGCACTATTTTCATCTTTGGGAAACAGGTTAGTAATGATTCGGTTTGTACGGTTGGAGGCTAGGGTCTCGTTCGTAGTTCCCTGTTGAGTCATGAGCCCTCCTTGCCCATTAGGGGCGCCCCCCTCGAGAGTCTCGAGCGGTTAGTGTCTTAGCGTCGGCCTAGAGCGTGCCACTATTTCCCTCGCACTCTCAATTTCGCGGGGGTATTCCTTGCCGCGCCCGGAGATTTTCTTGTCGGCTCTCCTAGCCTCCAGACTCGACACTACGAAGTTCATCGCCTTGTGAAGGTCGAACTGTTTGCAGCTGAAAATGTCTACGAAGGCATGCCCGTTGTCGGGGAAGGTGTGAATACTAACGTGGCTTTCAGCTATGATGACAAAGCCGCTGATCCCCCACTCGCCAGGATTGTGCGTGGGCCGGTACACGAAAGTGTATGGAGGGGTGATTTTGTGCATCCCGATTACGTCCGGAAGTTCGTCTAGGAGGTTGTAGATGTAAGTAAGGTCGGAGAGCTTTCGAGGGTTGCACTCCGACAAATCAAGAGTCAGATGTGGTCCGAACATTTGTAGAGTTTTTTCTCACAGAAATTTTTCGGTGCTACTATGTTTCCACTGTCATTCTCTATTTAAGAATTGTTTACACGACAACTAGACGCAGGAGTAATTTTTTCCGGAGAGAAAAAAATCGGCCAGCGGAGAAAAATTTCGTCAGGCGAACTTTTTCACCGCGGAGAAAAAAGGCGAACACAGCAACAACAAAGCGGAAAGAGAAATTGGCGAAGAATTTTCGCCGGAGAACTTGGCCACGGAGAGTCAGAGATCCTCAAACATCTGCCTGGCGAGTGGATTTGTCGAGGGACTGTCCC
>Ga0209058_1000440_pt1 | contig 35201 bp, 32 predicted proteins | sample GraSoiAngelo_147_FD_185904 | JGI IMG/M metagenome (GOLD analysis project Ga0209058, IMG submission 185904) | Grasslands soil microbial communities from the Angelo Coastal Reserve, California, USA - 14_1009_05_40cm (SPAdes) (version 2) | ecosystem: Environmental > Terrestrial > Soil > Grasslands ... | reverse complement strand
GGCCGACGTCACCCAGGTCATGAAGGGCATGGGCCTCGACGCCCGGATCGGCCCCGCCTTCCTGCAGGCGGGCCTCGGCTACGGCGGGAGCTGCTTTCCCAAGGACACCGACTCGCTCATCCACACCGCGGCGACGCTCGGCTACAAGTTCGATCTGCTGCGCGCCGTCGTCGACGTCAACGCCGGGCGGACCATCCACTTCCTGTCGGTGATCGAGCGAGCGCTGGCGCCGATGCACACCCGCCGCATCGCGATCCTCGGACTGGCCTTCAAGCCCAACACGGACGACATGCGCGAGGCCAAGTCCATCGACGTGATCACGCGGCTCATCGATCTGGGCGCGACGGTCTGCGTCTACGATCCGGTGGCCATCCCCAACGCGCGCAAGGTGCTGCCGACGCTGGTCGAGTACGCCGATTCGCCGTACGCGGCGGCCACCGGCGCCGACGGCGTCGCGCTCATCACCGAGTGGAACGAATTCAAGTTCCTGAACCTCGAGCGGCTGCGGGGCGTGATGCGCCAGCCGATCGTCTTCGACGGGCGGAACCTCTGGGAAGCGGAGCGCATGCGGCGGCTCGGCTTCGAGTACTACTCGATCGGCCGCAAGCCCTTGCGTCGCTCGTAGGTTGCCCGATGCGGATCCTGGTCACGGGCGGGGCGGGGTTCATCGGCTCGCACCTCTGCGAGTACTTCCTCGACAAGGGCTGGGACGTCGTCGCCATGGATGACTTCGTGACCGGGTCGCGCAACAATCTGGCCGGCCTGGCGGCGCGGCGCGGCTTCGCCCTGGTCGAGCACGACGTCACGGAGTACATCCGGGTCGACGGCCCGCTCGACTGGGTGCTCCACTTCGCCAGCCCCGCGTCGCCCCTCGACTATCTCGAGCTCCCCATCCAGACGCTGAAGGTCGGCGCGCTCGGCACCCACAACGCGCTCGGGGTCGCCAAGGCGAAGAACGCGCGCTTCCTGCTGGCCTCGACCTCCGAAGTGTACGGCGATCCGCTCGTGCATCCCCAGAAGGAGGACTACTGGGGCCACGTGAACCCGGTCGGCCCGCGCGGCGTCTACGACGAGGCCAAGCGATTCGCGGAGGCGATCACGATGGCGTACCACCGCACGCACGGCATCGACACGCGCATCGTCCGCATCTTCAACACCTTCGGTCCGCGCATGCGGCTCAACGACGGGCGCGCGATTCCCGCGTTCATCGGTCAGGCCCTGAGCGGCGCGCCCCTCACGGTGTTCGGCGACGGCGGTCAGACGCGCTCGTTCCAGTACATCACCGATCTCATCGACGGTCTGTGGCGGCTCATGCAGGCGCCGGTGAACGATCCCGTGAACATCGGCAACCCGCAGGAGATGACGCTCTTGGAGCTCGCCAAGCGCATCATCCGGCTCACCGGCTCGCGAAGCGAGATCGTGTTCCGCCCGCTCCCGGTCGACGATCCCAAGGTGCGCCAGCCCGACATCACGCTGGCGCGCTCGCAGCTCGGCTGGGAGCCACGCGTGGACACCGACGACGGGTTGCGCCGCACCGTCGACTGGTTCCGGGAGGCGCTTGGCTCGTGAAAATCTTGGTGACCGGCGGCGCGGGCTTCGTCGGCTCCCACGTCGTCGATCGTCTGCTCGAGGACGGCCACGCCGTCGAGGTGATCGACAACCTGTCCACCGGACGGCGCGAGCGAATTCATCCGAACGCACGACTCCACGTGTGCGATCTGCGCGACGCGCGGCTCGTCGAGGTGATCGCGACCACCCGGCCCGACGTCGTCGTCCACGTCGCCGCCCAGGCCGCGGTCTCCCGGTCGGTCATCGATCCACGATTCGACGCCAGCATCAACGTGCTCGGAACGATCGCGCTCCTGGAGGCGTGCCGGCTCACGGGCGTTCGCCGCATCATCTATACGTCGACCGGCGGCGCGGGGTACGGTGACACCGACGTGCTGCCGACGCCTGAGGACCATCCCCTGCGGCCCTCGTCGCCCTACGGCGTGTCGAAGACGGCGGCCGAGCGGTACGTCGACTGCTGGGTGGGCTTGACGGGCGGCCGCGCTCTGACGCTGCGGCTGGCGAACGTGTTCGGCCCGCGCCAGGATCCGGCGGGGGAAGCCGGGGTCGTCGCGATCTTCACGTCGCGTCTGCTGGCCGGAGATCCGTGCATCGTGACCGGCGACGGTGAGCAGACCCGCGACTACGTCTACGTGCTCGACGTCGCCGATGCGGTCTCGCGGGCGGTAGTCTCCCCCGACGCCGTCGGGGTGATGAACATCGGGACCGGCGTCGAGAAAACGGTCAACGACATCTACCGAGAGCTGGCGCAGCTCACCGGCGTGACCGTCCCGGCCGAGCACGGTCCGGCGCGGCCGGGCGAGCAACGCCGGAGCGTGCTCGACGCGACGCGCGCCAAGAAGCGGCTCGGGTGGAGCGCGGCGACGCCGTTCGGCGAAAGCCTGCGGCAAACCGTCGCGTGGTTCCGGAAGGAGCTGAGCTCATGATCGACGACGAACTGAAGGCGATCCTCGCCTGCCCCGCGTGCAAGGGCGATCTCCTCTTCGAGGAGACCCGGATCATCTGCCCCGCGTGCCGCAAGGCGTACCCCGTGCGCGATGGCATCCCGGTGATGCTGATCAGCGAGGCGGAGCCCTGGTCGCCGAGTAGATAGTGAGGGGAGGCGCGCGCCAGGCGGTGATCTTGGCGGGCGGCCAGGGCACGCGCCTGCGGCCGCTGACGCTCGCCCGCGCCAAACCCGTCGTCCCGATCCTGAATCGCCCTCTCCTGGCGTACCAGCTCGCGCTGCTACGCGCGCACGGCGTCTCCGACGTCGTGCTGGCGTGCTCGTATCGCGTGGATGACGTCCGCGCCGCACTCGGCGACGGCCAGCGTCTCGGCGTGCGGCTCCGGTACGTCGTGGAGGACGAGCCACTCGGAACGGGCGGCGGAGCGCGCCGCGCCGCCGACCTGACCGCGGGCCCGCTCTTCGTGCTCAATGGCGACGTCCTCACCGATGCCGACCTGACCGCGATGCGCCGCCTGCACGAGGCGCGCGGCTCGCGCACGACCATCTTCCTGCAGCCGGTCGACGACCCGCGCCAGTTCGGGCTCGTCGAGACCGACGAAGATGGCCGCCTCCGGCGGTTTCGCGAAAAGCCGACCGCCGAGGAGGAGATCACGACCAACACCATCAACGCCGGGATCTATCTCATCGACGCGCCGCTGCTCGCCCGGATCCCGCCGGACCGCCCGAGCTCGATCGAGCGCGAGTTCTTTCCCGCGCTGATCGCCGAGGGCATCACGTCCTACGGCTGGTGCCCGCGGACGTACTGGCGGGACCTGGGCGACCCCGTGGCGTATCGCGCCGGCAACATCGATCTGCTCGAGGGCCGGGCCAACATGCCGTTGTCCCCGCCCGGCGAGCGCCGCGGCGGAAGCTGGATCGGCGCGGGCGGATCCGTGGCCGACGGCGCGCAAGTCGTCGCTCCGTCGGTGGTGGGCGCCGGCGCCGTGCTCGGTCGAGACTGTCGCGTCGGTCCCGGCACCGTCCTAGGCGACGGCGCGCAGGTCGGCGACGGCGCCCGGGTGGAGGGCGCCGTCCTCTGGGAGCGCGTCGCGGTCGGCGCCGGCGCCGTGCTCGAGCGCTGCGTCGTCGGCGCCGACGTCAAGATCGGGGCGCGCGCGCGCATCGGCCCCGAGGTCGTGCTGGAGTCGGGCGCGGTCGTCCCGGACGGCGCGACACGCTCCCGCTGAGGGTCGTCGGGGCCGCGACGCGGCGTGTTAGACTGAACCGATGGTTCTCGGCCGCATTCGCAATTTCTCGATCGTCGCCCACATCGATCACGGAAAATCGACCCTCGCGGATCGGCTCCTGGCGCTCACCGGTACGATGGACGCGAAGAAGGCCGTCGATCAGGTCCTCGACTCGATGGACCTCGAGCGCGAGCGCGGCATCACCATCAAGGCGCACACGGTGCGGCTGCTGTACCGGGCGCGCGACGGCCAGGAGTACACGCTCAACTTGATCGACACGCCCGGGCACGTGGACTTCTCCTACGAAGTGTCGCGGGCGCTCGCCGCGTGCGAGGGGGCCGTCCTCATCGTCGACGCCGCGCAGGGGATCGAGGCGCAGACGCTCGCGAACTTCTACCTGGCCAGCGACGCGAACCTCACCATCATCCCCGTCATCAACAAGATCGACTTGCCGGCCGCCGACGTCGAGGAAACGCGGACCCAGATCACGGAGACCCTCGAGCTCGACGGCGGCGACGCGCTGGCCATCTCGGCCAAGCACGGCACCGGCGTCCCCGAGGTGCTCGAGGCGATCGTGGCCCGCATCCCGCCACCGGAAGGCGACCCGGACGCGCCGCTCAAGGCGCTGGTCTTCGACTCGTTCTACGACTCGTACCAGGGCGTGGTCGTCTACGTGCGCCTGACCGACGGCCGCGTGCGCCCGGGCATGCGCATCCTTCTCATGTCCAACGGCCGGGCGTGCGAGGTCCAGCAGGTCGGCGTCTTCAGCCCGGACATGCGGCCGGTCGAGGAGCTGTCGGCCGGACAGGTCGGCTACATCACCGCGTCGATGAAGCGGGTCGCCGACGCGAAGGTCGGCGAGACGATCACCGAGGCCGCCCGGCCCACCGCCGCGGCGTTCCCCGGCTATCGGGACGCCAAGCCCATGGTCTTCGCCGGGCTCTACTCGATCGACGACACGGACTACGAGGCGCTCCGTGACGCCCTCGAAAAGCTCCGCCTCAACGATCCAGCCTTCACGTACGAGCCGGAGACGTCGCTGGCCCTCGGCTACGGCTTTCGCTGCGGGTTCCTCGGCATGCTGCACATGGAGATCGTCCAGGAGCGGCTCGAGCGGGAGTTCAATCTCTCGCTGATCGTCACGGCGCCGAGCGTGCAGTACAAGATCCTCACCACCGCCGGCGAGATCATCGACATCGACAATCCCTCCAAGCTGCCGCCGCCCGACCGGATCGAGCAGATGGACGAACCGTACGTGACGTCGTCGGTGTTCGTGCCGACGGAGTTCATGACGGCGATCTACAAGCTCGCCCAGGAAAAGCGCGGCGAGCACCGCTCGCTCGAGTACCAGGGCAAGCGCGTTCACATCAAATTCGACTTCCCGCTGGCGGAGATCGTCGTCGACTTCTACGACCGGCTGAAGTCCATCTCGAAGGGCTACGCGTCCTTCGACTACGAGCTCTCGGAGTTCCGCCCGTCGGACCTCGTCAAGCTCGACATTTTGTTGAACGGCGACCCGGTGGACGCCCTCTCGATCATCGTGCACCGCGACAAGGCCTACGAGAAGGGCAAGGCGCTGGTCGAGAAGCTGCGCAAGGTGATCCCCCGCCAGCTCTTCGAGGTCGCCATCCAGGCGGCGATCGGCAGCCGGGTCATCGCCCGCGAGACCGTCAAGGCGATGGGCAAGAACGTGACCGCCAAGTGCTACGGCGGCGACATCACCCGCAAGCGGAAGCTGCTGGAGCGACAGAAGGAAGGGAAGAAGCGGATGAAGCAGGTCGGGAAGGTGGAAGTGCCTCAGGAAGCGTTTCTGTCCGTCCTCAAGAGCTGAGCATGGACGAGCGGAAGATCGAGATCGAAGCCGCGCCGTCGGTGCCGTCCGACGCGGTGGAGCCGAGACGGCGCCGCAAGTCGATCGTCCGCGAGTACGCCGAGGCGATCGCGATCGCGGTCCTGCTGGCGCTGGTGATCCGCTCCCTCGTCGTCCAGGCCTTCACGATCCCGTCCGGCTCGATGATGGACACGCTGCTGGTCGGGGACTACATCCTGGTCAACAAGTTCCTCTACGGTCCCGAGGTGCCCCTGACCGAATGGCGCCTGCCCGGCATCCGCGCGCCGCGGCGCGGCGACATCATCGTGTTCCGGTATCCACAGGACGAGAAGCGCGACTTCATCAAGCGGATCGTCGCCACCCCGGGCGAGCGGGTACAGATCCGCGGCCATCAGGTGCTCATCAACGGCGTCGCGCTACGCGAGACGTACACGAAGTTCGCCGACTCGGCGGTGCGCGGCGCCGAGTCGTACTGCGGGTACGCCTACGGGTGCGACCCCACGACGGTGCCGGCCGACTCGTACTTCGTGATGGGCGACAACCGCGACAACTCGCAGGACAGCCGGTACTGGGGCTTCGTGAAGCGCGACAAGATCAAGGGCAAGGCCTTCCTCATCTACTGGTCCTGGGACGGCGATCGACACTGGCTGCGCTGGTGGCGACTCGCGAACTATATACCGTAGAGCGTTGGGTTGGGCGCCTCCCCTCACGGTTATTGTAGCGGGGGTCCATGAGGTCGGATTCACCGAGGGTGGCCTGAGAGAGATGCGACCCGGCTCCGCAGATCCAAAAATGCATGTTCATATGACGGACAATCGGTCTTCGTCTTCTTCCTCCGTTCTTGCGGTGACCGTGCCGGAGGCGGCCGAGGTGGGATGGTATGTGCACGTGCCGTTCTGCGCGAAGCGGTGCGGGTACTGCAGCTTCAACACGGCGCCGCTCGAGGACGGCGCCATGGCCCGCTACCTCGACGCGCTCCATCGAGAGATCGACCTGCTCGGCGCGCTCGCGTGGGCGCCGCGCGTGCGGCTCGCGACGGTCTTTTTCGGGGGCGGCACGCCCTCGCTGCTGGCGGACGACGACATGGCGGCCGTGCTCGACGGGATCCGCGCGCGGTTCGACGTGGCGCCCGACGCCGAGATCACCGTGGAGTGCAACCCCGAGAGCGTGACGCGCGAGAAGCTCGAGGGCTATCGCGGGGCCGGGGTCAATCGCCTGAGCCTCGGTGTCCAGTCGCTCGACGACGCGATCCTGCCGCGCCTCGGTCGTCTCCACGACGCGCGCGGCGCGCGCGCCGCGTTCGACGCCGCCCGCGAGGCCGGGTGCGCCAACCTCAGCGTCGACGTGATGTACGGCCTGCCCGGGCTCGACCTCGATGGGTGGGCGCGCGCGGTCGACGCGGTGCTCGACTGGCGGCCCGATCATCTCTCCGCCTACGGGCTCACCCTCGACGCCGGCAGCCTGTGGGGCGCCGCCGGCGTCGAGGGTATCCCGGCCGAGCAGGTGCAGATCGACCAGTACTGGCGGCTCGCGCGCGCGGCGGCGACGCGCGGGCTGGAGCACTACGAGATCTCCAACTACGCGCGGCCGGGCTTTCGCTCGCGCCACAACCAGATCTACTGGCGCGCCGCCGAATACCTCGCGGCCGGACCGGGCGCGTGCGGCTTCGTGGGTTCCACGCGCTACGCGAACGTCAAGGCGACGCCGCGCTATTGCGAGACGCTCGCGGCGGGCGCCCTCCCGATCGACTCGTCCGAGCAGCTCTCGTCGCGGCAGAAGCTCGGCGAGCGGCTGATCCTCGGGCTGCGCACCGCTGACGGCGTGCCCGCGAGCTGGCTCGAGACCAGACTCGACGGCGACGAACGGCTGCGCCGGCGGGTCGACACGTGGCGCGCTCAAGCGTTGCTGGCCGGCGCGGACGACCGCGTTCGCCTCACCGAAGCCGGATTCCTCCTGTCCGACGCCCTGTTCGTCGACTTGCTATAATTCCCTGCGATGGACGCGCGCCATCGCGACGTGCTGATCGCCGTCATCCGTGAGTACATCGACTCGACCGAGCCGGTCGGCTCGCGCGTGCTGGCGCGGCGTCACTTCCCGACGCTGTCGGCGGCCACGCTGCGTAACGTCATGGCCGACCTCGAGGAAATGGGCTACCTCGGTCACCCTCACACGAGCGCGGGCCGCGTGCCGACGGACAAGGCCTACCGCTTCTACGTGGAGTCCTTCCCGCCGCCGCAGAGCCCCAAGGCCACCGCGTCGGGCGAGACGCTGCCGACGCGCCGGTCGGGGATCGACGGCTTCATGGAGCGGACGTCGTCGCACCTGTCGAGCGCGACGAAGCTGACCGGCCTGCTGCTGGCGCCGCCGCTGAAGCAGACGACCCTCGCGCGGGTGGACCTGATCCCGCTCGAGGACGATCGCGCGCTGGCGGTCCTGGTGACCGACGCCGGTTGGGTCACCGCGCGCGCGGTGACGCTCGATCCGCCGCTCGGCACCGACGAGGTCCGCGCCCTCGGGCGCGAGCTCAACCGGCGCTTCGGCGGCCACACGGTCCAGGACGTCGTCGACATGGAGACGATGCCCACCGATCCCCTCGACGCGCTCCACACCCGCGCGCGCGGCGTCATCGACCAGATCCTGGCGCTCCTCCGCGACCGCACCCTCTACGTGAGCGGCGCGATCAACATGCTCGACCAGCCGGAATTCTGGAACATCGACACGACGCGGGAGCTGCTCCGGACCTTCGAGCAGAAGGAGCATCTGGCCGACCTCATGACGAAGCTCGCCGGAGCCGAGGGGCTCAGCGTGACGATCGGCGAGGAGAATCCGGTGGCCGGGATGCGCGAGTGCACGCTGATCACGTCGACCTACCTCTACCGCGATCAGGTGGTGGGCATCCTCGGCGTCGTCGGCCCGCGCCGGCTGCCCTATCCGGAAGTGATCTCGATCGTCAACGAGACCGCGCGGCACGTCACCGACGCTCTCTCGCGCGTCCGCCAGGACCTGTACCTGCCGTCGTAGCCGGGCGGCGGCCCGGCGCGAATCACGACGCTCTGTCCCTGCCGAGAGCCGGCGATCCCGCTGCTATAATTCAAATGCTATGGACGACTCGAAGGTCAACGACACCGCGGATGCTCCCCGAGCCGAGCCGACCGAGGGCGCCACGTCGGTCGAGGAGCTGCGGCGGGAGGTCGAGGAGAAACAGGACCGGCTGCTGCGCGCGCTCGCCGAGACCGAGAACGTCCGGCGACGGGCGCAACGGGAGCGCGACGACTACGTCCGCTACGCGAACGAGTCGCTGCTGCGGGACCTGATCCCGGTGCTCGACAACCTGGATCGCGCCCTCGCGGCGGCGGGCTCGGGCGGCGACGCCGCGGGTGTCGTGGCCGGCGTCGAGCTGATCCAGCGCGAGCTGCTCAAGGTGCTCGAGCGCGCCGGCGTCACGCGCTACTCCGCGCTCGGTCAGCCGTTCGATCCGACGCGCCACGAGGCGATCGCCAGCGTGGTGAGCGCGGACGCCGCGCCGGGCACCGTCGTCCGCGAGACGCTGCCAGGTTACCAGCTGCACAATCGCGTCCTGCGCGCCGCGCTCGTCTCCGTCGCCGCGGCCCCGGACGAGAGCGCCTGAGTCCGGTGGCCCGCGACTACTACGAGGTTCTCGGCGTCCCCCGGACCGCCGGCGACGCCGAGATCAAGAAGGCCTACCGTGCGCTCGCGATGCAGTTCCATCCCGACCGTAACCGCGGCGACAAGAGCGCGGAGGAGCGCTTCAAGGAAGCCAACGAAGCGTACGCCGTCCTGTCCGATCCGGACAAGCGAGCGCACTTCGACCGCTTCGGGACGGCCGCGCCGGGCGGCGGCCCCGGGTCCGGCGACGCGGGCTTCGGCACCCTGTTCGAGGACATCTTCGACAACTTCTTCTCGGCCGGCGGGCGCGGGCGCCGCTCGCGGGCCGGCCGCGGCGAAGACCTCCAGTACGAGCTGAAGATCACGCTCGCCGACGCCGCGGCGGGCCTCGAGACGAAGATCCGGATCCCGCGCCTCGAGACGTGCGAAGCTTGCCGCGGCAGCGGCGTGGAACCGGGCAGCCGCCTGGAGACGTGCGACATGTGTCGCGGCGCCGGCGAGGTCCGCCGCAGCCACGGGTTCCTCACGGTCGCCCAGCCCTGCCCGAAGTGCCGGGGGGCCGGGCAGCTCAACCGCGCGCCGTGCCACCAATGCCGGGGCGAGGGCCGCCGGCGGGCCGAGCACCTGCTGAGCGTCAAGATTCCCGCGGGCATCGAGGACCGGATGCAGCTCCGGGTCACCGGCGAGGGCTCGGGCGGCGTCAACGGGGGACCGCCTGGTGACCTCTACGTGCTCGTCCATATCAGCGAGCACGAGCTGTTCACGCGCGAGGGTGCCGACCTCATCTGTGACCTGCCCGTCTCGTTCGCCAACCTGGCGCTCGGGCACGAGGCCGAAGTGCCGGTGCTCGGCGGCACGACCCGGCTGAAGATTCCGGCGGGGACGCAGCCCGGCGAGATCCTGCGACTGCGCGGCAAGGGTATGCCGCACCTCCGGCATCGCGGGCACGGCGACGCGTGCTATCGCGTCGTCCTGGAAGTCCCCCAGAAGCTCACCGCCAAGCAGCGCGAAACGCTCGCGGCGTTCGAGGCGGCGTCGAAGGAAGAGCGGGGCCCGCTGGCATCGGCGTTCTTCGAGCGGATGAAGAAGCTCCTCGGCTGACCCGATGTCGTCCTCCCGCTACTGGGAGCTCACCGTAGGCGTGCCCGCCGACCTCTCGGAAGGGCTGACGAATCTCGTGTGGGAGCTCGGCGCCCTCGGCGTCGTCGAGGAGGAGCCGCCGGGTCAGGCCGCGCGCCTCCGCGCGTTCTTCCCGGAGACGGCGCGCGCGAGCGCCCTCGAACAGAGCGTTCGCGACTATCTCGACGGACTGCGCCAGCTCGGCTTCGCGCCGGCGCACGAGAGCGAGGTGAGCGTGGTCGCGCTCGCCGACGAGAACTGGCACGAGGCGTGGCGCGTCCACTTCACCCCGCAGCGGGTCGGCCGACGGCTCGTCATCGCGCCGCCGTGGGACACGCCGGTCGCGGGCCGTCGGCTCGTGATCACGATCGAGCCCGGACGGGCCTTCGGGACCGGCCACCACGGGAGCACGCTCGGATGTCTCGAAGCGCTCGAGGCCGCCGTGGAGGCGGAGGCCCCGAGGCGGATGATCGATCTCGGCACCGGCTCGGGCATCCTCGCCATCGCGGCCGCGCGGCTGGGCGTCGACGGGGTCCTGGCCGTGGACGACGACCCCGACGCGGTCGCCTCCGCGATGGCCAACGCCGCCCGCAACCACGTCAGCGACCGGGTGCGGTGCGTCCTCGCCGACGCCGAACGGCTCGACGAGGCAGCCGCGCCCCTGGTCGTCGCAAACTTGCTGACGGCCGCCCATCGGAAGCTCGCGCTGCGATACGGGCGCTGGGTGCTGCCGGCCGGCACGCTGATCCTCGGCGGCATCCTCGACGGCGAGGGCGCCGAGGTCGCCGCGGCGCTCGGCGCCCATGGGTTCGCGCCGCGGGCTTCCCGTTCCGTGGAGGGTTGGACCACGCTCGAGCTCCGTGCGCCGCTTCACGATCGCGCCTGAGCGGCTCGGGGATGGCCGCGTCGTCTTCGACCGCGACGAATCGCACCACCTTGCGCGCGTCCTGCGGCTCCGGCCAGGCGACACGGTGATCGCGGCGGACGGCGCCGGCCGCGAGTACACGGTGCGCCTCGAGACGGTCGGCGAGGAGGCGACCGGCTCGGTGCTCGGCGTCAGGTCGCGCGAGACCGAGTCTCCGCTGCGGATCACGCTCGTGCAGTCCGTCCCCAAGGGCGACAAGATGGAGGCCATCGTGCGCGCCGCCACCGAGCTCGGCGTCGTTCGAGTCGTCCCGGCGCTCACGGCCCGGACGATCGTCACGCTCGAGCCCAGCCGCTGGCGCGACCGGGCGCGCCGCTGGCAGCGGGTCGCGAAGGAGGCCGCCAAGCAATGCGGGCGCGCCGTCGTCCCGCCGGTCGAGGTCCCGCGCCCTTACGCCGACGTCCTGGCGCTCGGCGAGCCCGCCGACCTCCAGCTATGCCTGTGGGAGGGCGCGATCGGTGACGAGCGGAGCGGCAGCGTCCCCGTCGCGACGCTCGCCGCAAGCCTGCCCGCGGCGCTGCCCTCGGGCACGCACATTCGTCTGCTCGTGGGTCCGGAGGGCGGGCTGTCGACCGAGGAGGTCGAACGCGCGCGCGCGCACCGCTGGACGATCGTCGGGATGGGGCCGCGAATCCTCAGAACGGAGACGGCGGGACCCGCCGTCATCGCCGTGCTTCAATCGCGCTTCGGTGATCTCGGGACGGATCGGTGACCGACGGCGACGCCGGCTGGGCGCCGCTCGGGTCCGCCGCGGGGGTGCGGGCGTGGGGTCCCACGCGGGCATCGGCGCTCGCTCAGGCCGCCCAGGGCGTGCTGGCGCTCGTCGTGAAGCCGGAGCAGGTCGCGGAGCGCGAGCACCGAGAAGTCCGCGCCCAGGGCCAGTCGCCGGAGCTGCTCCTGTTCAACTGGATCACCGAGTGCCTCTACGTGCACGAGATCGAGGGCTTCGCGGTGCACCGGGTCGAGGTGGACGCGTGTAGCGCCACGGTCGTCCACGGAGTGCTCTACGGAGAGGAGCTCGATACCGGTCGCCACCGTCTCGGAACGAGTGTGAAGGCGGCGACGATGGACCACCTGTCCGTAGCCGAGCGGGACGGCCGGCACGAGCTCCGGATCGGGGTGAAAGCGTGATGTCTCGCATCGGAGACACGGCGGCTCTGCGCCCGTGTCATCGGCGCAACTTCGGCGCGTCTCCAGCCCGCGGGAGGCAGTACTCCCATTCAGAAAAATCAATGGGTTAGGATCATTACCGGCATCCTGGCACCCGTGTTGCTCTACGTCATCCTCGGTCTATGCGCCAGCACACCATTCGCAGGGCGGTCAGCGTCCAGGGTGTCGGGCTCCACTCGGGTAAGGTCTCCCGCGTTTCGTTCGCACCGGCTTCACCGGATTCGGGCGTTGTGTTCCGGGTGAAGGCGACCGGCGAGCGGATCCCGGCAACCGTGGAGAGCGTCGTCAACTCGCACTACGCGACGACGCTGGGCGTGAACGGCACGCGCGTCCAGACGGTCGAGCACCTCATGGCCGCGGCCATCGGACTCGGCGTCGACAACCTCGACATCGAGGTGGACGGCCCCGAGATCCCGGCGCTGGACGGGAGCGCGAAACCGTTCGTGACGCTGCTCGCGTCCGCCGGCCGCGTGCAGCAATCCGAGCAGCGGAAGCCGTTGACGGTTCCGTGTCCGCTCCGCGTGGGCAGCGGCGGGCGCTGGATCCAGATCACGCCGTCGGACACGTTCCGCATCAGCTACACGCTCGACAACGAGCATCCGGCAATCGGGACTCAGGTGCTCTCGTGGACGCCGACCGAGCGGTCGTTCGTGGAAGAGTTCGCGCCGGCGCGCACGTACGGCTTCCTCAAGGACTTGGGCATCATGCGCAAGAACGGCCTCGCCCGCGGCGGCTCGCTCGACAACGCGATCGTGCTCGGCAACGGTGCGGCGCTGAACGGCCTTCGCTTCCGTGACGAGTTCGTCCGGCACAAGATCCTGGACCTCCTCGGCGACCTCGCGCTGCTGGGCCGCCGGATCCGCGCGCACGTCGTCGCCCGCAACGGCGGTCACGCGCTCAACTTCGAGCTCGTGGTCGCGGTCCAGCGGGCCCTCGGACTCGAGCGGCGCAGCGCTGGAGTCGTCGAGCTCGGCGCGCTGGCGGCGGAAGACGCCGCGCGGCGCGAGGGCCTCGTCCGCACGCCCGGTCTCGCCGTGATCTGAGCGGCGCGTTCCTCCGCAAGCCACCACCCGCCACGCTATAATGGGCCGTTCGTGGTATGGGTGCGCAGAGGCTCCGTTCCCACCTCGTCGCAACGGCGCTGGTCCTGCTCGCCGTCGCTCCCGCGGGCGCCGAGCTGCGCATCAGCGATCTCGACGTCTTCCTCAACGACCATGAGGTGACCATCCACGTGGTACTGCTCGGGGCTCTCCCGGAAGGGTTCCAGGAGGGTATCCAGAGCGGGATCCCGGCCCACGTCCGCCTCGTCGTCGAGCTGTGGCAGTACCTGCGCTTTCTTCCCGACCGGCTGCTCGTCACCAAGACCGTCGAGCGGACGCTCGCCTACAACGTGGTCACCAAGGAATTCAAAGTGGCCGTCGTGTCCGGCGAGGCGCCCCGCACCTACGCGACCCGCGACCTCCGCGACGCCCAGCGGATCCTCTCGGAGATCCGGAGCGTCAAGATGACGCCGGCGGCATCGCTTGACCCTGCCGCGGTGATCTACGTGCGCGTCAACGCCGTGGCGGCGCTGAACGGCGAGAACACGTTCGTGACCCGGATGGCCGGCACGGCCGAGCAGACCACGCGGCAGTCCGACTACCGCACGATCCAGCGGGTGCAATAGTGCCGCTGCTCAGCGAAGAGAACCGGCGCAAGCGCAACCTGGTCATCCTCGCCGGCTTCGTCGCGCTGGTGGGGGCGGCGAACCTGCTCGACATCGGCGTGTACGCGCCGGACCTGCCGATCGCTTCCAACATCGCGGTGTTCGCCCTGCTCAACCTGAACCTGATCGTGCTGCTCCTGCTGGTGCTGCTCCTGTTCCGGAACCTCGTCAAGCTCTGGTTCGAGCGGCGCGAGAACGTGATCGGCGCCAAGTTCAAGCTGAAGCTGGTCCTGGCGTTCGTCACGCTCTCGCTCCTGCCGGCGACGCTGATCTTCATCATCGCCTCGAACTTCATCAACCGCTCGATCGAGGGGTGGTTCAAGCCGCAGGTCGAGCGGCCGCTGGACCAGGCGCTGGCGGTGGCGCAAACGTACTACGCGAACCTGGAGCGCACGGCGCTGCGCCACGCGCAGCACATCAGCCGCGTCATCGATCGCGACGGGCTCCTGGCTGACACCCGTCGGGAGGCGCTGGCGTCGTACCTGGTCGACCAGCAGGACCAGCTCGGGATCAGCGCGCTCACCGTCTTCAGCCCGCAGGGGCAGGAGCTGGTCCACGTCAAGGACCCGATCCTGGGCGATCTGGCGACGCGCGACGTCAACGAGAGCCAGTTGCGGCACGGCGCCGCTGGCCAGGAGCTCACGACCGTGCGCGAGCTCACGTCCGGCGACCTGGTCGAGGCGGTGGTGCCGGTGTGGAGCGAGCGAGGCGGCGAGCGCCGCGTCGCCGGCGTGCTGGTGGTGGGCACGCACGTCACCGAGCGGCTCGAGGCGCGCGTGCGCGCCATTTCGCAGGCATTCCTCGAGTACAAGCAGCTCAAGCTGCTGAAGACGCCGATCAAGGGCATCTACATCCTGCTGTTCCTGCTCATGACGCTGATCGTCGTCTTCTCGTTCACGTGGTTCGGTCTCTACCTGGCCCGCGGGATCACCGGTCCGATCGCCCAGCTCGCCGAGGGCACGCGCGAGATCGCCGCCGGCAACCTCGCCTACAAGGTGCAGGCGCGCGGCGACGACGAGATCGGGATCCTCGTCGAGTCGTTCAACCGGATGACCGACGACCTCGCCGAGTCCAAGCGCCGCCTCGAAGAGGCGTACCTCGACCTCTCGGACAAGCACACGGAGCTCGAGGACCGGCGCGTCTACATCGAGACGGTCCTGGAGGCGATCACCACCGGCGTCGTGTCGTTCGATCCCCTGGGCCGCCTGACGACCATCAACCGCTCGGCGGCCCGCATGCTCGGCGTGAACGAGGCGACGGCGGTCGGGCGACTCCTGGAAGAGGTCTTCGCGGGCCCGGACCTCCGCGCGGTGGTCATGCAGGTGCAGCGGACGCGGCGACCCAGCTCCGACAGCGTGGAGCACGAGTTCCAGCTGCGGCGCGGCGGCGCCATCCTCTCGCTGCTGGCCTCGACGACGGCGCTGCGCGGGCCGGAGGGTGAATACGCGGGCACCGTGATCGTGCTGGACGATCTCACGGAGCTCCTGAAGGCCCAGCGCGTGGCGGCGTGGCGCCAGGTGGCGCAGCGGATCGCCCACGAGATCAAGAATCCGCTGACGCCGATCCAGCTCTCGGCCCAGCGGCTGCGGCGCCGTCTGGCGCGCACCCCGGGCGAGGAGCAGCTGGTGCAGGAGTGCACCGAGACGATCATCCACGAGGTCGAGGGCCTCAAGCGGCTCGTGGACGAGTTCTCACGCTTCGCGCGGATGCCGGTGCTCACGCCGCGTCCCACCGACGTGCGCCAGCTCATCGACAGCGTCGCGAGCCTGTACCGCGACTCTCACCCGCGCCTGGCCATCACGACCCATCACCCGGACGACCTCCCGCCGCTCGACGTGGACCCGGACCACATCAAGCGCGCGATCCTCAACCTCGTCGACAACGCGGTCGAGGCGGTGAGCGGCGCCGGCGACGTGCGCGTCGAGACGGCGCACGTGGCCGGGTCGGGCCACGCGCGGATCGTCGTCGCCGACACCGGGCCGGGGATCAGCGCCGAGGATCGGGAGAAGCTGTTCCTTCCCTACTTCTCGACGAAGATCACGGGGATGGGACTCGGGTTGCCGATCGTCCACGAGATCGTGACCGAGCACGGCGGGACGATCCGCGTCGAGGACAACCAGCCCCGCGGGAGCCGCTTCATCATCGAGGTGCCGGTGTCCCGCGCCGCCGCGCCGGTCGAGGCGTGACATGGCCGGCGAGCACATCTGTGCGCGCGTGAGCGCACTTTGCGCCTGGGGCGCGGCGCCGAGGACGACATGGCCGGCGAGCACATCTGTGCGCGCGTGAGCGCGCTTTGCGCCTGGGGCGCGGCGCCGAGGACGACATGGCCGGCGAGCACATCTGTGCGCGCGTGAGCGCGCTTTGCGCCTGGGGCGCGGCGCCGAGGACGACATGGCCGGCGAGCACATCTTAATAGTCGACGACGAGCTGGGCATCCAGGCGACGCTACGCGGCGTCCTGGAGGACGAGGGCTACCGGGTCTCGGCGGTGGGCGGTGGCACCGATGCGCTCCGACTCGTCGCCGACGAGCCGCCCGACGTGACCTTCCTCGACGTCTGGATGGGCCGGCCGGACGGCCTCGAGACCCTCGCCGAGATCAAGCGGACCCGTCCGGAGGCCATCGTGGTCATGATCTCCGGCCACGGCACGATCGAGACCGCGGTGAAGGCGACGCGCCTGGGCGCCTACGACTTCATCGAGAAGCCCCTGTCCCTCGAGAAGGTGCTGCTCACCGTCAGCCGTGCCCTCGAGCACGCGCGGCTCGAGCGCGAGAACGCGGCGCTCCGCGCCAGCCTCGACCAGCGCGCCGAGATCATCGGCGACAGCGCCGTGATCCGGGTGCTGCGCGAGCAGATCGCGACGGCGGCGCCCACCAACGGCCGCGTGCTGATCCACGGCGAGAACGGCAGCGGCAAGGAGCTGGTCGCGGGCGCGATCCACGCCTTCTCCGCCCGGCACGCCGGCCCGTTCGTCGAGGTCAACTGCGCGGCGATTCCCGAGGAGCTGATCGAGTCCGAGCTGTTCGGCCACGAGAAGGGCGCGTTCACCGGAGCGCTGGCCCGCCGGCGCGGCAAGTTCGAGCTCGCCGACGGCGGCACGCTCTTCCTCGACGAGATCGGCGACATGAGCCTCAAGACGCAAGCGAAGGTCCTGCGCTCGCTCGAGGAGCAGGCGTTCGAGCGGGTCGGCGGCAAGGACACCATCAAGGTGGACGTGCGGGTGATCGCCGCCTCCAACCGTGATCTGCCGGCGCTCATCCGCGACGGTCGCTTCCGGGAGGACCTCTACTATCGCTTGAACGTGATCCCGATCGAGGTCCCGTCCCTGCGCGCGCGCAAGGACGACATCCCGGCGCTGGTGGATCGCTTCATCGCGCTGTTCTGCGCCGAGAACGGCAAGCGCGCCAAGCGGCTCTCGACCGAGGCGCTCGGCTACTTCCTGGCCTACGACTGGCCGGGCAACGTGCGCGAGCTGCGGAACATGGTCGAGCGGCTCGTGATCATGGCGCCCGGCGACGAGATCGGCGCCGACGACGTCCCGGCCCCGCTCCGGCCGAAGGACGCGCCCCCGGCGGCGGCCGAGGCGCACGAGCGATCGCTCCGGGAGGCGCGCGACAACTTCGAGCGCGCGTACATCGTCGCCGAGCTGCGCGCCAACGACTGGAACATGACGCGGACGGCGGAGCGCCTGCAGATCGAGCGCAGCCACCTCTATCGCAAGATCAAGGCCTACGGCATCAACCCGCCGAAGCGCGAAGCCTGAACGCCCCCGCCGTCGCCGCCCGCGCCCTCGGCCTCCTGGTCTTGCTGGGCCTCACGTGGCAGGCGATGGCGCAGGGGTCGACGTTCCGGGGCGGCGGCATCTCGGGGTTCATCCATGGGATCGACCTCGTCTTCCACGAGGCCGGCCACGTGATCTTCGGGTTCTTCGGTGAGTTCATCGCGGTGCTCGGCGGCTCGTTGAATCAGGTGCTCGTGCCCCTGATCGCCACGATCGCCTTCCTGCGCACGCGGCAGCCGGCGGCGGCGACGGTCACGCTCTGGTGGACGGGCCAGTCGCTGACCGACGTCGCAATCTACGCGGCCGACGGACGGGCGAAGGCGCTCCCGCTCCTGGCTGAGGGACTGATTCACGACTGGGGCTACATTCTGGGCCGGCTCGGGCTCCGGCAATCCGCCGAGACCGTCGGCCGGGTGATCTTCGCGCTCGGGGCGCTGACGATGCTCGCGGCGCTGGCGCTGCTCGCCCTCGACCTCCTGCGCTGCTGGAACGCGTCTTCTCCGGGTACGGACGGCCGTCCGCGAACAGCCGCGTGAGGAGGGCGCCGGGCTCGAGCGCCCGCGGGCCTTTCGGCATACTGTCCCTCGATGCTCGATCTCCTGCTCGCCAACTGTCGCGTCCCCGCGGGAGGCGCGCCCATCGATCTCGCAATCGCCGACGGCCGCATCGTCGGCATCGGCCGGGCGCGTGAGCCCGCCCGCGAAACGGTGGACGTCGGCGGCCGGCTCGTCACCCCCGGCCTCGTCGAGGCGCACATCCACCTCGACAAGGCGCTCCTGGGCGACCGGGTGTCCGGCTCGGCCGAGACCGCCGCCGAGGCGATCCGGCTCACCGCGATCGCGAAGCGCGGCTTCACGGCCGCCGACATCGAAGCGCGGGCGCGCCGCGTCCTCGATCTCGCCGTCGCCGCCGGCACCACCGCGATGCGCGCGCACGTCGAGGTCGATCCGATCGTCCGCCTCGCGGGCATGGAGGCGATGCTGGCGCTCAAGCGCGAGTACGCGCCCGCCGTCGACGTGCAGCTCTGCGCCTTCGCGCAGGAGGGCATTCTCCAGGCGCCGGGCACCGCGGCGCTGCTCTACCGGGCCCTGGAGATGGGCGCCGATCTGGTCGGTGGCTGCCCCTACAACGACACCGACGCCCGGCGGCACATCGAGATCGTCTTCGCGCTCGCGAGAGAGTTCGACGTCGACGCCGACTTCCACGTGGACTTCTCCGACGAGCCCGAGCACCTGCACGTGCGAGAGATCGCGCGCCAGACCATCAGGACGGGCTGGCCGGGACGCGTCGCCGTCGGACACCTGACGGAGCTGGCCGCGCTCCCCCCGGACGAGCAGCAGGCGCTGATCGACGTGCTGGCCGCCGCGGGCATCGGCGTCATCAGCCTGCCGCTGACCGATCTCTACCTGATGGGACGCCGGGACGAGCGGAACGTCCGCCGCGGTCTCACGCCGATCCGGCGCCTCCTGGCGGCGGGCATTCCGGTGGCGCTGGCGTCGAACAATGTCCGGAATCCGTTCACCCCGATCGGCACCGCCGATCTCGCCCACCTCACGTTCGTGACCGCCGTCGCCGGCCACATGGGCACGCCGGACCTCATGCGCGAGCTGGTGGCGGCGGTGACCACGCACCCGGCCCGCATCCTAAACATCAAGCATTACGGGTGCGTCGAGGGGGGCCGGGCGGATCTGGTCGTGTGGGAGTGCGAGCGCGTCGAGGAGATCGTCACCTCCTTGCCACCGCGGCGCCTCGTGGTGAAGGCCGGCCGCATCACGGTCGAGCACGAGCGGCGGATCGTCGAGCGCTGGCGGACCGCCGGCGCGGACCGTTGACACCGAGCGCGGGCGCCATGTAGAGTGATCAAGGTCGATTCGGATGCTTTCCTTTAAGCGAGCCCCGAGAGGCCCGCAAGGAGAGAAGATGGGCGCCGTACCCGCACCACGCTACCGGGAGAAAGCGCAGGTTCTCGACGAGACCGCGCTCGACCGGGCCCTCACTCGCATCGCTCACGAGATCCTCGAGAAGAACGGCGGCGCCAAAGACCTGGCGTTCGTCGGGCTGCGCACGCGCGGGGTGAGCCTGGCGCACCGGCTCGCCGCGAAGATCGCCCAGATCGACGGCACCACGCTTCCGGTCGGCACCCTCGACATCACCCTCTACCGCGACGATCTCGGGATGCGCGGCACACCCGTGATCCGCGGCACCGACATCCCGTTCTCCATCAAGGACAAGACGGTGGTCCTCGTCGACGACGTCCTGTTCACCGGCCGGACGATCCGCGCGGCGCTCGACGCCATCATCGACCTCGGACGGCCGACCGCGATCCAGCTCGCGTGCCTGATCGACCGCGGACACCGCGAGCTGCCGATCCGGCCGGACTACGTCGGCAAGAACCTCCCGACGTCGCGTCGAGAGAGCGTGGCGGTACGGATGCGCGAGCACGACGGCGAGGACCGCGTGGTCATCGAAGAACCCGTGGAGGCCTAGCATGAGCTGGACGCGCAAAGACCTGTTAGCGATGCGCGAGCTCGAGGCCGGCGAGATCGTCCTGCTGGTGGACACCGCCGCGTCGCTCCAGGAGATCGCCACGCGCGACATCAAGAAGGTGCCGGCGCTCCGCGGCAAGACGGTCGTCAACCTCTTCTACGAATCGTCGACGCGGACGCGCACCTCGTTCGAGATCGCTGGGAAATGGCTCTCGGCGGACGTCATCAACTTCTCGGCCAGTGGTTCGAGCACGAGTAAAGGTGAAAGTTTCGTCGATACCGCAAAAAACATCGCCGCGATGAGCCCGGACGTCGTGGTCGTCCGCCACTCGTCGGCCGGCGCCGCCGCGCTCCTGGCCCGCGAGCTGCCGTGCTCGATCGTGAACGCGGGCGACGGCGCCCACGAGCACCCGACCCAGGCGCTGCTCGACCTCCTGACGATCCGCGAGAAGAAGGGCCACTTCGAGGGCCTCCACGTGGCGATCGTCGGGGACATCGCCCACAGCCGGGTCGCGCGGTCCAACATCCACGGGATGCGCAAGCTCGGCATGACCGTCACGGTGGCGGGACCACCCACGCTGATCCCGCCGTTCGTCCAGGAGCTCGGCGCCAAGGTCAGCTATCGCCTCGAAGACGCGATCGGCGACGTGGACGTGATCATGATGCTCCGCCTGCAGCAGGAGCGCATGACCGCGGGCCTGATCCCCTCGGTCCGCGAGTACTCGCGCTACTGGGGGCTGACCCTCGACAAGCTCGCGCGCCACGCGCGCCCGGACGTCCTGATCATGCACCCGGGGCCGGTCAATCGCGGTGTCGAGCTGTCGCCCGAGGTCGCCGACGGGCCGTACTCGGTCATCCTCGACCAGGTCTCGCGGGGGGTGGCCGTGCGCATGGGCGTGCTGCTCCTCCTGGCCGGCCGCAAGGGCGGAGACGGCGGATGAGCCTCCTGATTCGGAACGGCCGTGTCGTCGATCCGGCGAACGCCGTCGACGCCGTGCAGGACGTCTTGATCGCCGACGGCAAGATCGCGCGCATCGGCCGGAGCTTGGCGGCGCCCGCCGACGTCGAGGTCGTCGACGCGAGCGGCAAGATCGTGTGCCCGGGCTTCATCGACATGCACGTCCACCTGCGCGAGCCCGGCTACGAGTACAAGGAGACGGTCGCCACCGGCACGCGGGCCGCCGCGGCCGGCGGGTTCACCGCCGTGTGCTGCATGGCGAACACGAACCCGGTCAACGACAACGGTGCGGTCACCGACTACATCCGGGCCAAGGCGAAGGTCGAGGGCGCGGTGCGCGTCTACCCCATCGGCGCGGTCACGCGCGGGCTCCGCGGTGAGGAGCTGGCCGAGCTGGCCGAGCTCGCCGAGGCCGGCTGCGTCGCGTTCTCCGACGACGGCAAATGCGTGATGAACGCCGGCCTCTATCGCCGCGCGATGGAATACACGCTGCCCTTCGGGGCGCCGCTGATCAGCCACGCCGAGGACGCGACGCTGAGCCGCGGCGCCTCGATGAACGAGGGCGTCGTCTCGACGGAGACTGGCCTGCCCGGCCAGCCCGCCGCCGCCGAGGACGTGATGGTCGCTCGCGACCTCCTGCTGGCCGAGCTGACCGGCGCCCACGTCCACATCGCCCACGTCTCCACCGCGGGCGCCGTCCGCCTGATCCGCGACGCGAAGGCGCGCGGCGTCCGGGCGACGGCCGAGGTGACACCGCACCATCTGGTGCTCACCGAAGAGGCGGTGCGAAGCTGGGATCCGAACACCAAGATGGTGCCGCCCCTTCGTACGAAACGCGACGTCGAGGCGTTGATCGAGGCGCTCGCGGACGGCACCGTCGATTGCGTCGCGACCGACCACGCGCCGCACGCGCTCTCCGAGAAGGAGGGCGAGTTCGACCAGGCGGCGTTCGGAATCGTCGGCCTCGAGACGGCGGTGGCGCTGCTGCTCGATCGGCTGGTCCGGCCGGGGCTCCTGCCCCTGGCGACGCTGATCGCCCGGTGGAGCCGCGATCCGGCGCGGCTCCTCAATCTCCCGGGGGGCACGCTCGGCGCCGGCGCCGCCGCGGACGTCACGATCCTCGACCCCGACGCGGAGACGACCGTCACCCCGTCGCGGTTTCAATCGCGGAGTCGCAACACACCGTTCGGCGGATGGAATCTTCGGGGCGGACCCTGGATGACCCTCGTCGAGGGAAAGATCGTGAGGAGGTCATGAGCACCGCGTGGCTGGTGCTGCGCGACGGGCGCACGTTCAGAGGCCGGTCGCTCGGCGCCGTGGGTGAGGGCTCGGGCGAGGTCATCTTCAATACGGCGATGCAGGGGTATCAGGAGATCCTCACCGATCCGTCCTATCGCGGCCAGATCGTGGCGATGACGTACCCGATGATCGGCAACACCGGCGTCAACGACGAAGACGTGGAGTCGCGACGGCCCTGGGTCAACGGGTTCATCGTCAAGGAGGCGTCGGCGGTCGTGTCGAACTTCCGCGCCGGCACGAGCCTCGACGCGTACCTCGAGCGCCACGACATCGTGGGCATCCAGGACATCGACACGCGCGCGCTGACGCGGCACCTGCGCGACCACGGCGCGCAGGACGGCATCATCTCCTCGGTCGAGACGGATCCGCGCGCCCTCCTCGAGCACGCGCGCGCGCTGCCCGGGCTCGTCGGCCGCGACCTGGTCGCGGAGGTGACGGCCGCCGCGCCGTACGGCTGGTCCGAGGGTGGGTGGGAGCTGTCGCGGGGCTACGTGGCGCCGCCGCCGCCGCGCTTCACGGTCGTCGCGTACGACTGCGGCATCAAGTTCAACATCCTCCGCCAGCTCCGCACGGTCGGCTGCGACGTGACCGTCGTGCCCGCCGCGACCACGGCGGCCGACGTGCTCGCTCGCAAGCCCGACGGCGTCTTCCTCTCGAACGGGCCGGGCGATCCCGAAGGCGTGCCCTACCTGATCGAGTCGGTCCGCGGGCTGCTCGGACGCGTCCCGATCTTCGGCATCTGCCTCGGCCACCAGATCCTCGGCCTGGCGGCCGGCGGCCGCACGTACAAGCTGCCGTTCGGCCACCACGGCGCCAACCACCCGGTGAAGGATCTCGCGACCGGGAAGGTCGAGATCACCGCGCAGAACCACGGCTTCGCCGTCGGCCCGGAGTCGGTGTCCCGGCTCGGCTGGGAGCCGACCCACACGAACCTCAACGACACCACCTGCGAGGGCCTCCGGCACCGCGAATGGCCGGTCTTCTCGGTGCAGTACCACCCCGAGGCCTCGCCGGGCCCGCACGACGCCAACTATCTCTTCCACCGGTTCACCGACCTGATGGCGCGCAAGGGAGGATGACTCCCGTCATGCCCAAGTACTTGATCTCGTACCGGAGGACGGAAAGCAGCGGCCAGAAGCCGGAGTGGACGTCGTTCACGACGCAGAGCGAGGCCTCGCTCGAGGCGCACGCGATCCGCGAGCGCGTCGACCGGCGCATCAGCGTGCTCGGCGAGCAGCTGTGGGGCAGCGGCGAGGTCGCGTGGATCGGCGGCGGCCGTCTCGACGATGTCCTGTATCGCCGAGAAGAAGCCGCGCCGGAGATGTCGATCGTCTACGGGCTGCTGGAGGAGTAACCGCCGGGGCGCACGCCAGCGGACGCCAATGCCGAAACGCACCGATCTGAAACGCATCCTGATCATCGGCTCCGGGCCGATCGTCATCGGCCAGGCGTGCGAGTTCGACTACTCCGGCACGCAGGGCTGTCGCGCGCTCCGCGAGGAAGGATTCGAGGTCGTGCTGGTGAACTCGAACCCGGCGACGATCATGACCGACCCGGATCTGGCGGACCGGACGTACGTGGAGCCGCTGACGCCGGAGTTCGTGGCGAAGATCATCGAGTGTGAGCGGCCCCAGGCGCTGCTGCCGACTCTCGGCGGCCAGACCGCATTGAACATCGCGGTCGCGCTGGCCGACGACGGCACCCTCGATCGATTCGGCGTCGAGCTGATCGGCGCCAAGCTCGAGGCGATCCGGAAGGCGGAGGACCGGGCGCTCTTCAAGCAGGCGATGGAGGGCATCGGGCTCGCGCTGCCCCGGTCCGGTCACGCCCGCACGCTCGACGAGGCGCGCGCGGTCGCGGGTCAGGTCGGCTATCCGGCGATCATCCGCCCGTCGTTCACGCTCGGCGGGACCGGCGGCTCCATCGCGTACACGCCCGACGACCTCGAGCGGGCGGTGCGGTGGGGGCTCCGGATGTCACCCGTCGGCATGATCCTCGTCGAGGAATCGGTGATCGGCTGGAAAGAGTTCGAGCTCGAGGTGATGCGCGACCTCGCCGACAACGTCGTGATCATCTGCTCGATCGAGAACGTCGACCCGATGGGCGTCCACACCGGCGACTCGGTCACGGTCGCGCCGGCCCAGACCCTGACCGACAAGGAATACCAGCTCATGCGCGACGCCTCGATCGCGATCATCCGCGAGATCGGCGTCGAGACGGGCGGGTCCAACATCCAGTTCGCGGTCAACCCCGACGACGGCCGCCTCGTCGTGATCGAGATGAACCCCCGCGTGTCACGGTCCTCGGCGCTCGCCTCCAAGGCGACCGGCTTCCCGATCGCGAAGATCGCCGCCAAGCTGGCGGTGGGCTTCACGCTCGACGAGATCCGGAACGACATCACGCGGGAGACGCCGGCGTCGTTCGAGCCGGCCATCGACTACTGCGTGGTCAAGTTCCCGCGCTGGGCGTTCGAGAAGTTCCCCGAGGCCGACCGCACGCTCGGCACCCAGATGAAGTCGGTGGGCGAGGTCATGGCGATCGGGCGCACCTTCAAGGAGGCGCTCCAGAAGTCGATCCGCTCGCTCGAGCAGGACCAGTGGGGGTTGACGCTCGGCCGGCCGCTCGACGCCGACGAGCTGCGCGGCCTGCTCGGCGTGCCCACCCCCGACCGGATCTTCGCGATCGGCGACGCGTACCGGGCCGGGCTCACGACTGCGGAGATCCAGTCGCTGACGCGGATCGATCCGTGGTTCCTCGAGAACATGCGGGAGATCGTCGCCTTCGAGCCGCGGATCGTCGAGGCGGCGCTGACCGACGGCGACGTGATGCGGCGGGCCAAGCAGCTCGGCTTCGCCGACCGGCGCATCGCCCAGCTCACCGGCGCCGCCGAGACGGCCGTGCGGGCGCGCCGCCTCGAGCAGGGGATCCGCGCCACGTTCAAGACCGTCGACACCTGCGCCGCCGAGTTCGTCGCGCACACCCCGTACCTCTACTCCACGTACGAGGAAGAGGACGAGGCGCCGCCGACGGCGCGGCCCAAGGTCGTCATCCTCGGCTCCGGGCCCAACCGGATCGGCCAGGGCGTGGAGTTCGACTATTGCTGTGTCCACGCCGCGTTCGCCCTCCGCGATCTCGACGTGGAGGCGATCATGGTCAACTGCAACCCCGAGACCGTCTCCACCGACTACGACACGTCCGACCGGCTCTACTTCGAGCCGTTGACGCTGGAGGACGTGCTCAACATCGTCGAGCGCGAGCGGCCCCTCGGCGTCATCGTGCAGTTCGGGGGGCAGACCCCGCTGAAGCTCGCGGTGCCGCTCCGCGACGCCGGCGTGCCGATCCTCGGCACGTCGCCCGATGCGATCGACCGGGCCGAGGACCGCAAGCGCTTCAATGCGCTCATCGCCGAGCTCGGGTTGAAGCAGGCGGCCGGGACGACCGTCCGCTCGTTGTCGGAGGCGCAGACGGTCGCGAGCGCGATCGGCTACCCCGTGCTGGTCCGCCCGTCCTACGTGCTGGGCGGCCGGGCGATGCGCCTCGTGCACGACGACCAGGACTTGCGCGAGTACATGGGCGAAGCGGTGCTGGTGTCGCCCGAGCATCCGGTGCTCATCGACAAGTTCCTCGAGGACGCGATCGAGGTCGACGTGGACGCGGTGGCGGACGCCGAGCGGGTCGTGGTCGGCGGCGTCATGGAGCACATCGAGAAGGCCGGCATCCACTCGGGCGACGCCGCGTGCACGCTGCCGCCGTACTCGCTCGGCGACGGGCAGGTGCGCGAGCTCCGCGCGCAGACCCGCGCGCTGGCGCGGGCGCTCGGCGTGGGCGGCCTGATCAACGTCCAGTTCGCGATCCGGGGCGACGACATCTACGTGCTCGAGGTGAACCCGCGCGCGTCCCGCACGGTGCCGTTCGTCTCCAAGGCGATCGGCCAACCGCTCGCGAAGATCGCGACCGCCGTGATGCTGGGCCGGTCCTTGGCGCCGCACGCCGGGCTCGAGGCGCGCGAGCTGGCGCACATCGCCGTGAAAGAGTCGGTCTTCCCGTTCGTCAAGTTCCCAGGCGTCGACGTCGTCCTGGGCCCGGAGATGAAGTCGACCGGTGAGGTCATGGGCATCGACCGCGATTTCCGCAAGGCGTACCTCAAGGCGCAGATCGCCGCCGGCGAGACACTCCCCGCCTCCGGGACCGTCTTCATCTCGGTGAAGAACCGCGATCGGCGACAGATGACATCGCTGGCGAAGCGCCTCGCCGACATGGGGTTCACGCTGGTCGCGACCGACGGCACCGCGCGCGTGCTCGCGCGGCACGGCATGCCCGTCGAGGTGATCCACAAGGTGGGCGAGGGCGACCGGCCCAACGTGATCGATCTCCTCGAAAGTGGCCGGATCGCCGTCGTGTTCAACACGCCCGAGGACGGCCGCGCCCGCAAGGACTCGGCCATCCTGCGGCGCACGGCGGTGGCGCAGAACGTCGCGTACTACACCACCGTCGACGGGATCCAGGCGGCCATCGGCGCGATCGAGGCGCTGCTGAAGGACGAGCACCGGGTGCGGAGCCTCCAGGAGTATCACGCTGGCCTCGGCTAAGACGGCCGATCGGGTGCTGGTGGCGCTCGACGTCCAGGGCCTGGCCGAGGCCGACGCGCTGCTGGATCGCGTCGCGGGGGTGCTGACCGGGTGCAAGATCGGCTCCCAGCTCTTCACGGCCGCGGGTCCCGCCGCGATCGAGATGGCCCGCAAGCGCGGCTTCCGCGTCTTCCTCGATCTCAAGTTCCACGACATCCCGAACACCGTCGCCGGCGCCGTGCGCGAGGCGACGCGCCTCGGCGTCTTCATGCTCAACGTGCACGCGAGCGGCGGCGTGGCCATGGCCCGCGCCGGCGCCGAGGCCGCGACGAAGGCCGCAACCGAGTTCGGGATCATCAGGCCGCTCTGCCTCGGCGTCACCGTGCTGACGAGTCTCGACCGTCGCGCGCTCCAGCGCGAGGTCGGCGTGCCCACGAGCGTGGCGGGCCACGTGCTCCATCTGGCGACGATCTCGCGCGAGGCCGGCCTCGACGGCTGTGTCGCCTCGCCACAGGAGATCGCGTCGCTGCGGGTGGCGATGGGCGCCGACTGGGTGATCGTCACGCCCGGTGTGCGACCGGCGGGCGTCGACCCGGCCGATCAGGCGCGCATCGCGACGCCGCGCCGGGCGCTGGTGGCGGGCGCGGACTATCTCGTCGTGGGCCGGGCGATCAGCGCGGCGCGCGACCCGGCCGCGGCGGCGGCCGCCGTCGTCGCTGAGCTCGGCACGCCGTGACCGAGCGCGAAACGCTCGATCTCTACGAGGCGACCGGCGCGCTCCTGCGCGGCCACTTCCTGCTCACCTCGGGTCTCCACTCCGATGTGTACCTCCAGTCCGCGCTGGTGCTCCAGCATCCGGCCGACGCGACGAAGCTCGGCGAGGCGCTGGCGGCGCCGTTCCGCGGCGACCGCATCCAGACGGTGCTGGCGCCGGCGATCGGCGGCATTCTGGTCTCGCACGAGGTCGCGCGCGCGCTGGGGGGGCGGGCGCTTTTCACCGAGCGCGAGAGCGGGACCATGCGTCTGCGGCGCGGCTTCGCGCTGGCGCCCGCCGAGCGGTGTCTGGTCGTCGAGGACGTGATGACGACCGGCGGCTCGATTCGCGAGGTCGTGAGCTGCGTCGAGGCGGCGGGGGGCGCGGTGGTGGGCGTCGGCTCGCTGATCGACCGGAGCGGCGGAACGGCTCGGTTGCCCGTGAAGCGCGTGTCGCTCGCGACCGTGAAGGCCGAAACGTGGACGCCGGAGGAATGCCCGCTGTGCCGGAGCGGCGGGCGCGCCGTGAAGCCGGGCAGCCGCGTCTGAGCTGGGCCCGCACGGGCCAGCTCAGCTCTCTTGTATCGCTCACCTCGCACGGCGGGGCCCCAGCCCCGCGACGTGCTGCGGCTCGCACTACGGGGCTATGTGGGATTCGCCAGGAGGCGGCCGACGAGCTCGCCGAGCTCCTGCAGGGAGAGGTTGGATTTCACGAAGTATCCGGAGATCCCCAGTGCCGTGACCTCGGCGATATCGGACTCGCGCGAGGAGTTCGAGAGGATGAGCACGGGCACCGCGCGCGTGGCATCCTCGCCGCGAAGCGCGCGCAAGACTTCCAGCCCCGACAGCTTCGGCATCAGCATGTCGAGCAGGATCAGATCGGGCAGCTCGCTCCGGGCGAGGCGAAGCCCTTCCTCGCCGTCGGCGGCGGTCGTGACCGCCAGCCCGCGCTGCCGCAGGCTCGCCTCGCACGCCCGGCGCAGGAAGCGGTCGTCTTCGACGAGCAACACTCGCTTCTCCGAGTTCTCCATCGGCTCTATCCCTCGATTGGGAGCGTGAAGATGAACGTCGATCCGCGGCCTTCCTCGGCCTCGCACCATACCTGGCCCGCGAATTTCTCGATGATGAGACGAACCAGGTACAGGCCCAACCCGGTGCCTTCCGTTTCGACCGTGTGCACGTTCTCGGCCCGATAGAACTTCTCGAAGAGCTTCCCCAGCGATCCCTTCGGAATTCCGATCCCGGTATCCGTGATCGCCCACCGGACCATCCCCGGGCTCTCCGCCCCGATGCGGATCGAGATCTCGCCACCGGTCGGCGTGTACTTGATCGCGTTCGACGTGAGGTTCAAAAGCACCTGGCGCAGCAGCTGCGGATCGACCATCACCAGCGGGATCTGCTCTCCGCCCGTCACCGAGAACCGGTGCCCCTTCTCGCGCACGAGCGACGCCAGGTCGTCCTGCACGCTCCCGGTGAGGGCGCCGAGGCTCGTCGGCTGTGGCTTGACGGTCAGCTTGCCGCTCTCGAGGCGCGAAATATCGAGCAGGTCGTTCACCAGCCCGATCAGCCGGTCGGCGGCGGCGCGCGCGTCGGCCACGTAGCTCTCGGCTTCGGGGGGCACGCCTGGCGTCTGCGCCGCCAGCTCGAGCATCCACTTGATGCCGGCCAGCGGCGTGCGGAGCTGGTGCGTGACGAACGAGACGAAATCCGTCTTCATCTGGCTCACCTGCCGCTCGTGCGTCACGTCCCGCAGAGTCAGGGTGAACCCGACGGTCGTCCCCGCGGCGTCCTTGGTGGGCTGTCCGGCCCAGTGGATGATGCGGCCGGTGCGCCGTAGCTCGAGGTCCCCCAGGCCCCCGCCGTCCGGGTCGTCGAGCAGGGCGGACAGGTCGCGCAGCGCGCGTTCGTAGTTGGCCACCGAGGTTCGTGAGCCACCCAGCAGGTCCGCGAGCCGGCCACCGATGGCGGAGGCCGCGTCGAAGCGGAGCAAGTCCCCCGCCTGCTGGTTTGCCGCCTGGATCTCGCCGCCGCGCCCGACGAGCACGATGCCGTCGGAGGTCGAGTCGAAGATCTGCGCCAGGCGGACCCGCTGCGACTGCGTCTCTTCGTAGAGCCTGGCGTTCTCGAGCGCCGTCGCGAGGTGATCGGCGTAGGAGACGAGCAGGCGGCGCTCGGGGTCTGGGAACACCTGCGGCGTGGTGTAGTAGAGGAGCATCACGCCCAGCACGCACTCGCCCGGGCCCATGATCGGAAACGCCGCGATGGACCGCACCCCGTGGGCGAGGTTCGCGGGATGGACGAGATCGGGATGCTTGGTGACGTCGCGCAGGAGCAGCGGCGCCCGCGTCTGGCGCACATATTCGACGATCCCACCCCGTCGCACCGGAGCGCTGGGCGGCGCGCCGCCGGTCACCCAGTGGCCCACGCGGCGGATCAGCGTCCCGTCCTCGGCGAGGTGGTGCACGAGCACGCCGCTGGCGCCGAAGGCGCGCGCCAGCTCCTTGAGCGCCCCGTCCAGCATCGCGTCGACGTCGAGCGTGCGATGGAGCGCTCGCGCCGCCTGGTTCAGGAGCGCCAGGCCGCCGGAGAGTGTCTGGGCCTCGCGCTCGCGGCGCCGCGACTCCTCGAGGAGCTGCGCGTTCTGCAGCGCGACCGCCGCGTGGTCGGCCAGCGTCGACACGAGCTGGACCTCGCGCACGGTGAAATCGTGCGGCTCGAAGAAGTACACGACGAGGACGCCGTGCGTCTCCTCGCCGGTGGTGATGGGCGCCCCCAGGTACGCGCGCGGAGCGGCGGAGTCGACCAACAGTTGGGTCGCCGGCGCGTGATGCATCGCCGGGTCGTTGCGGCGGTCACGCGTCCACACCGGCTCGCGCTGCAGGTAGGCGCGCCCGGCGACTCCCTCGCCGGGGCGCAGCGCGAGGGCGCTCGTCAGCGCGGGGGCGAGATTGAGGCCGCGATGGAAGACCAGCGCTCCGCGCGCGGCGTCGAAGAAGAACACGCCGACGGCGTCGCACCCGGTCAGCTCCTTCGCCTGCTCGGCGATGAGATCGAGCAGGTGCTCTCGGTCGAGGCTGGTGGTGAGCTGACGCGTCACCGAGTAGAGCTTCGTCGCCTCTTGCTCGCGGCCGCGAGCCTCGGCGTAGAGCCGGCTCTCCTCGAGCGCCATCGCGAGATTCTGACAGAGCGAGCCGAACGGCTCGACGCTCTGCGGGCTGATGGGTCGGCGGCTCGACTTGTTGTCGGCGCTCGCCGCGCCGATCACCCGCTCGCCGACGACCAGCGGCGCCACGACGAACCGCCGCGAGCGCAGGTAGGGCTCGGCGAGCTGCGCGTGACCGAGCGGCAGCACCGACGCCAGGTCCGCGTCGGATAGCACCGCGATGGGGCGACGGCTCCTCAACGCCTCGTAGTACGGGCCGGCGGCGGGCGTCACCGGCAGGCGGAGCTCGGCGTCCGCGCCACCCGTGGTGGCCAGCTCGAGCTGGGTGCCGTCGGCGGTCAGCAGAAACACGTCGACGCGGTCGAAGCCGACCACGTCGCGTGCCGCCTGGACGAAGGCGTCCAGGCGGTCGCGGCGGTCCCAGGAGCTCTGCATCCTGATCGCCGCGTGGGAGAGCCGCTCCAGCAGCGCCCGGCTCTCGTCGGTCGCCCGGAACAGGCGCGCCTTCTCGATGGCCAGCGAGGCCTGGTCGGCCAGCGCCGACAGCAGGGCGATCTCATCCGGCTGGAAGTGGCGCGCGCCCTTGGTGTACACGTTGAGCGTGCCCGTGGCCCGTCCATCGGCACGGAGCGGCACGCCGATGAAGCCGAGGAAGCCCTGCTCGAGGGCGCCGCGCTTGTGGGCCGGATCGTGCCGTGTGTCGGCCGCCAGGTCCTCGACCACGACCGGCGATCCGGTGGCGACGACCCGGCCGCTCAGGCTCTCACCCACCTTGATGCGTGGCCGTGACATCACGGCCGCGGCCGCCTCGGTCCGCGCTCCGACCACGAGATCGTTGCCATCGAGGAGGCGGAGGCCGGCCGCCTCGGCGCCGACGAGCCGGGCGGCTTCGTTGACGATGACCGTCAGCACCTCTTCGGGGTCGTGCACGGCGGCCAGCCGTCGCGACACGTCGTTGAGGACTTCCAGGCGCTGTCGGTTCCGCTCCGCCTGCTCGTACAGGCGCGCGTTGCGGAGAAAGAACCCGACCTGCTCGCAGACGCGATCGAGCCCGCGAAGCTCACGCTCGGCGAAGCGGCGCCGGGTGGTCCACCACACCACGTAGAAGCCGCCGATCACCTCGTCGTCGACGACGAGCGGCAGGAGTAACCCCGACTGATGGGGGAAGCTCCGGAACATCACGTGCGTGAACCGCTCGTCGTGGGCGACGTCGTTCGAGTGCACGGGGCGGCGCTCCGTCCACAGCGACAGGAACAAGCCCTGCTCCTTGAGCGGCAGCGGCGTCGCCGAGAGCGTCGCCAGGAACTCCGGGGGCACGTGGTAGGCGGCCGTCGGCACGAGGTGGCCGCTCCGAGGATCGTGCAGGTACGCGGCCGCCGTGTCGGCGCCGAGCAGACGGGAGAGCTCGCGACAGATCCGGCGCAGCGCCTCGCGGATATCCAGCGTGGAGCTGACGGTGGCCGAGATCGCGGTGAGCGCTTCGCTCTCGCCCAGGCGCTCCGCCAGCTCCACCTGCAGCCGCGCGTTGTCCCGGGTCAGCCGTCGCCGCTCGAACACCGTGGCGACCAGGGTGGCGAGCCGGGAGAGATCGATGGGCTTGAGGATGTAGCCGGCGGCGCGGCTCTCGACCGCCTGGAGGGCCGATTCGAGCGTCGCCTGACCGGTGACGACGATGACCTCCGGGGGCTCGTCGACCCGCTCGGCCGCGCGCATGATCACGGTGCCGTCGGCGTCGGGCAGGTTGAGGTCGAGCAGGACGAGGGCGAAGGTGCCCTCGCGGAGCAGGCGGAGGCCGTCCTCTCCCGTGGGGGCCACGACGACCGGGTACCCTTCGCGCTCCAGAAAGTCGCTCAGGAAGAGCGCGACGTGGGGATCGTCGTCGACGACCAGGATCGCGTCCCGCTCGCCCATCCTTCCGAGCCTATCACCACCCGACGAGGAACAGACCGTTCTGGCTCAACACCCACACCAGCCACGCCAGCTGCACGCCGACGAAGACCGCCAGGGCGTGCTCACGACCCCATCGGACGTGGGTCTGGTACTGCCAGAGGGCGCCAAGGACTCCGATCGCGGCGAACGGAGCGTTGTGGTACGCAGAGAAGAGGCCCGCCGTGACCGCCAGCCCGCCGGCGAAGCTCCAGAGAACGTAGGCAGCGAGCCAGTGGGCGGCGACCGACACGACGACCGATGCGCGGGATCCGGACTTGCCGAAGAACCGAGCCAGGGCGACCGTGACGACGCCCAGCGCCAGGAGTGCCAGGAGGGTGGCGAGGGCCCAGCGGGTCACGTACGCTCGCCGGGCGACTCGATGGTAGGGCTCATGGGTGGTGTGCTCTCGCCGGCGCCAGGAGTCTACGCCGGGCGATTTCGCCCTGTCAATCGCAACGTATTGACACTACAGGGAATTTCGCCCTATGATCGCTTGATGGCACCTACCCGGCTTGATGGAATTCCCGCCATTCGCAGCATGACGGGATTCGGTCGGGCCGAGGGCGGCGGCGACGCGATGACCGTGACGGTCGAAGCGCGCTCCGTCAATCACCGCCACCTCGACGTCGCGCTTCGTCTCCCGCGCTCGCTCGCCGCGTTCGAGATGGACGCGCGCCGTCTGATCCAGTCGCGGCTCGAGCGCGGTCGGATCGACGTGGCCGTGCAGCTCGGCGCAGCGCCGGGCCAGTCCGCGCAGCGGATCCGCGTCGACCACGCGCTGGCCGCGCAGTTCGTCGCCGAAGCGCGCGAGCTCGGGCGCCGCGTGGGTATCGGCGGCGACGTGACGCTCGCGTGGGTGCTCGAGCGGCCGGGGGTCGTGCGCATGGAAGACGCGGAGTCGCCGGTCGAGACGGTCGCGTGGCCCGCCCTGGCCGAGGCGCTCGGCCGCGCGCTCGACGAGCTGGTCACGTCCCGCGCGACGGAGGGCGAGGCGCTCCGCGCGGAGCTGCACACGCTGCACGCGGCCCTGCGGAGCGAGGTGGACACGATCGCCGCGCGCACGCCCGCCGCGCTCGCGCGGTATCAGGAGCGGCTGCGCGAGCGCATCGCGAGCTTGCTCGGCGAGGTCACGCGCGACGAGGGTCGGATCATCACCGAGGTCGCGCTGTGGGCCGACAAGACCGACGTCCGGGAAGAGCTGACGCGGCTCCGGGCGCATCTCGAGCAGCTGTCGCTCCATCTCGACAAGGGCGGCGCCGTCGGTCGGCCGCTCGACTTTCTCATCCAGGAGCTGAATCGCGAGGTCAACACGATCGCCTCGAAGGCGGACGACCTCGAGCTCAGTCAGGCGGCGCTGACCGCCAAGGGGATCATCGAGAAGATGCGCGAGCAGGCGCAAAATCTTGAGTAGCAACGGCGCGGGCCGGTCGGCGACGCGGCTCGTGAACGTGGGACACGGCAACGTGGTCGTCGCCGAGCAGATCGTGGCGATCGTCGCGCTCGACTCGCTGCCGGTGAAGCGGCTCATCGAGAGCGCCAAGGGCAGCACGAAGCTGGTCGACGCGACCAACGGCCGGCGCACGCGCGCCGTCATCGTGACGGGCAGCGACCATCTGATTCTCTCGTCGCTCGAGCCCGCCACGCTGGCGCAGCGGCTCCTGACGGAGAAGGGCCCGGCCGGTGATTAGACGCCGCGGCACGCTGTTCGTCGTCTCGGCGCCGTCCGGCGCCGGCAAGACGACGCTGTGCCGCGAGATCCGGCTGCGCGTGCCCGACCTGGCGTACTCGGTGTCGGTGACGACGCGATCGCCACGGCCGGGCGAGATCGACAACGTGGACTTCCGGTTCACCGCCGAGGCGGAGTTCCGTGCGATGCTGGCCCGCGGCGAGCTCGCCGAGTGGGCGACCGTGCACGGCAACCTCTACGGCACGCGGGCGGGCGTGCTGGAGGACGCGCTGGCAGCGGGCCGCGACGTGCTGCTCGACATCGACACGCAGGGCGCCGCGCAGCTCCGGGCGCGCTATCCGGACGCGGTGCTGGTGTTCATCTTGGCGCCGTCGATCAAAGATCTGGAGACGCGGCTGCGCGAGCGCCGGTCCGACGCGGAGTCGGAGATCGCGCGGCGCCTGGCGCGGGCGCGCGA
>Ga0209058_1000438_pt1 | contig 35219 bp, 35 predicted proteins | sample GraSoiAngelo_147_FD_185904 | JGI IMG/M metagenome (GOLD analysis project Ga0209058, IMG submission 185904) | Grasslands soil microbial communities from the Angelo Coastal Reserve, California, USA - 14_1009_05_40cm (SPAdes) (version 2) | ecosystem: Environmental > Terrestrial > Soil > Grasslands ... | reverse complement strand
CGGCGACCGAAGGCATCGCCTATCCGCAGCTCTACTACTGGGAAGGTCCTGACGGCAGTCACATCCTGCACTGGCGCGCGCATCACTATGGCGACGGCACGCGCTTTGGCTTCGACGTCGGCCCGGACGAGATGGGCCATCGGCTGTCCGACTGGCTCCTGAATCAGCCCGCATTCCTGGCGCAGAACTGGCCGTATGACACCGCGCTGCTATACGGTGCCGACTGGCACGACAATGCCCTCATGAAGGAAGCGATGGTGGCCAACGTCCAGGAGTTCGGCCGCCGCTTCACCTGGCCACGGATCATCCCGGGCCGCGTAGAGGACTTCTTCCGCGATGTCGAGCGGCGCTATGGGGCGAAGATTCCGGTGCGCCGCGGCGACACCGGCCTGTACTGGGAAGACGGCGCCGCCTCGACCGCCGCCCAGCTGGCGGCGTTCCGGTCGGCGCAGCTCGCGGCGCGCGCGGCGGAGATCGTCGCGCTCTGGGACGACCGCATCGAGCCGCGCGATGACGACGCGGTCCGGCGCCGCCGCGACAGCGCGGACGCGCGCGCCGCGATGTGGCGCGACTTGCTCCTGTTCGGCGAGCACACCTGGGGCGCCGACGAAAGCGTTACGGACCCGACATCACGCCAGACGGTGGCGCAATGGGAGTACAAGCGTCGCTTCATCGATGCCGGCGCGGCTGCCGCGCGTGACCTGCTAAGTGACGGGCTGGACCGCCTCGGCCGCGCCACGCAATCGGGCCGCGGGCGGCTCGTGTTCAATGCGGGATCGTGGGAGCGCACGGATGTCGTGCGCGTCGCGGCAGGCGCCGGCAAACGGCTCTCCAGCGATGGACGGGAGCTGGCCTCCGTGGACCTCGAAAACGGAGACGCGCTGGTTCTGTTCCGCGACGTACCCGCACTGGGTTATGTCGCGCTGAGCGAAACTGACGGCGAGCCACGGCTACCCAACGCCGATGGCGAGGCCTTGGAGGCCAAGGCGGGAGGGTTCACCGTCCAGCTCGACCCTGCGACAGGCGCGATTCGTTCGTTGACCGGCCCTGACGGCAAAGAGCGCGTGAAGGCGTCAGACTGGTCCGGGCTCAATCAGCTGGTCTATGCCCGCGGCGGCGAGCACAGCGCCATGTGGACCTCAGGGAATCGCGACGAACTCAAGAATCCGCCGCAGCTCGAGCTCACGCAGACCAAATTCGTGCGCTGCCGTCGCGAGCGGCTCCCCGGCATCGGCGTCCGGCTGGTGGTGGAGCGGGCGCTGGAAGGATTCCCATCGATCACGTCGATCGTGACGCTCTATGACGAGCTGCCGTGGGTCGACATCGAGAACCGCATCACGAAGACGGCGACGCTCGCCAAAGAGGCCCTCTACGTCGCCTTTCCGTTCGCGTTCACGAAACCCACGGTCGAGGTGGAAGTGCCGCTGGGCCGCATGATCGTCGACCGCGATCAGCAACCCGGTAGCTGTCGGGATTGGTACTGTCACGCCCACTGGGTGTGGTTGCACGAAGCCAGTGACGGGGTGCTCTGGAGCGGGCCGGACACGCCGCTCTTCACGCTCAACGATCTGTTTCGTGGCGCGTGGCGGCGCAGCATCGTCCCCGATGGGACGCTGTTCGCGTACGCGATGAACAATTACTGGCACACGAACTACGCGGCATCACAGGGGGGCGCGTCGACGTTCCGGTTTCGGATCTCGCTGCTCGCGCCGGGCGACACGGCCGAGCCGGTGCGCCGCGGGTGGGCGGCCTGCGACCCGCTGTACGTCAGTCCCTCCTACACCAATCAGACACCCGGTCCGCTGATCGCCAAGGATCGCGCGCTGTTCTACGCCGACAAGAACGTGATGATCGCCGGCGCAAAGCCCGCGGACGATGGTGAAGGTGTGATCGTGAAGTTGCTCGACGTTGCCGGACAGGCGCGCGCGGTGGGCCTGTGGCCCGCCGGGTACGGCTTCAAGCAGGCGCGACGCACCAATCTCGTCGAGCAGAATGGGGACGCCATTGCCGTCGGCGGCGATGGACGGACCTCCATCGACCTCGCCGCGTGGGGGGTCGCAGGCGTCCGGCTCTTTACACCCGAGGGCTCCTGAACGGGAAAGGCCGGCGGGAAGTCGAGTTTGCTCCGAAAGACGCGCAGCTGCGGGACGACGTCCGCACCCTCGGCGCACTCGTCGGGGACGTCATACGTGAGCAATGTGGCGACGCGTTCTTCCAGCTCGTGGAACGCGCGCGCCACGCCGGCATCGCCGGTGCGCATGACGAGCTGCGCGCGCTCGTGCAGGGCCTACCGGCACGCGACGCCGAAACACTGATCCGCGCCTTCTCCACGTATTTCGAAGTCGTCAATCTCGCCGAGCGAATCCACCGCATCCGGCGGCGGCGCGACTACCTGCGCGCGGCCGCCGACCCGCAGGAGGGCAGTCTGCAGGCGACGCTCGCACAACTGGCCGCCGCCGGCCTGACGCCGCAACAGATGGTCGCGCTGCTGCAACGGCTCCGTTTCGAGCCGGTCTTCACCGCCCACCCCACCGAAGCCACGCGACGCACGCTGCTCGAAAAGGAGCAAGTGATCGGCCGGCTGCTCGTCGAGCGGCTCGATCCTGCGCGCACGCCCGACGAAGAGCGCGCGGCGCTGGCGCGGATCCGCGAAGAAGTGACGACGGCCTGGCAAACCGATCCCAACCCGTCCGCGCGTCCCACCGTGATGGACGAGCTCGAGAACGTGCTCTTCTATCTGACGGATATCGTCTATCGCGTCGTCCCGCCGTTCTACGAGGAGCTGGAGCAGGCGGTACGCGGCAGGTACGACGTCCAGGTCCCGAGCCGAGCGGTCCTGCGATTCGGGTCCTGGGTAGGCGGCGACATGGACGGCAACCCCAACGTGGGCGGCGACACCTTGCGCGCCGCATTCGCGCAGCAACGCGATCTGGTGCTCGAGCTCTACCGCCGTGAGGCTGTTGAGTTGGCGCGCCGGTTATCACAATCCGGATCGCGGACCGGTGTGAGCGACGCGGTGCGCGAGCGCATCGCGGCATACGCCGCCCAGTTCCCCACGGCCGTGGCCGCGATTCCGACCCGTTATTACGACATGCCGTACCGAGTACTGTTCCGTCTCATCGCGGCGCGGCTCGAGGCGACGCGACGCGATGAGCCAGGCGGATACGGCGCGGCCACCGACCTGGAGCGCGACCTGGGCGCCGTGATCGCTAGCCTGCGTGCACACGGTGGCGTGCACGCGGGACTGTTCGGCGTGCTGCGACTGTTGCGCCGCATCGAGACGTTCGGTTTTCACCTGGCCACGATCGACGTCCGGCAGCACGCGGGCGTCCACCACGCGGTATTGGCAACCCTGCTCCGCGACCCGGACTGGAGCACGCGCGCTCCCGACGACCGCTTGGCCCGGCTGCGGCGGGTGCTCGAGAACGGGGAGGGACCGGCGGACGGCGGAGCGACTGACGATCAAGCCACACGGACGCTGGATGTCTTCAAGACGATTGGCGAATGCCGCGCGCGCTACGGCGACGTGGCGGTGGGGCCCTACATCATCAGCATGGCGCAGGGCCCCGACGACGTCCTCGCCGTTCTCGTACTGGCCCGCTGGGGTGGGGGTGGGGGGGGCTCGCTGGACGTCGCACCCCTCTTCGAAACCGTGGCCGATCTCGAGCGCGCGCCCGGCGTGATCGGTGCCTTGCTCACCGATCCCTGGTATCGGGCCCATCTCGCCGAGCGCGGTCTGCAGCAGATGGTGATGATCGGCTACTCCGATAGCAACAAGGACGCGGGGATCGGCGCGGCCCGCTGGGCGCTGCAGCGGGCCCAGGCGGCGCTGGTCGAAACCATGGACCGCGCGCGAATCGATCTGACGTTCTTTCACGGTCGCGGCGGGACGGTCAGCCGTGGCGGCGGAAGGATCGCGAGCGCGATTCTGAGCGCGCCCCCCGGCGCGGTGCGGGGAGGGTTCCGCGTGACCGAACAAGGCGAGGTCATCAACGCGAAGTACGGCCTGCGCGGCATCGCGATGCGCACGCTGGAGCAGACCGTGAGCGCCGTGGCACTCGCGACCGCCCTGCCGCGCTCGCCCGATGCGCGCGAGAGCGCCTGGAGCGGCATCATGGATGAAATTGCGCGCGACAGTCGCGTCGCCTATCGCACCCTGGTGTACGATGACCCGCGGTTCGTCGAATACTTTCGGCTCGCCACACCGATCGACGTGATTCAGCGGATGCACATCGGCAGTCGGCCGGCGGCGCGCGCGACCGGCGACGACCGCGGGGAGATCGAACAGCTGCGCGCGATCCCCTGGGTGTTCGCCTGGACGCAGAGCCGTCACCTGCTGCCTGGCTGGTATGGGCTCGGGACGGCACTGGATCGTGCGGCAGGACGCTACGGCAGCGCGACGCTCGGCGAGATGGTGCGCGACTGGCCGTTCCTGCGCACGCTCATCGACGACATCGAGATGGTGCTCGGCACAGCGGACCTCTCGATCGCGGCGCGCTACGCGCAGCTGGCTGGCGACCATGGCGCGCGGTACTTCCCGACAATCCGCGCCGAGTTCGATCGTACCGTCGCGCACGTGCTCGCCCTGAAGCAGGAGCAGGCGCTGCTCGACTCGGATCCCGCGCTGCAGCGCTCGATTCTGTTGCGCAATCCGTATGTCGACCCCATGAGCCTGTTACAAATCGATCTACTGCAGCGCTGGCGGGCCGAGGGGCGGCCCGACAACGAGGTGTTCCGGGCGCTGCTCGCCAGTGTGCGCGGCATTGCGCAGGGGCTGCAGAGCACCGGTTGAAGGGAATGGCCTACCAGTTAACGGCGAAATCCACCCACGGGATGAAAGGCCAGCCGTCGACGCCATCCGATCCCAGCACGTAGATGAGACCGAATCCCACCGCCAGCCGGTCCCCGAACCACCGGGGTCCGAACAGCGCCGGCACACTACTCTCGTCCGGCAGCTTCCACAGCTCAGCCATGAACTTGGAACGCCCGCTCATACGGGTTTCACCGCCCACCACGAACAACGGCTCGCGCGCGAGCTGGCGCGTCGTAAATGGATAACCGGCCAGCAGCGTCACCGCGTGATCCTCGCTGCCGAGTGTCGTGACGGCGTACCCCATTCCCAGCGAGGCATCCGACTCGTCCGGCACGGTCGCCCAGAATCCACCGACCGCAAACGCCGCACCGGGACCTTGAGCGACGCCCACCTTCGCCGCCAGGTAGATGAGCTGGCTGGAGATACCCGGAATGATGGACATCCCGCCCGAGAGCATGACGCGATCGCTCACGCCGACTGCGGCGGTCGGGAAGAAGAGGTAGTAGTCCGCGAAGAAGCCCCTCCCTCGCGGCAACGTCCGTGCGGTCGGCGCGAAGAACAGGCGGCTGCTATTGGGATCGGACGGCTGGAACCCGGTCGCCGTCGTGCGGCCCGCTTGCGGTCGCCAGGACGAAATGGAACGATGGGGCAGCGTGACGCGTGCCGCTGCAAACGTGAGAAGCGTCACCGAGGTGTCGTCGCCAGCAATGACACGACCCGTGAGCGACGCTCCGTCCGTGAGCCGGAGCGAAACGACCTTGGCGGAATCGACAGGGGGTATGGCCGGTCGCTGCGCCGCGAGGGAGGGTGCGGCCGCGCAGAGCGCGAGCAGCAGACCGGAAGGAACTCGCATGACCGAGATGCTGCCGGTCCCGCCACCCCCTGTCAAGGCAGCCCTCGGTTCGTTAACGTCGAGCCATGACACAAGCGACGACACTGGGCGAGCTGAAGCGGACGGAGTGGGCGGCTCCCGCGCGCCGGCAGCGCACTGTCAAGGCTGAAATGCGCGAGAACCTCATCTGTCTGCTCGAGAACGGCTCGCCGCTGTTCGCGGGCATCGTCGGATACGAGGAAACCGTGCTGCCGCAGCTCGTCAACGCGATCCTCTCACGCCACAACTTCATCCTGCTGGGTCTGCGCGGTCAGGCGAAAAGCCGGATCCTGCGCCAGCTGGTCACGCTGCTCGATGAGGAGATTCCCATCATCGCCGGCAGCGAGGTCAACGACGATCCGTTCGATCCGGTCTCCAAGTACGGCCGCGAGCTGATTGCCGAGCGCGGCGACAGTACGCCAATCGCGTGGCTGCCGCGCGAGGTCCGGTTCGTCGAAAAGCTCGCGACCCCGGATGTCACGATTGCCGACATCATCGGCGATGTCGATCCGATCAAGGCGGCGCGCGGCGGGCATCTCCTATCCGACGAGCTGACGATGCACTTCGGCCTCTTGCCGCGCGCGAATCGCGGCATCTTCGCGATCAACGAGCTGCCGGACCTCGCGGGCAAGATTCAGGTGGGGCTCTTCAACATCATGCAGGAGGGCGACGTCCAGATCAAAGGCTACCCGGTTCGACTCAACCTGGACGTGGCGTTGGTCTTCACAGCGAATCCGGAGGACTACACTGCGCGGGGCAAGATCATCACACCGCTCAAGGATCGGATCGGCTCGGAGATCACGACGCACTACCCGCTCACGGTTGAGCTCGGGTCGGCCATTACGCAACAAGAGGCGTGGCTGGAGCGCGACGGTGGAAATCGCGCGATCCGCATTCCCGATTTCATGGCGGAGCTGATCGAGCGCATCGCGTTCGAGGCGCGCGAGGACAAGCGCGTGGATCGCCGCAGCGGCGTGTCGCAGCGCCTGCCGATCAGCGTGCTCGACAACGTCCTGTCGAACGCGGAGCGCCGCACCATCATCGCCAAGGAAAAGGCGGTCGTACCGCGCATCTCCGACGTGTACGCCGCGTTGCCCGCCATCACCGGCAAGCTCGAGCTCGAATACGAAGGCGAGCTGCAGGGCTCCGAAGCCATCGCCAAGGATCTGATCCGCCGCGCGGCGGGCCGCACGTTCGAAGGGCGCGTGGGCGGCGCGAACGTCGACGACATCGTCCACTGGTTCGACGAGGGCGGCGCGCTCAAGGTCACGCCGGACGAGCGCTCCGAGGCGCTGCTCAAGGGCTTCACCGTCGTCCCCGGGCTGCTCGACCTGATCGATCAGGTCGGACTCGCCGGGAAGAAGGATCCCGCCACCGTTGTGTCGGCGTGTGAGCTGGTGCTCGAGGGGCTCGTGGCGGAGAAGCGGATCGCGCGCAGCGAGGAGCTCGGGTACGTGCGCGCCCGCGCGGAGCAAAAACCGCCGTTTGGAAAGGGACCCGCGGGGGGGGGACCTGGAACAGGACCCAACCTCTTCACGTAGTCCTCATCTCCTTCACATACGGGAGTCGCCATGGGCGAGCTAGTCTTTGGTTTCGTACTCCTCGGGATTGCCTTCTTCCTCCGGCTCGGCGCGGCCACCGTGCGTGGCGAGAGCACCGGTGGCCGTTCCATCGGCGGGATCCTCCGCATTCTCAGCTACGTCGCACTCACGGTCGGCGTGATCACCGTCCTCGGCTCCACGACCGTCGTCATCAACGCCGGCGAGGTCGGCGTCCGGCATGCGTTCGGCACCGTCGATCCGAAGCCTTTGCTCCCCGGGATCCGGCTCGTGACACCCTGGTCGTCGATCGAGCGCTTTACGACGCGCGAAGAGCAATATCCCTTCTCCGGAGAGCAGGTCGAGGAGATCGCGGCGCTCTCCAGTGAGCAGATGGGCATGACGGTGGACGTGGGTCTGCGCTGGCAGATCGATCCCCAGCAGGCGTCACGGATCTACACGGAGATCGGCAACGAGGACCAGATCCACAGCGCCGTCCGCAACGCCATCCGCAAAGGAGTGCGGGATGGCATGGTGCAATACTCGCAGATCGCCCGGACCATGGAAGGGCTGGTCGACTCTGCGCTCGTCACGCAGCCGCGCGCGGGTGGACCGCCGTTCCGCATCGCGACTGTGACGGCGTTCTTCCTGCGCGATCTGCAGCCGCCGGCGCAGGTCGTGCAGGCGATCAACAACAAGATCGCGCAGGAGCAGCAGGTCGAAACCGAGCGTCACCGTGTCGAGGTCGCGCGGCTGCAGGCCGAGCAGCAGCGCCTGCTCAACACGACACTCACGCCGGAGGCGCTGACCCGGCAGTACTTCGACGTGCTGCGCGAGCTGAAGGCATCGAACAACCTCGTGATCCTGGTCCCCACGCAGGGCGGCATTCCGATGCTGAACATTGGAGATCTCCGACGCAATCTTCGCCAGCAGTAAAGCCGCTCGTCACGATCACACGGCAGTACGCCTCCGGCGGCTCGGCGATCGCGCAGTTGGTCGTCGAGCGGCTGGGGGACGGTTGGACGCTGATCGACAACGAATTCGTGGACCAGGTCGCGCGGCTCGCGGGTTTACCGCGGGACGAGGTCGCGCGCCGCGAAGAGCGTGCCCCTGGCCTGCTGGAGCGCCTGGCGCGAACGCTCGCCGTCGCCTCGCCGGAGATGTTCATCACCGCCGAGACACCGGTGCCGGTCGAGACCGAAGAGGAAACGCTCCTCCAGATGACCGAGCGCGTGATCGCGGAGGCGGCCGCGGAAGGGCGTGTGGTGCTCGTCGGACGTGGGGCGCAGGCCGTGCTGGCGACGCGCCCCAATGCCCTGCACGTCTACGTCATCGCTTCGACACCTTTTCGGAAGAAGGTTGCAGTCGAGCGCCTCGGCGTGGACCCGGCGAATGCCGACAAGATCATCCAAGAGACGGATCACCAGCGCGACCAATACGTCAAGACCCACTACGGCCGTGACCGGCAGGACTTGACGCAGTACGATTTGGTGCTGAACGCCGAGCGATTGGGTTTTGAAGGCGCGGCGGACGTCATCGTCGCGGAGGTCAAGCGGCGCGGATGGACGGCACCGCCCACCCGGCGATCGTAACGGCCAGCGCGACGATCGCGCCGCCCGCCGCGAGCGTTGCCGGAACGCCCACATGCTCCGCCACCAAACCGAATAGAAAGGCGCCGAACGGCGCCATTCCCACGAAGACGAACGAGTAGAACCCCATGACGCGTCCCCGCAGATGATCGGGCGCTGTCGTTTGAATGAGCGTATTCGTCAGGGAGTTGTTGACGATCATGGCGCACCCCGTGAGCGCGAGTAGCACCATCGAGAGGGCGAGCGCGCGCGACGCGGAAAACAACATCAGCAGAACGCCGAAGGCGGTGCCTCCCACAAGCATCAGCCGGCCCCGCGCGCGGATTCGCGACGACGCAAGCGCCACCCCGAGCGCACCAATGACGGCGCCAATGCCGATAGACGATGTCAGGGCACCGTACCCGGCCGCACCGCGATGCAGCACGTCGCGCGCGAACACCGGCATCATCGAGATGTAGGGGAACCCGAAGACGCTGAGGATGGCCGTCAGAATCATCAACACGCGAAGCCGCCGGTCATTGCGCAGGTAGGTGAGCACCTCGCGAAACCCGGTCCACGCCGACGTCGTCTTGGCGGGCTGCGAATTGTACGGCAGCCGCATCATCAGCAGGCCGACGATCACGGCGATGTAGCTCATGCCGTTCAGGAAATAGCACCACGCGATTCCCACCGTGCCGATCAGGAGGCCCGCGATCGCCGGCCCCACCACCCGCGCCCCATTGAAGAGCGAGGAGTTCAGAGCGATGGCGTTCATGAGATCGTCCTTCCCGACCATCTCGACGATGAACGACTGGCGCATGGGAATGTCGAACGCGCTCGCGATGCCTAGCGTCGTCGCCAGCACAAGCACCTGCCACACGGCGATGACGTGCGTCCACACCAGAATCGAGACGGTAAACGCCTCGATCATGAATGCCAGCTGCATGAAGATGATCACGCGCCGCTTGTCGACGCGGTCGGCAATCACGCCGGCGTACAGGCTGAACAGGAGCACACCGACCGAGCTGAGCGCGGCGGTGAGGCCGACGTAGAACGGTGAGTTGGTGAGCGTGAGGATCAGCCACCCCTCGCCCACGTTCTGCATCCACGTCCCGACGAGGGAAATGCCCTGGCCGATGAAGAAGAGACGGAAGTTGCGGTGGGCGAGCGCCCCCAGTCCGTAGCGTCGAGCTCTCCCCGGCTCCCCGACTTCGGTCATGGCACCAAATTAAGGAGTATGGAACTCCGCGCTGCGGTGTTTCTCTTTGATCTAGACGGCGTCCTCGTCGATTCTCGTGCCGTCGTCGAGCGCGTGTGTCGCCAGTGGGCTCAGCGCCATGGTCTCGATCCCGAGAAGGTGCTGCGGATCGCGCATGGCCGACGCTCGCGCGACACCGTCCAGGCCGTTGCTCCCCATCTCGACGTCATGCGCGAGGTCGCGTGGCTCGATAGCGCCGAGTTGGCGGATGTCGATGGGCTGCATGAGGTGCCCGGTGTCCGGCGGTTTCTGGCGAGCCTGCACGCGGGAAGCTGGGCCGTCGTGACGTCGTGTGGTCGCGACTTGGCACAGCTGCGTTTGAGCTCGGTGGGCCTGCCTATACCGCCGGTCGTCGTGACCAGCGACGACGTGTCACAGGGGAAGCCGTCGCCTGACGGATATCAGCTCGGCGCCAAACGCCTCGGCCACGACGCCGCGACCTGCCTGGTCTTCGAGGACGCGCCGCCCGGTATCGCGGCGGGGCGCGCGGCGGGCGCCCGCGTCATTGCGCTGCGCACCACGCATCCCGATGCGGATTTCTCCGGTGCTGAGGCGATAATCCCGGATTTCACGCGGCTTGCCGTGCGTTCCGACCACGACGGGTACGTCGTTACGATCCCCTGACCTGGGGATGCTAGATTGGAGATCAATGCGCTACACGACCTACAGCCGCTACGTCGCCGGTCTGCTCGAGACGCTCAACCTCCAGGCGTTGCTCGACCAGCTCGCCGATTTCCTGTTGCAATCTGGGTTTGCGGGCGGCCCGTACTCACACCCGTTCTGGGGCGAGTTCGGCGAAGAGGATCCCGACCGCTCCCTCGATGCGCTGCGCCAGGCGATCCTCCAGGCATTGATGGACTCGGGCCAGCTCACGCCCGATATGCTCAACGTGCTGCGTGGCGATTCCACGGGCGACGCGCAACGGGACGCGGAGCTGCAGAAACAGCTTGCCGACTTGCTCGATCAGATCGTGCAGAAGCTGATCGAGGAAGGGTACTTGAACCTGCAGCAGGCGCCGAAAATGCCTGGCGCGCAGCAGCCCGTCTTTGGCCCCGGTGGCATGGCGAAGGAAGCGGCGCAGCAGGTGCAGTTCAATCTCACCGACAAGGGCATCGACTTCCTGGGCTATCGCACGCTGAAGCACCTCCTCGGCAGCATCGGGAAGTCAAGCTTCGGCGCGCACGATACCGAGCACCTGGCGACCGGCGTGGAGGCCGAAGCGGCGAGCAAGCGCTACGAATACGGCGACACGCTGAATCTCGACGTCAACGCGACGCTCTCGCACGCGCTGAAGCGCGAAGGCCTGGGCGTTCCGATCAACCTCGAGTACGACGACCTGATGGTGCACCAGGCCGAGTACCGCTCGTCGTCGGCGACGGTGCTGATGCTCGACTGCTCGCACTCGATGATTCTGTACGGGGAAGATCGGTTCACACCGGCGAAGAAAGTCGCGCTCGCGCTGACACATCTTATTCGCACCCAGTTCCCGGGCGACACGTTGCGCGTGGTGCTGTTTCACGACACGGCCGAGGAGATCCCGCTGGCGCAATTGGCGCACGCGCAGGTGGGTCCGTATCACACGAACACGACGGAAGGGTTGAAGCTCGCGCGTCGCATCCTGCTGGGACAGCGCAAGGACATGCGGCAGATCATCATGATCACCGATGGGAAGCCGTCGGCGCTGACGCAGCCCGACGGACGCATCTACGTCAATTCGATGGGCCTCGACCCGCACATCCTGCAGGCCACGTATCGGGAAGTCGCGCTCTGTCGCCGCAGCGGCATCATGATCAACACCTTCATGCTCGCGCGCGACCGCAGCCTGGTCGAGTTCGTGAAGAAGGTCTCGGCAATCTGCCGCGGCAAGGCCTACTTCACGAACACGATGACCCTCGGCCAGTTCATTCTCATGGACTTCATGAGGAGGAAGACTCGCCGCGTCAGCTAGCGCTCCTTTTTCCCCCGCCGTTCGAGCTCAGCGGGCGTCGGGTCTTGCACAACGATCACACTCTCTGCCAACGCGCTCCCGCCCAGCGCCGCTTCGCCTCCGAAGTACGCTTCTTCCCCATGTTCGCTCAGATCCAACCCAATCATCTCGTCGGCAATCCGCGCGCGCGCGCCGAACGTCGCGCGCACAATCGCGAGGATCACCACGGTGCCCACGGCGGCGATGACCACCGCGGCGAGGACAGCGTAGAACTGGACGAGCATTTGCCCCGGGTTGCCCGCAAAGAGCCCGTTATTGCCGGCGGGATTCGCGAGCTTCGTCGCGAAGACGCCGGTGAGCAGCGCCCCCGCAACGCCGGCAAGCCCGTGGCAGGAGAACACGTCGAGCGAATCATCCAGGCGGCTGTGCGAGCGACGCTGGATCGCGAAATAACTGACGAAGGCACACAGCACGCCGATGGCGAGCGCGGCCGGCGGCGTTACAAAGCCCGCGGCCGGTGTGATGCCGACGAGTCCCACGACCGCGCCGGTCGCGGCGCCGACTGCGGTCATCTTGCCAGTCCGCGTAGAGTCGAGCAGTGCCCAGGTGAGCACGGCCGCGGCAGCCGCGGTGTTCGTGTTCACGAACGCCAGCCCGGCGAGCGCGTTCGCCGCGAGTGCCGACCCGGCGTTGAACCCGAACCACCCGAACCACAACAGGCCCGCGCCGATCAAGACGAGCGGGACGTTGTGCGGTGATAACGGCACGCGGCGAAAGTCGCGGCGCGGTCCCAGGAACCGGGCTGCGACGAGCGCTGACACGCCGGCGCTGATGTGCACGACGGTGCCGCCCGCGAAATCGAGCGCGCCCATCTTCTGCAACCACCCGCCCGCGCCCCATACCCAGTGGGCCAGCGGCGCGTACACCAACGTGGACCAGAGGAGCAGGAAGGCGAGATAGGCGCGAAACCGCATCCGCTCCACGATTGCACCGGAGATCAGCGCGGGCGTAATAATCGCGAACATCGCCTGATAGATCGCGTGCGCCTGCTGCGGAATCGTAGCGGCGTACGCCGGATTGGGCTCGCCGCCCACGTGACGAAACAGCACCCAGTCCAACCCGCCGAGCCAACCCGACCCCGGCGCGAACGAGAGCGAGTAGCCGATCACGACCCACTGCACGCTGATCGCGGCCATCGCGACGATGCTCATCATCATCGTGTTGAGCGAGTTCTTGGAGCGAACCAGCCCGCCGTAGAAACAGGCGAGCCCGACCGTCATGAGCAGAACCAGGGCGCTCGAGGCGAGCACCCACGCGGTATCGCCGGCGCTTATAGCCGGCGTCTGTGTCATTCGGCGTCGGCGGCCCGCAAAGCCGCCCGCTGCACCTCATCGGCGTTTACCGCCGTCAGCGCGTCGTTATTCTGCTCCCCCGTCCGGATGCGAATCACTCGCTCGATCGCCTGCACGAATATCTTGCCGTCTCCGACCTCCCCGGTGCGGGCGGACGACAGAATCGCGTCGATGCAGGGTTGCACGAACGGTTCCGAGCACACCATTTCAATCTTCACTTTCTCATGGAATTCCATGACTAGCGTCGTCCCGCGGTACTGGCTGACGATCTCGTGCTCGCCACCGTGGCCGCTCACGCGACTCAGCGTGATGCCGGTGATACCGGCACGAAACAGCGCCGCCTTGACTTCGGGCAGGCGCTCGGGCCGCACGATCGTGGTGATCAGTTTCATCGTTTCCTCCGAGCGTCGAACACGAGCTTCGATAAGTCGCGCGCCAGCGCGTGGGCATCATCGTCTTTCTGAATCCCGCCAGTCATTACGACCAGGACATAGCCGCGTCCGCCACCTGGCGGGGGGGGCTCCACGAATGCAGCATCGTGGTAGACGACCTGACCGATCCAGCCCGTCTTGTGGTAAACGCGTATGCCCGCGGGCAGTCCTGCCGGTATCCCCTCATTGAATTGCTGCCGTCCCAGTATGGCCAACATGTCCCGGCACGATCCCGCCGATGCCGCGGTTGCGTTCGCGATGGCGGCGAGCAGCATACCGAGGTCGCGCGCCGTCGTCGTATTGTTGAGGCGCGCCCGATATGCCTTGTCGTCTTCGACGCCGCGTAGCACCAGAATCGAATCCGCACCGAGTGCGTGCGCGGTGGCGTTGGCGCGCCTGGCGTCTACCCGCGCGATCAGCAGGTTGGTCGCGAGATTGCTCGACACCGTCTCCATCAGCTCGATGAGGTCCCGGATGGACGTCCGCTGGCCCAACCGCTTGTACAGCGACGAATCGGAATCATCCGTGACGTCGAGCTGGTAAGGCGAGCTATCGACGATCGAGCGGAAGGTGTTCGTCACGGCGATCGAATCGTCGAGCGAGAGCAGCCCGGCATCCCGATCCCGAAACAGCTGGATCATGACCGGAATCTTCATGGTGCTCGCGGCGTGGAACCGCACGTCCGAACCCACGGTTAGGGAGTCACCAGTCGCGAGATCGCGGTAGTAAACCCCTACAGCGCGTGCGCGCGTTTGCGCAATGCGAGCCGCGATGCGGTCTCGGAGAGAGGCTCGGGCGACTTGGGGGGCTTGGGGGGCTTCAGTTTGCAGCAGGAGGAGCGCGACGCAGAGCAATGACATTCTGTCACATAAGATACCTTGTAGATTCCAGCGCGTGAGCGAATTCGTTTTCGGTACCCACAACGCCGCCTTCGTACAGGTCATGTACGAGGAGTACCTCCGGGACCCCTCGTCTGTGGCCCCCGAGTGGCGGGAGTTGTTTGAGAACGGGAAGATGGCGGAGCTGCCGGTCATTCCGTCCGAGCGACCGCGGGAAGAGGGACGCGGGACGGGAGACGGGCCGACCGTGACCCGGAGTACCCCTCCCACGTCCCCGGTCCCCCCTCCCCGGGGTACGACACCGATAACCGGTCCCGCCGCTCGGTTAGTCGCCAACATGACCGACTCGCTCTCGGTGCCGACGGCGACCTCGTTCCGCGACATCTCGGCCACCACGCTCGACGCGCGCCGCAAAGTGCTCAACGGCCAATTGGCCGCGACCGGCAAGAAGATTTCGTTCACGCACCTCATCGGCTACGCCATCGTCCAGGCCGCCAAGCGCTTCCCGGTCATGACGCACACGTTCCAGAACCTCGACGGCAAGCCGCATCGCGTCGACCCGGGCGCGATCGGCTTGGGCCTCGCCGTAGACGTCGAAAAGAAGGACGGCAGCCGCGCGCTCCTCGTGCCGGTCATCAAGCGCGCCGAGGCGATGGATTTCGCGGCATTTCACGCCGCCTACGAGGCGCTGGTCGAGAAGGCCCGCACCAACCGCCTGATGCCCGACGACTTCACCGGCGGCACGATCCAGCTGACCAACCCCGGCACCCTCGGCACCGTTGCCTCGGTCCCCCGCCTGATGAAGGGTCAGGGCTCGATCATCGCGACCGGGACGATTCGTGACATTGCGGGCGCGAAGGTCATCACGATCACGAGTACCTACGACCATCGCATCATTCAGGGCGCAGAGTCGGGGATGTTTCTGCGCTACCTGGACTCCCTGTTGCAAGGAGAGGAGCGGTTTTATGAGCAGGTGACGGAAAGCCTGACTGGGACGGGGCTGGGGCCTGGGGCCTCGGGCTTGGGGCGTGCACCTCAAGCACCGGTGGCCACTCCGAAGTCGGACGTTTCACCCCCTAGGCCCGAGGCCCCAGGCCCCAGCCCCGACTTAAAGTACGTCGCCGCCGCCTACGCGCTCGTCCGGGCTCACCGCAATTTCGGACATCTGGCGGCCCACCTCGACCCGCTCGGCTCGGAGCCTCCGGGCGATCCCTCACTCGATCCCGGGCGGCTGGGACTGAACCCCGCGATCATGGCGCGGATTCCGGCGGACGTGTTGCGCATCTACGTCCCGGGCACCACGCTCGCCGAGGCGCTGCCCCAGCTGCGCGCGACCTACTGCGGCACCATCGCGTACGAAGTCGAGCACATCGGTAGCCACGAAGAGCGCGTATGGCTACGTCAGGTGATCGAATCGGGCCAGCACCGACGGCCGCTTTCGGCGGAAGGCAAGAAGCAGCTGCTCGCGCGTCTCACCGTCGTCGATACGCTCGAGCGCTTCCTGCACAAGGCGTACCTCGGCCAGAAGCGCTTCTCGATCGAAGGTCTCGACATGACCGTGCCGATGCTCGATTTCACGGTCGAGCTCGCTGCTGCACATGGCACACGCAAAGCAGTCATCGGGATGGCGCATCGCGGCCGGCTCAACGTGTTGGCGCATGTGGTCAACGTGCCGTACGAGACCATCCTGGAGGAATTCGAGGGCGGGCATCGCGAGGAAACCGCGGAATCCGAAGGGTGGAACGCCGGCACCGGCGACGTGAAGTATCACCACGGCGCCGAGGGCGTATACCGGACGGCGGACGGCAAGGACGTCGCTATTACGCTGTCGCCCAATCCGAGCCACCTCGAATCGGTGAACCCCGTCGTCGTGGGACGCGCGCGCGCCAATCAAACCGACCGCGGCACTTCGGAGGCGCGCCACGACTCCACCATCGCGTTGCCCGTGCTGCTGCACGGCGATGCGGCATTCGCCGGTCAGGGTGTCGTGGCCGAGACGTTCAACCTCGCGCGGCTGCGTGGGTATACGACCGGCGGCACGATCCACCTGATTCTCAACAACCAGATCGGCTTCACGACGGAGCCGAGCGAGGCGCGATCGACCGATTATTCCAGCGATCTCGCGAAGGGCTTCGACGCGCCGATCATTCACGTGAATGCCGACGATCCGGAAGCGTGTCTCGCCGCCGTCCGGCTCGCGATGATGTATCGCGAGAAATTCCACGCCGACGTCGTCATCGATCTCGTCGGGTACCGGCGCTACGGGCACAACGAGGCGGATGAGCCGGCGTACACGCAGCCCGTGATGTACGAGCGCATCAAGCAGACGCCATCCGTCCGGCAGAAATACGCCGAACAGTTGGCGCGGGAGGGCATCGTCACGGCCGAGCAGGGCGAGGCCGATGCGGAGGCGGCGTATCAGCGCCTGGCAGCGGTCCAGGAGGCGGTGAAATCGGGCGCGACGCAGCGCGCGGAAGACACGCAACGTATCACTCCCAAGAGCGCGCCGGAGCCGAAGACCGCCGTCGGCGCCGCGGTGCTGACGAACCTGAATCGCGAGCTGCTCGCCGTCCCCGACGGGTTTACGATGCACCCCAAGCTCCAGAAGCAGCTCGAACGGCGCCGCGATGCGCTGACGTCAAAAGAGGGGATCGAGTGGGCGCATGCGGAGTCGCTCGCGTTCGCGTCGCTGCTCGTGGAAGGGACACCGATTCGGCTCACGGGCCAGGACACCGAGCGTGGCACGTTCAGCCAGCGACATCTCGTGCTGCACGACGTGAAAACCGGTCAACGCTACACGCCGATCCAGCACTTGCCGGACGCCAAGGCCCCGTTCGAGCTCCACAACAGCCCGCTCTCCGAATATGCCTGCCTCGGTTTCGAGTACGGCTACGCTGTCGAGTCACAAAACGCGTTGGTGCTGTGGGAAGCGCAGTTCGGCGACTTCGCAAACGGCGCCGAGGTGATCATCGACCAGTTCCTGATCGCCGGCCTGGCGAAGTGGGGCGAGACCTCACGCCTCACGTTGCTGCTGCCCCACGGCTACGAAGGCCAGGGACCGGAGCACTCGAGTGCCCGGCTGGAGCGGTTCCTCGCGCTCGGCGCGGAGGGCAATATCCGCGTGGCCAACTGCACCACTCCGGGGCAATACTTCCATCTCCTGCGCCGCCAGGCGCTGCACACCGAGATCCGGCCGCTGGTCGTCATGACGCCGAAGAGCCTGTTGCGCCTCCCGGCCGCCAACTCACAGCTCGATGATCTCGTGCTGGGCAAGTTCCGGACGGTGCTGTGGGATCGTGATCGCACCTGGCCGGAAAAGGTGACGCGCCTGCTCTTGTGCAGCGGCAAGATCTACTACGACATCATCGCCTCACCGCGCCGCGCGGAGACGCCGCACGTGAAGATCGGACGCGTCGAGCTGCTGTATCCGTTCCCGGGCGCCGAGATCCGGGAATACGCGCGCCGCTACCCGAATCTCAAGGAAGTCGTCTGGGTCCAGGAAGAGCCGCGCAACATGGGCGCGCGGAAGTTCGTGCTGCCCAAGATTCGCGATCTGTTGCCTCGGGGTGTGACATTGCTGGATGTCTCTCGCCCGGAGCGCTCGAGTCCCGCCGAGGGTTATCCCGCCGCCCACAAAGTCGAGCAGGATCGGATCGTCGCCGCGGCCTATGGCTCGTAGCTGAGCGATGGCGCCCACCAGCCCAGTCCTCCGCTATGTCGTGCTCGGCCTCGTCATCGTAGTGGCGCTCGCCGCGCTCGGGTCCTGGCTGGTGCGCGCGCGCCACGTCTCGCCCTTCGGAATCCTCGGCCGCACGCTGCGCTCGATCACCGATCCGTTCATGAAGCCCGTCGAGCGGCGGCTCGTCCGGATGGGTGGCAACCCGACGCACGCCGGTGTGTGGCTCGTCGTGATCACCGCCGTCGCCGGAATCGTCTTCCTCTCGCTCGCCGGGTGGTTCATCACGACGTTTCAGACCGCGTACGCCGCGGCGAGCGGTGGCCCGCGCGCCACGTTCAAGCTGATCATCGATCTGGCCTACCGGATTCTGTTCGTGGCGCTGATCGTGCGCGTCGTGGCGGCGTGGTTCGGCATGTTCCGCTATTCGCGATGGATTCGCCCGGCCTACATTCTGACTGATTGGCTCGTCGAGCCGATTCGCCGCATCGTGCCGAACGTCGGCGCGTTCGACTTCAGCCCCGTCGTCGCGGTGGTCGTGCTGAGTCTCTTGCGCCAGATCGTCCTCTCGGCGCTGAGTCGGTGACGGCGGCCATTCGCATCCTGGAGGTCGAATGAGACTGCTCAAAGCGCTCGTCAGCTTCATCGTCGGCACCCTCGCCGGCGCCCTGGGCAGCAAGGTCCTCGGCCCGTTCGGCGGGGTGCTCGGCTTTATCGCGGGGGCGCTGGCGGCGTGGTGGGTGGCGCAGCGGATGGCGCTCTTCGAATGACCAATGTTGAATGTTCAATGATCAATGATCATTGAACATTGATCATTGAACATTCTTTAGCCGGTCCTGAATCCGCTGCTGCATGTCGGGGAACGCGGTGCCTAACTGCTCGAGGATCACCCGCGCGGAGTCAGGCTTTCCCGCGGCGATGTACGCGTCGGCTCTCAGAAAGCCCACGCGCAGCTGCAAGCGTCGATCATCCGCGCGCATCCGAAACCGCGCGAGCGCCGCCAGCGCCGTGCGGGCATCGCGCCGATCGCGCACCAGCGATTCGATCGCCAGCAAGCGCACGTTGGTGTCGTTGGGGAACTGCCGCTCGAGCTGCGCAAACAACTCGGCGGCATGCGCGCTGTCGTACTGGGCGCGTGCAAGCTGAGCCGCTTGATAGAGACCGGCGAGATAGAGTCGCGTCACATCCGCCGTGTCGCCCGACCGCGTCCCCACACCGCCCGCATAGCGATAGACCAGGTCGCCGCCACGGTCGGCGGCTTTTGCAATCGCCGCCACGCCGGCGATGCCGACGACCGCGGAACCCCAGAGCGCAACGCGCGCCATTTGAACGCGGCGCCTGCCGGTCGCCAGCGCGACGATCTCGAGCAGCGCGACGGCCAGAAACACGTTGCGCGCCCACTCGCCCGCTTCTTCGTGATCGGTAACCGCCTGCCGCGCACCGGGAATGCGCTCGACCGGTCCATGCGCGTCCAGACCCGAGTGCACCGCCAGCAGCGCGGCGAGCGCGCCCAGGAGCAGGAGGGTCGTAGCCGCTGGGCCGGTGAACGGCGCACGTCCCGTGAGCGAGATCCAGCGGAAAACCACGCCAAGGATGAGCAGCGCAATCGCGAAGTGCACGATGACGGGGTGGTAGGCGCCGATGTTTGGCATCGGTACAATGTCCAATGTAGAATGCAGAATGTCCAATGTTCATTGAGCATTGAACATTGGACGTTCTACATTGGGCATTCGCCGTCTATCTGGGTCGAATAGCGTCGCGCACGATGTCGTCCACGGCAAACTTGATGAACTCCGCCCGCCGCTCGCGCCGGCGCTGGCTCTCGGCCCGCACTTCGGTGAGCCGTCGCTCGATGTCGGCGATTTCGAGAGCGCGGAGCTGATCTTCCAGATCGAAATGCTGCGTAATCAGCCCTTCGATCTTGCTGCGGATCGCGGGCCGATCGGATTCCCTCGCCGTGCGATAGGCGCGCTGCTGCGCCCGCGCGTTGGCTTCCAACCCGAACATTTTCCCGACGAGTTGGGCACGGACGCTGTCGCGGCGGTTCAGCTTCTGCACCATGTCGAACTGGACCGTGAGTTGTGCGACCTCCATCCAGTATTGGTCTTGCGATGGAGGACCCGAAACCGGCACGCCGTCCAGGACCACAATCGGCTGATTGTTCGCGGCATTTACCCGCTCCCGCAGCGAATCGAGTCCGCTCAACCGGTCGGGAGCGACGAGCATGAGGAACGCACGAGCCGCTGCCTCGGCTTCGCGCGGCCGCTGTTGCATGATCTGCTGCACCTGCATCTGCATCGCCTGCGGGTTGGGCATGTCCTGGGCAGCACCACCCCCCGGCGCCGCGGCGAGGAGACCGAGGACGCCGAGCAGCGCATTAGTTCGGCAGGCCATAGTACCGCTCCTGTTCCAATCGAGTGAGTTGAGCATCGATATCGAGCATCGCCTTTCCCCCTGTTACGTATCCCGCGGTAGCGGACCACGTCGTCGTTGGCGCCCAGAGCTTCACAGGATCAGGAACGGGGGCGAACCTCGTGATCAACAGTCCCGCAATGACGGCGGCCGCCGCGAGCGCCACTGTCGTCCAGACGATCGCCGCGTGACGGCGGCGCAGCGGGAGCGCGAGATCCAGCGCCGCGCGACCGCGTTCGAGCTGCGCGAGCTTGTGCTGGCACGCACCGCAGGTGTCGATGTGAGACTCGATCGGCACCGCCTGGTCCTCAGGCAGCTCGTCGTACGCGAGCAGCAGCAGTTGGTCTTCGTTGGGATGCGTCATCGATAATTCTCCAGTGCCGCGCCGATTCGGGCGAGCGCGCCGCGCATTTGCGTCAGGACTGTACCGAGCGGCCGGTCGAGCCGGTCCGCAATCTCGCGGAACGTGAGGCCCCGCTGCTGGCGGAGCTCCACAACCTCACGCTGCGCCGCAGGTAGCGCGCTCACGGCGTTGCGGACGGCGGTTCGCAGCTCCCGCTCCAGCACTCGGGCATCGGCGGCCTCAGCGAACGCCGGCTCTCCCGACTCCATTACGACCGCCGCGCGGCGGCGAACGAGCTCCCGCCGCAAGTGATCGCGCCAGACATTGGCCGCGATCCGAAACAGATAGCCGCGCGCATTGCCGTTGAGGGAGAGCCGGGGCGTTGCGGTCAACAGGCGCGCGGCCACTTCCTGCAGCATTTCCGCGGTCAAATCGGCGTCGCGGCAGCGCGCGCCCAGGAAGTTCCGCAGCGCCGGCGTGTGCTCCGCCAGGAGTTGCTCAGCCGCGATTGGGGTCATGGTCACCTAAGAGTACGCGCGAACGGGGTTATTATTTTCCCCTGTGACTATCACCTTCCGATCCCTCCTGGATGACGGCCGCGTCCATGTCTTCGACGGGGCCATGGGCACGATGCTGTACGGCAAGGGCTTCTTCCTGAACGTCTGCTACGACGAGCTGAACCTGAAGCAACCGCGCCTCGTGCAGGAGGTGCACGCGGAGTACGTGCGCGCGGGCGCTGAGATCCTCGAGACCAACACCTTCGGCGCCAATCCCCTGAAGCTGAACAGCTACGGTCTCGCGGACGAGACCGAAAAGATCAATCGCACGGCCGCCGAGCTGGCGCGATCCGCCGGCGGTGGCCGCGTGAGTGTCGTAGGCGCGATCGGACCGCTCGGCATTCGCATCGAGCCGTTCGGTCCCACGTCACGAGCTGAGGCGGAGGCCGTCTTCGCCCGCCAGGTGCAGGGGCTGCTCGCGGGCGGCGTCGATGGATTCATCCTCGAGACGTTCAGCGACCTGGAGGAAATGCATGCCGCCCTCAAGGCCGTGCGCGCCGCCTCCGCTCTGCCCGTCGTCTGCCAGATGACGATCGGCACGGATGGACTCACGTATTACGGAACCGATCCCGAGACGTACACCAAGCAACTCGCGGCGTGGGGCGCGGACGTCGTCGGCGTGAATTGCTCGGTCGGACCGGCGGGGGTGCTCGATGCCGTCGAGAAAATGGTGAAGGCGACTGACAAGCCGATCTCGGCGCAACCGAACGCGGGCCTGCCCAAGGACGTGGGCGATCGCAAGATCTATCTCGCATCGCCCGAGTACATGGCGAGCTACGCGCGTCGGATGATCGAGGCGGGCGCGCGCTTCGTCGGCGGGTGCTGCGGCTCGACCCCCGAGCACATCAAGAAGATCCGCGACTACGTCGCGAGCGTCGTCCCGCGCCAGCCGAGTGTCGTGGTCTCCCGCGCGCAGGTGCAGGCGCCCGCGGGAGTGACGTCGACGCCGCTCGCTGAGAAATCGCGTTGGGGCGCGAAGCTCGCGCGGGGCGAGCTGGTCACCAGCGTCGAGATCGTGCCGCCGAAGGGCGTGGATCCCAAGCCGATGCTCGAGCAATGCCGCGCGCTCAAGGCGGCCGGCGTCGATGCGGTCAACGTGCCCGATGGCCCGCGCGCGCAGAGCCGCATGGGCGTGCTCCCATCCGCGTTGCTGATCGAGCGCGAGGTGGGGATCGAAACGGTGATCCACTATTGTTGCCGCGACCGCAATCTCCTCGGTATGCTCTCGGACATTATCGGCGCGCATGCGGCCGGGCTGCGCAACATCCTGATCATCACCGGCGATCCGCCGAAGATGGGGCCATATCCCGAGGCGACGGCCGTGTTCGACATCGACTCGATCGGCCTGACGAATCTCGTCTATCGGCTCAATCAGGGCCTCGATCCCGGCAACAACCCGCTCGGCGGCGCGACGCAATGGGCCATTGGCGTCGGCGTGAACCCCGGGGCCGTCGATCAGGATCGGGAGCTGTCGCGGTTCGCGTGGAAAGTGGACGCCGGCGCCGAGTTCGCCGTGACACAGCCGGTGTTCGACGTGCACCAGCTCAAAGCATTTTTGAAGCGGGTTGAGCAGTTCAAGATCCCGATCGTGGCAGGAATCTGGCCGCTGATCTCGCTGCGCAACGCCGAGTTCTTGGCGAACGAGGTGCCGGGCGTGTCGGTGCCCGAAGAAGTGCTGCAACGCATGAAGAAGGCGCAGGAGAAAGGCAAAGAGGCGGCGCTGGCGGAGGGCGTCGCGATCGCGCGGGAAATGTTCACGAAAGTGAAGCAGCTGGTGCAGGGGGTGCAGGTGAGCGCGCCGTTTGGGAGAGTTGAGGTCGCACTGCAGGTGTTCACACCCTGAAGGGTGTGCTCGGCACACGTTGTCCTTAAGGACAATGCTTGCCGAGCGCAGGCTTTAGCCTGTGAATACGAGATGCCCGAATTACCTGATATCACGATCTACCTCGAGGCGCTGACTCCCCGCATCGTCGGCCAGCCGCTCGAGCGCGCGCGCATTGTCAGCCCTTCACTGCTGCGTACGGTCGACCCGCCGCTCGCGGCGGCCGAAGGCCGCAAAGTCGTAGCTTTGAGGCGCATCGGGAAGCGCATCGTGTGGGAGATGGAAGGCCACCTGTTTCTCGTTTTCCATCTCATGATCGCCGGCCGCTTCAAGTGGAGGCCCGCCGGGACGAGCGCTCCCGCTAAAGTGGGACTCGCGTCATTCGACTTCCCGTCCGGAACATTGCTGCTCACAGAGGCGAGCCCGAAGAAACGCGCTTCGCTGCACGTCGTGAACGGCGAAGCGGGACTCGCCGCGCACGATCCCGGCGGGCTCGACGTGATGGCAACAGATCTCGCCACGTTCAAGACTCGGCTGCAATCCGAATCGCACACGCTCAAGCGCGCGCTCACCGATCCGCATCTGTTCGATGGCATCGGCAACTGGTTATCCGATGAGATCCTGCACGCCGCCAAGCTCTCGCCGTTCCAGCTCACGGGAAAACTCAGCGACGCGGAGGCCGCGCGATTGTATGAGGCCACCCAATCGACCACGCGGTACTGGATCGACAAGCTCCGCGCCGAGACGGGGGGGGGAACGAAGTTCCCAGAGAAGGTGAGCGCGTTCAAAGCAGGGATGGCCGTCCATGGCCGCTACAAGGAGCCCTGCCCCGTCTGCGGATCCCCCATCCAGCGCATTCGCTACGCCGACAACGAAGCCAACTACTGCGCGACATGCCAGACCGGCGGCCGTGTGCTCGCCGATCGATCACTCTCTCGATTGCTCAAGGCCGATTGGCCCCGATCGCTCGAAGAATGGGAGGCGAAGCTCGGGGGTGGGCGATGACGATCCGTCGCGCACGCGATTCCGATGCCACAACCGTCGCGCACATTCACGTCGAGTCGTGGAATGTTGCCTATTCTGGCATCATGCCCGACGACGTGATCGCTCGCACAGATCTCGCCTATCGAACGAAATTTTGGGCGGAACGAATTGCCGATCCGGAATGGCCCGTCTTTCTGATGGAAGAAGCCGGAAAACCGGTGGCATTCTGTCAGATGATCCCGACCAGAGACACCGACGATGACCCCAAGCGTGTCGGCCACATCACATCGCTGCACGTGTTGCCACAATTGCGCGGGCGTGGCTGCGGGCGTGTGCTCATGGATCACGTGCTCGCTGAATTCCGCCGCCGCGGTTTCGAGGAGGTAACGCTATGGGTGCTCGAGGAGAACCGGAACGCGCGGCGGTTTTACGAGCGCTACGGGTTCGCGCTCGACGACGGTACGAGAACATATCCGAAGACCGGGGTGCCTGAAGTGCGATATCGGATTAGACTTCGCGTCTCACCCTAATCGCCAAGGAGTTCGCACCGTGCGACGCGTTCTGTCCGTAGCGCTATTTCTCACCGCCGCCAGCACCGCCGCCGCTCAGGGTTTCCCACAGCCATCCGGTTTCGCCATCGAGGATCCCGTCCTGCGTCGCATCTGGGCCATCGGCAACGACAGCTCGCAGCTGCCGCATCTCGCGCAGGTGCTGTTCGACTCGCTCGGGCCACGGCTGACCGCCTCGCCCGGAATGACCGCGGCACAGAACTGGTTGATCGCGACGTACAACTCGTGGGGCATCACCGGCCGCAAGGAGCAGTACGGCACCTGGCGCGGCTGGCGGCGCGGCAAGACGCACGTCGACCTCGTCGCCCCCCGGATGCGCACGCTCGAAGCCACGATGCTCGCCTGGAGTCCCCCGACACCGCGCGGCCGACCGCTGCGCGCGCCCGTCATCATCCTGCCCGACGTCGCCGACAGCAGCGCTTTCGTGGCGTGGCTGCCGCAGGCCCGCGGCAAGTTCGTGCTCGTCTCGTTTGCCCAACCCACGTGCCGCCCCGACGACAGCTGGGAGAAGTGGGCGACACAGAGCACCGCCGACTCGCTGAAAGCGCGCCGCACCGTGGCCCAGCAGGCCTGGCAACAGCGACTCCAGAGAACCGGCTACGTGACGGGCGGGGGTGTGGCCGCGACGGCGGGACTCTCGCGCCGCCTGGAAGCGGCCGGCGCCGCGGGGATTGTCGGCAGCTTCTGGTCGCAAGGCTGGGGCGTGCAGAAGATCTTCCAGGCCTACACCGACCGCGCGCCGGTCCTCGACGTCGCGTGCGAGGACTACGGGTTGCTCTATCGCCTCGCGGAGAACAAACAGGGACCCGTCATCGAAGTCAGCGCCGATGCACAGGCGATGGGGGAAGTGCCGGTGTTCAACGTGGTCGGCGAGATCAAGGGCACCCAGCTCCCCAACGAGTTCGTCATGCTCTCGGCCCACTTCGATTCGTGGGACGGGGGCTCGGGCGCGACCGATAACGGCACCGGCACGATCACTATGCTCGAGGCGATGCGCATCCTCAAGCTCGTGTATCCCAACCCGCGCCGCACAATACTCGTGGGCCATTGGAGCGGCGAAGAGCAGGGCTTGAACGGCTCGCGCGGGTTCGTCAGAGACCACCCCGAGATCGTGAACGGCTTGCAAGCGCTCTTCAATCAGGACAACGGCACCGGACGGATCGAGAACATGAGCGCGTCCGGATTCCCCGACGCCTCGGCCAGCCTCGCGCGCTATCTCGCGCGCGTGCCGGCGGACATCACGCGTAACATCAGGTTCAGTTTTCCGGGCGGCCCGAGCGGCGGCGGGACCGATCACGCGTCCTTCGTCTCCTGCGGCGCGCCGGGTTTCAACCTCGGCTCGGGCGATTGGGACTACGGGCGCTACACGTGGCACACCAATCGCGACACGTTCGACAAGATCAGTTTCGACGATGTCAAAAACACCGCGGCACTCGCGGCGATGCTCGTCTACCTGGCATCCGAGGATACGGTCCGCGTGTCGCGCGAGAAGCGTACCGTGTTCGCTACGACGCAGAGCGGCCAGCCAGGCTCGTGGCCCGAGTGTCGCGATGCCCAACGCGTGACGCCGCCGCTCGTGCCGGCACCGCCTCCGCCGCCTCCGGCGACTCCGAGACCGTGACCTTCGCGGATCATTTCTCCGGCGTCTCCGCCGCCTACGCGGCTTTCCGGCCCCACTATCCGGACGCGCTGTTCGAGTTCCTGGCGCAGGTCGCGCCGGCGCGCGATGACGCCTGGGATGCGGGGACCGGGTCGGGTCAGGCCGCCGTCGGATTGGCGCGCCATTTCAACCACGTCATCGCCACGGATGCAAGTGCCGCGCAACTCGAGCACGCGACGCCCGACCCCCGGATCAGCTATCGCGTCGCCACGGCGGAAACGAGTGGCCTGAAGGACGCGTCGGTGGATCTCGCCACGGCCGCCCAGGCGCTCCACTGGTTCGACCGCGACCGCTTCTGGGCGGAAGTTCGGCGGGTGGTGCGGCCGCGCGGCGTCATCGCGATCTGGACCTACGTCCTCTTCGAGATCGCGCCGCCGATCGATGCCATGATTCGCCACTTTTATCGCGATGTGGTCGGGCCGTTTTGGCCGCCGGAACGGCGCATCACCGAGGAGCGTTACCAGACCATCGAGTTCCCGTTCTCGGAATTTGCCGCGCCAAACTTTGTGATCGAACAGGCGGTCACGCTGGACGATGTCGCCGGCTACATCCGCACGTGGTCGGCGACACGCGCCTTCGTGAAGCACCATCACGAAGATCCGGTTGACGGCCTGGTGAGCCAGCTGGCGCCGGCCTGGGGGAGAGGCGGGGGGGCCGCTCCACAGCAATCCCGATTGGCGCGTTGGCCGGTGACGATGCGCGTGGGGAGGGTTTTATGAGGGAATGGATCACCAACGTCATCACACGCGAGCTGAAGGCGCTGCGTCGTGAAATCGAATCGTACCCGAGCGAAGCCGACCTCTGGGAAATACCCGCCGGCATTGCGAATCCCGGCGGCAATCTCGCGTTGCACCTCGCCGGCAATCTCCAGTACTTCATCGGCAACGTGCTCGGCAAGAACGGCTATGTCCGCAACCGCGACGCCGAGTTCGCGAGCCGCGACGTGCCGCGGGCCGAGTTGCTGCGCGAAATCGACAGCGCGATCGCCGCCGTGCAAACCGGCATGAGCAAGATCAGCGAAGCCGACCTGTCCCAGCCGTATCCCGAGAAGGTCGGAGGCGTCAGCGAGTCGACCGGCGCGTTTCTCGCGCATTTCGCCACCCATCTCGCCTATCACCTCGGCCAGGTGGACTATCATCGGCGTATCATGACCGGCGAGGGAAAGACCGTGAAGGCGATGGCCCTCACGGAGCTCGGAGGGAAGTCGCCATGAATACGCGTGTCGTCGGGCGGCCGGAGCCCGACGAGATCCCGTCGCCCTGGGTCGGCTACATCAAGCGCGTCCCCGAGCTCGATCCGGTGCTGGCCTGTGCAGCGCAGATCGAGGAGACGGCGAACCTGCTGCGTCCTCTCTCCGACGCCGACGCCATGTACCGCTACGACCGCGGCAAGTGGAGCATCAAGGAAGTCGTCGGCCATCTCTGCGATATCGAGCGCATCATGGCCTATCGCACGCTGCGGATCGCGCGCGGTGACTTGACCCCGCTCCCCGGCTTCGACGAGAACGCCTACGTGCCGGTCGGCAAGTTCGACAACCGATCGCTCGCCGATCTCGTCGGCGAGCTGCGCACCGCGCGCGCGGCGACGCTGGCACTCCTGCGGACATTTGACACGGATGCCTGGCTCCGGCGCGGCACCGCGAATGGCAAGCCAGTGAGCGTGCGCGCACTCGCCTTCATGATTCCCGGGCACGAGCGCCACCACGTCGAGATTCTCAAGACCCGCTACCGGGTGGGAAGCGCCTAACGCGGAGAGCAGGGAGGCTGCTCAACAAGTAGATTATTGACCGCCTATAACAAGGGACACGGCGTGCTCACGACACTGGTTTTTGCCGCATTGGTTCAACAGCCGACCGCTGCGCCGCCGCCAGCGGCTCCGCCATCACCGCCGGCGATTGCAGTAGGCGCGGTGGCACCGGACTTCTCGATGCCTGGCGCGACGCGCTATGGCACGCTGAAGAATCCGGTTCGGCTCAGCGACTACAAGGGAAAGACGGTCGTGCTCGCGTTCTTCTTCAAAGCCCGAACGCGCGGCTGAACGATCCAAATGAATGCGTACCGTGATCAGTACGCACAGCTCTTCAAGAACGGCCGCAACATCGTCCTCGTCGCCATCAGTGCCGATCCCGATACGGCACTCGCCTCCTGGGCGCGTGACGCGGAGTACCCGTTCCTGTTCGCGCAGGACACCGGGACGGCGGTAGGCAAAATGTATGGTGCACTGTCGCGGTTTCCGGGGATTACGAACCGCAACCTGTTTGTGGTCGGACCGGACGGGAAAGTCGCGTTCCGAGCGACGCCGTTCCGGGAAATCGATCCGACTGCCTACACGGAATTGGGAACGGCGTTAGCGAAGCTGGCGCCTGCAGACACAACGGCGCACTGAAGAAAGGCGGCATGAGGCGGCAACGGGCGGCAATGGTTCTACTGTTGCCGCCTATTGCCGCCCGTTACCGCCTTTGTTAGGGCTCTCTCGATGTCCTGATCCTCACCGACTCCCGTATACACAACACGTCCGCCGGCATCGAGCACCGCAATGTACGACGTCGAAGGAGCTTGGAATGCTCTAACCGCGGCACCGTTGCCATCCCACAGAAACGTGAATGGCATCGGATGCTTCTCAAGATGCCGGCGAACGGTGTTCTTGCTCTGATTGACCGCGACAGCCACGACGAGAAACTCCGCCCGTTCCCCATACTTCCTCTGCGCCGCCTCCAGGCGTGGCAACAGCTCGGCGCAAATCGGGCACCACGTGGCCCAGAACTCCACGATGACCGGCTTCTTGCCGATCCATTGGGACAAGGCGACCGAGTCGCCATTGAGGTTTTCCAGGGTTACGGCAGGCGGCGTCTCGCCGAGCGGAATACCAATGACGTCTTGTGCGCGCAGGAGCGCCGGAGTCAAGAGCAGCAACCCCACATACGACGCACGACGCACGACGCACGATGTTACCATACCTGTCCCGCTTTGACGAAATAGTATTCAGCCATCAGCAGTAGAACCACGCCTGCGGCTTTTTTGATCCAGGACATCCAGACTCCGGCACGCGGCAGCGCGGCAAGCGCCCCGGAGAAGAATCCGACCACGACCAGCAGCGCCGTCATGCCTAGCGAAAACACGAACAGATACAGGAATCCCAACACCGCGCTGCGGGTTGTTGCCACCCACGTGAGCACCGCGGCGAACGCCGGGGCGCCGCAAGGCGCAGCGACCAGACCCGATGTGGCACCGAGCAGAAACACAGCCGGATACGAGCCCCCGCCGAGGCTCCCGACCCAGGCGGAGAGCCGCGCGGGCAGGCGGACCGGAATGACTTCGAGCATCGCCAGCGCGAACACGAGCAGCAGGTTGCCGATCACAAGCCGCGCCCAGAAACTCGCGCCGATCGTGCCGAACAGCGATCCCGTCATCCCCGCGATCATGCCGAGCAGCGCGTAGAACAGCGCGAGCCCACAGACGTAGGTGAGCGTCAGCGCGACCGTGCGGCGTCGCGTCCGCCCTTCGACGTTGACGCCGGCGAGTGTCCCCGCGGTGATGGGGATCATCGGATAGATGCAGGGATTCAGGCTCGTGACGAGTCCCGCGGCAAACAACAACGGCACCGCGACGAACGGACGATGCTGGAGCGCTTCCGAAAGACCGGTTTGCAACATCGCGATGGTGACCACGCGCGGGATAATAACTACTTTAGGCCTCGTGAGCCGCACCGCTCTCCTCGCCGGCGCGACCGGCCTCGTCGGCAATCACGTGCTCGACTTGCTGCTCGACGACGCGGAATGGTCGCGGGTCTTGACCGTTGGTCGCCGTACCACGCCGCAGCAGCACGCGAAACTCGAGCAGCGTGTCCTCGACCTCGGCGAGCTCGAGACGGTGAGCAACTTACCGCATGTCGATGATGTGTTCTGCTGTCTCGGCACGACGATCAAACAGGCAGGCTCGCAACCGGCATTTCGTCTCGTCGATCACGACTTCGTGGTCGGCCTCGCGCGCGCGGGACTCCGGGCCGGTGCCACGCAGTTTCTACTGGTGAGCGCCATCGGCGCGGACCCCGCGTCGCGGATCTTTTACAGCCGCGTCAAGGGCGAGACAGAAACGGCGGTTCGGAACCTTCCCTACCGCAGCGTCCAGATCTTCCGCCCCTCGCTCCTGCTCGGCGAGCGCGCGGAGTTCCGCCTCGGCGAGCGGCTCGCGACACTGGGCGCTCCCATGGTGCCCTTCCTGCTGGTCGGCAGGTGGCGGCGCTACCGGCCGATTCACGCCGCGACCGTGGCGCGTGCCATGGTCACCATCGCGCGCGAGGCCCCGCGCGGGCCGAATGTGTTCGAGTACGACGGCATCCGCGCCAATCAGGTCGCGTGAGCGCACCGGATCCATTCCTCGCTGCCGCCATCGCTGAGGCGGAACAAGCCTCGAGCGAAGGTGGCATCCCGATCGGCTCGGTGATCGTAGTGGCGGGCAAGATCATCGGGCGCGGGTACAATCGGCGCGTGCAAAAGGGGAGCGTGGTGCTGCACGGCGAGATGGACGCGTTGGAGAACGCCGGCCGGCAGCCGGCGTCGGTATATCGCAAAGCTACGCTCTACACGACGCTGTCACCCTGCGCGATGTGCAGCGGCGCGATTCTGCTCTACGGCATCCCGCGCGTCGTCATTGGCGAGAACAAGACGTTTGTGGGCGAAGAGGCGCTGCTCAAGAGCCGCGGTGTGTCACTCGAGGTGCGTCAGGACCCCGGGTGCATCCGCCTGATGACGGAGTTTGTCCGGGCGCACCCCGAGCTGTGGAACGAGGATATCGGCGTTTAACGACTCCGGCGAACGCTCATCGGACCGTTCGTCGTAACGACTCGGATCAATGGACCACCGTTGCCCATGGTGGTTGAGATACGATTCTTGACCCGGCCGCTGATCGTCACCGTCATGGGGAAGCCAACGTCCATCGGCCCGTTGACTGTGCCGAATTCGACCTTCGCGTTGTAGTCACCAGGAATCCAGAGATCCGCAGGGCCATTCTGGGTCTCGGCGTCGAGTCCCACGCCGTCCCAGCGCGTTCCCTGCAGCTCCACCGTCAGTGGCCCGTTTTGCGCGCTCGCGTGGACGTCGCCGCCGACGCCGGACAGCGACAGCGGACCATTCTGCGTCGAGAGATCCATCTGCCCCGAAACATCCTGCACCGAGAGCGGGCCGTTGTCAGTCGACAAATTCAAGTCAGTGCGCCGCGGCACCATCACGATGAAGCTGACCGACCAATGCTGTCGCCGCCCGAACGGGCCGCTGCCACCCGTCGCGCGCACCGTGCTGCCCGAGACCTCGATCTTGATGTCGCGCGCGATGGCATCGGCGTCCTCCTGCGTGCGCGCGCTCACCTGAATCCTTGCAGTGACCGCGATGCTGTCGCGGTCCCACCCGAGGATCTCAACACCGCCGTTCATGCCGGGATCGACGCGAAGCGTCTGCTTCGTCGCCTTCATACCGGTCTCGCGAATCTCGCAATGACGGGCGCGCTGTCCCCAGTCGCCCCAGCGTCCGTCGCGACAATTCTCGAGCCATTCATCGTCACTTTGCTGGGCAGGCAGAGCAGCGGGAAGAACTAGCAAGACGACAGCGACAGCGGCGAGATGGCGCATCATAGGGGCTCCGGAGGTGTCAGAGGTATCACGGGTTCGACACTCTCTACGCTGGAAGGGTTGGCCGGATTCAGGGTAGGGGCGAGCCATGCTGCGCCCCTACACGACCCGGGCTAGTTTTCGCCCTTCCGAATCCATTGACCGAGGCGTCCTATGCGATTTCGTCTAACCTCCTTCCTGGCGATGGTCGCCGCGACATCCCTCCACGCCCAAGCCAGCCGCCTCGATGCGGAGGTCGATCGCAGGGCCGCGCAGGTTGAGGGCAAAGTCGTCGCCTGGCGCCGCGATATTCATGCGCACCCTGAGCTGTCCAACCGCGAAACCCGCACCGCCGATCTCGTCGCCCAGCACCTGCGGTCCCTCGGTATCGAGGTGCGCACGGGCGTGGCGCACACCGGTGTGGTCGGAGTGCTGCGCGGCGGCAAGCCGGGCCCGGTCGTGGCGCTGCGCGCGGACATGGACGCGCTGCCGGTCACCGAAGAAGTCGACGTCCCCTTCGCCTCGAAAGTGCGCACGACCTACAACGGTCAGGAGGTCGGTGTGATGCACGCGTGCGGTCATGACGCGCACACCGCCATGCTCATGGGCGTCGCCGAGGTGCTGGCAGGTATGCGCAACGATCTGCCGGGGACGGTGAAGTTCATCTTCCAGCCGGCCGAAGAGGGCGCGCCGGCTGGCGAGCGCGGCGGCGCCGAAGTGATGATCGAGGAAGGCGCGCTCGAGAACCCCAAGCCGGCCGCGATCTTCGGGCTCCACGTCTTTCCCTATCCCACCGGGGAGATTCGCTATCGTCCCGGCGGCATCCTGGCGAGCTCCGATCGCTTTACGATCGTCGTACGCGGTCGCCAGACGCACGGCGCGCTCCCCTGGGCGGGTATTGATCCGATCGTGGTCGCGTCGCAAATCGTGCTCGGTCTCCAAACGATCACCAGCCGCCAGATCGACGTGACGGCGGCACCGGCGATCGTGACGGTGGGCGCGATCAACGGCGGCGTGCGCTACAACATCATCCCTGACAGCGTCGTGATGATCGGCACGATCCGCACCTTCGATACCGCAATGCGTAACGACATCCATCAGCGCGTCCGCCGCACCGCGGAGTCGATCGCGCAAAGCGCCGGCGCGACGGCGCAGGTCGTCATCGATACGGCGACCGCGGTGACCTACAACGATCCCGCGCTGACGGAGAGCATCCTGCCTACCCTGCGCGCCGTCGCGGGGGCGAGTCATGTCTCGCTCGCGACGCCGGTAACCGCCGCGGAGGACTTCTCGCGCTATCAGCAGCGCATTCCGGGCGTCTTCTTCTTCATCGGCATCACGCCATCGGGGACCGATCCGTCCAAAGTCGCGCCGAATCATTCGCCACGATTCTACGTCGATGAGGCAGCGTTCCCAGTGGGGGTTCGAGCAATGGCGCACTTGGCGGTGGACTACCTCGCCCGGGGCCGCTCGACGCCGTGAGTTACCTCGCGCTGGACTCTGCGGAGATTGTCCGCACCATCGACCGCTTGCGCGGGCGCATCGAAGAGCGTTTCCCCGGATCCGGGTTGGGACAGGTGTGCGGTCAGCTGCTGGAGATCTCCCGCCGGGCGCGTGAACGCGCCGAGTGGATCGCGAAACCGATTCTCGCGCTGCGGATCGCCACGGCCGTACTCGCCGTCGTCATCGTTGCGGGATTGATCCTGATGATTTCGCGGCTGCGGCCGCCGCCGGGTGGCTTCGAGGTGGGACAGTTCATCCAGGTGCTGGAAGCGGGGATCAACGACGTCGTGCTCATCGGCGCGGCGATCTTCTTCCTGATGACGCTCGAGTCGCGCATCAAACGCCAGCGGGCGCTGCGCGCGCTGCGCGAGCTGCGGTCGATCGCGCACATCATCGATATGCACCAGCTCACCAAGGACCCCGAGCAGACGCAGCCCTCCGACCGGCAGCTGACCGCGCCGGAGCTGGCTCGCTATCTCGACTATTGCAGCGAAATGTTGTCGCTCACCGGCAAGGTGGCGGCGCTGTATGTGCAGGATTTCGAGGACGGGGTTGCACTGCAAGCGGTGAACGAAATCGAGGACCTGACGACGGGCCTCTCCCGCAAGATCTGGCAAAAACTGACAGTCGTAGTCGGCTAGCGGTGCGTTGGCTGAACTGTTTCTCCAAAGCGCTTGCCCAGCGCCTTCAGGTAGCCGTCGAGGGAGCCGTAGTACCCGAATAAGAACCGGGACATGAAGCGGAAGATCGGATTGCTGATCCATCCTGCTTCGGTCACGCTGATGCGTGTGCCACTCGCCTCTGGGGTGAGCTCGTAGGTCCAGGTCCCACCAAACGCGCCACCCGCTTTGGGGTCGATCTGCGTGACCATCTTCCGCGGCGGCGATGACTCCAACACGATGATCGGCACATCGAACCCGCTCAGCTTCTGCCGCCACACTTCGTGACCGTCGCGGTCGGGCAACCGCTCAGCGACCTTGATCGCCGGCCACCAGCTCGGACCAGCCCCGAAGTCGCGGACGACCTTCCAGACGCTGTCGGGTGATTGGCGCAGGGAGATGGTGCTCGTGGCGCTGTGCGCGCGGGGGACAAACACTCCGATGAGCGCAATCACGACGAACAGCGCGGCCAGGCCGCCCATGACTACCAGCAACCACTTCATCGCCGCTGATAATACCTTTCAGCATGACGGCCGATAGTGTCCGCCTCGACCGCTGGCTGTGGGCCGCGCGCTTCTTCAAGACGCGTGCGCTCGCGTCGGCAGCGATCGCGGGCGGGAAGGTGCACGTCAACGGCACCCGCGCGAAAGCGGCCAAACAGCTGCGCGTCGGCGACTCGCTGCGACTGCGCGTCGGCCCGTATGAATGGCTGGTGACGGTTCAGGCGCTATCGGAGCGTCGTGGACCACCCAGGGACGCACTGCTGCTCTATGAAGAATCGCCGGAGGGCCGGGCGGCCCGTGAGCAGCTCGCCGCGGCCCATAGAATCGCGCCGG
>Ga0209058_1000434_pt1 | contig 35346 bp, 26 predicted proteins | sample GraSoiAngelo_147_FD_185904 | JGI IMG/M metagenome (GOLD analysis project Ga0209058, IMG submission 185904) | Grasslands soil microbial communities from the Angelo Coastal Reserve, California, USA - 14_1009_05_40cm (SPAdes) (version 2) | ecosystem: Environmental > Terrestrial > Soil > Grasslands ... | reverse complement strand
GCCCGTGGGCCGGATTCACGTGGCGCTATGACAGCGGGCTTGTTGCCGGCGATGTCGGGGCGCTCGAAGACGCCCTTGGCTTGAGCGCGGCCGAACAGTCGGCGATCGGATTCTTTTGTGGAAGCAATGTCGCTACTCCCGATAATTTACTCACGGGCAGGCAATGTAACGAGTCCAACGTTGGAGCCACGCGGGTCAAAATACCAGCGGCCGGAACTCAGGATGACGATCATAATCCTGCCCGCGTTGCGCCCCATCATATTCTGGACCTTGGCTTTGGTGTCGATAACCTGTTTGCCGAAAAGGACGGTTCGCGCGTGACGCTGCGATTCACGATTGCGAATTTGAACAACAAAGTCGCGCTATACAACTTCCATTCGACGTTTTCTGGAACTCATTTCATCGCTCCTCGCACGTATACCGGCGCGGTGGGTTTCGTCTTTTAGGAATGTCGGAGAGGTCGCATTGAGGAAGGCTACTGGTTTTTGAACCCGATTTTCTGGCGAATGAGTTCCGGTAGCCTTTCCAGAATGTTTTCGTGACGCGCAAGAACACTCTTAATCAGTTCGAATTCTTTCATTACCTCAGCGTGCTGCGCTTCCAGTTCAGCGAACCGCTTATCTGCCTCAGCAATTTTTTTATCGGATCGATCCAAGAATTCAATATGCTGCTTTGCGAGCGTTGCTTGGTTCTGTAGCAACATGGCCATCGCCGCTTCCAGCGTCCCAGTGCGCTGCCGTGCTCGGGTTGTCATATGCCTCCATTCTAGCAACTTCTCCAGCGCACCCTGAGCAAGTGACGATCCATAAGAACTTCAGTCGTTTCAGCATCGATAGCTTTATGATCGCGGAGAAAAGGCGCGACGATCGCGACAATCACGACTGAGGCAGCGACGGTGCAACGCCATACTTTTCTTATTTTTGTTTTCATATTGGCCGCGATGCCCATGAATAGTTACGCGCGTCAGGCAATGGGGACCCTTCTCGTCGAGGTCCGCAGCGACTCCGGGCCGGTCGAACAAGCGGAAATTTCGGTAGGCTCGCAAGTTGTTCTGACAGACGTGCGGGGGGAAGCGACGCTGGAACTGCCGCCAGCTGAGGTGGAACTGATGATTGCGCGATACGGATTTAAATCACGCACGGTTCGAGCGTCGGTTTCCGAAGGCACGACGACTCGAATAACCGTCGAACTCGAAGCGGTATCTGTTCTCACGCAGGAGATCACTGTCACCGCCACCCGAACCGAAACCCGGCTCGAAGATCAACCCCTCCGTGTGGAAGTGCTGGAGCAGGAGGAAGTCGAAGAGCATACGCTGATGACCCCGGGCGACATCGCAATGCTTCTGAACGAAACAAGCGGCCTCCGGGTACAGGTCACCGCTCCTTCACTCGGTGCTGCAAACATCCGCGTTCAAGGCTTACGGGGACGTTATACACAGTTATTGGCAGATGGGCTGCCTTTGTATGGGGGCCAGACAGGATCGATTGGCCTTCTACAAATCCCGCCGCTGGATCTCGGCCGAGTCGAAGTGATCAAAGGTGTGGCATCGGCTCTTTATGGTTCGTCGGCGCTCGGAGGTGTCATTAATCTCGTGTCACGGCGGCCGCAACAATCCGAGCGTGAGTTGCTTTTGAATCAAACAACACGCGGCGGAACCGATTCGGTGTTCTGGCTTGCCGAACCAGTCAAGAATCGTTGGGGCTACACATTGCTGGGCGGGGCTCATTATCAAAAACGGAATGATATCGACGGCGACGGCTGGGCGGACCTGGCGGGTTACCGCAGGGCAGTCATCCGCCCGCGCATCTACTTTGATGATGGAGCGGGCCGCTCGCTGTTCATGACCACGGGCGCAACAATTGAAGAACGCAAAGGAGGCACGATCGGCGGCGGTCTGGTACCAGATGGACGCCCGTTTCCGGAAGAACTCGATACCCAGCGGTTCGATACCGGGCTCGTGGGCCGCTTCCTTTGGGGAAAGCGCGTGGTCTCCGTCCGCAGTGCTTTCATGACACAACACCACCGGCATCAATTCGGTGATGTCATTGAACGCGACCGGCATGAGACAGCGTTTGGAGAGGCGGCGATCAGCGGCACCAATGGCAAGCACACATGGGCTTTGGGTTCCGCGCTACAAGCGGATCTGTACCGATCGCGAGATGTATCGCGATTCAATTACACGTACATCGTTCCTGCGATATTCGTTCAGGACGACTACGTACTCGGTTCAAAAGTAACACTCTCCGGCAGCGCCCGGATGGATGCGCACAACGTATACGGCGGCTTCTTCAATCCACGCGTTTCCGCACTCTTCAGGCCGGCGCCACAATGGACCGTGCGTGTCTCCACCGGAACGGGGGTATTCGCACCGACGCCTTTCACGGAGGAAACGGAGGCCGTTGGACTTTCACGGCTCTTGCCATTAAAGAACGTGAGGCCGGAGAGAGCCCGGAGCCTGTCCGGCGATCTTGGATGGAGTAGCTCCCATCTGGAATTGAATGGCACTCTCTTCGGTTCTCTCATCCGGCATCCGGTCATGCTGCGGAAATCTGCGATAGCGCCGCAATCCATTGAAATCTTCAATGCCGGTGGACCGACGCGCACGGCGGGATCGGAATTCCTGACGCGGCTTCGTGGCGGGGAGTTCACGCTGGTATTGACTCACACCATTGTGCATTCAACTGAAATCGATCGAAACGACGGACAACGGCGGTTCGTTCCTCTGACACCCAAATACACCGCAAGCATCGTGGGCACCTGGGAAAGAGAGGCGAAAGGCCGGATCGGTTTTGAACTGTTCTATACAGGCCGGCAGCGCCTGGAAGACAATCCATATCGCGCCCAGAGCGTGCCTTACTGGGTCTTCGGCATGCTCGTCGAGCGGCGAATCGGGCCAGCCCGCCTTTTTGTGAATGCCGAGAATCTCTTGAATGTCCGCCAAACCCGTTACGATCCTCTGTTGCGGCCGCAGCAACACTTCGACGGAGCATGGACCGTCGATGCGTGGACATTGCTGGAAGGCCGTGTCGTCAATGCAGGCCTGCGATTCGGCTTTTAATTGGCGGAATTTAAAAAATTGCAGTTCCCGGCTGAGTCGCACGGCGCCGAATCCATGCGAGTATTTTGGAGGGCGTCCACTCGCGCACATCATCGAAGTATGAATAGACGACGGGCGTGACGAGCAGAGTCAGGAGCAGGCAAAGCATTTGGCCGCCGATAATGGTGACGGCCATCGTGGCACGGGAGCCGGCACCGGCACCTCGTCCAAACGCGATCGGGAGCATTCCGGCAACGATGGAAATCGTTGTCATCAAAATCGGGCGCAGCCGTACGTGGCTGCTGGTGGTCAACGCTTCATGCCGCTCCATCCCCTGGTCCCGCAGCGTATTCGTGTAATCGACCTGCAAAATTGAATTCTTTTTGACGATGCCGAAGAGCATGAGCATCCCGATGGCGCTGTACACATTGATGGTCATACCGAAAGCCATGAGCACCAGAAGCCCGGCGGGTAAACTCAGCGGCAACGAAGTCATGATCGTCAACGGATGAACGAAGCTGTTGAACTGCGAGGCAAGAACCATGTAGATAAACACGATCGCTAAAAGAATCGCGATACTGAAATCATCCGAGGCCTGAGCTAACTACCTCGCACTTCCTGTAAAGATGAGCCCGTAACCCGGTTTCATGTTGAGCTCAGCAGTTTTCTCGCGCACTGCGGCAACGGCTTCGCCAAGCGGAAGTCCGTCGAGACCGGCATAGACCTGGATATTTCGCTGCCGGTTGTAGCGCTGGATATTATTCGGACTCACATTCATCTGAACTTCGGCCACGTCACCCAGCTTGACCACGCGTTGCGTTATTGAGGGAATCAACAGCTTGCTAAGACGGGACGGATCGCTGCGGAACGGTACATCCAGCCGTAGTTGAACTTCGTATTGCTCATCGCCCTGCTTGAACTGCGTGTCCAGTATCTCGCCGCCAACGAGAGTTCTGATGTTGCTGGCCAACCTGTCGATCTCCACGCCCAGATCCGCCGCACGTACCCGATCAATGACGATGCGCAGTTCCTGCTGCGTTGCTTCGTAATTGGATCCCACATCGACGACGCCCGGAATGGTTCTCACCTTGTCCACCAACTCGTTTACGTACTGCTGGAGTTGATTGATGTCCGGCCCTTGAACGTACATAAAGAGACGATTTCCCCCTGAACTACTACCGCTGCCTGAACAATTGAAGCAGTTACCCGCCGTTGAAGCTCCTGAGAGATCCGTGCCGCCCTGAACACTCATTCGCACGCCCGGTCCACGATAACGGTCGAGCAGCATGGCGCGTGCACGGCGTATCAACTCTTGTTGCGAGATTTTGCGGGTTTCCAGCGGGGTCATCGTCACGAAATAGCTGGCGTAATTCGGCGAAAAGTTGGTGAAAACCGTCTGGACTTCGGGAAGATTGCGGATGAGACCTTCGATTTCTTGGGTGTATTCGACCGTCCGCTGCAGGCTTGTACCCTTCGGGAGGCTGAGGCCGACATTAAATTCTCCCTGATCATCATCGGGAACCAGTTCGCGGCCGATCCGCGGGTATAGCAGTACGACCGACGCTGTAACGGCGAAAGCAATCAAAAACATGACGAAACGGTGCTTCAAGCTCCAGCGCAGCATGTGATCGTAGACCCCATCCATGGCGGCATAGAAACCCCGTTGTTTTGATCCCTTGTGCCCTGCGTCTGTTAGCCGCAACCACATGGAGCACAATGCAGGCGTCAGCGTGAACGACACGAACATGGAAAACATACTGGCTGCTGCTGAAACGACTCCAAAGCTGAGCAAATATTGGCCGAGCGTTCCCGTAACGAAAATGACCGGAAGGAAAATGACCACCAGCGATAGGGTCGTGGCCATGACGGCGAGACCAATTTCATTCGTCGCTTCGGCGGCCGCTTCGCGTGGGCTAACGCCTTTCTCTTCCACATAACGAAAGATATTTTCCAGCACGACGATGGCATCGTCGATAACGATACCTGTCGCTAACGAGAGAGCCAGCAACGTCATGTTGTTCAACGTGAAGCCGAATGCCTTCATGACCGCGAACGTACCGATCAGGGATACAGGGATTGCCGTAGCCGCAATAATGGTGCTGCGGAAATTTCGCAAGAAAAGGAACACGACGAGGGCGGCTAAAAGACTTCCGAGGATGAGGTGATGCTGGATGTCTTCAATCGACCGCCGGATAAAAACCGACTGGTCACGACGCGTCACGATCTTGAGATCAGCCGGCAAGCTGGGCCGGATCGAATCGAGTTTCGCCATCACCGCGTCCACAACCGCCACGGTATTGGAGCCGGATTGCTTCCGGATATCCAAGGCGATCGCCGGCACGCCGTCGACTCGCGCGATCTGGCGTGGGTCCTGGATCGTGTCGAGCACGCGTCCGATATCGCCCATCCTGATCACAGATCCGTTTTGCTGAGAAATGATGACGCGGCTGAAATCGGAAACGTTTGCCAGCCGGCCCATCGTCCGCAGCATGATATCCGAAGGTCCGGCGTTGAAATTTCCGCCGGGAACTTCGATGTTCTGACGCTCGATCGCATTGCGAACCTGCTCTGCGGTCAAGCCGTACGCCGTGAGGCGGTCGGCGTCCAGCAACAGCTGGATCTGCCGGCGGCGCTCCCCGTTAAAGTCGATGCCGCCGACATTGTTCACGGTTTCCAGAACCTGTTTGATCTTTTTGTCGACGATTTCGGTGAGTTCCTTCGGATCCCGTTCTGAAGAGATCGCCAACGTCAGGACCGGCGCTGAATCGGGGTCATATTTGAATATGCGCGCCGGGAACGTATCGTGGGGGAACTGAGCCTGGATGGTTCCCAATTTGTCGCGGACATCCTGAATCGCCGAATCCATGTCCCGCTCGAGATTGAACGTAATGTTGGCCTGCATCGCGGACGGGTTCGAATTCGTGCGGAGTTCGTCGATCCCGTTAATCGTATTGACGTTCTCTTCGACTTTCTTTGCGATCGAGATCTCTATTTCCTCCGGACTGGCCCCGGGAAGCTGGATGTTCACATTGACCTGGGGCTGATCGGTCTTCGGCATCAGGTCGACGCCGAGCGTTCGATACGAAAAGATCCCCAGCGTGACTAACGCCAAAGACATCATGATTGCGAAGACAGGACGATTAATGCTGACGTCGGCGATCTTCATTGAGCTTTCCCCTCGCTCTTCGGTAGATACACGGATTCCAGCGCGGGGAATGTACGCATCACCGCATACAGCGGCAATCTTTATTTGATGAATGGCTCGGATTCGGCGTTGAATGGCATCCAGCAGGCATTCCTGCAAACATCGAATTGGCAGCGCGCTCCAGTTGTTTCTTGACGTCGTCCCGAACAGCGAGCGCCAGCGCTTGCGCCACGCCGGTGCCGGACACCATTCGTTAGCCCAATTCGACCGTTTATGAGGCTGATTCGGCTTCGTGTTGAAAAATCGTTGCTCCAGGATGCCGAGCGACTTAAAGATTTCAGCGATCCTGGGAGGAGACGAAATTTTCCAAACAGGGCTATCCCCGCGTTCGGAATGAAGGAGGAACAACCCATGAAACTCAACGCGATTCGATGTTCGTTTGCGATTCTGGCTGTGTTCGCCATTATGGCCGTGTGTGCGAATGCGCAGCAAGATTTCAGCAACGTTCAGATCAAGACCAACAAGATCAGCAACAACTTCTACACGCTCGATGGTCAAGGCGGCACGATTGGCCTGCTGGTCGGCCCCGATGGCGTGTTCATGGTGGACACGCAGTTCGCTCCGCTGCACGACAAGATTATGGCCGCCATCCGGCAGATCACCAAGTCGCCGGTTAAATTCGTGGTCAACACGCATGTGCACGGCGACCACACCGGCGGTAACGAGGCTATGGGCAAGGAGGGCGCCACGATCCTCGCCCGTGGAACTTTGCGGAACCGGCTCATGCGCCCCGCACCGGGCGCCAACGGGCAAGCGCCTCCGCCAACTCCCGCGCCGGGGTTGCCTGTAATCACCTATAGCGCGAACTCGCAACTCGCGTTCCACATGAATGGCGAGGACGTGCAGTTGATTCCGATTCCCAACGCTCACACCGACGGCGACACCATGGTTCGCTTCGTGCAGAACGACGTGATCATGACCGGCGATTTCTTCCGCTCCGTCCAATATCCCAACATCGACCGGGGCAACGGCGGCGGACTGAACGGGATGATCAACGGGCTGGGACAGATCATCGCGCGTTCTGGGCCGAACACGAAGATCATTCCGGGTCACGGGCCCACGGTGGATCGGAACGCCGTCATTGCGCATCGCGACATGATGCTGGCGGTTCGGGATCGCATCTCGAAAATGATCAAGGAAGGCAAGAGCGAGGCCGACGTCATCGCGGCGAAGCCCTGGTCTGATTTCGATACCAAGATTCCCCAGTCGGACGCCAAAGTCGGCAACACACAGGTGACCGTCTCACAGCGGTTCGCCACGCAGGTGTACGCCGAGCTCAGGCCGACCCGGTAGATCAGGCGCGGATCATCAACTCTGCAACTGGGTGGAAGAGAACATCGAGGAGACGCTGAGCTTTTACAAATTACCGTTAAACGGAGAGGGCAAAAGATGAGGTTGAAGAGGCTCCTTGCTGCGCTTACTGCAATCTGTGGGCTGGCGGCGATGACAGCCTTTGGTCAGCAACGGGCAACGGCTTTGCCCCGCCACTTGAGCGTTGATGTCGATGTTGTATTGGTCAACGTAACCGTAACAGATTCGCAGCGACATTATGTTGCAGAGCTGGAGAGGGAGGATTTCCGACTTTGGGAAGACCGAATCGAACAGAAGATCGAGTACTTCGCCTCAGAAGACATCCCGCAAACTGTTGGGATTGTATTTGATGTTTCTGGCAGCATGCAGAATAAAATCACCGTCGCGCAGGAAGCCGCGATGAAGTTCCTGCAGATGGGAAAACGGGACGATGAATTTTTCTTGATCGAATTCAACGACCGCGCGGAGTTGTCGAGAGATTTCACAGCGAACTACGCGGAATTGGAAAAGCACATCGTCACGGCCTCCGCCGCGGGAAACACCGCATTGTACGACGCTATCTATCTCGGACTTCAAAAAGTACGTGCTGCTCACAATCCGAGGAAGGCCCTGCTTCTGATTACGGATGGTGAGGATAACTGGAGCAGCTATACCCGTTCCGACGTGAAAGAATTTCTTAAGGAGTCGGATGCTCAACTCTACGCCATCGGAATCCAGAGCGGGGATTCCTATTACTTCATGAGGCCAGAAGAACGAGACCCTCGCATCCCACGCATTGCGTTGAAGGAGTTGGCGGATATGAGCGGCGGGCGCGCATTTTTCGCCACGTCTGTCGCCGATCTTGATGACATCTGCACGCGAATTGCGATCGAGCTCCAAAGCCAGTATGTCCTTGGTTATATTTCTACGAATACGAACAAAGACGGGAAGTGGCGCAAGATCAGCCTGAAAGTGGAACCTGCGAAGAATTCGTCACGCCTGTACCTTCGAGCGAAACGCGGGTACTACGCTCCACGGCGATAACTGTCCTTACGGTAAAAACACATTTACGGATAATGTGCGCTCAGACCGCCGCGCATTCCGTTTCTCGTCACGCTGCCGCCACTAGACGCGCGTGGATGATGTGTTGGGTCAGGCTGGCACTTTATCAGGTAAGGTCCTGCGCCGCGCCGGTGGTTTTCACGGCGGCAGAGATAGTTATTTCTGCCGCTAAGAAACTCGTGCCGAAGGCGGAAATAGCTATCTCCGCCCGGGAAATAGATGTCTCCGCCGCACAGATAACCGTTTCCAGAGCGGAGATAATCGCGTCGTGTCTATAAATAATGATGTGCGAGGCGGACATAACCGTGTCCGGAGCGGATATAACCGTCTCGCGTTTGGAAATGATCGTTGCCGGCTTGTTGATAATCATCTCCGCGGCGGAGATAAGTATCTCCGTTACGGAGATACTTATCTTCGCGAGGCAAGTCCGCAACTGGTTGATTCCTGGAGTCCAAGGTCCGGCCGGAGATAACTATCTCTGTCACGGAGATAAGTATCTGCGTGACGGAGATAAATATCTCCGAACCGGAGACGATCGCCGGCGTTTCGCCGATACTCGTCTCCGGGATGGAAATGAGTGTATCCGGTCCGAAAATGATTATGGGCGTCTCACCGATGATGATCTCCTTGGCGGAGACGATCGTTTCCTTGACGGAATTAACCGCCGGCGCCACGATGATGACCGTTTGGGATTCATCAATGGCCGTTGATGACACGGAAATAATCGTCAATGAGACCGAGTTGATCGCGTTCGTTTGGAGTTTTGTCTTCCGTGTCACGCCTCTATACAGGGCACGGCGCGGTCCATTCGAACAGGATACGATTTCGCAATTTTTACAGTTAATTAGCGTCTATCTCGGTGCAACGGTCATGACATAGTTCTCTCGTGCACCAATCTGGACGAACCGCAACCGGGTATAAAATTTACCGATGCGTTTCCACTGATCCCAGTCTCAGGGACGACCTCGAACCGATTGTCCAAATCGAAATGAGGTGTGATGCAGCCACAAATCAGACTCGGCCGGATCTTCGGAATCGAGATTGGACCTACCTTTATTAATGGTTCACCCGTTCCCGTAATTCTCACCGCAACATACGCATCACAACACACAGCGGCAATCTTTCTTTGATGAATGGTTCGGATTCGGCGTTGAATGGCATCTAGCAGCCATCGGGACAAAACGCGCTGGATGTGACGGTGCTCAACCGCCTCATCATGGCTCACTGCGCCTTATCCGGGCCGGGATCCGTCTACGGGTTGTTTAGCTAATATTGCCGTATGGCCAAGTTTGATTCCATTCATGAGGCGAAGACGAATCTCTCTCGGCTTATTGAGCGCGCATGCGCCGGCGGGAAATTGTTATTGCTCGCGGCAAAACGCCTGTCGTCAAGCTGGTGCGGATCGACTCTGAAATGCCAACCGCAAATTCGGGGCCATGAAGGGACGTGCTCGAGTGACTCACGCGTTTTTCGAGCCCTTACCGGAAGAAGAATTAGCAGCCTGGGGCCAATGATCGTGTGGATCCTCCTCGATACACATGCATTCTTATGGTGGCTCGACGGGATCCTCACCTGCCTCCATTTGCCGATACCCGACCTGAGAGACAGAAACGGTGCGCGAGCCCACCTCAGTGTTGATGCATCATTCGCATATGGGGGCCGACGTTTCCGGTTGGTCGCAAGTGGAGAAACACGGCGAATGCTCCAGGATGGCCGCCATAGACGGATTTGAGCTGAGGTGGAACTCCGTAAGCTGTTGCTTGAAATCCCAATCCCACATTCAAGAACGATGGTCCGATTGGAAGGTCACGCTCATAACCGAACGTATAAGCCTGTACGCGGCCAATCGGATCTTCCTCGACCTCGAACGCCGCCGGTGTTTCTCCCACCAGGAGTGTGCGCTCCCGATCCACATTCTCGATCCGAGTCCACGCCCAATTCCGATCAAAGAAATTAACAGTGGATTCCGCTGTGTAGGAGTTGAAGATACGTGCGCCACGCCCAGGCAGATCTTTGTTCCTGCCCCAGATCAGACTTGATGAAACGTGGCCGCGTGAAAGACGAACATTGTGGTGTAGAGATGCCGTCGTGCGAAACGTATCCAGATTTGGTTCCAATGCTTCTCTCTTATTAATCCGGCCAACGGAGAACTGTCCGGCAAACGTGCTGCCCAGACTTACTGTCAGGCGAGACGAAAACGAATCGGGTTTGCCGGTATCAATGTTCCAACGATTTTCACCTGGCTCGCGTCCATGAAAAGTCGAAGCCTCCAATTGCAGTGGACCTTGTGAAAAACCCACCGTAATGACGCTGTCTGAAACATGCGTTGAGTCTTCCTGGTGATGCCCGAGGACGGCAACCGGATTTTCCGATGCAGACGCGCGGTGCGGATAGGCGGTCGGTCCGAGAGCAGGCTCACCAACAGGACCGCCATAGATGAACAACCTTGCGCGTTCGCTCACCCAAAAATCGTAGCGGCCTGCAAACTCCATGAACAGCTCGTGCGGATGCTGTCCATCAACAATCGGCAATCCATACGCGGTTTCGCCCGATTGAAAGAGTTCCGGATACCGGCGGGCGGTGACAGTAGCAGGTTCCAGGCTGAACATTGTACGGAAGGTTACCGTGTGGCGGCCGAAATCGCGGGAAAGCATCGGCATCAGCCAATTAACCGAGAACAGTTTGTCCGTCCCGCGCGGTCCTGTCTGCTGTGCATCAAGCACGAACCCATTCGCATGAAACATCAAAGTCCAATTCCCGAGGGACGTATGAAACACCGGAGCCGACTCGGAAGTCGTCTTCGGTTCAACGCTTGTTCCGGAAGAGAGAAATCCAACGGAGTTCTCCATCGCCGCCATGCCTGGCATGGTCGTCTGCGCGCAGAGCGGATCGGCGTTACCAAAGAAAATAATGGTCAAACACATACAGAAGAAACAGAGATTGCTTCTCCTCATGAAACTCCTCACTCGTGCAGTCGCTGCTGCAAACAAAGAAAAGGCGTCGTTGCTTCACGTGACGTACGAAGTTTGGGAATTCTCGAGTGATGGAGTCGGGCTAGATCCGAAGAACCGAAAGACGAACGACCGGAGACGGCAGATGAGGTGGCCTCTCTGCGATGAAACCGCTAATGCCAAAATCGAACCCCGCCAGGGGTCCAACTGTTGCCGGTATCGCAGGCATTTGTAAAGTAACCTTCACGCCGGAAGACAATTTGGAGTCCGCGACGGGTCCTTGGTTACAGGGGCTATTACCGTCACGCGATGGTACCGGAGCCTTTGAGGGAGTCTCCGCGTGTTTATGGCATGGCAGTTCTGAACTCGTTGCCGGCACGTCTACGTGTCTTCCAAAGGAGCTGAAGAGACACGATCCGCCGCACTGTAAGTGCAGCAGCAACACGCCGACCAGAAGTGCAGAAAGCATCTTCATAGTAATGAGGCGAGAATAACACAAGCGCACGAATAACGATCGCACCTGCGAACGTGACAGGCCGAAGTCCCCTCACTTCTGAGCGCATGTTCTGACATTGGTCCATTCTTAGCGATGAAGTGAGTGTGGTTCTTACATTTCTGCGGTTCAGGGAAATTCAACGATTTCCAATCCATGCACAAGGGCAGCATTGGCCATTCGCACATCAAACGTGATCATCCGTTCTGCCAGACCTGACAGGGCTAGCACGATGTGCAGGGCATCCAAGGTGCGAACAGGAACGGATTCCGTAGAAAGCAACATCCGTTCCGCATCACGATGAATTCCGGGAGTGATTCCCAGGCGGCGGTAATATCCGGATTCAGCGTCAGCCAGCATTGCATCGTGAATTTCCTTGACCTGTCTCGCATTGAGACGACCTTCTCTTTTTCTCCGCGCAGCGGCAGAGACGACTTCGGTGATACAGAGCTCCGAGATCATCAGATCCTGACGGGCCCGAAGAAAATTCTCTAGCTGTTCGCTTTCGGCTTCCGGCATGTAGATCTTTGCCAACGCGCTGGAATCGATATAAACGCCGGTCTTCTGAGTAGCGGCTTCGGGCGGCTGGTTTTTCAGGTTCGTTCCTCGCGGCCGTCAAGGACTGCTCGAGAGAGCGTGAGTTTCAGTCTCGGCATTTTGCGGCGGAACGCCGCTCGCCCTCGAAAGGGTTTAGTCGAGGGAAGACGCGGCGGAACCAGGCGGGCGACCGGCCGGCCGCGATCGGTTATCGTGATTTCCTGTCCCTTCTGGACCTCTTCAATCAACGCTGAAAGATTCTGGCGAGCTTCCCGAATGCCTGCTTCCCTCATACGTACATTGTGCTACATGTAGCATCTCGCGCACAAGATGTCACCCGCGAATCGGGGGCGGAATATGAGGGAAAGAAAACTCTAGCGAGGCGCCAGGATTTGGTCGAGGAGGGCAACCGCACCGGTGCGTTCCAAATGCGGATACCGCAATCCGTCGTGGTAGTCGATGCGTACGGTCCGGTAATGATCCCCATTCTTGACTAAAAGCTCTATCGAGGTTCCGGCCCTCTGGGCTTCCTTGATGGCAGCCTTGAGGCGATCGATATTGTAGGCGATGCCGTCAACCGCAATGATCTGAGTGCCGACCGTCAAGCCCTTCTGGTAGGCCAATCCTTCCCACAAGACTTCCGTCAGCTTGCCTTCATTTCCGATAATCATCCCGAGCGAATACGTGAGGTCCGAAATTTTGCGGCGTTCCTCTTCGTTCTTGAAATATTCGGAAGGTGTCTCCTTGTAGACGAGCTTATAGCCGCCGCGGTGCAGGCCGTCGAGGGGGGCACCAGGTCCATGTCCATCGAGCAGGGAACGGAGGAATTTGGTCCAATTGTAAGGCTGAACGCGGTTCAGGGCATTCACCACGTCGTCAAAGATGTAGGTCACCGGGATGTAGCTGCCGTCATTGATTCCGAAAAAGGCGCGGGCGAAATCGTCCAGCGACCGTGCGCCATGGGAAAGTTCGCGAATCAATGTATCGGCGTCGAGCCAGACAAGCTGGCCTTCCAGATAATAGTCTTCGCTTCGCTGCCAACTGCGCCAGGGCAGCGGCCGGCGCAAGGCCATTATGGGATCATTTGTCGTGTCCTCCAGAGAACGCCACTCACGTCCTACCCGGTGATCGTACGCCGCTGCTGTAGCGGCAATCGCGTCCAGAGCCTGTTGCTTCGTCCACAGACCCGAGCGAGCGGCGAGCACAAAGCCCCAATACTCGGTCTGACCTTCATAGACCCATAACAGACTGTCGCGCATCGGCGTGTTAAAGTTCGGAGTCCAGAGATCGGCGGGACGCCGGAATTTGCCGTTCCAGGAATGCGTGTATTCGTGGGGCAGGAGATCCCGCCTGTCGACATTCTTTTCCCATTCGGTGAAGTAAGTCGCAGCGGTGCCGTTCTCGCTCGACTGATGATGCTCCAATCCGATCCCGCCCATACGATTGGTGAGAGCGAGAAGAAGATCATAGTGATCGTAATGGTGCGAACCGAAAAGCTTATTAGCCTGCTCGACCAGCCCACGGTGCGCCGCCAAGTGCTCCGGCTTCATTTCCAGCAGATCCGCCCGGTCCGCGACGATATCCAGGTGGACAGGGGCCCCACCGCTCGCCTCCAAATCAACCCGCTTGAAATACCGGCCGGCGAATATCGGTGAGTCGACTAGTGTTTCCAGCGGGACTCGCTTGAAGTTGGTGATGCCGCCACTGCTGGACGCGGTCTCCAGAGCCGTGGCGAATTGCCAGTTGCCGGGCAGGCGAACACTGGGTTCGACCATGATCTGGCGCGTGAAATAGGCGGCCGGATAGAGCATGATGGCGTTCCATTGCAAGTTCAGCATCTCCGGCGTCATCACGATGCGGCCCTCATCCGTGTCTACCGGAGAGAGGTACTGAAATTCCGTATCCAGCGTTGTGGCGTTCGCAGGAACCGCGATATGAAAAGCGAATACGTTTATCGTGTCGCGCCGCCACTCTACCGGCATACCGTTAGCGCGTATCGTAAGCCCGGCAAGTTTGTCGATTCTCCCTGTGGGCGAGTGATTACCGGGCAACCATTGTGGGTAGAAAAGCACGAGGGAATCGCCGCCTCGCACCGGAATACTTTCCCGAACTATGAAAATGTGGCGATCGACATCGGTCGCGTCCACAGTCAGCCGGATCGTTCCGGGATAAGGTATGTCTCGCGGCGAAGCAATAGCGGTTGGCGCCGCCGCCGGTTCGGGCCTAGCACTCTGTTGAGTGAAACCCTGGCTGTTACTCAGAATGAGAGTGCAGTAGAGGAGCCAAAGGAAATTTGAAGACTTCTTATTCGTCATGACCCACCGCGTTAGTATAGTGCAAAGTGATCTTACGGATCGCTACAGTGCCACCTAACCTTTCGGGTGATGCGCCCACGTCGCGTTTTCCTGCATGCTTGCCTCAGGAGAGAATCAAATGACAGGAACCTGGCAGCAGTTCTCAAAAGAGATATGTGAAGTCGTCGATCAGGCCGGCAAGTCGATCGTTGCAGTGGATGGCCGGGCGGAACATACGTCCAGCGGAATCGTTTGGCGCCGGGACTCCGTCTTGACAGCGGCGCACTCCATACGGCGCGAGACCAACATCGGTGTGATTTTCGGCCCCGGCCGATCTGTCGCGGGGCGGCTTCTTGGCAGAGACCGCGGAACGGATATTGCTTTGCTGAAACTGGATCAAGATATAGAAATGCAACCCGTGCAATTCGGAAGTACCCAAGAACTTGCCGTTGGAGAATTCACGGTTGCTGTTGCCCGGACACGCCGGGGCAATATCGTCGCAAGCGCTGGAATCATCAGTGGACTGATGAGCGAATGGCAGGTGGCCCGGACGCGTATCGACCAATTCATCCGTCCGGACCTCTATTTGTATCCCGGCTTTTCCGGAGGGGCGCTACTGGATGGCCGTGGCGAAGTATTGGGACTGAATACCAGTGGACTGATTCGCGGAAAACCAATCACGATACCTTCGTCCACTCTTTCACGCATCGCCGAAGAAATTGCCGCGACGGGGCACGTCGCGCGGCCCTATATCGGCGTGGTTATGCAGCCTGTCGAGATTCCTGAATCCCTTCAGAAGAAAGCAGGAGTGAATGCGAATGCAGGTTTGCTGGTGATGCATGTCGAATCGGGCGGGCCCGCCGACCAGGCCGGCGTTCTTCTTGGTGACCTTCTTTTGGATATGGAAGGACAATCTTTTAGCGACTTGGAAGATGTCTACCAGGCTCTCGGGCAGAAAGGAGCCGGACAAGAGGTCCAGACCTCTTTGATTCGTGGCGGACAGCGGCTCCAACTTACAATCCGCGTCGGCGACCGCCCTCCGCGCTAGACTCTATGCTGGATCTCTGGATCATGACATTCTCCGCCGCGCGCCGGGAATGGCTGTCAAAGACGGTGAGCGGCGAACCCGAGATCCGCATCGCCGGGACAGCCGCAACTTTCCCATTCCTGCAGTCGCTGATGTCGGAGACTTCGGCGGATATTTCACTGATCGATCTGCAGCCGGAGATGCCGGCCGGCACCACCCGTGCTTGGTTGAACGAATTGCTCGAGGTGACCTCAATCGTACTACTCGTTCCAGAACCCGATCCGGCCGTGGTGAACCAGATCCGTCGCGCGGGAGTAGGTGGCTTTCTGCAGTCGAATGCCTCATCGGAGCAGATTGTTCAGGCAATCAAATCCGTTGCATCAGGCCTGATGGTTTTTGACAGAGCTCTCGCGCCTCAATCCCCGGACGATGAACTTTTAGAGCAACTCACTTCTCGCGAAAATGAAGTTCTTCGGTTGCTCGCCGACGGTCTGGGGAATAAAGAAATCGCCGTCAAGCTGAGCATTTCGGAACACACAATCAAGTTTCATATCCATTCCATCCTTGGAAAACTCGGTGCCGCCTCGCGAACCGAAGCCGTGACGCGCGGGCTGCGAAGGGGCATCATTGAGCTCTGAGTGGGGACACGCCCCGAATTTCTGAGTTGCAAGAAATTCGGGTTGCGTTCCCAAAATTCAAAAGTCGATCGAACCCATACGGCCGGAGCTGTAGTCCTCAAACGCTTGACGAATTTCCTGCGGCGTATTCATGACGAATGGCCCATATCGCGCGATGGGTTCATTCAGAGGCCGGCCGCCGATGAGCAACACGCGGGCTGACGATTCGTTCTCGGGCGGCGCTGCGATCCGGATTTCATCACCATCTCTCTCAAAGGAAGCCATGTTGCCGCGCTGGACGTTGGCAGTTTGGCTGCCGAAGCGAACCGGACCCTGAATAACGTAGGCCAACGCGTTGAAATCTCGCGCTACAGGCTGGATGACTTTGCCTCCCGGTTCGAGCACGAAATCCAGATAGAAAATCGGCGTGCGCGTTTCAATGACGGCGCGAACGCCTAGCGATTCACCCGCTACAACACGCACTGTTACCTTTCCATCAGCCGTATGGGCGGAAGGGATCCTGCCTGCCGGAATTTCCTGATAATGCGGGCGGATCATTTTGTCGGTCTTCGGAAGGTTCACCCAGAGCTGCACGCCGTGAAGCGTTCCTCCGGTCCGCTGAAATTCCCTCGAAGGTTCTTCGGAGTGAACAACACCGCGGCCGGCTGTCATCCATTGAACGTCGCCCGGCTCGAGCTTTCCTTCGTGCCCCTGCGAGTCCTTGTGCCGGAAGCTGCCCGACAACATATAGGTCACTGTTTCAAAGCCTCGATGTGGATGATCCGGAGCGCCCTTCGCCTCTCCCGGCCCGACCTCCATTGGACCCATTTCGTCGAGCAGGAGGAATGGATCGAAATCAGATAAGGTATCCGAAGGAAATGGCCGGTGAACAAGAAACCCAGCTCCTTCCAGCGTGGGAATGCCTTTGATGATGCGAGACACGGAACGAATTGCCATAATCGACTCCTTCTACGTAGTACTGGTGTTGTAAATGTGGCAAACGTTGAGTAGAACGTATTCCCCTCCTCGGAGAGGAGGGGTGGATGCGCCGAGCGCAGCGAAGGCGCGGACGGGGTGGTCAGTTCGGCGGGGACGTTTCGGCCGAACTGCCCACCCCGGCGCGCCAGCTTCTATTAAGCTGTCGCGCCACCTCTCCTCTGCGAGGAGGGGAATGAACTCAAGCAACCATCGCGACTTCCGCCGGTTCCAACGCCAGCGCGAGCACCTCATCGATGGATTTCACGGCGTGAAACTGCATCTGCTGCCGCACATCGGCAGGCAGATCATCCAGGTCAGGTTCGTTGCGCTCCGGAAGGATGACATCCGTCAATCCGGCTGCCTCGGCTGCCATGACCTTCTGTTTGAGGCCGCCGATCGGCAGAACTCGGCCCTGAAGCGTTACCTCGCCTGTCATACCGACAGTGCTTTTCACGGGTCTGCCGCTGAGCAGTGAAGCAAGCGCCGTGACAATCGTCACGCCTGCGCTGGGCCCATCCTTGGGAATCGCGCCGGCGGGAACGTGGATATGAAATTCCCGGCCGTTGAAAGAACGCTCGTCAATTCCCAATTCGGAGGCGTGACTTTGCACGTAAGTCAGAGCAATGCGGGCCGACTCCCTCATGACATCGCCCAATTGACCCGTGAGCACGAGTCCACCATTACCCGTCATGGACGCTGCTTCCACGAAGAGGACGTCACCGCCGGTTCCGGTTACCGCCAAACCGGTTGCAACGCCCGGAGTCGCAGTGCGGGCCGCTGCTTCGTGATAGACCTTCTGCCGGCCCAGTGCATCCCGCACCGTTAGGCGGTCGATGGCGACGGGTGGCTGGCGCTCGCCTGAGGCGATCGCCGTTGCAGTCTTCCGAAGCAACGTGCCCAGTTCCCGCTCGAGCTGACGGACGCCCGCCTCACGGGTGTAGTCCGTTATAACAAGGCGCAGCACAGCATCATCGATGCTGACTTCATCCACGCGCAAACCATTCCGTTCGATCTGCCGCGGCCACAGGTAGCCGCGAGCGATGGCGATCTTCTCGTCAGTCGCATAGCCATCGAACCGAATCACTTCCATGCGATCCAGGAGCGGTCCTGGAATGGTTTCGGCCACGTTCGCTGTTGCAATGAACAGAACATGCGAGAGGTCGAGATCGACATCCAGGTAATGATCCTGGAACGAATGATTCTGTGCCGGGTCGAGCACTTCCAGAAGCGCAGACGAAGGATCGCCGCGCCAATCGGCGCCGAGCTTGTCGACCTCGTCGAGCATGATCACGGGATTCATTGTACCGGCGTCGCGCAATGCCCGCACAAGCCGGCCGGGCAAAGCTCCGATGTAGGTGCGTCGATGACCGCGGATCTCGGCCTCATCGCGAACGCCACCCAAGGACATCCGGACAAATTTTCGCCCGGTCGCCCGCGCGATGGACTCGCCAATGGACGTCTTTCCGGTTCCCGGAGGCCCGATCAAAGTCAGAATCGCTCCCGATCTCCGGTTATCGACCAGGCCACGCTCCGCGCGCAGCTTGCGAACCGCAAGATATTCGGTGATGCGCCGTTTAACATCCTCCAGACCCGCATGGTCGGCATCCAGTACTTCCCGCGCGTACTTTGGGTCCAGACGCTCTTCCGACCGTTTGGACCAGGGCACGGCGAGCAGCCAGTCGAGATACGTACGAATCATGGATGCCTCGGCGTTCGACTCCCCCATCTTGTCCAGGCGCGCGAGTTCACGTTCGGCCTGTTTTTGAACCGGCTCAGGCATCTTGGCGTCATGAATCTTTTGCCGGTACTCCTCAATAACGGAGCCTTCGTTTTCACCGAGTTCCTTGCGAATCGCGTCCATCTGCCGGCGCAGAAAATATTCGCGCTGCTGCTTCTGAGTTCCGGACTCCACCTCGTCTCGAATGCGCCGGCGCACGTGCAATTCCGCAAGCCGCTCCTGCTGAAACCGCAACGCAAGCTTTAAACGTTCGGTGACATCGAGAGTTTCGAGCAGTTCGACCTTCTGCGAGAAATTCAAATCCGGCGAATAGCCGGCAGTGTCCGCCAGGGCTCCTGGAAGCGTAATCGATCGCACAAACCCACGCAACCGTCCATCGTCGCCACGGAGCTCGAGAATCTCCTCGACAACCGCCCGATACTCGCGCTCCAGTTCACGCGTCGCCGCCGGAGGCGGAATAATGTCGGGACGCTCCTCCACATTTACTTTAAGGCGCCCATCCGAGTCCGTCTGGGCCGCACCGGGTGCTCCTCGATGAAGACCCATGAGAGACACGGCAAATCCACGTCCGGGCAGTTGGACACGTTCTGTAACTTCCGCGACGACTCCTACCTTGGCGTACGTGTTGCCGCGGCGCGGCATCAGGAAAATATGCTTATCGGTGCCGGCGTCCAATGCCAACGTGACGGGCATTCCAGGGAAAACCACCGTATCGTCCAGAGAAATGAGCGTAAGCCTTGTCATAGTGCCAACGATATGCATATATTTGATGTTGTCAACTATTGAGGGACTAAACAGTATCTCTTATGAAATCAACCAAATCCCAGGCATGCGAGGCCTGGCAGCTTCTAGTGAAATTTTTCTTCACCCGGCGGGCAGACTTGCCTGTGCTTGCCTCGGAGTTTGACCTGTCGCCCGCGCAGTGTCATGTCTTGCATTTGATCGAGCCGGACCGGCCTATCCCGATGGGCAGGATCGCCGACGCCCTGGCGTGTGACGCGTCGAACGTGACCGGGCTCATCGATCGGCTCGAATCACGCGGCCTCGTCCAGCGCCAGCCCTCTCCAGAGGACCGGCGCGTCAAAGTGCTTCAACTCACTCCAGCAGGATTTCGCCTCCGTACCGCCATGCTGGAACGCATGACGAAACCACCGGATACCTTGGGCCGCCTGTCGATCAACGAGCAGCGCGCGCTGGTAAAAATCCTCAGGCGCCTGTTGGACTAGCGTTCTTCACGGTGGCATCCGTGTTGCATTAGCAAACGCGTTCGCGGAGGTGAAAAATGACCTACACGTTGATTCCCCTCATGGTTTTCCTGGCTGTTTTGCTGGTGGGAGGTGCCGCACTCATCGCGGATGCTGGAATCCGGCTGGTTCGCGGCGGTCGGAGGTAAGTATGTTGTATCTATTAGAAGTTAATGCATTAGTTGTTGCCTTTGTCTTCGCGGGCGCGGGCCTCATCATGTTCGGTTTATTCGCCTGGCAGGAGGCCAAAGCGTATGCGGCGGCTCGCCAGAGAATGTACCAACGCATCGCCACTCTCGTGACCCAGCCTCGATTTTTCGCGAATTCTTTCGCGATTTCGCGAAGTGGTTCGCGATCTGACATCAGAACGTAAGTTTCACCGACAACTGGGCCTGACGCGGATCGCCGACGCCTTGACGAAGGAACCCGTCGAAATTGAACAAAGGGGGCGAAACGAGAGGGTTCACGTTGTTGTCGTTGTTGAATGTGTTGAACATCTCGATCTGCGGGACTATCGCGAAGCGGTCATTGAGTTTGAACGGCCGCTGCAGCCGCCAATCGAACGAGAAAAACTCGTTGTTCTTGCGCAGGCTGTTGCGGTCCGCGCCTTTGCGCGGTTCCGGGCTGATCGGTTGCGCCGAATGCGCTTGCATGCGGGCGTCGGCGATGAAACCTTTCCCAAGATCCCAGTACGAGAAGAAATTGAATCTGTGACGTTCATCCCGATCCGAGGGAGAGTATTCAAGGTAGAGCCTCTTCAGGTCAAAGTAGCGGAAAGTGAACGGATCGCGTTCGTTGGAATCGTCGTCCCAGTCCTGTGAGTAGGTGTAGTTGCCTTCCAACTGGAATCTCCGGCTGAAACGCTTCCGTACTCCGAACGTCACGCCGCGATAGAGAGATTTCGCGGAACTCACCGTGTCGGTGACGTCACCCAGATTCTTGAACAAGACCGAGTTCGCGTTGGGATTGATGAAGCGCGTGAGATGAACGCCCTTCGACCAGGTGAAATCCAAATAGGCGATGACATCCTGCGCCACTCGTTGCTGGAAGGCGGCGTTAGTCGTGTAGATGCGGGGATTCGCATAGTCTTTACTGAATACGGTCACGCCGGCTCCGACCGGAAGAGTTCCCGCCGGAATCGAGGGCGGCACCAGCACGCCGGGGTACGTCGGAAGATCGCCGCCCGCCGTATTGAAAAACCCGCCAGTTGGCGGCAAGCCGGCCGCGATCGACTGTTGCTGGATGCCATTCGTCGTGATCGCGCCGACCTGCGTCAACATGTTCTGACGAGCGTTGTAGATTCCCCAGCTGCCACGCAGGACAGACCTCCCGTTTCCTGCGGCGTCCCAGGCAAAGCCCAGGCGCGGCTGAAACATCTTTTTCTGATTGTGAATCGTCCCATCGGATGGAAAAAGCGGATTGCTCAAATAAGGACCGTAAGCCGTCTTCGCGGGATCCAGAGTGGGATCGGGGAAGATTTGCGCTTCCCAGCGGAGACCGTAATTGAGCGTAAGATTCTTCGTCGCCTTCCAACTGTCCTGCAGAAACAGGCCGTAATCCTCGTTCTTGATCGAGGACGCGCCGGCCGCATCGGTGGTCGGTCCACTCAGTGCCGCATGCTGGAGATAAAGAAGCATCGGCGTGTTGGGAGCCGACCCGCCCGGACAGGTCTGGCCGAAATTGATCCACGAGCCATTCCCGCAAACGGCGGCCCTCGGACCGTATCCGGATCCGAGTGAGGCAGGCGACGCGTAGTGCAGAAAACCTACCGTGTCGCTGAAGATGTAGCGTCCCGTGAAAAAGCCGCGGAAGACTTGAGTGTTCACGCTGTGCACCCATCCGCCGCCAAACTTGATGTTGTGGGCGCCTTTGATGATTGAAAACTTGTCGCTCAAGTCCGTGCGCCAGAAAAGCTCGTCGATAGCCGGTTCCAGAAAGAAGGGTTGGCCGAACCGGAAGGTTGTCGCAAAACCCATCGCGGTATCCGGAACCTTCGAGGAGACGGCGTTACGCGGACGATTCTCCCGCGAGTAACTCATGTGGAACTCGTTCAATTTGGTTGCCGAGACCGTCGTGAAGAGGTTGCCGTTGACCACGTTGATCTTCGACGGACCCTCGATTCCATTGGCTGAGTTTCCATAGGTCGGCACATCGAAAGTCTGATTGGTGTTCTTCGAATAGTCGAAATTATACGAGACCGCCAAGAAGTTCCTGGGAGTGAAGTTCCAGTCGAAGCGGCCAAGCGCCGCACTGTTATTGATCGAGTGGATGACCGGCTGGTTTTCATCCTGGCCGAACCGGGTCCTGAAGAAGTTGACCAACGCGACCCGCTGGCAGTCGGCACTGCCCGCGATGGCTGTATCGTTGACACCCACTACGGGAGCAGAAATCGAACACGGACTACCGATAGCAGTATTGAGATTGTCACGGCGCAGATTTTCGAAGATCTGCTCGAACGTGCCGAAAAAGAATGCCCTGTCCCGGACAATCGGTCCGCCGATGCTTCCGCCGGACTGTTCGCGGCGGAAATCCTGAAGCGGTTTGCCGTCGGAGGTATTGGAGGTCAGAGCTTCGAGCCGCTGGTAATGGAACACGCTTCCGTGTATATCGTTTGTCCCGGATTTGGTGATGACGTTGACTACACCGCCGGCCGTGCGGCCGAACTCGGCGCTGGCCCCGGTGGCCACGACCTGGAACTCCCTCACGGCTTCCATGCTGATGTCCACGGCGGCTCGTTGCCCTCCGACTTGCTCACCGAAAAATCCATTGTTGTAGTCGCCGCCATCGAGGGAAATGTTGTTGAAAATGCCGCGCTGGCCGGCAAAGTTGATCTCGTCGCCGTCCGGGCCTTGCACTATGCCGACTCCGGGCGTGAGTGTCAGCAGGTCCTCGAATTTGCGCCCAAGAACGGGAGTGTTAGTCACCGTGAGTTCATTCAGCGTCACGCTGGACTCCACTCTTGTCACTTCGATTGGCTCGGCGGAAACCGTCACCTCTTCCGTTATGCCGGATACTCTCATAGAGATCGGCAGCGATAGGGCCTGGCCGACGGTCAGCTCCACGTTCTCCTGAACGATGGTCGCGAAACCGGGTTGTGACGCTGTCACCGTATAGCGGCCAGGCGGCATTTGTAAAAATGCGAACCGGCCGCCGGCGTCGCTGACCTGGCTCCTCGTGAAATTTGTGTCCAGGTTCTTGGCTTCCACCCTGGCCCCAGGTACTGCCGCGCCTGTTGGATCGACGATCGTGCCCTGGATGACGCCGGTCGTGACCTGCGCCTGACTCCAGGCAAGCGCTGTACATGTATTAAAAATGAATACGAATAAAAGAGTCCGTTTCATATAGGAGGTGCCTCCCACAATTACCGTAACGTATGGATGGAGCGCATTCCCCTCCCCGCAGAGGAGGGGAATAGCGAGGCATCTTAACTCGAAATGAACAATCGTCAACTCAAAATTCACATCCGGGGATGCGAACTTGTTGATAGTCTGTCTCGCATGCGTGGCGAATCCGGCGCTTCCGAACCCATCCTCTGCGCCCACCTTTTACGCAGAGTGGACGAAAAACTGATCGATCTGTTGAGTTCGCTCACATCGAGTGAATGGGATGTCCAGACGATCGTGCCACGGTGGAAAGTCCGCGACGTCGCGGCGCACCTGCTCGATACGGCACTGCGCAAGCTGTCGATGGCTCGGGACTCTTGTTATGTGGAAAGCGTTGACTTCCGGTCGCCTCAAGACCTGATCACGTTGGTAGATCGTCTGAATCGGGAAGGCGTGACCGTCTACCGGCGTCTAAGCCCGTCTCTTCTGATCGACTTGATGAGGGTGGCCTGTGAACAGAGTGCTCGTTTCCATGAGTCCCTCGACCCGTTTGCCCCTGCTCGATTCGCCGTCAGTTGGGCGGGAGAAGAGACCTCTCTGAATTGGTTTGATACGGCCCGAGAATTGACGGAACGCTGGCATCACCAGCAACAGATTCGACTGGCCACGAATCGTCCGGGCATTATGACTCCGGATCTGTACCATCCGGTTCTCGAGTGCTTCGTGCGAGGACTGCCCCATGCGTATCGGAACGTCGACGCACCTGACGGAACTTCGCTTCTGTTGGAGATTTCCGGCGAATGCGGAGGGCGTTGGCTTCTGTCCAGACGAGCGGCACAATGGCGTTTTGTAAAGCCGCCGGAGGGAGAATTCGCTTCACGAGTGGTGATACCTCAGGAATTGGCCTGGCGTGTATTTACCAAAGGCATTGATCGCGACTCGGCTCGCAAACAGATTAAGGTCGAGGGCAATACAGATTTAGCGGAGAAAGTTTTTCATCTGACGGCTATCGTTGGTTAACGCCGTGAGAAATGCAGACGATCCACTGTAGGGGCGGTCTATCAAGGTGTGAATGAATTGGCAATGCTGAGAAATGCGGCAGAATATTCCCCTCCTCGCAGAGGAGGGGTGGACGCGCCATCATAAAATGGATCCGTTCCGAAATCGGCGCGGCCGGGGTGGTCAGTTCGGCGAAGCTATTCAGGCCTAAACATTTTGCCGAACTGACCACTTACGGCTTCGTGCTATCGCGCTTGCGCTTCGCGGATCGCCCCTACAGTCTTGCAGGGTCGCGGCGTTGTGCGCCACGCCAGCGAAGATCATCGACTGTGTTGAATACCGGAACATCTGTTCGCAGGGTCGCCAGTGTGCGAAACAGAAGTGCCTGCTCCCAGCCCCCGAAGAGCACGTTCGCCAACAAGGAAGCGTTGCGGATAGAAGGACGCCACTCGTTCCAATCCCTGGGTATGTCTTCGAGGTGCGTGTAAACGGACAGGATCGAGGCGGCTGCTTTCTTACCCCAACCCCGCATGCCGGGAAATCCGTCGGCGCTATCACCGACCAGAGCGAGATAGTCGGGAATCGATTTGGGCCCAACGCCAAACTTTGCGACGACCGCTGCCTCATCAATGATGACCCGCGTTCGGCGGAGGAGTTGGACGATTCGCGTGCCCGAGACGCATTGGCTCAAATCTTTGTCGGGAGTGCAGATCACAACACGATTCACATTCGGGTCTTGGGCGGCCTTAACAGCCGCCGCCGCCAGAGCATCATCGGCTTCGAATTCCACCATCGGCCAGACCACGATTCCCATGGCCTCGAGATCACTCTCAAGGACTGGAAACTGGGAATAGAGTTCAGGCGGAATTCCTTCACCTGTCTTGTATCCTGCATACAGGTCGTTTCGGAACGATTCGATGACCCGATCGGTCGCGACACCGATATGGGTCACGCCCTCGTCTTCGATCATTCGCCTGACGGAATTCACAACGGCCCGAGCCGCCCCAATCTCCCGGCCTTTCGCATCTTTGACCGATGGAACAGCAAAAAAATGACGGAACAGTTCGTATGTGCCGTCGATCAGGTAAACATCCATCCGTTCAAGTATGCCCGACTCGGACCGAACCGGCTCTTAATGCGAACAGGACGTTCCACCGGCAGCGGGCACATAGCAATGCAGCGTGTAATCCATCACCATGCGATCGGCATTGAAGCGCCAGCCGAGCGTGCGGATTGTTCGCTTCATGCGCTTGATCCAGCCGCGCGGAATGCCGTCTTGATCGCGCTGATAGTAGAGCGGAATGACTTCGTCGCGAAGGACTCGATAAAGGTCGCCGGCATCTCGAGCGTCGTGAATATCGGTTCGCGAGTGAGTTCGTCCGTTTCCAATGGCGAAACCGTTTAACCCGTCGTAGGCCTCCGCCCACCATCCGTCGAGAACTGAAAGATTGAGGCCGCCGTTCAAAACAACCTTCTGGCCACTGGTGCCGGACGCTTCCAAAGGGCGGCGCGGATTATTCAGCCAGACATCGACGCCATGGACGAGGTGGCGGCCGACATTGATGTCATAATCCTCCACGAAGACAAACTTGTCGGCAAATTGCCGATGATGCATCAACTCGGCAATCTGCTGGAGCATACGTTTGCCCGGTTCATCGCGCGGATGCGCCTTGCCGGCGAAGATGAACTGGACCGGACGCTTCGGATCATTCACCATCGATGCAAGCCTTTCCAGGTCGGCCAAGATCAGATTCGCTCTCTTATAAGTGGCGAAGCGCCGGGCAAAGCCGATCGTCAGCGCATCCGGCGTCAGGACGCGGCGCACAGATTCCGGCGGCTCTCCTCTGTGTCTGGCCTGCTCGATTGCGCGTACACGCACAAAGTCCAATAATTGGGACTTCAGGCTGAGATGGGTTTCCCATAATTCACCATCGTCAACCTTGTCGATGCCTTCCCAGATTCGCGCATCACTGCTGTGCTCGTGCCAGCCCGGCCCAAAGTGCCTGTCGTAAAGCCGGAACATTTGGGGCGCAAGCCATGTTGGAACGTGCACGCCATTGGTGATATGTCCGATGGGAACGGAGTCTTCGGCTTTATCCGGATACAGGCCTGTCCACATTGCGCGCGATACTTCTCCGTGTAACGCTGAAACGGCATTGGTCCGCCGGGACAGTTTCAAACCGAGAACGGTCATACAAAATTCTTCATCCGGATTGCCTTGATTTTCTCGCCCGAATTCCATAAGGCGATCGAGAGAAATTCCCAAGCATTCACGCAATGGACCCAAATGTTCTTCCATCAGATCTGGATGGAATCGATCGTGACCTGCCGGCACCGGCGTATGCGTCGTGAAAATCACTTCCCGCGACACGCGGCGAATGGCTTCATCAAAGCCGATCCCCTCATCTTCCATCCTTGTTCGAATCGCTTCGAGAACAGCGAACGCGCTGTGGCCTTCGTTGAGATGAAGAACTCCCGGAGTGATTCCCATGGCTCTCAGGGCACGGAAACCTCCGACTCCAAGCAAGAATTCCTGCCGAATCCGAACGCGTCCGTCGCCGCCATAAAGGCGGGAAGTCAGGTGTCGATCTTCGGGCAAATTACCGGGTACATTTGAATCGAGAAGAATGACGTCACACCGGCCGACCTTCAACCGCCAGACTCTCGCACTGATTAGCCCGGTTTGCGTTTCGATCTGTACCATAACAGGCTCGCCGTTCGTTCCGATCGCCAGTTCCATCGGTAGTTCGCTGACATTCGTTTCGAGGTACTCTTCCTGCTGCCACCCGTTGCGATCGAGACGTTGCCTGAAGTAACCCTGTCCATAGAACAGACCGACACCAATCAACGGAATACCCAAATCCGACGCACTCTTGATGTGATCTCCCGCAAGAACACCAAGTCCGCCGGAATAAATCGGGATCGATTCATGCAAGCCGAATTCAGCCGAGAAGTAGGCCACGGGGCGCGGCCGCAATACAGCCGCGTGTTTTGCGCCCCAGGTCCGATCCGCTTCGAGATATTCGCGATGGCGCCTATAGGCGTAATTGATGCGGCTATGCAGCATGAGTTGCTGCGCGCGGCGCTCGATGCCGTGAAGCGGAATTTCTCCAAGCATCAGGACGGGGTTGTGATCGAGCTTGTTGAATCGCACCGGGTCCAACTCGTAAAACAAACCAGCCGAATCGTGGTCCCAGCTCCACCAGAGATTCCGAGCCAGGGACCACAACCTTTCCAGGGTCGGAGCGATGAATCGATCCAGCGTTCGAGCTTCACTCACGACAGGCGCGACTTGGGCCGCAGCCTTTACCAGCATTCGCACTTCGTCCTCATGAAAAGCTCGCGGTTCCTTCGTCTGAACGATAAGAACGCCCTGCAACACACCACGATCGATCAGAGGTACACCAAGGAACGAGTGATAGTCATCTTCACCTGCTTCAAGGAAATACTTGAACCGCGGATGATTCAACACTTGTTCGACGGCAACCGGGCGTACCTCTTCAGCGACGAGACCGGCCAGTCCCTCATGGAGGCCCATGCGCAACGTGCCGACGCATTGAGGACGAAGACCCACCGTGGCGGCCAACACCAGCGTGGCTCGATCGGGTTCAAGCACATAAGTCGAGCAGACATCCGTCTGAAAACGGCTGGCAATCAGCGCAACGATGTTGGCGAGAGTTTCTGCCGACTTGCCGGCCTCCGTGGTGAGCGTTTCGAGATCTTCGAGTGTCAGTACATGAGCCGCGTCGCGTTCATCTGCGGTTCTGCTCATCTCTCCAATCCTTTCTGACCTGGAGCTTTTGGCCCCGGATATGCTGCCCATCCAGAATCTTGATGGGATCAACCTCATTGCTACCGTGTTTCAGCGAGACATAGCCGAATGCAGGCGATACACCCGCAACCTCATCGCGTATAAGGCGCAGCGAGTCGACGTCGAAGCCCTTTACCTCGAACCAACGGCGCAGTTCATCGTCTTCGCAATCACAAGGAATGTTGGTGAGAAATAATCGACGCATTTCATCTCCTTTTTAGCGTCGGGCCCACCGTCCGGATTGCTTCGGTACGCCGCTTCACGGCCTTCTTACTGCCGGCCGGTCCCCCCACGCCTTTTTGAGCAAAAAAGCGCCACGGAACATCAGCGTTCCGGGACGTTGTTGTCCTTGTATGCGAGACGCCATTGTCTCGCGGATTTCAACCGAAATTTACCCGAGTCTATTGCCGAATCTGGTCCGCAAACACGTTCACCGCCTTGAAGAGCTTTTCGCAGGGTTCAGGCTGGCCGGCCAGCTGTGCCGGACCAGATAAAAAAAGCGCCCGCACTCATTGCTGGCGGACGCCCTTGTCCAAGTACGTTCTTGTACTCGGCCTATTAAAAATCAAAATGAAAATTTGGTCAAGCGCGCCGGCGCATTTTGCCCCGGGACCGCAACCTCTGGCTAGCGGGCGCCGACTGTGTGCCTCCGCGCAAGCCTTTGGCTTGGCATTGGAGCTCTATCGCGTCTCGAGACGTATTTGCATTCGAGACGTGAGAAATTGGCCGGGATTTCAGGCTGTTTGTGAATTTTCGCCAATCGGTCCGCAACCTCGGAATCCTGCTCCTTTGAAAGCCACCGTCTGGTGAGATCAGGGAAAATGGCATCTTCTTGGTCAAAGTGATTTCTAAGGAGCGAGCTCAGCCGGCGTGTAGCTTGGAAAAAACTCATCCCTCGCTTGGATTTCAACGCCTCTTCGATCTCAGCGGTGATCATCAACTCCTGGACGTGCTCCGACAGTAAAACGTGCACTGGAATCTGTTCGGATACAGCGCATAGGAGCACGGGGAAGAAAACCTTCTCCTCCATATTTTGATGGTATTCTCCAAAAACCCGAAAGAACCGTAAGAGAGTCGTCACATCGGCAACTTCGATCCGTTCGCCATCCTCCAATTTCTTTCCCATCCCATCGAGGATATCCATTCCTCGCCGGAGGATCGTATGATCTTGCATGATCAGTTCAGTGCTCTTCATCGTCGTCTCCATCTTCGCGGGCAGAATCCGCAACTTCGCTCGTGTTAGCAATGCTCCTGCCAGTAGGTAAGTCCGCGAAAACATAAGACCACCGAACCTGCTTGGATTACATTTCTGTCGGGTTTGTCCCGCCTTCCGACATTTGCGTAGTATTCCCCTCCTCGCAGAGGAGGGGAATACTACGCAAGTCTTCGCGTTATCGGACGGAGCTCGTAAACGTTTCTCGGCAGCGATGAAAATCTGGGCCTAAGCTTGAAACAACGCGTGTGATTGCAACGCCGGGGGCCGGGTATCAATGCCGGCTTCTGGCAGGACTTGATGCAACGTAGTCGCAAAGCCGACGGCCTCCTCTCCAACATACAAGCCAGTACCGAGATAGCTGCAATCACGCATCGCACATGCTGAGCGTTCAAAGCCATTTGGCAAACGGAATCTCTCCATATAGACCGAACGGTTACTCAAGCGTAGATCGGTTTCCGACGTAAGCTCCTGGAACTGCCAACACTCCCCACGGCCGACTCGTCCGGCCATGAAGCCTTCCCAGAACACCAACCGGCCACCCGGTTCGACATCAATTCGCGTCGCCTGCCGCAGGCGGGAACCCGCGAATGGTATGACCGGCTCCAGGTAAAGCCGCAATTCCGCGCCGGACTCGACGAGCACATGGTTCCGCTGGATTGCGGGACGCCCGTCTGATGGGTGAATCTTCGTAGCCGATTGCTGAGTGATCTGCACTCGGGCTCCGCGTTCGACGCGAATCGAGCAGTCCACATCGTCGCCCCCAAAGAGACCCGCAGTGCAGTGCATCAGAATCAAATGCACCGGTTGGGACGAATTCAAAACCCGCGTGATCTTGAAAGGTATTTCGCAATAGGCATGGCGGAGGACGGTTTGATCGTTTTGCAATACAAATGTCAGATCCATGCGCCCGCGCCGTCCGACATCTGGCAGAGGAACGCGCATACTCAGGTTTCGAAGAGCACGTCCCGCCGGATCCATGTCACAACTTCATCGACGCCATGGCGAGTCTTCAGATTGGTAAAGACGAACGGTTTTGCACCTCGCATTATCCTCGAATCACGATCCATCACATTCAGGTCGGCGCCGACATACGGCGCCAGATCCGTTTTGTTGATCACCAGCAGGTCGGAACGCGTAGGGCCACGGCGTCTATGACCGCCGACGATCCAACATTTGCGAGATCGCCGGCGGTCCGCGAAGCGCAAGCGCGATAGCGCGCAGCCTCAAGTAATAGTCCGCCGCTACAGCAAAGCCCTAATGTATGCCCTTCTTGACTGGGGCTGCGGGCGTGATGACCCACAGGTCGAGTTTGTCCACACTCGCGGGACCCGGCCGGATCGCTTTCATTGCTTCATCGAAGTCTTTAGTATTGGATGTCACAATGTAGACACGGCCATCCTCGGTTTTGATATACGCGTAGCGCTGGGTAAGAACGACATTCGGGGCCTGCACATCTACTTTCCGTGCGCATGAATTGATCATCAGGAACATCACGAGAATAATGTTTTGTTTCATGCCTGACGTGTTAGCAATGCTCCTGCCAGTAGGCTAACCGCCTGGAAACGTGAGACTGGTAATTTGATCGAGTTACGTTTCTGTGGGATTTCGCGTGCTCTCCGACGTTTTGTGTAGTCCCGGCTCCATGCTTGATGACTACAAAGTTGAAACGATAATTCGACCCACCACCGTCGAGCAGAGTGCTTCACTCCGGACGCAATTGGCGGAATGGATTTAGGCTCGAGCCCGCCGAGTGAAAGCTACATCTTCGTTGTAACTCAGGAGTCTGAGCTACAAATCTGTTGTTCTTTACAGTCATCGCGCTGCAGTTCCCTCAAACCCCTAATGCCTTTTATGAACAATGTCTTAAGGCCAACCGGAATCGCTGTCTCAGGCCTTGGAATGGTGCGTGCTATGAGCCGTGTTATTGAGAGGGAAACCAAACATGATGATTTTGTCTTCCGCATTACGACTCGTATTCCGAACTTTTGTGATCACAACGCTGACGCTTAGCGTCGCCCATGGACAGTCCACGTTCGGCACTATTTTGGGTACCGTGCGTGACCAATCCGGCGCCGTGATCGCCGGCTGTGTCGTCACCGTTGAGAATACAGGAACCTCTTTGCGACGCGCGATGGTCGCTGATGAAGCCGGCTCTTACACCGCGCCGAACCTGGAGCCTGGGGCGTACAAGGTGAAGATGGAAATGCCGGGATTTCAGGTTGCCGAATACACAAACATTCAGCTACTGGCACGGCAAACTATTCGAATCGACGGCCAGATGACCGTAGCGACGCAGGCAGAGACGGTAAGTGTTACCGCTGAAGCTGCGCCGGTCATCAATACGGAAGTTTCGAATATTGCCGAAACGAAGACCGGCCGCGAACTGGTGGATCTTCCGATCGCAGTTACAGCGCGCTCCGCAGGATCGACCAGTCCGCTCTCCACGCTGACTTCGCAGCCGGGTGTACAAACCGACGCAAGCGGCAATATTTCGGTTGTTGGTACCAAACCCAGTATGCTCTCGACGAGCATTGACGGCATCAGCAGCATCGGTCCTCGAACTTCGGCGCCGCTGGCAGAACTGTTTCCTTCTTTCAATTCGATCGCAGAGATTCGAGTCAGCGAAATCAACAACACGGCGGAGTTCGGCGGCGTCAGTGACATTACGACGATATCGAAGAGCGGAACCAACAGCTTTCATGGTGGGCTTTTCGAAAACCTTCAGAACACCGTCCTGAACGCCCGCAATCCCTTCAGCGCCGTGCGCCCAAAGACGATCATGAACGATTTCGGTGGCTACTTTGGAGGCCCCTTAGCGCTTCCGGGTCTCTACAAAGGCAAAGACAAAACATTCTTCTTCATTGCCTATGAAGGATTGCGTTTGCCCAAGCAGACGGTTGTCGTTGAAAGCGTTCCCTCGCTCGCGCTGCGGAATGGTGACCTATCGGTCTACTCCACCGCGATAAGGGATCCCAATACCGGCCTTCCGTTCCCCGGGAACCAGATACCATCGGACCGCATTACAACGCTTTCAAAGAATGTGCTCACGTATCTATTCCCACTGCCCAACACCGGCGCGCCCAATGCAATTGCAAACAACTATGTGCAGAACTTTCCGACACCGATTTCAAGCAATCAGGGCGACGTCCGGATCGACCAGAACCTCAACTCCAAGCAGACCGCCTTTGCCCGATTCACATGGAAACAGCGCAGCGTTTTCGCAGCTCCTCAAAACGGAGCGACTGTGAATGGATCTGCACTGCTGGGCCCTTTCTCGCAGCCCGAAACCGACTACGGTTTGACCGTGGCCCACAATTTTGTAATCAGCCCGACACTATTGAATGAAGTTCGTGCCGGCTTTACAGAGCAGCATACAGCGACGCTGTTTGGAATTACACCCAGCCAGATTGCCGGGCAACTCGCGCTGACGGGCCTGCCGCCCTATCCATCCGGCAACGCGGTCCCGAATTTCAACATCACAGGTTTTCAGCAGACCGGCGGAAATGCTTCACGGATTGGGCGTGACGGCACGTTCCAAGTCTTGGATAACCTGACCTGGAGCAGTAGCGGACATGCTGTGAAAGCCGGAGGCGATTTCCGCTACATGACCGGTTTCCGCAACAACGTGTACGCGGCACAGCGCCTGGGTGTCTACACGTTCAACAACTCCGTTACGAGTTCGCTTATCGGGAATCCATTTGCCGCGTTCTTGCTGGGTATTCCAGACAAGACACAGTTGAACACAGTGCTTCAGCCGGATAGTGATGGCGTCGCGCACTCATTTGCCTTTTATGTTCAGGACGACTGGAAGGTGACACCGCGCCTCACGCTGAACTATGGTCTGCGTTGGGAATACCACCCGATGTTCTGGGATCGTCTCCTAAACGGCACGAACTTTCTCCTGGATTACAGTTCCATCGTCAATGGAAAACGCGTTAATGGGGCTGCTGTCATTTCCAACGACAAGGCGTTTTCGATTTTGAATCCCGATTTCGCCACATCAATCGGCAACACGCCGATTCTCACGGCAAAGCAGGCAGGAATTCCTGAAAGCCTGCGTTTCTCAGAAAAGGACGACTTTGCGCCGCGCTTCGGGTTTGCATGGAGGCCAACAGGCGATGGAAGGACTGTAATCCGCGGTGGTTTCGGAAGATTTATTCAAGGTCCATTGGGCGCGTTGTTGGGAGCGGCGTACGCGATTCATAGCGCGAATCAGGCGTTCTACAACCAGACAATCGTCAACGGGAAACCGACGCTTCAGTTTCCGTATCCGTTTCCGGCGCAACTTGCGCAGTTGGGAACCCAGTTCTTCCAGCAGGCCGGTGACATTCACTATAAAGATCCAAAGGTCGATGAATGGAATCTCACCATCGAACGTGACCTCGGGTTCGGTACAGCCTTGCGCCTCTCGTATAACGGCAGTCACGGAAGCGAACTCGGACGGCAAGGCAATGCAGATCAGCTTGCGCCGAACACAACCGGCTTTACCGCGGGCAGCCCGCTCCTGCTCTATCCGGACTTCGGACTGGTTCAGATCGAGACAAACGGCGGCCGCAGCAACTATCATGGATTGACCGCCGCCGTCACGAAAAGGCTGTCACATGGAATCCAGTTCCAGAGTAGTTACACATTCCTTAGAAATTTAACGAACGCTCAGGGCTATAACCCAACGGCGTTCGCAACCGAAGCCGGCGGGATCGTCACCGATCTTCGAGACACACATATCGACTACGGCAATGTTGCGTACTCCCGGCGGCATCGCTTCTTGTCCACATTCCTTTATCAGCTTCCTTTTGGCAAAACAAGTTCGGCGCTCAGTCAGATCATCGGCGGCTGGGAATTGGGCGGCGTTCTGTTATTTCAATCCGGCCCATTCATGACGGTGACGGTTTCCGGCGCAGATCCATCCGGCACAGGTTTTCCGCTCCTGATCGGGAACGGAAGGGCAGACCTCATCCCAGGGGTTTCGTTGTACGCGCAGAACCAGACGGCGCAGCACTGGCTGAATCCGGCAGCGTTTGCTGTCCCGAAGACTAACATCGGGAGATATCCGACCGCTCCAGTGGGAAACGCTGTCGGACCCGGTACGCAGACACTCTCGATATCACTAACAAAGTCCGTGCGGCTCAAGGAGGCCGTGCGGTTTCAGATCGGGGCTCAGGCGGCAAATATTCTGAATCACGTGAATTACGCGCCGCCAAACATGACCTTTGGTACCGCCCCATTTGGAACAATCTCGAATGTTCAAACGGCGGACGGAGCGGGCCCGCGTCAGATTCAAATCACATCGCGGCTGACTTTCTGAGGATCCCAAGGGATGAGCGCTCGAGCGAAAGCTACATTTTCGTTTCTTTTTCCAGTTCACACGACAAATCTGTCATCTGGTGCAGCGCTCATCTCTCCTCAGGCACGATGCTAACGCTTTTGCTAATGGCATTTTAGTCCAACCGCGGGGATCCCGTGTGTGGAACAACACGTGCCGATGCTCGGTCAGCTTCAATGACGTGCGCTTAGTCTTCTGAGG
>Ga0209058_1000429_pt1 | contig 35493 bp, 33 predicted proteins | sample GraSoiAngelo_147_FD_185904 | JGI IMG/M metagenome (GOLD analysis project Ga0209058, IMG submission 185904) | Grasslands soil microbial communities from the Angelo Coastal Reserve, California, USA - 14_1009_05_40cm (SPAdes) (version 2) | ecosystem: Environmental > Terrestrial > Soil > Grasslands ... | reverse complement strand
GCAAGGTCACGGCGGTCAGCGAGGGCGACGAGTCTGGGGCGCTGATCACGATCCCCTTCAAGAACGAGAAGGACGCGTTCGCCTTCCTTACCAAGCCCTCCGCGCTCAAGCCGCCCGCGGCGCAGTCGCCCGGCTCCAGCCTCGGCCTGAACCTGGGCAACACCGGCGGGATGTTCACGTCCGCGACCCACACGTCTTCGGGCGGTGGCGACACCTACACATTCAAGACGGCGGCCGCCACGACGCAGCCGAGCTCGGCCGGCTCGCAGCAGGGCCTGACCGACGACGAGGTGCAGGCGATCTTCACCATCACCTTCGCGGTCACGCTGCCGCACGTGATCACCTCTGCGCCCGGCGCTCTGTTCACGTTGGACCGCAAGACCGCGATCTGGAAGCTGCGCTGGACGAAAGCCGAGACACTGACCGCGACCACCGGCGCCGACGCCGCGCTCGCGGGCAACGTCTCGCCGCTGCAGGACGCGCGGCTCTTGATCGCCGTCGGGTTCATCGCCATCGCGGTCGGGTTCCTGCTCGGGATGTTCCTGGCCTGGCGCGGCCGGCTGCCTCACCGACAACCCGCCGGCGCCGTGGCAGCGCAGTCGGTTCCGGTCGACCAGCCGTCCGCTGCACCGCCGGCGACGGAAACACACACGGCCTGGCCGGGGCCCCCGCCGCAGGCGCCGCCGCCGACCGAGGTCTGAGCCCGCCGCTTCTCGACCGGCTGGGATGGTCGTCGCTACATTTACGCCCATGGCCGCGACATGAAGTTCGGCGTCTTCGTCCCCCAGGGCTGGCGCATGGACCTCGCCGACATCCCCGACCCCGTCGAGAAATACGAGACCATGAGCCGCTGCGCCCTCGAGGCCGAGGCCGCCGGCTTCGACGCGGTCTTCGTCTACGACCACTTTCACACCGTGCCCGACCCGCACCTCGAGTCCGTGTTCGAGGCGTGGACGTCGATGGCCGCGCTGGCGCGCGACACCAGCACGATCCGCCTCGGCCAGATGGTCACGTGCAACGGCTACCGGCCGCCGTCGCTGCTCGCCAAGATGGCGAGCTGCATCGACGTCATGAGCCACGGCCGGCTCATCCTGGGCATCGGCGCCGGCTGGTACGAGCACGAGTACCGCGCCTACGGCTACGAGTACCCCGAGACGCCCGAACGCTTGCGGATGTTGCGCGAGTCGCTGCAGGTCATCAAAGCGATGTGGACGCAGGATGAGGCGACCTTCGAGGGCCGGTTCTACTCCGTCCGCGGAGCGATCAACGAGCCCAAGCCGGTGCAGCGTCCCCACCCGCCCATCTGGATCGGAGGCGGCGGAGAGAAAGTCACCTTGAAGCTGGTCGCCCAGCACGGCGACGGCTGCAACCTGCGCGCGGACCTCGACACCGTCCGGCACAAGCTCGACGTGCTGCGCGAGCACTGCCGGAACGTGGGTCGCGATTACGACTCGATCCTGAAGACGTTCGAGTTCTACGCCGTCGTGGGCGACCAGCGCGAGGTCAAGCGCGTCGTCAGGGAAACCGCGCGCCGAACGGGCAAGGACGAGGATTTCGTCCGCACCTGGAACGAGTTCCAGGGCGACCCGGACGGCATCGCCGCCAGCATCCAGGAGTACGCCGCCGCCGGCATCGACTACTTCATCGTCAACCTCCCGAACGCCGCCGAAGAGGGCGCGATCAAGAGCTTCGCCGAGGAGGTGTTCCCCAGGGTGGGGTTGCGGGTCGCCTCCTAGGCGCCCACAATCCCGCTAGCGTGACCCCCCGCCGCGCCCGCGCCATAGCATGGATCTGCTTCGGCCTGACCGTGCTCTCGATCCCGGTCAGCGTCTTCATCCTGCTCCGGCTGGCGCACACCCAGCTGACGACGCAGGACTTCTGGAACGTGGTGGGCTCTTTCACCGGGGCGGTGGCGTTCTCCGCCATGGGCGCGCTCATCCTGGGGCGGCACCCGCGCCACGCCATCGGCTGGACGTTCAGCCTTTCCGGCCTGGCCACCTCGATGGCGGTGCTCTTGCTGGCGTATGGCGAGCTCGCCAGGACGCCCGGGTTTTACCTGCCCGCTGGAGATTTCGTCTCCCGCCTTTCGTCCGTTCTCATCCAGAGCGGGATATTCGTTCCCCTGACGCTCGGCCTGCTTCTGTTTCCTGACGGCCGGCTCCTGTCGCGCCGCTGGTGGCCGGCTGTCGCGACCTCTCTGCTCGGACTCGTGCTTCGTCTGCTCAGCGAGAATATCGACCCCAGCGGCAAGGACCCGCTCTGGGACGGCGTCAACACGGCCGGGGTCCTGCTCACCATCGGGTCTACGATCGCCGGTCTTGCAGCCTTGACCCTGCGTTGGCGAAACGCCGGCAGCATCCTCCGCCAGCAGCTGAAATGGATGACCGCGGCCGCCACGGTCGTCGTCGTCGCCTTCGTCGCCGACATCGTGGGCAATGTGTGGAACCAGCAGGCCATCAGGCCGTTCGAGTTCCTGGTCTTCATCGTCTCGTACACGTCCATCCCCCTGGCCGCCGCGATGTCGATCCTCCGATACGGGCTGTACGAGATCGACTTCATCATCAACCGCGCGATCGTCTACGTCTCCCTGACGGCGATCCTGGCCGGCGTGTACGCGGGCTTCACGGCGAGCCTGCAAAAGCTGTTCATCGCCCTGACCGGCCAGTCGTCAGACGCCGCGATCATCATCACCGTCGCCCTGATAGCGACGCTGTTCACGCCGGTCCGCAACTCCCTGCAGCGGCTGGTCGACAGCCGGTTCAAGGACAGAAAGGACCTCGAGCGACTCCTCACCTCGCTGGAAGCAGACGTCGGCGCGGTGGTCGACGTGATCTACGGACCGAGGCTCGCCGAGCGCCTGGTCAAGACCGCCCAGGAGGGCGCGGGGGCGACCGGCGCGGCCATGTTCCTGGACGGGGCGACGGACGGCTCGCCGAGCTTCACCGCCGGCGACTGGACCGGTGAAGCGGAGCTGGTGGTGCCGCTCCGCGCCGGCGACCAGGAGCTGGGCCGGATCGCGCTCACTGCGCGCCGCCACGGCGCGCCGTACACACAGCGTGAGCGGGAACGTCTACAGCGTGCGGCGGACTTGGTCGCGATCGGTCTCTCGCTGGCTCGCGACCGCCGTCCTCTCGAACCGGCCGTCACGTGACGAGCCGGCGGTTCGCGGGATGGTGGGGGATCGCTTTCGTCGTCCTGCTGTTCGTCAGCGCCGCGATGGCGTCCCTGCCTACCTCGGCCGACTCCGACGCCGCGATCAGCGCGTTCTACCGCGACCATGCGGCGGTCGTGGTCCTCCAGCAGGTCGTCGGCGCGCTCGCGCTCGCGCCGTTCGTGCTCTTCGCCCTCTCATTGCAGCCGAACCGATGGCTGCGGCCGGCCGTCTTCCTCTTCGTTGTCGTGGAGCTGGTTACGAACGTGATTCCGCTCTTGATCGTGGTCTTGCCCGGCGCGGCCCGTCCGCTCACGCTGGTGGAGGACGTCGCCGACGCCGCGCTCTTCCTCGCCGTCGCGCTGTTCGTCGCCGTAGCCACGCTGCGGCAGCCTCTGTGGCTGCGGCTGGCGGCCTACCTGGTCGCCGCGCTCTGCGTGATCCGCGCGCTCGCCAGCCCGCTCCACGCCGACTTCCTCGACCTGGTGGCCCCGCTGGTCTTCATCGCCTTCGTGCTGCTTATGAGCATCCGGGCGATCGCCACGCCGTCGGGCGTTATAGGGGCGAGTGCTGGTTCCGATTCTGGCCCTGGTGGCCTGTGAGGTCGATCTCACCCTGACCGCCGGGGCGATCGGCATCGGCATGCGCCGCTCGAGCCTGGCGGCCACCGTCGCGGCGACCGGTTTGATCTCGTCCGTGTTCGCGGCGGCGATCTTCCTGGTCTGGATCCTGTGGTTCGTCGCGCCGGCATGCGTCGCCGGTGGCACCTGCCCAGGGCAGTCCGAGCTCAGCCGCCCGTACGTCTACCTCGCCGCCGGGGCGGTGGCGCAGTGGGGATGGATGCTCGCCGTCGCGCTGGCGACCCGGCGGCAGACCCGCGAGCGCCGGCGCATGCGAGTCTCCACCGAGGTCTAGGCCCGCGAGGGTTAGCGCTTCGGCAATCCTCGCCCCTCGGCGCGAAAGCGCCAATTGCCGGCGAAGGCATCAATCAGGCGTTGCGGATTGCACCCATCGCCGGCAAATGCACCAATCGCGGCAGGACGCGCGAAACCGCAAAAACCTGCGCATGGTTGCCGCTGAAACTGGGTAAGTAATTCTCTAATCGCCCCGTCTGGGCGCACCCTCGCATGAAGGGCAAGGATCGAGCCCTTTGGAGGCAGGACAGATGAGTGTTCTGCTCGAGTCCCTCCTGGCGTTTGCGGCCGTCTTCGCGCTGTACGCGCTGCTGCGCTCGATCGTCCAGATCGGCCCCGCCGAGGTCGGCCTGGTGATCAAGCGCGTTTCGACCAAGCACAACACCACCGACGGGCCCATCGCCTTCCACGGCGAGGCCGGCTACCAGGCCGAGCTGCTGATGCCCGGCGTCCGCTTCAAGCTCTGGCCCACGTACGCGGTCATGCGCTACCCGTGGGTCCAGGTCCCGGCGGGGGAGATCGGCGTCGTGATCTCGCAGATCGGCGAGCCGCTGCCCACGGGCGCCAAGTCGGCGGTGTACAAGCCGTCGTTCGGCAACTTCACCGACCTGGCCGCCTTCATCGGCGGCATGGGCCAGAAGGGCGTGCAGCGCCAGGTCCTGGCGCCCGGCACGCTGGCGCCGATTCATCCGGTCGCGTTTCTCGTCGTCACCGCGACCAAGGCCTACGGCCTGCCGGTCGACCGCCAGATCGTGGCCAAGGGCCCGCTCTCGCCGACCTCCTTCGGGCTCCACCCCGACCAGTTCCGCGTGACCGTCATCGCCCCCAAGGGCGACCAGGACATGGTCGGCATCGTGACCACACTCGAGGGCGATCCCCTCGCGCCGGCGGACATCGCCTGCCGGATCGGCGGCTTCAGCGACATCGAGGCGCTCGAGCACCAGCCCGACGTGAGCGACTCGGAGCTCATCGAGGCTCTGCTGGGCAAGAAGAACGAGCTGCACAACAACTATCAGGACTTCCAGGCGTTCCTGGACAACGGCGGCCGGATCGGACTGCAGCACGACCCGCTGCTCTACGGCGCCTACCTGCTGAACCCCTTCCTCGTCCGGGTCGAGCCGGCGCCGATGCTGGTCGTCAACCAGGGCGAGGTCGCGGTCATCAAGGGTTACGTCGGGCTGCCGACACTCGACACGTCCGGCCCCGAGTTCAAGTTCGGCTCTATCGTCCAGCCGGGCCACCGCGGCATCTGGCGCGAGGCGCTGCGTACCGGCAAGTACCCACTGAACCCGCGGATCTACGCGGCCGAGAAGGTGCCGACGTTCATCCTTACCCTCAACTGGGCGGAGGCGAGCTCGATCGCCCACAACCTGGACGCGCAGCTCAGCCCGATCGAGGGCAAGAGCCGCGAGGGCTTCGTGTTCAAAATCGACCTGCAGGTCCAGATCCACGTGCCCGACACCAAGGCGCCCAAGGTGATCTCGATGGTCGGGTCGATGCAGAACCTGGTCAACGAGGTGCTGCAGGCGGCGGTGGGCAACCACTTCCGCAACACCCTGCAGGGCCTGGAGGCCGTGCGCTTCATCGAGACCCGCGACCAGGTGCAGTCGGCGGCGCTGGAGGCGATCTCCCGCTACCTCGCCGCCTACGAGGTGGAGACGCGCGGCGTCTACATCCAGGACGTCGCGTTCCCGCAGGAGCTGGTCGCCGTGCTCACGCGCCGGGAGATCGCCAACCAGGAGAAGGCCACCTTCCAGGAGCAGCGCGATGCGCAGACGGTGCGCATCGACCTGGAGAAGGCGCGCGGGACCGCCGACATGCAGGCCGAGCTGGCCAAGGCGCAGGTGTCCGTCGACATCAACCGCGCCCGCGCCAACGCGCGCAAGGCGGAGGCGGAGGGCGAGGCTGCTTACGTCCGGGTGACCGGGGAGGCCGAAGGCTCGCGCAGGCGGGCGATCGGACTCGGCGACGCGGCGGCCGTGGAGGCGCTAGGCCTGGCCAAGGCCAAGGGCTACGAGGCCCAGGTCGCGAGCCTGGGCTCGACGCCCACGGCGGCGGTCGCGATCGCGAACGCGCTCTCGGAGGGCAAGCTCGACGTCGTTCCCGAGGTGCTTGTCACGGGCGGAGGCGGCGCGCTCGAAGGCCTGGCCGCCACCTTTATGCGGTCGCTCAACGGCCACGGTGAGCCGAAAACCGAGAAGTAAACAGACGAGGAGGGCCGGTTCACCGGCCCTTCTCTTTTTGAGGACATGCCCGGGGCCGCGCAAGTAAGCTGCGCACGCCCAGTTGGCCACAACACCACGATGAAGAGATCTCCGTGGGCCTCCCTCGCGCCGGCGGGGATTCTCCTTTTCTCGCTTTCGTTCACCGCCCTGCAGGTCTTCGCCGCCCCCTCGGGCTGGCTCAACGTCGACGGCAACATCCAGTTCGCGGGCGGCGGCGGCACCGTCGACTGGGCCAACTCCGGCCCTGCCGGCGCCGCCTGCGCGAACGGCGGCGTCAACATCACCGGCTCCGGCGGCCTCTTCAACTGCGGCGTCGCCGGAGTGGGCAGCAATCCGCCCACGGCGCCCACCCTGACGCCGGCCGCCGCGGCCGACCCCACCATCATCTCCGCCACATTCATCGTCGACCCGATCTCCGGCGACACCGCTGGGTGTGGCGGCGACGACCCCACGACGCTGTCCGGCGGCGGGCCGAAGAACGGCGACGCCATCAACTCCTACACGGTCAGCGCGGGCACGGTGCCGGCGAAAACGGAGCTCAGCAACATCTACGCCGTGGCTCACACCAAGGCCGACGGCCATCCCGAGCTCTACTTCGGCGCGGAGCGCTTGGTGAACAACGGCGACAGCCATATGGACTTCGAGTTCCTGCAGAGCACGACGACGCGCACCGCCGCGTGCGGCGGCGGTTTCATCGGCAACCGCAGCGAGGGCGACCTGCTCGTCGCCGTCGACTTCACGAACGGCGGGGCGCTCGCCGGCTTCTCCGTGTGGCAGTGGCACTGCGCCGCCGAGCCAGGGCCGCAGCCGGCCGATGGCACGGTGTGCAACCCGACCGGGGTGCCGCACTACGAGCAGAACCTCACGCCCGCCTTCGCCGCGCTCACCGTCAACGCCGCCACCATCGCCTGTGGCGGTTGGGTGTGTCGCGACGAGGTCACAGGCAACGCCACCCAGGTCGCGGCCAACGACTTCCTCGAGGGAGGCGTCGACCTCGAGGGCATCCCCTTCACTGGCTGCTTCCGCTCCTTCCTTCCGCACACGCGCACCGCGCAGTCCTTCACCTCGGTGCTGAAGGACTTCGCGGGCCCCGTCGACTTTCACTCCTGCAAGGACCCGGCGACCACCAGCACCAGCTCGCCCACAGGCGGCGGCGTGCCTGCGGGCTCGACCGCGACCGATACCGTGACAGTCACCAACGGAGGCGCGGGCCTCAACCCGACCGGGACCATGACGTTCTTCATCTGCAACCCCGGCCAGGTCGCCGCCGGCGGCTGCGTCTCCGGCGGGACGCAGGTCGGGGCGGTCAAGGCGATCGTCGCCGGCTCCGCGACCTCCGACGCCACCGCGCCGCTGCAGTTCAACGGCAAGTACTGCTGGCGCACTCTCTACACGCCCGATCCATCGCTGGCCGGCGTGTACGAGCCGGCCACGCACACGAACGCGACGACGGAGTGCCTCACCGTCTCCGGCGGGGTCGACCTCCCGAACACCGGGGTCCCCGACCTGCCTCTGGTCCGCGCCGCGCTACCGCTGGCGGGTGTGCTGGTGGTGCCGCTCTTGCTGCTCGCGCTCTACTGGAGCCGAGGCCGGGCCGTGACGGCGCTGGTGATCGCGGGCCTGGTCGCGGGCGCGAGCCCGGCTCCTGCCCGCGAGGCGCCGCCGGCGCATCCCGCGACGGCCGGCCAAGCCACGGCAGCGCCCTCGGCAAGCTCGCCCGCGCCGTCAAGCGTGCGGCTCGACACCGTAAGGGCGAGGGTGGGCGGATGGCGGCTTGTCATCCCGCGCCTTGGCGTCGATGCGGTGATCGAGCCGGTCGGCGTCGACTCGGCAGGGGCCATGGCATCGCCCGCGGGGCTCGACACAGTCGGCTGGTTCAACCGTGCCGCTTCGCCGGGCGACCCCGGTGACGCGGTGATCGCCGGGCACTACGGCGCCGGCGAGCCCGGCGTATTCCGCAAGCTGCGCTTCCTGCGCCCGGGCGACCAGATCGACGTCGTCTGGCCAAGCGGCCGCACCGTCTCGTTCGAGGTTGCCTCCTCGCAGACCGTTTCCGCGAGCGCCCACCCGGCCGGACTGTTCTCGCGCGCCGGCCCGGCACGCCTAAGCCTCATCACGTGCTCGGGCGCCTGGCTCCAGGGACCGGCCACCTACAGCGACCGCCTGATCGTCACTGCCATGCTTGCCTAGCCCCATGGACCTCGGTCTGACCGGTCGCGTCGTCATCGTCACGGGCGGCGCGTCCAACCTCGGCCGCGCGATCACGCTCGGCTTTGCGGCCGAGGGCGCGCGCGTGGTGATCGCGGACGTCGACGACGCCCAATCGAAGAAGGTGGCAGGCGAGGCGCCCTCGGGCACCATCGTCGCCCGCCACACCGACGTGACCGATTGGGAGTCCGTGAAGTCGACCGTGGAGTTCGTCAAAAGCTCGATGGGCGCCGTCGACGTGCTCGTCAACTGCGCCGGCTGGACCATCGACCGCCTGTTCCTGGAGAAGCCGCGCGACGAGTGGGAGCGCGAGATCGCGATCGACATGTGGGGCTTCATCAACTGCACCCGCGCCGTGCTCGACGTGATGGTCGAGCGCCGCTACGGCCGCATCGTCTCCATCGGCAGCGACGCCGGCCGCATGGGCGAGTGGCGCGAGGCCGTGTACAGCGGCACCAAGGCCGGCGTGATCGCGATGTCGAAGGCGATCGCGCGCGAGGTGGGGAAGTATGGAATCACGCTCAACGTCGTCTGTCCCGGCCTCACGCCCGGGAAGCCCGAGACCTCTGGCCGCGAGTCGGTGTGGTCCGGCGACCAGGCCGCGAACTTCACGGGGGAGGTCCTGGAGAAAGCCGCCAAGGCCTATCCGCTGCGCCGCGTCGGCACGCCGGAGGACGTCGTCCCCGCGGTGCTGCTGCTCGCCTCCGACCGCGCGTCCTACATCACCGGGCAGACGCTGTCGGTCAGCGGCGGCTACACGATGATCTGACTCAGGATCCCGTCGCGAATCCTTTTCCATCGCTCGACTCGGTCCCGCCCGGCGAGGGGAAAGATGAACGTGTCGACGCCGGCCTCGCGCAGCGCCCGCAAGCGCGCCGCGCATTCCTCGGCGTTGCCCACCACCGCCAGCGCGCGCACCAGCTCGTCCGACACCGCGGTGCTGTGGTCCGCGTGCCGTGAGAGGTGCTCCGCGTAGTCGTACGTCTCCTCGCTGCGCTCGATCTCGGCGGCGAATCGCGACAGGCTGGGTGACAGGTCTTTGTGGTGGGAGAGGAGGCGCGCCTGCGTCGAGGCCCACGAGCGCACGTCCTCGAGGTCGGTCGACGTTGGGGCGATCAACGCGATCTCGAAGCTCTCTGGGGGACCACCGGATCTGATCCACTCGACCTGACGGACGACCATGTCCGGCTGCGCAGGACCCATGACGATCGCGCCGTCCGCGACGCGCCCCGCGAGCTGGCACATCCGCCGCTGGCTGACGGCCAGGTAGATCGGAATCCCGGCCGCCTTCTCACGAAAGAACGCGATCGCCTCCTCGACCTCGGCGACCTTCTGCGGCTTGAGACCGATTCCGTACAGAGCCGAGTCGCCCGCGCCCAGACCGAGCACAGCGCGGCCGTGCGAGATCTCCTGCACCGCCGCGATCGCGTTGGCGGTCACGGTCGGGTGCCGCGTCACCGCGTTGGTGACGCCGGTGCCGAGACCGATTCGCGTCGTGTTGAGCGCCGCCACCATCAGCCCCGCGTACAGGTCCTTCATCGCGAGCTGGGAGTCGATGACCCACAGCCGGCGAACCCCCTCCGCCTCCAGGCCGGCAGCGAACTTCGCCCAGCTGTCGAACGACTGCCGGGGGCTGACGCCGGCGCTGACGTCGAAATTCATCGCTTCCGGCGTCGACTCAACGCCTGCTGACGCTCGGGGCTCGACGCCGCGGTCGCGCGGAGCAGGTGCGCCCGCTGCAGGTCGCCCGCATCGACCGCGCGCGTCACGAGCAGGTTGAGGCTCGCCTTGGTGCCGCCGACCGCCGAACGCGGCGAGGTCGCGAGCTTCTCCGCGAGGGCCCGAACACGCGCGTCGAGCTGCGAGGCCTCGCATCGCTCGCTCAACAATCCCCACGCGTCAGCCTCGCCGGAGTCGAGCTCGCGCATCCCCAGCAGCAGGGACGACGCCCGCGCCAGCCCGCACATGAGCACGAGTCGGGCCACGAACTCATACCGATAGACGACACCCAATCCGACGGCCGGCACCGACATGCGCAGCGTCGGCGCGGCGACCCTGAGGTCGCAGGTGAGCGCAAGCTCGACGCCCGCGCCGTGGCAGTGGCCGGCCAGGCGCGCGATCACCGGGGCGGGACTGTCGCGGATCGCCGCCACCGCCTCGCCGATGAAGCGATCGGCCTCGAGGTCGTCGGCGGTCCCCGTCAGTCGCGACAGGTCGTAGCCCGCGCAGAACGCCTCGTCCCCGGCGCCGCGCAGGATGACCGCGCCCGCACGCCCAGCGTCGGCGCGCAGGGCCTCCGCCAGAGCGGACAGAAGCTCCGGGTCGACGGCGTTGCGGCGGTCGGGCCGGTTGATGGTCAGCGTGAGGACGTCGTGCTCGCCCCACTCGCGAAGCAGTGTCTCCATTCAGCTGAAGAACTTGTTGATCGCAGCTGCCAGCTCGCGCGGACGCTCTACCGGGATCGCGTGCCCGGCCCCCTTGAGGATCTCGATCCTGGTGCCCGGGATGCCAGACTGGATGATCTCCGCCGCCTTCGGCGGGCAGTGCTGGTCGAGGTCGGAGGCGACGATCAGCGCCGGCGCCTTGATCTGCCCGAGCTCGGGGTCGAGCGGCGCCTCGAAAAGCGCAGCCATGGCGGCGCAGGCGTTGCCGTAACCGCGCGGGTCGGCGGTCGACTGGCGGCGGATGAGCAGCCCCTCCTCAAGCTCGTTCGGCGCCTGGGCGTAGACCTCGGCGGTGTCTCGGTCCAGCGTCTCCCGCAGCCAGGAGTCCTCGTGCTCGACCATCGCCCGGCGCTCCCGGTACCAGCCCGCCGCCGAGCGGCCGACCCGGCTGGAGGTCGCCACCAGGACGAGCCGCTCGACACGCTCGGGATGGTCGATGCCCACCCGCATCGCGATCGTGCCGCCCAGCGAGAACCCCGCGATGCGCGCACGCTCGACGTCGAGCGCGTCCAGCAGCGCCACCAGATCTTGCCCGAGCTGCCGCAAAGACCCGTCGGGCTTGCCGAGCGTGGTCTGTCCGTGCCCGCGCAGGTCATAGAGAAGGACGCGATGCCGCAGCATCAGGTCCGGGACCGCGCGCCGCCAGGCGCGGTGGTCGTCGCCCAGCCCGTGGACCAGCACCAGGGGGTCGCCGCGCCCGGCCTCGAACCACGCCACGTCGACGTCGTCACACCGCGCGTGCATCGGCCATCTCCCGCAGCGCGCTGCGGTTCACCTTGCCCGGTCCGGAGAGTGGAAGCTCGTCGACGGCGTGCACCGCCACTGGCCACTTGTAGTGCGCCAGGCCGCGCCGCCCGAGAAACGCGTCCAGCTCGTCCTTGCCGGCGTCGCCGACGATGAATGCGACCGGCACCTCGCCCAGCTCGGGGTGCGCCCGCCCGACGACGCACGCGTCGCGCACCGACGGGTGAAGCCGCAGGACCGACTCGACCTCGTATGGATTGATGTTGGCGCCGCCGCGGATGATGATGTCCTTCACCCGGCCCACGACGTGCAGATAGCCGTCGCCGTCGACGAACCCCAGGTCGCCCATGTGCGCCCACCCATCGGCGGCGCACGGGCCGAAGTCCTCGCCCCAGTAGCGCTGCTGTACGAGGTCGCCGCGCATGCAGACCTCGCCGACCTGCCCGGTGGCGACCGGCCCCCCGGCCGGGTCGAGGATCTTCCACTCGGCGATGTCGTGAGGCCGCCCGACGGTCGTCCACCTCTTGTCCTGGGGGTCTGCAGGCGTCGCCACCGCGAGCTGACCCGCGTCCATCGAGCCGTAGAAGCTCGAGATCGGGATCCCGGTCGTCGTCTCCCAGCGCTCCGCGATCTCGGGCGGGAGCGGCGCGCCTGCCACGGCGACGGCGCGCGCATCGGGCAGAGAGATGGAGTGGTGAAGCATCCGGATCACGTTCGTCGGCACGCCGACCAGAACGGTAGCCCTGGAGCGGCGCGCCACGTCGAGGCAGTGCTCGGGCGTCCAGTGCGGCTCGCGGAGCATCACGAGCGCCGCGCCGCGGCGCAGGCAGTAGAGGCACATGCCGCCGATGCCCTGCGTCAGCGGCGTCATCGGCAGCACGCGGTCGTCCTCGTTGATGCTGAGCCTGCCCGTGAACGCTTCGAAGGTGACCTGCTTCAGCCGCGCGGACAGCGACGCAAGCTTGGGCAGGCCGGTCGTGCCGGACGTCATCGCGATCTCGACTATGCGATCCGGGTCGGCGCCGGCGCGAGGCGGCTCGTCCCCGGTCGAATCGAGCACCAGCTCCTCGTCGATCACGAGTCGGGCCCGCGTCTTCTCGATCGCCTGCCGCATCTCGTGCTCGCCGAGGCCAAGCGGGAGCGGAAGGATCACGGCGCCGATGTCGGGAAGCGCAAGCTCCAGCGCCACGTAGTGCCACACGTTCGGCAGCCGCACTCCGACCACGTCCCCCGGCCTGACCCCTCGCGCCGCCAGCCCACGCCGATATGCCCGCACCCCCGTGAGCAGCTCGTCGAAGGAGATGTCGCGCCTGTCCCACACCGCGGAAGCGTGTGGCCGCCGGCCGGCGTTCGCCTCGAGGTAGCTGACGGGGCGGTACGGCTCAGGCACGGTGCAGCCGCTCGGGGGTGAGGGGGAGGGCCAGGTCGGAAAGGGAAAGCGCGTCGGCGACGGCGTTGGCGATCGCGGCGGTGGAGCCGATGGTGCCGCCTTCGCCGGCGCCCTTGGTGCCGAGCTCGTGCACGGTCGACGGCGTGCTCAGATGCACGATCTCGACCGAGGGCGCCTCGCCTGCGCTCGGCACGAGGTAGTCGATGAACGTCGAGGTGAGCAGCTGCCCGTCGGCGCCGTACACGACCTCCTCCAGCAGCGCGGCCGCCGCGCCCTGGGCCACTCCACCTACGACCTGGCCCGCGACGACCATCGGGTTGATGAGCACGCCGCAGTCCTCGGCGACCACGTAGCGCAGGACCTGGGCGGCGCCGGTCTCGCGGTCGACCTCGACCAGGCACGCGTGCGTGGCGTACGGGTGCGCCGCCTGGGCGGCGTCGTAGGTCACCGTGACGTCCAGCTCTCCGTTCTCGGCCTGGAGCTCCTTCAACAACGTGGCGGCACGGAAGACGCCGGTGGCCGCCGTCACGGAGCCGCGACTCATGAACGAACCGGTTCCGGGGCCCACGGCCGCGGTGTCGGTCTGCTCCACGACGATGGCGTCCGGCTCCACGCCCAGGGCCTGGGCCGCGACCTGCGCCAGCGTCGTGTGTGTGCCCTGGCCCATGGCCGGACAGCTGGTCTGCACGTGCACCTGACCGTCGCCCGCCACCCAGACACGGGCCGTGTCGACGCCGGGGATGTCGTCCATGCCCCGGCCCTGGAATGTCGAAGAGCCGGCGCCCGTGTACTCGACGTAAGAAGCCACGCCGACGCCAGCGAGCCTGCCCTCGGCTCGCGCGCGGTCTCGCTGAGCGCGAAGCTCCGCATGGTCGATGGCGGATAGCGCGGCGGCGTAGTCCCCGTTCTCGTATGGATGACCGGTGACCGAGCGGTAGGGCATCTGCTCGCGCCGGATGAAGTTGATGCGCCTGACCTCCAGCGGGTCGAGCCCCAGCCGTGCGGCGACGAGGTCCATCAGGCGCTCGTGCGCGAGCACCGCGGTCACCATGCCGACACCCCGGTACGGGCCCTCGGGCGACTTGTTCGTCGCCACGGCGTAGGTCGTGTACTCGTAGTCGCGGATGTCATACGGCCCGGTCATGAGTCCTGCTGTGCCCAGGGGATCCAGCAGCGGTCCGAAAGGCCTGATGCCGTACGCGCCGATGCTCGACCACACCGTGGCACGCAGCCCGAGCACCCGGCCGTCCTTGCGCACCGCGGCGGAGAACCGCACACGCTGGTCGCGGGCGTGGCTCGCGGCCTGCATGTGCTCGGAGCGCGTCTCCGTCCACTTGACCGCCTTGCCCAGTCGCCGCGCGATCCACGCGAGCAGGACCTCCTCGGGGTAGACCTGGGCTTTGACGCCGAAGGCGCCGCCGACGTCGGTCGCGATGACGCGCACCAACCGGCGATCGAGGTCGAGGCACTCGGCGACCGCGTCGGCGACGAGGTGGGGGACCTGGGTCGACGTCCACACGGTCACGCCGTGGCCGTCAGGCTGAGCGAGCACGCCGCGCGGCTCGATGGGCGCCGCGGCGACGCGGGGATGCGTCACCTCGCCCTCGACGACAAGGTCGGCGCCGTGAAACGCCGCGTCCAGGTCGCCGTATGAGCGATGGCCGGCGAAGTACAGGTTCCCGTGCACGTCGCCGTGCACCAGCGGCGCGCCTTCCGCCAGCGCGTCTTCGAACGTGATGACCGCCGGCAGCGGCTCGATGTCCGGCGAGACACCCTGCGCCGCGTCGGCCGCCTCATACCTGGTCGGGGCGACGACGGCGGCCATCATCTCGCCCACGAAGCGGACGCGGTCGCGGGCGAGGATGGGCCGCGGCGGCGAGACGGCGCCGGGCGTGGTCAGGTGGACCGCCAGCGGCCGGCACGAGCCCTCGAGGTCCGCGGCCACGATGCCGCCCTCGACTGCCCGGATTCGCCCACTCGCCACCGGGCTGCGCACGAAGGCGACGTGCATGCAGCCCTCGGGCCGCAGGTCGTCGACGAACCGTCCCTCACCCCTCAACAGCCGAGGGTCCTCGAGCCGCCTGAGGCTCCGGCCAATCGCCCCTGACATGTCGCTAAAGTCTCCGTCATCGACGCACACTGGATGGCGGTCGCGCGAGGTGACGAGCCGGCCGACCTCGTGCTGTCCGGCGGCCACGTTCTCTCGGTCTTCACCAAGGAGTGGCTGGACGTGGACGTCGCCGTCAAGGACGGCCACGTCGTCGGACTCGGCCGCTACGAGGGACGCGAGAAGCTCGACGTCAATGGCACGTACCTGGTTCCGGGCTTCATCGACGCCCACATGCACATCGAGTCCTCCAAGCTGATGGTCGACGAGTTCGCGCGCGCCGTCCTCGCCCACGGCACGACCGCCGTCGTCGCCGACCCGCACGAGATCGCCAACGTGCTCGGCACCGACGGCATCCACTGGCTGCTCGACTGCTGCGAAGACCTGCCGCTCGACGTCTTCGTCATGGCTTCGTCGTGCGTGCCGGCTTCACGCTTTGAGTCGCCGCGCCGCCCCTTCACCACCGGCGACATCGAGAGTCTTCTTCGCCGCAGCCGCACGATCGGGATCGCCGAGATGATGAACTTCCCCGGCGTCATCGCCGGCTCGCCCTCCGAGCTGGCCAAGCTCGAGACCGGCCTGACCGACCACGTCGACGGCCACGCCCCGGGTGTGCGCGGCCCGGCCCTCAATGCGTACATCTCGGCCGGCATCAGCACCGACCACGAGGCTTTCACTCTCGAGGAGGCGTTGGAGAAGCGCCGCCTGGGGATGTGGGTGCTGCTGCGCGAGGCCTCGATCGCGCGCAACCTTCGCGACCTGCTGCCGCTCGTCAAGAAGCACGGCACCGAGCGCTGCGCCTTCTGCACCGACGACCGCGAGCCGGACTTCATCGTCGAGCACGGCCACATCAACCAGATGGTCCGCGTCGCGGTGGAGGAGGGCATCAGCCCCGAGGACGCGGTCGTCATGGCGACGATCAACGCGGCGACCTGCCACCGCCTGTGGCGGCTGGGCGCCATCGCGCCCGGCTACCAGGCGGACATCCTGGTCCTCGAGGACCTGAAGACTTTCCGGCCTCGCTCGGTGTTGAAGCGGGGCGCGGCGCCGAAGTTCGTGAAGCTCGAGGCGCCCGAGTGGGTGCGGCAGACGGTCAGCCTCGCACCCGTCGACGCGAGCTCGTTCCACGTCCCCAGCGGCCCGAAGAACATCCGCGTGATGCGGGTCATCCCCGCCCAGCTCATCACCGGCGTCGAGACCGTGGAGCCGAAGATCGAAGGGAGCTGCGTCGTGGCCGACCCCGCCCGCGACCTGGTCAAGATCGCGGTCGTCGAGCGCCACCACGCCAGCGGCCGCATCGGCCTCGGCTTCGCCACCAACGTCGGCCTGAAGCGAGGCGCGTTCGCGTCGACGGTGGCGCACGACGCGCACAACATCGTCGTCCTCGGCGTCGACGACGCCGATATGGCCGCCTGCGTCACGCGCCTCGCGGAGATAGGCGGCGGCATCGTCATCGCCGAAGGCGGGCGGGCCGTCGAGGAGCTCCCGCTGCCCATCGCCGGCCTGATGAGCGACCGCCCGCTGGCCGAGGTCGACCAGCGCCTGCGCTCGATGGAGAGGCGCCTGAACGCCATGGGCGTGACCATGGCCGCCCCCTTCATGACCCTGAGCTTCCTCGCCCTCTCGGTGATCCCCGAGCTGAAGATCACAGATCGAGGGCTCGTCGATGTGGGCCGTTTCGAGCTGGTGCCGCTGGGGATTGAGTGACGACCTCGAGGCGCGGCTATACAAGTGTCTTGCGAACCGGCGGTGGGCCCGCGAGGTCGCAGCACGCGGGTTCGAGGCGGCCGACCACGCCATGGACGCCCTGACCGACGAGGAATGGCTCGAGGCGATGAAGGCCCACCCGCGCATCGGCGACCGGGGTGGCGACGCCCCCGCGAGCTCGGACCGGGAGCAGGAGCGCGCCATGCAGGCTTCGGCCCCGACGCTGTCCGAGCTGGCCGCCGAAAATCGACGGTATGAGCAGAAGTTCGGCCACGTCTTTCTCATCTATGCGAGCGGCCGGAGCGCCGAGGAGATCCTGGGCGAGCTGCGACGGCGAATGAGCAACGACCCCGTGGCCGAGCTCCAGGAGGCCAAGCGCGAGCTGCGGAAGATCGCCCTGCTCCGCCTCGCGAAACTGAAGTCGTGAGCATCTCCACCCATGTGCTCGACACCATGCGCGGCACGCCCGCCGCCGGCCTGGCGGTGAGGCTGCACCGCCGCGAGCCCGACGGCGACTGGAAGGAAGTGGCCGAGGCGACGACCGACGCGGACGGGCGCGTGCGCTCGCTGTCCGACGGGGACCTGGATCCCTCCGAGTACCGCCTCGAGTTCGACACGAGGCCCTACTTCGAGCGCTCCGGCCTCGGCGTCTTCTACCCCGCCGTGACCGTCGTCTTCACGTTCGAGGGCGGCCACCTCCACGTCCCCCTGCTGCTGAGCCCATTCGGATACACCACTTACAGAGGCACTTGAGCAAGATCGTCCTCGGCGACAACCAGTACGGGAAGTCGGAGACGCACGTCGTCCGCGTCACCAGGCAAGGCGCGCGCCATGAGATCAAGGACCTCAACGTGAGCGTGGCCCTCGCCGGCGACTTCGCCGACACCCACCTCACCGGCGACAACAGCAAGGTCCTGCCGACCGACACGCAGAAGAACACGGTCTTCGCCTTCGCCCACGACGGGGTCGGCGAGATCGAGGATTTCGCCATCCGCCTGGCGAGGCATTTCGTGAGCGAGTTCGCGCCCGTCTATCGCGCGCGCGTCCACGTAGAGGAGTTCGGCTGGCAGCGGATCCACGACCACGCTTTCGTCCGCGCGGGCACCGAGAAGCGCCTCGCCATGGTCACGTGCTCCGACGACGGCACCTGGGTGGTCGCCGGCGTCTCCGACCTCGTGGTCCTCAAGTCGACAGGCTCCGAGTTCCACGGCTACATCAAGGACCGGTACACGACCCTGCCCGAGACACACGACCGGATCATGGCCACCTCGCTCACCGCCCGGTGGCGCTTCCACGACGCGCAGGCAGACTGGGCGAGGTCGTACGCGGAGGTCCGCCGCCTGCTCCTCGACACGTTCGCGGCAAAGCACAGCCTGTCCCTGCAGCAGACGCTCTACACGATGGGCGCGGCGGTCCTCGAGGCGCGGCCGGAGGTGGTGGAGGTCAGGATCTCGATGCCGAACAAGCACCACTTCGTGGTCGACCTCTCGCCGTTCGGACTCGAGAACCCCAACGAGGTCTTCTACGCGTCGGACCGCCCGTACGGCCAGATCGAGGGTGCGGTGTCGCGCGAAGACGCTCCCGACGCCGGCCTGGCCTGGTAGCGATGGAGTTCCTTCAGCCCTCGACCTGGGCCGAGGCGCTGGACATGAAGGCCGCCCACCCCGAGACGACGCCGATCGCGGGCGGCACGGACGTCATGGTCGAGCTCAACCTCGACCACGGCCGGCCGGCGTCGATCATGGACCTCACCCGGATCAAGGACCTGACGGAGTGGGGAACAGACGACGGCCTGCTGCGCATCGGCGCAGGAGTCACCTACACGCGGCTGATCGACGAGCTGGGCGATCGCCTGCCCGGCCTGGCGATGGCCTCGCGCACCGTCGGGTCGCCGCAGATCCGCAACCGCGGCACGGTCGGCGGCAATCTCGGCACCTCCTCGCCGGCTGGTGACGCGCATCCGCCGCTGCTCGCGGCGGACGCGCAGGTCGAGGTGCACTCGAAGGCCGGCGTTCGACGCATCCCGGTGCGCGAGTTCTTCACCGGGCCGAAGAAGAACGCGATGCTCAAGGACGAGCTCATCGCCGCCTTCCTCGTCGCGCCCGCGCCCGGTCCGCAGCAGTTCTCCAAGGTGGGCACGCGCAACGCCATGGTCATCGCCGTGTGCTCGTTCGCGCTCGAGCTCGACCCCGCCCACCGGCGGGTGGGCACCGGCATCGGCTCCGCGGGGCCCACCCCGCTGCGGGCGGTCCGGGCCGAGGAGTTCATCCAGGGCGAGCTCGAGTGGGAGAACCGGCGCCCGCCCAGCGACGCCGCGATGGGGAGGTTCGGCGAGCTCGTCGCCGCGGCGGCGAAGCCGATCGATGATGTGCGCGGCTCCGCCGCCTATCGCCGGCACGCCCTGGCGGTGATGGCGCGACGATGTCTGCAGTGGTGCTGGACGTGAGGATCGAAACCACGATCAACGGCGAGCCGCGCGTGGCCGAGGACGTCTGGCCGGGTGAGAGCCTCCTCTACGTGCTGCGCGAACGCTTCGGCCTGTACGGCTCCAAGAACGCCTGCGAGCAGGGCGAGTGCGGCTCGTGCTCCGTCTACCTCGACGGCGCGCTCGTGTGCGCGTGCCTCGTCCTCGGCGGCCAGGCCGGCGGCCGCTCCGTCACCACGGTCGAAGGCGTGGACGCCGATGCGGTGCAGAAAGCCTTCGTCGAGGCCGGAGCCGTGCAGTGCGGCTTCTGCACGCCGGGCCTGGTCGTCGCCGCCCACGAGCTCCTTCAACGCGTCCCGCATCCCACCGACGGGGAGATCCGCGAGGCCCTCGCGGGCAACGTCTGCCGCTGCACGGGCTACGGCACGATCATCGCGGCGGTGCACATGGCGGCCGGAAGATGAAGGTGGGGGAGAGCGTCAGGCGCCCGGACGCCCCGCCGAAGGTCCGCGGCACGTTCGTTTACTCGTCCGACCTGCGCGCGGAGGGGATGCTGTGGGGCGCGACGGTGCGCAGCCCTCACCCGCACGCGCGGATCCGCTCGATCGACGCGTCCGAGGCTCGCGCCATGCCCGGTGTGCATGCCGTGCTCACGCACGAGGACGTGCCAGGCGAAAAGGTCTACGGCCTTGAGATCGCCGACCAGCCCGTGCTGGCCTTCGAATTCGTCCGCTACTGGGGCGAGGCGGTGGCCGTCGTCGCCGCCGACCACCCCGAGCAGGCCCGCCGGGCCGCCGCGAAGGTCCGCGTCGACTACGAGGTGATGCCTCCGGTGACGCGGGCCGAGGACGGCAAGGTGCTGCGCCACGTGAAGATCCGCCACGGCGACCAGTCGGCGCGCGCCGACGTCGTTGTGAAAGGCGAGTACGAGATCGGCATGCAGGACCAGGCGCCTCTCGGCCCCGAGTCCGGGCTTGCCATCCCCGACGGCGAGGGCGGCGTCGACCTGCACATCGCGACCCAATGGCTGCACGTCGACCAGCAGCAGCTGGCCGGCATCCTGGGCCTGCCGAAAGAGAAGGTACGGCTGACGATGGCCGGCATCGGCGGCGCGTTCGGCGCGCGGGAGGACCTCTCGATGCAGGCGCACGCTTGCCTCCTCGCGCTGAAGACCGGCCGGCCGGTGAAGATCTCCTACTCGCGCCCGGAGTCGTTCGTCGGCCACGTGCACCGTCACCCGGGGACGCTGAGCTACGAGCATGGCGCCAACCGAGACGGAACGCTGGTCTACGTCCGAGCGCGCATCCTGCTCGACGGCGGCGCGTACGCCTCGAGCTCGACCGCGGTGATCGCGAACGCGACCTGCTTCGCGTGCGGGCCGTATCGCGTGCCCAACGCGACGATCGACGGCATCGTCGTGTACAGCAACAACCCGCCGTGTGGAGCGATGCGCGGGTTCGGCTCGGTCCAGAACTGCTACGCGCACGAGGCGCAGATGGACAAGCTGGCCACCGCCCTGGGGATGGATCCAGTCGAGCTCCGGATCAAGAACGCGCTCGAGACGGGAGACCGCGCGATCACCGGGCAGGCGATCGACGGCCCCGTCCCCGTCGCCGAGCTTTTGCGCCGGGTACGCAGCTTCCCTCTCCCCCTCGGGGAAGAGGGTGAGGGTGAGGGGCGAGAGCTGTTTCTTCCCGGAGGGGTGTCGAACACCACCCATGGCGAAGGCGTCAAGCGTGGCGTCGGCTACGCCGCGGGCTTCAAAAACATCGGCTACTCCGAAGGCTTCGACGACTACTCCACGGCCCGCGTCCGCCTGTTCGTGCACCACGGCAAGCCACGAGTCGAGGTCCACACCGCCGCCGCCGAGGTGGGGCAGGGTGTCGCCCTCGTCCAGGCCCAGGTCGCGGGCAGCGAGCTCGGCGTAACCGACGTCGTCGTGCTGAACGCCGACACCCGCGTCGGCTCCGCCGGCTCGTCGTCCGCCTCGCGCCAGACCTACATCACCGGCGGCGCGGTCAAGGCCGCGTCAGAAGCCGTTTGCCGGCGCGTGCTGGACCTCGCGGAGTCGGAGCTGCACCCAGGGAGCGAGCTGCGGATCGAGAACGACTCCATCGTCGATGCCGGCGGCAAGCCGATGGTCTCCCTCGCGACGCTGCTCGGCGACGCGGTGATCGAGGAGACACGCGAGTTCCGGCCGCGCAAGACCCATCACCTCGACCCGGACACCGGCCAGTCCGACGCCCACATGCAGTTTGCCTTCGCCGCCCACCGCGCCGTGGTCGACGTCGACACCGAGCTCGGCCTCGTCAAGGTCGTCGAGCTCGCGACCGCCCAGGACGTGGGCAAGGCGATCAACCCGCTCGCGGTGCAGGGTCAGCTCGAGGGCGGCGCCGCGCAGGGCCTCGGCCTGGCGGTGATGGAGGAGATCCAGGTCAAAGACGGCGTGATCAAGAACGCGTCCTTCACCGACTACCTGCTGCCGACGATCCTCGACATGCCGCCGGTGAAGATGGACATCCTCGAGCTCGGCGACCCGAACTCGCCCTACGGGCTCAAGGGCGTCGGAGAGCCGCCGACCATCTCCTCGGGTCCGGCCATCGTCGCGGCCATCCGTGCCGCCACCGGCCGCGCGATCGACCGCGTGCCCGTCCGTCCGCAAGACCTGACCTTGTGACGCTGCTCCTCAAGGCGGGGCTGCTCTGGACCGGCGACCGCGAGATCGAGAACGGCTGGTTGCTGGTCCGGGACAGGTTCGTCGACCAGATCGGTTCGGGGGCGGCGCCACACGCCGACGAGGTCGTCGACGAGCCCAGCTGCGTCGCCATGCCGGGCCTCGTCAACGCCCACGACCACATGTACCAGTGGGCGACGCGCGGCTACGTGCCCGACGGGACGCTGTTCGAGTGGCTGCGAGCCCTTTACCCGGTATGGGCGCGCATGGACGCCGAGGTGGTGCGGGCCGCCGCCCGCGCGGCGATGGCGAAGCTGCTGCTGTCCGGCTGCACGCTGTCGACCGACCACCACTACGTCTTTCCGCGCGGCAAGCCCGGCCTGTTCGAAGCCCTGGTCGAAACAGCGCGCGGGCTCGGCCTGCGCTTCCATCCCTGCCGCGGCTCGATGTCGCTGGGTGAGTCGAAGGGCGGGCTGCCGCCAGACACCGTGGTCGAGGAGCACGACGCGATCCTCGCCCACACCGAGGAGATGATCGAGCGTTTCCACGACCCGAACCCTGGATCCATGTGCCGGGTGGTGGTCGCGCCGTGCTCGCCGTTTTCCGTCACGCCCGAGCTGATGCGCGACTCGGCCGCCCTGGCCCGCAAGCACAGGCTGCGTCTCCACACCCACCTCGCCGAGACGCTCGACGAAGAGCGGTTCTGCGTCGAGAGGCTCGGCGTCCGGCCCTTCGAGCTGATGGAGGAGCTGGGCTGGACGGGCGACGACGTCTGGTACGCGCACGGCATCCACCTGAGCGACGCCGAGGTCGACCGCGTGGCCGAGGTGAAGACGGGAATCGCCCACTGTCCCTCGAGCAACATGCGCCTGGGCGCCGGAACCTGCCGCGTGGAGGAGCTTGTGCGTGCCGGGGCGCGCGTGAGTCTGGGCGTGGACGGCGCGGCGAGCAACGAGGACGCCAATCTGGCCATGGAGGCGCACCAGGCGCTGCTCCTGGCCCGCGTGCGCAACGCGTCGCCGCAGGCGCTGGACGCGCGCACCGCATGGCGCCTGGCCACGAAGGGCGGCGCGGACTGCCTCGGCCGCGACGACTGCGGCGAGCTCACGCCGGGCAGGTGCGCCGATGTCGCGTGCTTCCGCGTCGACGACCTGGCCCACGCCGGGATCAAAGACCCGCTTGCCGGCCTGGCCCTTGCGCCGCCGGCGCGGGCTCAGACCGTGGTCGTCAACGGCCGGGTCGTGGTGAAGGATGGGAGGCTGCTCACCGCCGACGAAGGGGAGGTCGCCCGGGAGATTGGCGCCGTCAGCACCCGGCTTAGGAGGAGCGAATGAGCGAGATGGCCGTCCTGGTGATCAGGATCAGAAAAGAGCAGGCCGGAGAGTATGAGCGCCTATTTGAGCAGGAGGAGCTGCCCCGATGGCGCGACTACCACCAACGTGGGCTCTTCAAGAGTGCGCGAATCTTTCGCTCCGCCTTCGGCAGCAGCGAAAGCGACGACATCGCCAACTACGTGATCGCGGTGGAGTCAGAGGGAGAGGGCCACCACGAGCATGACAACGACCCTGGTTTCCGGTCCTTCAACGAGCGGGCCGATGCGTTTCAACCGGAGGATCCGTTGGTCTTCGGAGGCGAGCCCCTCTTCAGCGTCGGCTGACCCCCGAGGCGCAGCCGCTACTCGAGCTGTCTCGGCTTCCAGCTCCGCGACAAGCGGTCCCAGTGCGCGTGCAGATTTGCGGATTGATCTCCGAGCGCGAACCGTCGCGAGGCGCTTGCGAACACAAACCTTGCCAACGACATCATCCAGCGCATCTCGACCTCAACCAACCGCTGGGCGACGCGGCTTATTCTGCGGGTCGGGGACGATCCTGTCTGGTCATCACCAGGCGGGGCGTATGTGCTCGCCCCTGGAGGGCTCGAGGCCGCGCATGAGCGTCTTCACGGTCCGGCCTCGGATGCGCTGTCCCTCGTGGGCGCTGAACTGATTCTTGTAAAGCAGGTCCTCGCGCCGCACGACGCCGTCCCAGCCGAGATCGACCAGCCACAGGTCGGCGTCGAAACCCGCTGCGATGTCGCCCTTGTTCGCCAGCCCGAATCGCTCGGCGACGCGGGTGGCCGTCACCGCCGCCACCAGCGGCAGCTCGATGCCGTCCCAGGCCAGCAGCAGCTGCCGCGTCGACTGGCAGCCTGCGATGCCACCCCAGATGGTGCGGAAGTCGTCGCCTTGCTTCAGCTCGAGCGTGCTCGGCGAATGGTCGGAGACGACGATCTCCACCTCGCCGGCGGCCGCCATCGCGCGAAGGTCGTCGCGGTTGCCCGCGCTGCGGAACGGCGGCGCGCACTTGCCCAGCCCGCCCAGGCGCTCGAGGTCGTCGTCCGAGTAGAGCAGGTAATGAGGGCACGTCTCGCCGCTGACGTCCACTCCGCGCAGCTGGGCCTCCGCGATCGTCGTCATCCCCTGCACGGTGCTTACGTGCACGACGTGCGTGCGGCAGCCCGTGTCGCGCGCGATCGCGATCACATCCTCGAGGGCCTGGATCTCCGCTTCAGCTGGTCGCGAGGCGATGAACTCCTCCGCGGTCGGGCCGGCCACGTTGCGAAGCATCGCCGGCGACTCTGCGTGCACGAGCACGATCGAGCCCAGCGAGGCGATCCTCTCCATTCCCTCGCGCAGTGAGTCGAGGTCGCACGCCGGGAACTCGTCGATGCCGCTCGGGCACATGAACGCCTTGAATCCCATCGCCCCACGCGCGACCAGCGGCCCGAGCTGATCGAGGTTGCCGGGGACGAGCCCCGCCCACAGGCCGAAGTCGATCGTGGCCGAGCGTTCCATCGCGGCGAGCTTGAGGTCGAAGGCCTCGACGGTCGTGGTCACCGGCAGGTTGTTCAGGGGCATGTCGATGAACGACGTGTAGCCGCCGGCGGCCAGCGCCGACGTGCCGTGCGCGATGTCCTCCCACTCCGTGCGCCCGGGTTCGTTGAAATGGACGTGCGAGTCGATCCCGCCGGGAAAGACGTGCAAGCCGGTGGCGACGACCACCTGGCCGAAGCCCTCCAGGTCCGGACCGACCTCGGTGATCCGGCCGCGGTTGACCACGATGTCCGCCTTCTCGACCCCGCGCGCCGTGACGACGGTCCCGCCGCGGACGATCACTGTCTGGCGAGCAGCTCGAGGAAGCGGCCCAGGACGTCCAGCGCAACACCGACGTCGGCCGTGGTCACCGATTCCGCGGGGTTATGGCTGATCCCGCCCTTGCAGCGGACGAACAGCATCGCGACGTCGGTGATCTCCGACATGTAGACGCCGTCGTGCCCGGCGCCGCTGGGCACCTCGGGCGCGCGTCCCGCCACCGCCTGCTTGAGAAGCGCGGTGAGCCGGGGCGAGCACCTGACCGACGGTCGCTCGCTCGTCGCGCGGACCTCGACCGCGAGCTTGCGGCGCCTCGCCGTTTCGCGCGTCCGGGCGATCAGCGCTTCGCACGCCGGCGTCCGCACCCTGTCGTCAGGGTGGCGCACGTCGAGGGTGAAGAACACCTTGCCGGGGATGACGTTGGCGGCTCCGGGCTCGACCTCCAGCCTCCCGACTGTCGCGACGAGAGCTTCCTGCGTCGCCCCGGCCGCCTCCACCGCCAGCACCACCTCCGCGGCCGCGGTGAGCGCGTCCCGGCGCCGGTCCATGGGCACGGTGCCGGCATGCCCTGCCTCGCCGGTGAAGGCGATCTCGAAGCGGCTCTGGCCAGCGATCGCCGGCACGACGCCGACCGGCAGGCCCCTGGCCTCGAGCACAGGTCCCTGCTCGATGTGGACCTCGACGTAGCCGAGCGGCCGGTCGCCGCGCCAGCGGTCGTCCGCAAGCTTCTCCGGGTCGCCGCCGAAGGCGCGGATCGCCTCGGCCATGGTCACCCCGCCGGCGTCGGTGCGCCGCAGCTCGGCCCCGTCCAGCCGGCCCGCCACCGCCCGGCTGCCCAGATAGGTGCTGCCGAAGCGCAGCCCCTCCTCGTCGGCGAACGCGAGCACCTCGAGGCCGAACGGCAGCCGGCGTCCGGCGTCGCGCAGGCGCTTGACCACGGCGATGGCCACCATCACCCCCAGCGGGCCGTCGTACCTCCCCGCGTTCCGCACCGAATCCAGGTGCGACCCCAGCAGCAAGGTGGCTGTGCCGGTGCCTTCATACCGCGCCCTGAGGTTGCCGACGTTGTCGCGTGTCACCGCCATCCCGGCCTCGCGCATCCACTCCCGCACGTACTGGTGGGCGCGCCGCATCGCGTCCGAGGCGAACGGGCGGGTGATGGAGCCGGGTTCGTCCGTGCAGGCGGCCAGCACGTCGCAGTGCTGCATGACGGTCGCGGCGTCCGTCATCGGCTCATTCGATCGCCGTAAAGCTGATCTCCTGCGCGCCCCGCCAGAGGACGAGCTCGCCGAGGTCCTTCAGGCGGTCGTTGCCCTCATAGATCGTGGCGAAGTGGTTGCCCGCGAGCTGCCCCATCTTGCTCCCGAACTGCGTCGCGCCGTAGGGAAACAAGATCTCGGTCTCGCTCATCCCGCCCGGGTAGAGGAGCAGCTGGCCAGGCCCCGGATGGCTCGTGGCGTTCTCGTAGCCGAGGCCGAGATCGAGCTCGCCGAAGGGGATCCAGGCCGCCTCGCCGCTCCATCGCGCCTGGACGAGCTGCGCCTCCAGCGGCAGCATGTTCTGAAATGCGTGGCACGACTTCGGCGCCGCCTCGGTCTCGAGCCGGGCGACGAAGCGGAGGTTGCCGACCTTGATCTCTACGTCCATGCGGACATAAAAGTAGCGCCGCCGCCCGCGAAGGCAGCGGCGCTACGCAATCCTACCTAGGCCCGAGACCCCGCGCCTACGGGGCTCACCGCCCGTCTTGACATCATGTTGAACGCGTAGTAGAGCGCTCCGGTCAAGAGGAAGCCGACGACAAAGGTGATGTCTCCGATGCTGGGGTTGGCCTCGACGATCTTGCCCGTGAAGATGATGTTGTTCGCGAACAGGAAGACGGACACGACGAGCCCAATCGCCATCGCGGTGACTCCTTGCCAGCGCTGGTGCTTCGAGTCGTAGAACATCGACTCGTCTCCGTAGTCGCCGCGACGCTGCCAGTAGTCGACGAGCACCACAGCGAGCCACGGCCCGATCCAGTAGCTGATGAGGAGCAGGAAGAACTCGTACTTGCTGCCCGGTCCGACGTTGGCCTGGCCGACCAGGCCGATGATGTAGCCGAGCACGCCCGCCGAGACAGCGAGCAGGGCACGGCGTTGACGCAGAGTCATGCCCATCTCACGGATGCCGACCGCGACGAGGGACATTGTCCCGCTGTAGATGTTGATCGCGTTGGCGGCGACCGCCCCGACCGCGATGCACAACAGCGTCAGGTAGTAAAGAACGTTGGGCATCGCCACCTGGAGTTGGACCGTGGGGATGTCGGTGGGTCCCCACTTCGTGCCGGCGACCGTGGCGAGCGCGGCGCCCGCCAGCTCGATCACGACGCACGAGACGAAGACTCCCATCGCCGCCCAGAACCCGACCATGGTCCGGTTGGTGGTGGGTGGCAGGTAGCGCGTGTAGTCGGCGGCGTACGGATTCCAGCCGGCGGCGTAGCCGAACGTCGCCGTGAACAGAAGCGTGAAGCTGCCGAACTCGCCCACGAAAACCGGCGCCTTGGTGTTCACGCCCATCCCGACATTCGCCTTGGTGAAGATGAAGATGGTGGCAAGGGCGAATACGACGCCGAGCAGTGGCAGGGCCCAGCGCTCGAAGACGTGGATGAAGTTGTGACCCAGGGTCGCGATCGCGACCTGCGCCACCACGATGATGAGGAAGGTGACGGCGAAGGGAAGTTCGACCTTCACCAGCAGGGCCAGCGCCTGCAGGGCGAACGCGCCGCTGACGCTGTTGACGATGAACCAGCCGATCGTGCCGGTGAACGCGTTCAAGCCCGCGGGCAGGATGTTGCCGAGAAAGCCGAAGGCGCCCCGGCTCTCGACCATCATCGGGACGCCGAACTTCGGCCCCCACGATGAGAGCACCCAATGGGTCAGCGACCCCAGTGCGCTGCCGACGACGATCGCGACCGCCGTCTGCCAGAAGCTGAGGCCGAAGACCGCTACGCCGAGGACGCCCACGAAGACCGTCGCGAACTCGAGGTTCGGAGACAGCCACGTCCAGAACAGATCGATCGGTTTGCCGTGACGCTCCTTGAGCGCGATGTACTCGACCCCGCCCGGCTCGACGGTGGCGACCCTCTCCCCGTACTCGCCCTCCCGAACCGGTACGTGCTGCTCTACTTCCTGGACCGATTGCATAGGCGCCTCCCCCTCTGAAGGACCAAAGCCGGCAGGTACGCCCGAAGTTTAAGGCTGGATTAGCATTCCGTCGAATGCTCGATTTGCTCCTCCACGGGGCGCGCCTGCCGGGCGAGACCGAGACCCGCGAAATCGGCATCAAGGACGGTCTGATCGCCGAGCTCGAGCCCGAGGCTCGGCAGACGATGGACCTCGGCGGAGCCCTCGTCACGCCCGCGCTGGTCGAGCCGCACATCCACCTGGATGCGGTGCTGACCGTGGGCGAGCCCCGGCACAACCAGACCGGCTCCCTGTTCGAGGGCATCGCGATCTGGGCCGAGCGCGTGCAGAGCCTGACCGTCGAGGACGTGAAGCAGCGCGTCCGCACCGTCCTGCGCTGGCAGCTTGCCAACGGCGTCCAGTTCGTGCGCTCGCACGTCGACGTCTGCGACCCGGATCTGAAGGCGGTGCGCGCCCTGGTCGAGCTGAGGCAGGAGATCGGGGACCAGATGACGCTCCAGCTCGTGGCCTTCCCGCAGCAGGGGATCTTCTCGTTCGACGGCGGGCAGGACCTGATGCGCAAGGCCGTCGACCTGGGCGTCGACGTCGTCGGCGCGATCCCGCATTTCGAGCTCACTCGCGAGTACGGCGTGGACTCGGTGAAGTTCGCCTTCGCGCTCGCGTCCAACAAGGGGCTGCGCGTCGACATCCACTGCGACGAGACCGACGACGACCACTCGAGGTTCGTGGAGACGATGGCGGCGGAGACGATCCGCCTGGGCATGGGAGGCCGTGTGACGGCCTCGCACACGACCGCAATGCACTCCTACAACAACGCCTACGCGTACCGGCTGATCAACAACCTCAAGCGGGCGAACATGCACATGGTCACCAACCCTCTCGACAACGCGACGCTGCAGGGGCGGTTCGATGGCTATCCCATCCGTCGCGGACACACGAGGGTCAAGGAGCTGCTGGCCGCGGGAGTGAACGTGTGCATCGGCCACGATTCGGTCATGGACCCGTGGTACCCGCTCGGCTACGGCGACCCGCTGCAGTCGGCGTTCGTGCTCGCCCACTACGGCCAGATGTCAGGCCACGGCGAGCTGCGGACCTTGATGGACATGATCACCTGGAACCCGGCCAGCGCCCTCGGCCTGGAGAAGTACGGCCTGCTGCCGGGCTGCCGCGCCGACCTCTGCGCCTTCGCCGCGCCGAGCGAGATGGACGCGATCCGGCTGATCGCGCCCCGCAAGCTGGTGCTGCGCGGGGGCAAGATCGTCGCCCGCACCGAGCCGGAGCGGACGACGGTGGTGTGGGACGAGCGGGAGGAGCTCGTCGACTTCCTGAAGCCGGCGCCGAAGCCCGCGGTGGTGTAGCTCCTACCCGCCGGCGGAGGGCTCGCAGGAACCCTCTGATTTCGCCGTTAGCGCCTTCGGAAGGGATCCATGCGCCCAATAGTCGAATTGCGCCCGATCGTGGAAGCAGCCGCCGTCAGCCGGTCCTACGGCGCACGCCTCGCCGTCGATGGCATCGACTTCGCCCTCTGCCCGGGCGAGCTGACCTTCCTGGTCGGCCCCAGCGGGGCCGGCAAGACGACCCTTCTCAAGCTGATCAACCGCGAGATCCGGCCGACGACCGGCCAGCTGTGGGTGGCCGGACTGCCGGCCCATCTGGTCAAGCCCTCACGCGTCGCCGAGCTGCGCCGCAAGGTGGGCGTCGTCTTCCAGGACTTCAAGCTCCTGCCCCGCCTGACGGCGGCCGAGAACGTCGCCTTCGGGCTCAGGGTCGTGGATCTTCGCCTCTCCGACCAGGAGGCCCGCGAGCGCTCTCTGGACGCCCTCGAGGCGGTGGGGCTCGGCGATCGTGGCGATGCCTTCCCGCATCAGCTGTCCGGCGGCCAGCAGCAGAGGGTGGCGATCGCGCGGGCCGTCGTCGCCCAGCCGCCGGTGCTGATCGCCGACGAGCCCACCGGGAACCTCGACCAGGAGACCGCCTGGGAGATCATGGACCTCTTCGAGGACATCGCCGCCTGGGGGACCGCCGTCCTCGTGGCGACGCACAACGTCGAGATCGTGACCAGGCTCAAGCGCCGCGTCCTGACCCTGGTCCACGGCCGCCTCGTCCGGGACCAGCCGGCGGGCCAGACGGGGAGGATGGCGTGGCTGGCGTCCTCGTGAAGCCGCGGTTTCCGCGCCGCCGCGTGGTCGTGACGGTGGCCACCAATCTCGTCCGCTACTTCTTCGGTGGCGCCGCCCGGAACTGGGTCCGCAACGCCGGCAGCACAGCCCCAGCCCTGGTCTCGATGAGCGTGCTCCTGATCATGTCCGGCCTGGTCGGCCTGACGGCCTTCACGCTGCACAACCTGGAGGAGATCGAGGCCAGCCAGGCCTCGCTGCTCCACGTCTATCTCCGCGACGACGCCGACGGCTCGGGCGTCGCCGCGCTCAAGGTCCGGATCGAGAGCGACCCTCGCGTCCAGGGCGTCGTCTACGTCTCGAAGAACGACGCGCTCGCGCGCGCGCGGACCGTGCCCGGCCTGCCGCAGCTGGCCGACGCCACCGAGAGCAACCCCTTCCCCGCGAGCCTGGACGTGCAGGTGCGCAGCATCGACGACATGGCCGCGATCGACGCCATGGTGCGCCACGAGAGCGTCGTCGACCCGGTCTATCCGACCTCGTACGACCGGGGCGCCTACCAGCGCATCCAGGCCGTGCTGCTTGGAGTCGCCATCGCGGGATTCGCGTTCATCGGCATGCTGGGCTTCGTCGCCGTGGCCGTGACGATGAACAGCATCAAGGCCGCGATCCACTCCCGCCGCGACGAGATCTCGATCATGCAGCTCGTCGGCGCCTCGCGCTGGATGGTACGGGGCCCGTTCGTGGTCGAGGGCGCGATCACGGGCGCGGTGGCGGGCGCCGTCGGGGCGCTCGTCACTTTCGGCGCGGCGATGGCCGCCGTGACCTCCGGATCGGGCGCCTTGATGCAGTTCGCGCCCGGCCTCAGCGCGACGGTCGCGGCCGTCGCGGCCGGCATCGTGCTTGCGGCCGGCGCCGGCCTTGGCTCAGGGTCGTCGCTGCTGAGCCTGCGGAGGCACATGGAGTCGTGAGGCCGGTCCTGATCGCCGCCGCGGTGGCCCTGATGCTCGTGACCGCCGACCGAGGCGCGGTCTTCGCCGACGGCTCCCCCAGCGATCCTCAGCAGCAGCTCGCGCTCGTCAACCAGATCCGCGCCCAGCTCGGAAGCAACCTCGCCGACGCCCTGGCCGCGCAGCAGCAGCTCCAGCAGTCGCTGGAGGCCAACGCGGCGCAGCAGGCGCAAGTGCAGCAGCAGATCGCCGAGGCCAACGAGAGGATCGCCGAGCTGGACCGGGACGTGGCCGAGGCCCAGCGCCGGGAGGCGGCCCTGGCGCAGCGGATCGAGAACGAGCGCGCCCAGATGCGGCAGCTGGCGCGGGCGGTCTACCAGTCTCCGGGCTCCGTGCTGGTCGTGCTCGCCCAGTCGCAGAGCCTGAGCGACCTGTTCACGCGCATCGCCGACCTCAACGTCGCCGGCTCGCGAGCGTCGGATCTCAAAGCGTCGCTCAACGGCGACCTCCAGCAGCTGCAGATCGAGGAGCGCAAGGAGCAGGCGGCGCGCGACAAGCAGCTCACGGAGCGTGACAAGCTGAACGGCGAGCTCTCGCAGCTCCGCGCCCTGCAGGCTCAGCAGGAGAAGTCGGCGGCCGATCTCCAGGTGAAGATCGACCAGACGCGCTACGAGCTGTCACGGCTCAACCGGCAGTCGACGCAGCTCGCGCAGGCCGTGGCCGACATGCTGCAGCAGCAGCAGGACGCGATCATCGCCGCCGCCATGCAGTCGGTGTGGGCGCAGCTGCAGCTGTGGCTCCAGTCCAACAGCGTCGGCCAGATCCCGACGAGCGCCGGCCACTCGACGAAGTACCGGTTCATCTGGCCCGAGCCGAACTCGCAGATCTCGCAGCCGTTCGGCCCCTCGACGTACTGGTTCGAGCCACCGTACGGCAGCTACCCCCACTTCCACACGGGGATCGACTTGGTCGCCCCCTTCGGATCGCCGGTCTTCGCGGCCGACGACGGGGTGGTCGCGCTCGTGGGCGCCACCTCCACCGGCTACGGAAACTACGTGGTCATCGCGCATGCCGGCGGATTCGACACGCTGTACGGCCACCTGTCGACTGCGCTGGTGAGCGTGGGCCAGGTCGTCACCCAGGGGACTCCGGTGGGGCTCGAAGGCTCGACCGGCAACTCGACCGGCCCGCACCTCCACTTCGAGCTCCGGGTCAACCAGCGGCCGGTGGACCCGACGCCCTACCTGCCGCCCGGAGCTCCGTCGCCCTACAAGGGTTAGCTACTTGATCCAGCCGAGCTCGCTGAACTGGGGCAGGCGACCGCCCCAGTAGACGAACCAGACCGCGAAGAGCAGCAGCGCGACCGCGTAGCCGCCCGCCAGCATCGTCAGCACCGGCGACGCGAGCACGCGACCGCGCGACGGCCACGCGGCGACGAGGAACCCCGCGGCGAAGGCCACCATCAGCGGAGCCGTTCCCCCCTCGTCGCCGATCAAGAACAGCGCGAATCCATAGATCACCGCGCCGGCGATGGCCATCCAGGCGCGGCCACGAGTGGTCGCGTCGGGCAAGTCTGCCGGGTCGCTCCGGGCGGCTCGGACGAGCACGAGCGCTGTCAGCCCGAGCGCCGCGCTGTGCCAGAGGTAGTGGCCGAATCGCTCGTCCCAGAACTCGGTGAGGTCCTGGGCCGGGCCCGGCTGGTCCTTCAGCAGGTGCCCGATGGCGTTTGCCGCCAGGTGGATGCTGTGACCCTCGACCCACGCGGCCGCGAAGACGAGAAACACAACGTTCCAGCCCGCGCCGATAGGACCGCCCGCGCTGCGCAGCATCAGCCAGTAGAGGGGGATCAGGACCAGCGGCGTCGCGAGGTCGACCACGTCCGCCCAGTGGATGAGGGGGTAGGGGTCGAACCGGTAGGGAAGGAACGGCGGCGCGAGGAACAGCACGATGAACGCCGCCGCGAACACGAGCGCGAGGGCGGAGGCGCGGCTAGCTGAGCGCGTAGATGCCAGGGAGCTCGCGGTAGAGGCCCGCATAGTCGAGGCCGTAGCCGATGACGAACCGGTCGGGGATGACGAAGCCGGTGAAGTCGATCTTCACGTCCACCTCGCGTCGGGCGGGTCGGTCGAGCAGAGCTGCCACCCGCAGGGACGCCGGCTTCATGCGCCGGAAACGCCTGAGGATCGTGTCGATCGTTCGGCCTGAGTCGACGATGTCCTCGACGAGCAGTACATGCCGTCCCTCCAGCGAGCCTTCGACCATGTGCGCGATCTTCACGCGCCCGCTGGTCTTCGTCCCCGCGCCGTAGCTCGCCGCGCGCACGAACTCGAGCTCGGCCGGGATCGAAAGGCTGCGCAGCAGGTCGGCGGCGAAGACGGTCGCGCCTTTCAGGATGGCGACCAGGACGAGCGGCGTGTCGCTGCCGGCGTAGACCTCGGAGATCTCGTGCCCGAGCCGTCCGACTCGCTTGGCGATTCGCTCGGATGAGATCATCGCCCGGCCTGGCGCCCGCTTCGAACCGCGGGCCCTTGGCTTGGCCGCCACCCCTTCAGCCATGCACCGCTGAGTCTAGTGTTGAGCCGATGCGCAAGGTGTACCGCGGCCGCGACATCGAGGTGAGCTTCGACCTCGACCTGTGCGTCCACGTCGGGGAGTGCGTGCGCGGTGACACGAACGTGTTCCAGCTCAACCGCAAACCGTGGGTGATGCCGGACGCGGGCGAGGCCGAGGTGGTGGCGCAGGTGGTGGAGCGATGTCCGAGCGGCGCGCTGCAGTACCGCCGCCTGGACGGCCGCGCCCAGGAGTCGCACGACGGTGGGACGAGGGTCGTGCCGATCCGCGACGGCCCGCTGCTCGTCACGGGCGTCATCACGGTGGCGCGTGAGGACGGCGTGGTCGAGACGCTGCCGCGCGCGACGCTGTGTCGCTGCGGCCAGTCGGAGCACAAGCCGTTCTGCGACAACCAGCACCTGGCGACGGGTTTTCGGGCCCCGGGGCTGCCGTACAAGATCCACCTCAGCCAGGTCCGGTTCCGGCTCGATAGGCCGATGACCGCGGCCGAAGACCCGCGCGGCGCGGAGTGAGCGTCGACCGGTTCGACCGCTGGGCCGGCCGCTACGAGCGAAGCCCGCTGCAGCGTCTGATCTTCGAGCCGGTGCATCGGGTGATGCTCGAGGTCGCGGCCTCGGAGGTTCCCGAAGCCGCAGCGATCCTCGACGTGGGCTGCGGTACGGGCCGCCTGCTGCGCGGGGCGGCCGAGGTGTTTCCGAACGCTCGCCTCGAGGGTGTGGACGCGGCGGGGGAGATGGTCAGACAGGCACAGGCGCTTCTGCTGGTGGAATCGCGCATCCGTGTCCAGCAGGCGGTGGCGGAGCGGCTGCCGTTCGCGGACGGCTCGTTCGACCTGGTGTTCAGCACGATGACGTTCCACCACTGGGCGGACCAGCGGCGCGGGGTCGCGGAGGTCGCTCGGGTGCTGCGGCGTGAGGGGCGGTGGCTGCTGGCGGACTTCGTGGCGACGGGGTTGATGAGATACGTGCGGCGGGCGTTCCGGCTCAGGCGGTTTCCGGAGATGAGGGAGCTCGAGCGGGTGCTCCGGGCGGTGGGGTTAGGGGTGGCGTCGCGACGCCCGGTGGCTGGAGTGGGGAGTCAGGTTCCGGTCCTGGTGATTAGACGACTGTGAAGGGGGGTGACGGGGAGGGGTCTGGGTTGCAAGGATCAACGTAAGAAGACTGAGAAGGGGGTGACGGGGAGGGCTTGGGTTGCAAGAATCAACGTAAATTTACATTGCGTTGCTGGACTTATAGAACTGAAGTTCGTAGAATTGAAAGCATGGAAAAGCTCCGTGCTGCGGTGCTTGAGCTCGAGGCGGAGGATGTCGATCGGATCGACCTCCGCGAGCCTTCCGCTCTCATAGATCGTCTCCAGGCGAAGCTATGTGAGGTTTCGCACCGAGCCACGACGCGCGGTGAACACCTCCTCGAAGGCAGGACACCTACCGGCTGGGTCAAGGCCGCCTGCCGGGTCTCCGGTCCGGCGGGTGCTGAGCGCCTGCGTGTCGGCGAGCAGCTGCAGGCCATGCCACGCATCGCCGAGGCTGCGCGCCGAGGGGAGATTGGCTACCAG
>Ga0209058_1000426_pt1 | contig 35556 bp, 33 predicted proteins | sample GraSoiAngelo_147_FD_185904 | JGI IMG/M metagenome (GOLD analysis project Ga0209058, IMG submission 185904) | Grasslands soil microbial communities from the Angelo Coastal Reserve, California, USA - 14_1009_05_40cm (SPAdes) (version 2) | ecosystem: Environmental > Terrestrial > Soil > Grasslands ... | reverse complement strand
TCGGATCGCGGGAAATCGATCAACTCGCCGCTGCCGTGGCGGCCATGGTGCAGCAGCATCCGATGAAGGTCGGCAATCTCGATAGCGTTCTCAAAAATCCGGCGAGCTATCCGGCGAGCTCCAAAGCCCCTACCTCGATTCCGGCGTCGACTCCGGCCCAGCGAGTCGCTCCCAAGCCGCTGCCGACGCCGTCACAGCCGAGCTGGATGAAAAAGAGCGGTTATCGTGATCATTCGGATGACTGAGGATCATCGGCGGTATTGCTCGTCGCGGACCTTTTCCATCCACTCGACATTTTTGTAGGCGCTCAAGGCACGCTCTGGGCTTCTAGAGACTGCTACACTTCCCGGCGCAACTGCTCGTGAACGCTGGACAGTCTGAAGCGAGCGTACAGAGCGCCATGCGGCACGCCACGGCGAGCATGACACGCCGCTACGCGAAGCAGCGTGACCGGGGCGAGAACGCGAAAGTCCTGGCAGACGTGCTACTTGCGACAGGGAGTTGATGAAGTCCCACTGTTTGTCCCACTGTCACCCCAACCCTGGGACGCGGGTGCTGCTAAGTCGTTGTGTGACAAATAGCGGCGGTCGGACTCGAACCGACGACCCGCGGATTATGATTCCGCTGCTCTAACCAGCTGAGCTACGCCGCCGAGTTTCAGGAGAAGAACTTAGCGGAGCCTCGGACCCTGAGGAAGGGCTTTTCTATCTCACTTCGGTCTCCTTGCTGCCGATCCGCTCGCGACCGGCTGCGCGAGATCTGCTCGCTGACGACGTTGTACCGGTCCTCGCCCCCGGTGCGCAAGAGACGCCCTGACGTCCCGGTCAACTGTGCGGGTTCTAGACGAGCGACGGTGGGCGACGCCCCGGCTAACGGACGGTCTCGAGGACCCTAGGCCACTCGGGCTATCGCCCACCTCAACTTGATCACAGTTTAAGGAAGAATCGATATACAAGGCCGCACGCGGCAAAACCTTCTCGATGCCAATTCCTCGACTCCGCCGGTCCATAACGACCCTAGTTCTCTCCGGGTTCAAGTATGTTATTGCCCTAACAAGCGCTTGAAGCTGGCGGCACGTGTCGGGGATTGAATCAACCGTTAGCGCAGCGCAGCTTAAGCGCGGTCCGCTAGGCGGCGGCTCACTCGTTCTCCTCCACCTCCCCCCATGACTGTCACTGTAACCGATCGCATCGTCGGCTGCCTGAAGGGCATCGCTACCGGTGACGCCATCGGCAAGCAGGCGGAAACGTTATCGCATGACGAGGTGCTCCATTGGTATCCCCACGGCATCCGAGGCTTCGAAGGCACCCCCGGCGCGATCATCTCCCGATACGCGGGCAATTCGAAACACGAGTGGCGGATCGGCGAAACCACGGACGACACAGAGGGGACCGTTGCCGTCGCGCGAGCCATTATCACCGAAAGGAACGTTTCGCACTTGAGCGTCGGTCGTGAAATGCTCCGATGCACGAAAAGTGTACATCCGGGTGTCAAGTCTCTCTGGGAGTTTCATCAGGCTGCCGATCCCGCGCGGATTGCGAGGGGCCATGACGGCTGTGGAGCCGCCATCCGTGTCGCACCAGTGGGCATCTTCTATACCTCGAACCGCCTGGACGAACTCGTGAACGGCGCCCGCGAAGCATCGATTTCAACGCATGGCGGGTCACTCGCGGTCGCTGCCGCGGCCGCCACAGCCGCCGCGGTCTCGGCAGCTATTGATGAGGCGTCCCCACAACAGGTTCTGGAGCTTGCGGAACGCGCGGCGGCGCAAGCCGAGGGTCGGTGGCCGGGCCACGCCGCCCCTGCGTTCGCCAAGGCGGTTCGCACGGTCCATGACAACCTCAGGCGCTTGCCTACACTTCGACCGGTAGAGGTTGCCGCACGCCACTTCCCGAATCAGCCCCTGACGATCGTGCCGTTGGCGTTGGGACTCGCTACAGTGATGGAGTCGGCGGAAGAAGCGATCCTCTTGGCCACGAACATTGGCGGAGACAGTGACTCCGTAGCGTCCATCGCTGGCGGAATCCTCGGTGCCATGTATCCGATCAGTGTGAATGATCATTGGTACACTGTTGTAGAGCAGGTCAATGACCACGACCTGGTTACAGTCGCCGACCAACTGGCTCAGCTCCGACACTGATGCTTGCGGCCGCCAACGGTGCCGCCTGACAAGCGCTTGAAGGTGGCGGGCCGCCTGTCTCTCTTCATTGTCTCGTTCAGGATCGGCGGAGGGCGTCAGGAACAACACCGGCCAGCGTTCGCAGGCGCTGGCCGGTGGCGCCGCGACGGCTGCTTACTTCCGACACGTGCCTTCCATCTTGCCGTGGAACACGTCCCCCGACGAATAGTGCGCCTCCACAGTACCGGTCAGCTTGTTCCCCTTCATATGCTCGACGGTCCGCAGCGTCGTTACCGTCTGGCCCGGCCGCAGCACGCTCGGAAACGGCCCCGCCTCCATCACCATGCTGTCACCGCCCGTGGTGATGACCCGCACCGGGATGCCGTTGGGGTTATTGGCGAGCTTCAGCGTCCAACCTTTGCCGTCGGCGGTGGCTTCGAGCGCAGACGTCGTAACTACACTGTCCTTGGGTCCCGCCATCGTCTTGGTGTCCCAGGCGCTGCACTTCATCGCGGCACCCTTCGGCTCAGCGGGTTTTTGCGCGTGGGCGGCGACGGCGGATGCTGCGAGAATGAGGGCAGAGAGACAGAGGGCGCGACCCATAATGAACTCCTTTGGAGAAAAGTGACGGCACCGCGGAGCAGATGGAGTGAGCGACGCTCGCTCCCTAGCTCCGAGGGGTCTCAAGCTACGCGCCGACGGGAGTGACGGCAATCACTTAAGTCTCGCCCACGACCGCAGCGTGGAGCGGCCGAAACACCCGTTGCTCGCAAGCCACGCGGGGCCCGCCGCGCGCTGCGCGATCTGCGAGTGGCCACACTCCCCAAGCAGGGCGACGCGGTGCGACGTTTGCATCCTGCAGCAGCAACGCCATGAAGACCCTGCTGCTCATCGTGCTCGGCACGCTGGCCGCGTGTCGCCTCGACAACCTGCTGCATCAACCCGGCGGCAGTCCGCCACCCTCCGCCTCGGGCAGCCTGAAGCTGGCGTTCACGGTCCAGCCCAGCAACGCGACGGCGGGGCAAGCCATCGCAGCCAGCGTCCAGGTCACGGCCCAGGATCAGAACGGCGCGACGGCGACGAGCTTCGCTGGTCAGGTGACGCTGGCGCTCGGGACGAACCCGGCCGGGGGGAGGCTCTCGGGGACCGCGACGGTCACGGCGGTGAACGGCGTCGCGACCTTCTCGGACCTGGCAATCGACCGCGCGGCGAGCGGCTACACGCTGTCCGCCGCCGCGTCGAGTCTGTCCACCGTTCAGAGTGCGGCGTTCGACGTGGTGCCCGGCCCGGCGACCCAGCTCGCCTTCACGACGCAGCCCAGTCGGACCACGGCCGGCAGTCCCATCACGCCGCCGGTGCGAGTCACGGCGTTCGACGCACTGGGCAACAAGGCCACGAATTTCACGGGCGTCGTGCAGGTGACGCTGGGGCATGACGGCAGCCCGCTCGGCAACGCCCAGCTGTCGGGCTCGACCACCGCCGCCGCCAGCGGCGGGGTGGCGACGTTCGCCGACTTACGCATCGACCAGATCGGCACCGGCTACACACTGAAAGCGGCGTTCGGCACGGCGGCTCCGATCGTCGAGAGCGCGGCGTTCGACGTGGCGGTGCTGTGATGCGGTGCCCGCGCTGCTCCCTGGTGGAAATCCCCGCCGGCGCGCCGGCATGCGTGGTGTGCGGTTACGAGGTCGCCGACGCCGGCTGCCCCCTCGAGACGGCTGCGTCTCCCCCCGGCCCGACCGAGCTGGACGCGCGCCGCGAGCTGGCGCGCGAATTCCGCATCGAGGCCCTCATTGCTCCCGGGCCCCCGCACATCACGTATCTCGCCTCTGACCCACAGCAGGACAGGCAGGTGCTGCTCAAGGTCGCGCCCCGCGGGCCGTTGCCGGAAGACCGATTCCGACGCGCGCTCGAATCGGCGGGGGCGCTCAACCATCCCCACATCGTCCCGATCTACCGTGGCGGGACCACGGCCAGCTTCCTGTGGTACGCGACCGAGCTCATCGAAGGACGGTCCCTCGAAACAATGGTCCGCACCGACCCGATGGACCTCGCCCACTGCCTGCGCATCCTCGAGCAAGTCGCGAGCGCGCTGGATTACGCGCACCGGCGCGGCGTGTTCCACGGTGCCCTTGTCCCCGCGAGCGTGATCGTCGATGCAAACCAGTGGGCGCTGGTGGGCGACTTCGCCGTCGCCGACGTGATGGCGGCCGGCCGCCCGACCGCCCAGCTGTTCCACGCGCGCGGGCCGACCCCGGGCGCCGATCAGTGCGCGCTGGCGGCGCTGGTTTACCAGTGCCTCAGCGGGATGGCGCCCGCGAGCGACACGCCCGCCAATTTGAGCGACGTCCGCCCGGAGATCCCACGGCATGTGTCGGACGCCCTGGAGCGCGCGCTGAGCTCCCGCCCCGCGGTGCGGTTCCCGAGCGTGCTCGATTTCGTCGCCGCCGTCGAGGGCGCGGCGTCCGGTGCCGGACAGCGGCCACCGCTCACGTCGCTCAACCCGCGCGGCGGACCCGGCTCGGCAAAGGTGATCACGGAGTTCGAGTTTGAGCCGCGACCGGCGCGCGGCCGCGCGGCCGCCGCAACCGCCCTCGTGCTCGCCCTCGGCGTGAGTGGGCTGTGGCTCGGTTTGTCCGCTCCTCCCGCGGCCCCGGCGATCGAGAATCACATGGGACGCCCTGCTCCTTCCCCCGTGACGTCGGCGCCCGATCCGCCGCCACCGGCGAGCGCGCCCCCGCCCGCAAGCGTGCAACCCGAGCGCGAGCCGGCTGCCCCGGCACCTCGCGTCGCGCGCCCGGCCGCGGCGCGCGTCCATCGCGCGGCCCCCGCACCCTCTCCCTCACGCCGCGCCACAAAGCCCGCGCCGCCGCCCGCGTCGCCCGCCCCGCCCGCCTCCATGGCGCGACGTGTCGAGCTCGGACACGTGTCCATCAACGCGATACCGTGGGGCAGGGCGTACGTGGACGGACAGCTGGTGGGGACCGTTCCGCTGATCGACGTGCCCATCCGGCCAGGCACGCACGCGCTGCGCGTGGAGCGTGAGGGTTTCCACCCGTACGAGCGCCGGTTCGAGATCGGGTCGGGCCAGCGCCTCAAGATCACCGACATCGTCCTCCGAGAGCTCGCCCCATGACACGCCGCCTTGTTCAACTGCTCCTGGCCTCGCTGCTCGTGCTCACGGTGCGAGGCAAAGTCGCCGCCCAGCAGGCGGCCACCGACCTGCTCGCGCAAGGGATGCGCGCGTACCAAAGTCTCGACTACGACCAGGCCGCCGCCATCCTGCGCCGTGGCCTCACCCGCACCGTGGGGGACACACTCTCCACCGCGGAGCGACTCCAGGCGCTGACGTACCTCGGCGCGAGCGAGCTGTTCCGAGACCGTCGGGACGCCGCCCTCGCCGCGTTCCGCCAGATCGCGGCCACCGACCCGCGCTATCGGCCGAGCGAGATCATCTTCCCGCCGCAGGTGACCGGCGTGTTCGGGGAGGCGCGGCAACAGACCAAGACCGTGTTCTTTCAGGTGCAACAAGAGACCGAGTTCCGAGCGAAGACGGAGCACTTTACCGCCCGGCTGGTAGCGAGCTCGCCGCATGACGTCGCCGTCACGATCACGACCGGGGACGGCAAGCTCGTGCGGCGTCTGTACGACGGGCCGATCGCCGACAGCCTCGCGGTGACGTGGGACGGTCTCACTGAAGAGAGGAATCCCGTGCAGAGCGGCCGCTACACGCTCCGGGTGGCGCCCCGCGCGGCCGGCGCCGGGCAGCTGGCCCGGCAGCTCTCGCTCGAGATCCTGCGGGCGAAGCCCGACACGCAGCCGTGGCCGGCCGGCGCGGGGCTGGCGGAAGGGACGCCGCTCCCGCTGCCCTCCTCCTCCTCCTCCGGCCCGGCGGTGCGCTCGCTCGCTGAGGGGCTGGCGGCGGCCGTCGCCGTGGTCGTGCTGCCGTCGATCGTGTCGCACGACGCCGCCGGCTTCAAGGGCCGTTTTGCGATCGCGGCCGCCATCGGCGGGGCTGGGATCGTGAGCTTCTTCGCGCAGCGATCCGCGCCCGCCGTGGATGCCATCGCGGGAGCGAACGCGGCGGCGCGAGCTGCGGCCCGGCGTCGTCTGGAGCAAGTGCAGCAACAGAATGCGCAGAGCGCCGCCGAGGTGCGGCTGATCGTGCGCGCGGGACCGGCGACGTCGGTGGAACTTGGGGGTGGGCCATGAAGACTCTCGTACTCGCCGCCGCCGGCCTCACGTTGCTGGGGTCAGCGGTGGGCGCCCAGCAGCGCCTGCGGGCGACGGGCTGGGGAGATGGCGCGATCGTACAGTTGGGAACTCAGATCCTGGGGGCCCGAGAGTCCCAGAGCGGACCGGTTTTTGGGGGTGAGGGGAGGCTCGGTCTCGGCCCGGTCACGCTGGGCGTCGGTTACTTGGAGGGCCGGCTACAGCCGGGGACGAGCGGCACCCCACAGGGCCGCGACCTCGTGGAGGCGCGCATCTTCGTGAGCGCACGACCGCTGTCGTGGCTCACGTTGAGCGCGGGGCCCCGCGTGCGCGCGTTCGTGACCGACGCGGCCACGGAGCGCTGGGTGTGGTGGGAGGGCCGCGCCAGGGCGCAGAACGCGCTCGCGTCCACGCCGCTGCAGACCTACATCGAGCTGTGGCGAGCGCTGTCGGCCCGGGTGAATCTCCCCGAACCGGTGGACCACGTGCAAGGCGGCGAGGCGGGCGTGGTGCTGCGGCCGCCCGGTGCGGCGCTGTGGTTCCGGCTCGGCTACCGGGTGGACGGCGCGCGGCTGGGGGGCGGGCTGCGGAGCGAGACGGTCGAAGCGGTCAGCTTGGCGGTCGGCATCGGCGGCCCCTAAAGCACCGCTCACTACTCCCCGGGGGTTTATCGGGGCGTCGAGGGCGTCGTCTCGACCGGCGGTACCAGCCGGTAGAGGATCTCCCCTTTGCGAATCATCCCGAACTGCTCCCGCGCCGCCCGCTCCTGCGCCGCCGGGTCCGTCTCGAGCGCGCGGGCAAGTCGGTCGAGCGAATCGAGCGCCGCCTCGAGATCACGCACCGCCTGGCGCTCCTGCGTGAGCTGGCGCTGCAGCTTGAGCCAGTCCACGGTGCCGTACTCTCCCGCCTGAAACGCGAGTCCCGCGAGCACGACGGCGCCGGCGATGCCGGCGATGCGGGGACGGGTCATAAGCCGTACAGGTCGCGTCCCGGATAGTCGGCCACGTCGCCCAGCTCCTCGGTGATCCGCAGCAGCTGATTGTACTTCGCGACCCGGTCGGTGCGCGACGCGCTGCCGGTCTTGATCTGTCCCACGCGCGTCGCCACCGCGAGGTCGGCGATGAAGGTGTCTTCGGTTTCGCCCGAGCGATGTGAGATCACCGCCCCGTAGCCGTTGGCGCGCGCGCTGTCGATGCAGTGCAGCGTTTCGCTCAGCGTGCCGATCTGGTTCAGCTTGATCAGGATCGCGTTGGCCACGCCTTCCTCGATGCCGCGGTCCAGCCGCTCCACGTTGGTGCAGAAGAGGTCGTCGCCCACGAGCTGCACGCGCGCGCCGAGCGCCTCGGTGAGCTTGGCCCAACCGGACCAGTCATCCTCGGCGAGGCCGTCCTCGATCGACACGATGGGGTAGCGGTCGATCCAGCTCTTGTACAGCGCGATCATCTCCTCGGCGGTCTTCTTCGCGCCGCCGCTCTTCTTGAAGACGTAGCTCGAGTCCTGGTACAGCTCGGAGGCGGCGACGTCGAGCGCGATCGCCACATCCTTCCCGGGCTCGTACCCCGCGGCCTCGATCGCCGCCATCACGGCTTCGAGGGCCGCCTCGTCGCTCGCCAGGTTGGGCGCGAACCCCCCCTCGTCGCCCACCGCGGTCGAAAGGTTGCGCTTCGCGAGCACCTTCTTGAGCGCGTGGAACACCTCCACCCCGATCCGCAACCCCTCCGGGAAGCTCTCCGCGCCGATCGGCACGACCATGAATTCCTGGAAATCGACGGTGTTGGTAGCGTGCGCGCCGCCGTTCAGGATGTTCATCATCGGCACGGGGAGCACATTCGCGGCCGGGCCACCGAGATAGCGGTACAGGGCGAGCCCCGCGTCGCTCGCCGCGGCCCGCGCCACGGCCATGGAGACCGACAGGATCGCGTTAGCCCCGAGGTGACTCTTGTTCGGCGTGCCGTCCAGCTCGAGCATCGCGTAGTCCACGGCAAGCTGCTCTTCCGCCGACATCCCCTCGAGCCGCGGGCCGATCAGCTCGTTCACGTTCTTGACCGCCTCGAGCACGCCTTTGCCGAGGAAGCGTTTCTGGTCGCCGTCGCGCAGCTCCACCGCCTCGTGCTCGCCGGTCGAGGCACCGCTCGGCACGGCGGCGCGGCCCGCGGCACCGCTCGACAACGCGACGTCCGCCTCGACGGTCGGGTTGCCGCGACTGTCGAGCAGCTCGCGCGCGTGGACGGAAATGATCGTGCTCATAGTGGCCCCTACCCTAGCGGGACGCCGCGCCCGAGTCAACGCGGGCCCGGAGGGCGAGGATGGCCGCCCGGGTGCGGTCGGCGAGCTGTTGCCGATCGTCGGCGGTCAGGCCGGCCGTCGGGATGGGCTCGCCGACGCGCAGGCGGATCGGTCGGGGGCGCAGCCGGAATCCTCCCTTGGGGAGGATCTCGAACGTATTGTGGACGTACACCGGAACGAGCGGCACCTGGGCGGCGATGGCCAGCCCGAACGGCGCATTCTTGAAGGGGAGCAGCTCGCCGGTCCGGCTGCGCGTGCCTTCCGGGAAGACCACGGCGGAGATGCCGCTCCGGATCACTTGGGCGGCGCGCTCGTAGGCCGCGAAGGCACGCGCCCGATTGGCGCGGTCGATCGCCACGTGGCCCGCCGCCACCATCGCGCGGCCGACGAGCGGGACCCTGAGAAGCTCCTGCTTGGCGACGAACCGCACGGAGCCCGGGAGCGTCGCGGCGAGCGCCCAGATGTCGAACATCGAGGAATGGTTCGACGCGTACACGACCGGCTGGTCCCGTGGGATGCGCTCGAGTCCCTCGACCTCCACCGGTGTGCCGGCGGCCGCGATGAGATCGCGCCCCCAGTCGCTCGCGCCCCAGTCGTAGATCCCGCCCGCCCCCACCCCGGGGCGGCGCTTCACGCCGAGCAGGGCGGCGATCAGCACGCCGCCCGCGTGGATCACGCTCGACCAAACGAGCACGAGATAGAACCAGGCGGTCCGGATCATCCGGCCGGAAAGTGATCGAAACCGCGCGGAGCGGCGACGGGCCGCCCCGCGCGCGTCAGGCGCACGCCGCGGCCGCGCGCGCAGCGGCCGATGCGCGTGAGCGGCAGGCCGGTGGCGCGGTGGAACCCACGCGCGGCGTCGAAGCTCGGGGGCAGCGCGACCAGCAGCTCGAATTCCTCGCCGCTCGCCACAGCGGCGCGCGGCGTGACGCCGGGCCAGCAGGGGATGCGCTCCAGCTCGATGTCGAGACGCACGCCCGAGGCGGCGGCGAGATGGCCGGCGTCGGCGACGAGGCCATCCGACACGTCGATCATCGCGACGGCGCCGTGGCCGGCGAGCCAGCGACCGGCGGTGATGCGCGGCTCGGGGGCGGCGTAGCGGCGGAACAAGGACCTGGCCAGCCGCCGCCCGCGCTTGAGCCGCGCCAACGCGAGCGCCGCTCCGCCGAGCACGCCCGTCACCCAGATGCCGTGGCCGGGCCGCGCGCCGTTGCGCCGCACCGGATGCGCGGTCCACCCGACGACGCACACGTCCACGAGGTAGCGCGCTGAGCGCACCAGGTCGCCACCCAGCACGCTCGCCCCGACGCTCCGCGCCGCGGCACCGACGCCTGCCATGATCTCGGTTGCGGGAGCGGCGTTGCCGCTACGGCGTTGCCGGTTGCCCGGGACTCCGAGCGAGACCAGCACTCCGATCGGCTCCGCTGCTTCGGCGGCGAGGTCCGACAGCGCCGCCGCGGTCGCGCGCCACCCGATCTCCCGGAACGACAGCCAGTCGGTGCGAAAATGCACGCCCTCGACGCTCAGATCGATGCTCAGGACGAGCGTCGTCCCGTCCGCCCGCCCTCCCACCCAGATCAACGCACAATCGTCGCCCAAGTCGCGCCCCCCCCCCGGCCCGAGCCGGGCGAAGATGCGGCGCAGCCGGTCGAACTCGCCCCCGCGGCCGAGCTGGAGGTGGCGGCTCATCGCAGCGCCGCGTCGCGCGCCAGGCGCACCAACCCGCTGTCGGTCGCGACCCATACGTACGACCGATCGACCGCCACGTCGCGCACGGCGGACGGGAGGTCGAGCGGCACCGCGAGGGTACGGAACGTGGTGTGCGGGAGGTCCCAGAACGCCAGCCCGTTGGTCCCGCCGATCCACACTCCTCCGGCGTCGCCTGCGAGCGCGGTCACGCGTCCCAGCTCGGCGCGGGCACGCTGCAGCGTCCAGCGCCGGGTCGCGGGATCGCGCCAGGCGAACTGGTCGGGGGTGATGACGACGAGCGTGTCGCGTACCAGGGCCAGGGCGACGATCGGCGCCCGCAGCGCGGGCTGGTCTACGACGTCGGGCGGCGCTATCACCTCGGTCGTCCCCGGCACCACTAGGCCGAGCCCATCCCCCGACGTGCCGACCCAGAGGCTCTCCCGTACGGCGACCAAGCTGAGCACCGGCTGTCGCAATGGGCCGATCGGGACGACTTTCTCTTCGGTCGTCACCACGAACAACCCTCGCGCGGTCCCGACCCAGACGCCGTCCGGCGCCGGGGCCAGGGCGAGCGGGTTGTCCAGCTCGAACAGCTTGATCCGCGAGCCGGCGGCTTCGATCCTGACGACGCCCCGCTCGCACGCGAGCCAAAGCGACCGCCCGCTGGCGATCAGGCGCCGCCCTTCGACACACGGGAACCCAAGTGTGCCCGCGCCCTCGATCGCCGTGTCGGCCGAGAGGTCCGCCGCCACCCAGGTCAGTCCACGCCGCTCGCCCACCCGCCCCGCCGACGCGACCCAGGCGCCTCCCCCCCCCCAAGGCGCCGTCGCGACCGCGCCGGCTCGCGTGGCGAGCAGGCCAAACGTGAGACGGCTCCACTCGCCCGTCATCGGATCGATGCGGACCAGGCCCATGCCGTCCGAGCCGAGGAACAGCTCGCTCCGGTCCGGAGAGCGAGCCGCGGCGGTGAAGCGAAAGCTTCGGAGACGCGGGTCCGTGAGGATGAGGGCCCGCATGGCGTCTGCCATCGGCGCCTGGTCGAGCGCGGCGCGGGGGTCGAGCGGCTCGATGCGCTGCCCGGGAGGTGGCAGCGGCCGGTCCTGCGTCGGGATCAGCGCGCCGCGGGGGAGGAATCCCCAGCCGATCGCGCTCTGCACGAAGATGCCGCCGGCTGGGTCGCGCGCGTCGAACATCAGGTTGACTACGCCACCCGGCACGAATCCCTGCTCCCACGTCCGCACGGTGGCGTCGTAGCGGGCCCACCCGTCAGCGGTGCCGAGCCAAACGGCGTCGCCAACGCCGTCCGCGAGCGCGACGCGGACGCGAGCCGCCGGATAGCCGTCGAGCGCGGTAACTGGGAGACGCCAGGTCCGCGGCTGGCGGTCGTAGATCGTGAGCCCATGCGTCGTCGCCGCGAATACGGTGAACGGCGAGACGGCGACCGCCTCGATGTAGGAGAAGTCGCTGATGAGGGCGCGGTCTTCGGGGCGCCAACGCTGACCGGAAAGATGGAATGACGGAACGATGGACAGCAAAGCGGCGACAAGCCGGCGCACGCCCGGCGACGAGCGGCACCTTCCATCGTTCCACCTGTCCATCGTTCCGCCTTTTCTCACTCCGTCTCCGGAAGCTCGAGCTCCGTGAGCAACGGAGGACCGGAGGGCCTCGCAGTCGCCCAGGCGCGCCAGATATCCGGGAGCGCAGCGAGCACGTCCGCCGGCCGGAGGCTGCGCGCCGTCCACTGCCTGGCCCCGTGCTCCGCGGCCCGACCCAGCACGTGGGCGCCGAGCGCGGCCGCTTCGGGGCCCGCGCTACCGCGCGCCAGGAACGCCCCGATGAATCCCGCGAGCAGGTCCCCCGAGCCGCCTGTCGCGAGTCCGGGGTTGCCGCTCGCCACTACGTGGATCGGCCCGCGCAGGTCCGCGATCACCGTGGGGACGCCCTTGAGGAGCACGGTCGCCTTGACCGTGTGCGCCGCCTTGGACACCGCGGCCCACCGGTCGTTCGCCGTGGCGTCGGCGAGCTGGTCGCCGAACTGGGCGCGGAACTCGCCGAGGTGGGGCGTGAACACCATCGGCCGCTCCGCCGCTCCCTGGAACAGCGTGAGCGCGTCCGCGTCCAGCACCGTGGGGACCGGGCGAAGCGCCAGGGCCGCCTTGAGAAACGGCGCGCGGTCCGGGTCGCGGCCCAGTCCCGGACCCACCACGAGCGCGTCGGCCCACTCGAGCGCCTCGGCGGCCGATGGCTCGAGCTCTGGCCCGAGCGCCGACTCGACCGTGAGCACGTCCGGCAGGCTGGTGCGCGCCGCCGCGATCGTCTCCGCTCCCGCCACGAGCTTCACCAGCCCGGCGCCGGCGGCGAGCGCGGCACGCGCGGCGTGCAGCGCGGCGCCGGTCATGCCGTTCGAGCCGCCCACCACCGTCACGCGGCCGCGATCGCCCTTGTGCATCGTGGGGGTCAGCTTGGGCAGCCGCGCCCCCGCCCAGGCGTCGGTGACGAGCACCGGCCACGACGGATCGGCGGGAGGGAGGCCGATGTCCACGACGACGAGCTTCCCACACCAGTCGCGCGCGAGCAGGTGGCCGCGGCGCGGGCCGCCGAACGTGACCGACACCGCGGCGCGGACCGGGCCGTGCGCCTCGCCGCTCGACAGATCGAGTCCCGTCGGACCGTCCACGGCGACCAGGGTCGCGCCATAGGTGACCAGGCGCTGGGCCAGGGCGAGCACGTCGCCGCGCGCCGGGCCGGACGCTCCGGTGCCGAGCAGCGCATCCACCGCGACGGCGGCGGCGGGCCACGGCTCGTCGCGACCGATCTCGCGCACCCCGTCCACGCGCGCCAGCGCCCGGTTGTCGATGGCGTCGTCGGTCTTGGGATCGAGCGCCGCCACGGAGACGGGCACGCCGGCGGCGTGCAACGCCCGCGCCACCACCCAGCCGTCGCCGCCGTTGTTCCCCGCCCCGGCGGCGATCAGCACGCCGCGGGCGATCACCTCGGGGAACTCGCGCACGATCACGTGGGCGACGGCGCGACCCGCCGCCTCCATCAGGACCCGCGAGGGAATGCGGTACTGCGTGCGGGCCGCCGAGTCCCACGCCGCGGCTTCGCTCGCCGAGAGCACGGGGATCGGGTTCACGGAATCACCACGCCGCCGTAGCCGACCACCGCCGCGTCGTCGCCCGTGGTCATCCCGGAGTGACTGTAATGCACGACCTCAGCGCGCGCCGCCCCCAACGTGCGCGCGGCGGCGACCACCGTGGCGGTCGGCGCGCGGCCGCACATCGAGATGCGCTCGCTCTTGCAGCGGCGCAGCAGCTCCTCGCCGTCCAGCGCGGCGACCGCCTCGAGCGCGCGCGCGTCTTTGCCCTGCGACACCGCGGCGGACTCGTAATGGGTCAGGTCGCTCGACGCGAGCAGCAGCACGGGTTCCGGCCAGCGCGCCGCGAGCGCCGCCAGCGCCTCCCCCAACCGGCGGCAGCCTTCCCAGGCGTCCCACGCCAGCACGACGGGAACGATCCGCACGTCGGCGCGGCGCAGTTGCAGGAAGGGTACCTCCACCTCCACGGCATGCTCCTGGGCGTGGGCCGCGTGATCGACGTCCACCAGCGGCGAGGCCTCGAGCAGCGCGCCCGCGAACCGCTCGTCCACCACGGCGTCACCCAGCGGAGTGCGAAACGCCCCCGCCTCCCACAGCGACGCGCCCCCACGGGCCGCGCACACACCGGTGTGGTTGGGAGCGAGGATCACGACCACGGGCGGGATGTCGAGACGGGCGAACACGTGGGCGGCGGTGAGCCCCGAGTAGAGGTAGCCCGCATGCGGCACCACGGCCGCGCGCGCCGGCGCGGGGCGCGCCTGGGGCACGGCCGCGAGCAGCTCGCGGACGGCGCGCTCCAGCTCGCGCTTCGTCCCCGGATAGAAGCGCCCGCTGACGGCAGGCGCGCGCACCGCGTCCAAGCGGTTACTTGGAGCTCTGGCCGATCGCGCGACCGAAGGAGATCTCCCCGTTATCGATGCGGATGTTGAACCCGCAGTCCGGGTTGCTGCAGACCCAGGCCTTGTAGGTGATCGGCGCCCCGTCGCGGCCGTAGTCCGATAACGGGATGAGCAGACCTTGCTGACACTTCCTGCAGGCGGGCCATTCCCTGGCGTCCGTGTTCATGCGGCACCCCCTTCACCCGATCCGGCGCCCGCTATTCCCGCGCCCCCTCCACCCCAGGCCAGCGGTACCCGGCCCGGAACACTTCCGCGAAATCGTACACGCGCTCGAAGTCCTCGCGCTTGTCGCTCGGTTGGCGCGCCAGGAGCCCCACGTCGATCAGGGCGAACACGATGTGCCCGAGGTCGTCGGTGCGGGTGATTCCCCAGTGGTGCAGCACGGTGGGCGCCAGCAGCCCGAACTGCTCGAGCGCGAAATCGCGGCAGGCCCAGGCGAGCTCCGCCCCGCTCAAGTGGCGGCGCGCCGGCAGCCTCCCTTGCGCATACTCGAGCGCCGCGAGCACGAACAGGTAACCGCGCTCGTGATAGCGGCCGTCCTGCTGCCCGATCCGCTCGAACGCCTCCTGCAGGGTGGCGAAGTCGCTCATGGCCGGGCCTCGAGGTTGCCGGGCGGACGCGGCCGCACGTCGACGGGCCGTGACACGCGCGGCTCGAGCAGCGCGAGCTCGAGCACCTCGTCGATCGTCTCCACCGGCCTTATGTCGAGCAGTTTCTTCACCTCGTCCGGCACCTCCACCACGTCGCTCTTGTTGCGCGCCGGCACGAGCACCGTCTTCACCCCCGCGCGCACCGCCGCCGTCAGCTTCTCCTTGAGACCGCCGATCGGGAGCACCCGGCCGCGCAGCGTCAGCTCACCGGTCATCGCGACGTCGTGGCGCGCGGGTCGGCGGCACAGCAGCGAGGCGAGCGCCGCGGCGATCGTGATCCCGGCCGAGGGGCCGTCCTTCGGCACCGCGCCCGCCGGGACGTGGAGATGCACGTCCGTCTGCGTGAAGGTGTCGAGCGGGATGCCGAGCGCGCCGGCGCGGGCCCGCAACAGGCTCCAGGCCGCCTGCGCCGACTCCTTCATCACGTCGCCCAGCTGTCCCGTCAAGGTGATCTGGCCCTTGCCGGGCATCTGGATCGCTTCGATGAACATGATGTCGCCGCCCACCGGTGTCCACGCGAGGCCGGTGGCCACGCCCACTTCCGGGCTGCGCCCGGCCACCTCGCTTTGCACCTTGGGCTGGCCGGCGTACTTCTCGAGGTTTTTCGCGGTGATCTTGAGGGCCCCCGTCCCCGCCCGCCCCTCCACCACCTCGAGCGCGGCTTTGCGCAGCACGCCCTGGATCTCACGCTCGAGCTGCCGCACGCCGGCCTCGCGCGTGTACTCCGCGATCAGCCGCTCCAGGGCCGCGTCGGCGACACCCGCCCGCTCCACCGTGAGGCCCGTCTCCTTGAGCTGCCGCGGCAGCAGGAAGCGCTTCGCGATGGCGAGCTTCTCGCCGGGGGTGTACCCGGGTAAGGTGAGAACTTCCATCCGGTCGAGCAACGGGTCGGGGATCGGCGCGAGGCTGTTGGCGGTGGCGATGAACATCACGCCCGAGAGGTCGAACGGGACCTCGAGGTAGTGATCGACGAACGTGCCGTTCTGGGCGGGGTCGAGCACCTCGAGCAGCGCCGCGGTGGGGTCGCCCCGGACGTCGGCGCCCATCTTGTCCACCTCGTCGAGCATCAGCAGGGGATTGCGCGTCTCGCAGCGTTGCAGCGCGTGGATGATGCGGCCGGGGAGGGCGCCGACGTAAGTGCGCCGGTGGCCGCGCACCTCGGCTTCGTCCCGCACGCCGCCGAGCGACACGCGCGTGAAGCGCCGCCCCAGCGCTTCGGAGATACTCTGGCCGAGCGAGGTCTTGCCCACGCCCGGCGGGCCCACGAAGCAGAGGATGCTGCCGCGGGCCTGCGGGTTGAGCGTGCGTACCGCGAGATACTCGAGGATGCGCTCCTTCACCGTCTTCAGGTCGTAGTGATCGCGGTCCAGGATCTCGCGCGCGGTCTTCAGATCGAGGCGGTCCTCCGAGGTGCGTCCCCAGGGGAGCGTCGCGAACACCTCGAGGTAGGTGCGCGCCACGTGGTACTCCGCCGACTGCGGCGACATCTGTCGCAGCCGCTTGAGCTCCCGGTCGGCGACCTTCTTCGCCTCGGTGTGCAAGCCGGCTTCATCGAGCCGCCGGGCCAGCTCGTCGAGCTCGTCCTCGCCCTCGTCCTCCCCGAGCTCCTGGCGGATCACGCGCAGCTGCTCGCGCAGCACATACTCGCGCTGGTTGGCGTCGAGCCGCGACTTCACCTTCTCCTGGATCTGCGTTCCCACCTCGAGGACCTGCAGCTCCTGGCCCAGCAGCTCGGCCAGCCGCTCGAGGCGGCGGTTCACGTCGTCGATCGCCAGCAGCTCAGCCTTGGCGGGCAGCGCCAGGTCCAGATTCGCCGCGGCGAAGTCGGCGAGCTTGGAGCCGTCGGTGATGCCGGAGAGGACCTCATGCAGCTCCTCCCCGAGGTACGGCGCGATGTCGATGACGCGGGAGAACTGCGCGTGCACGGTGCGCTTCAGCGCCTCGGTGCGGGCGTCCTCGGTGGTCGTGGATACGAGCGTTTCATAGCCCGCCACGAGCCAATGCTCGGCCGGACTGATCTCGACCAGGCGCGCGCGTTCCAGTCCCTGCACCATTACCCGCACCGAGCCGTCGCCGAGCTTGAGCATGCGGACCACGGACCCGAGCGTCCCGACTTCGTACAGCTCTTCCGGCCGGGCCTGCATGATCGCGCCTTCCGGGGGCTCGGTGCCGGAGAGCGGCTTCACGACGCCCAGCAGCAGACGCTTGTTCCCCTGCACCACCTCGTCGATCAGCTGGACCGCGTTCGGATCCGCCAGCGCCATCGGCAGCACGACGTGCGGGTAGACCACCAGCTGGCCGAGCGGCAGGATCGGCAGTCGATCCATCTACTGCACCTTCACCGACTGGGGACCCGACATCCGCGGGGGAAGCTTCGTGAGCCGAATCTCGAGGAAGCCTTGCTCGTAGCTGGCGCGGATCGAGTCGGGATCGACCGGCACGGGGAGGCGGAACCGCCGCTCGAACGGGCCGACCTGCACCTCCATCGCGTGATAGTGGGGCTTCCCCTCGCGGCGCGGCTTGCGCTCGCCGCCGATCGTGAGAATGCCCTCGGCGAGCTCGACGCTGAAGTCTTCGGCGCGCATGCCCGCGATGTCCATGTAGACCACGAGCGCGGTGTCGGTCTCGTAAATGTCCGTGAGCGGCTTCCACTTGGAGGAGGCGACGAAGCCCACCGGCCGGCCGTGGGCGACCTCGTTGAAGTAGACCTCGAGCTCGTCGGCCAGATGCACCGTGAAGGACCCGGAGCCGCGCGACGGCCGGCCCGAGAACCCGCCGCCGCCCCCACCCCCCCCACCCCCCCGGCTGCTGTCAGACATGGCGCGCCTCCACGGCGTGGCGGACGGGTGCCGCGTACAGTGGGAACTGCTCCGTCAATTCGCGTACCTCGGCCTTCACGCGGGCGATGGTGGCGTCGTCCTTCCGCGTGAGCACCGTGTCGATGAAGTCGGCCACCTTTTCCATCTCGGGCTCGGCGAAGCCGCGCGTCGTGACGGCCGGCGTCCCGATCCGGACGCCGCTCGTCACGAACGGCGACTGCGGATCGCCCGGGATGGTGTTCTTGTTCACTGTGATCGCCGCGCGGTCGAGCAAGGCCTGCGCCTCCTTCCCCGTCAGACCCTTGGGCCGCAGGTCCACGAGCATGAGATGGGTGTCGGTGCCGCCCGACACGATCGCGTAGCCGCGCTCCATCAGCGCCGCCGCAAGTGTCTGGGCATTCTTCACCACCTGAATTGCGTACTGCTTGAACGCCGGCGTCAACGCTTCCCCGAGGGCGACCGCCTTCGCCGCGATCACGTGCTCCAAGGGGCCGCCCTGGATACCGGGGAAGACCTGCTTGTCCACGTCCTTGCCGTACTGCTCCTGGCAGAGGATCAGGCCGCCGCGGGGGCCGCGCAGCGTCTTGTGGGTCGTGGTGGTGACGATTTGGGCGTGCGGCACCGGCGAGGGGTGGATCCCCGCCGCCACCAGCCCGGCGAAGTGCGCCATGTCCACCACGAAGATCGCCCCGACCTCGTCGGCGATGCTGCGCAGCGCGGCGAAGTCGATGACACGGGCGTACGCGCTCGCGCCGCCCACCAGGATGCGCGGCCGCTCGCGCCGCGCCACCTCGCGCACCTGGTCGTACTCGATGCGCCCGGTGTCCTCGCGCACGCCGTAGGAGGTGGCGCGGAACAGCGTGCCCGAGAAGTTGACGGGCGAGCCGTGCGTCAGGTGGCCGCCGTGCGAGAGCGCCAACCCCAGCAGGGTGTCACCCGGTTTCGCGACGGCGAGGTAGGCGGCCATGTTGGCCTGCGCGCCGGAGTGCGGCTGGACGTTTACGTGCTCGGCCTTGAACAACGCCTTGGCGCGGTCGATCGCGAGCTGCTCCACCTCGTCCACCACCTCGCAGCCGCCGTAGTAGCGCTTCCTGGGGAGCCCCTCGGCGTACTTGTTGGTGAGCGCCGTGCCCATCGCTTCCATGACCGCCATGGTGGCGAAGTTCTCGCTCGCGATCAGCTCGAGCCCGTGCTCCTGGCGCTCCACCTCACGCAGGATCAACGCGTAGACGGCCGGGTCGGCCTGCGCCAAGTGGGCGCGCCGGTCAATCATGGTCGATTTTCTCCACGCGGCGCGCGTGGCGCCCGCCCTCGAACCCCGTGTCGAGCCAGCGGTGCAAGATCTCCATCCCTTCCTGCTCGCTCACGAAGCGCGACGGCAGCACCAGCACATTGGCGTCGTTGTGCTTGCGCGCCAGCTCGGCGATCTCCGGGCTCCAGGCGACCGCGGCGCGCACCCGCGGAAACCGGTTGGCGATGTACGTCATCCCGAGCCCCGTGCCGCAGGTCAGCACGCCGCGCGGCGCCACGCCGCGGCTCACCGCCTCCGCCACCGGCCTCCCGTAATCCGGGTAGTCGTCCGCCGGATCGAGGGCCTTCGGGCCCACGTCCACCGGCTCGTAGCCGAGCCGCGTGAGCTCGTCCACCAGCTTCTGCTTGAGCTGGAAGCCCGCGTGGTCCGCGCCGACGTAGATCTGGCGGGACGCCGGGCGCGCGCTAGGGTCCGGGATAGAGGCCGCGGGCGATGACGATCCGTTGGATTTCGCTGGTGCCTTCATAGATCTCGGTGACCTTTGCGTCGCGAAACAGTTTCTCGACGGGAAAGTCCCGCATGTACCCGTACCCGCCGAACAGCTGCACCGCCTGGGTCGTGACCCACATGGCGGTCTCCGAAGCGAACAGCTTGGCCATGCTCGCCGGCGTGGTGATGGCTTCGCCCCGGTCCCTGCGCGCCGCCGCCGCGTGCGCCAGGGCGCGGGCCGCCTCCACCCGCGTCGCCATGTCCGCCAGCTTGAACTGCACCCCCTCGAACTCCCGCAACGCCTGGCCGAACTGCCTGCGCTCGGCGCAGTAAGCGACGCTGTGCTCGAGCGCCCGCCGGGCGATCCCCACCGCCTGAATCGCGATCCCGAGCCGGCCTGCGTCCAGCCCCTCCATGGCGTACACGAACCCCTGCCCCACGTCGCCCAGCAGGTGGTCCGCGGGGAGGCGCACGTCCTCGAGCGCGATCGCGGCCGTATTGGACGCGCGGAGGCCCATCTTGTCCTCCGCCTTCCCCGGACGATAACCCGGGGCATCGGTCGGCACAATGAACGTCGAGATTCCCTTCGCTCCGCGCCGCGCTTCGGGCCGGTCGGTGCGGAGCATCACCATCATCACGTCCGCGGTGCCGCCGTTCGTCGCCCACGCCTTGGTCCCCGAGAGCACCCACTCGTCCCCGTCCTGCACCGCCCGGGCGGAGAGCGACGCCGCGTCGGAGCCCGACTCGGGCTCGGAGAGCGCGAAGCCGGCGAGCAGCTCGCCCCGCGCCATCGGCTTGAGCCAGCGCTCCTTCTGCCGGGCGCTGCCGTGCCGCACCAGCATCGTCGTGGGGATGGCGTTGTGGATCGACACCGACACCGCGACGCTGGCGTCGGCCGCCGCGAGCTCTTCGAGCGCGAGCAGGTACGTGACGGTATCGAGCCCCATGCCGTCGTACTCGTCCGGCGTGCACATGCCGAGGAAGCCGAGCTTGCCGAGCTCGTCGATCACGTCGCGCGCGAAGTGCGCGGTGCGGTCCCACTCCGCCGCGAACGGCTCGATCCTGGTGCGGCCGAACTCGCGCGCCAGGTCGACGATCTGGCGCTGCATCTCGGTGAGACCGGCGGGCTCAATCGCGATAGACATAGAAACCGCGGCCGCTCTTTCGCCCCAGGCGCCCCGCCGCCACCATTCTGCGGAGCAGCGGGGCCGGCCGGTACTTGTCGTCGCCGAGGTCGCGCTGCAGCACCTCGAGGATCGCGAGACACACGTCCAGGCCGATCAGGTCGGCGAGGGCGAGCGGCCCGAGCGGGTGGTTCATGCCGAGCTTCATCACGCCGTCCACCGCTTCCGGCGTGGCGACCCCCTCCATGACGCAGAACACCGCCTCGTTGATCATCGGCATCAGGACGCGATTGGAGACGAACCCGGGCGCGTCGTTCACCACAACCGGTGTCTTGCCCAGCGCTTTCACAACCTCGACAACCTTCGCTACCGTCTCATCCGCCGTCTCCATGCCCCGGACCACCTCGACCAGCTGCATCACGGGGACCGGATTCATGAAGTGCATCCCGATCACCTGTCCGGGACGGCGCGTCTGGGCCGCGAGCGTGGTGATCGAGATGGACGACGTGTTGCTCGCGAGCAGCGCCGCCGGCGGCGCGAGCCGGTCGAGCTCGCGGAAGATCTTGGACTTGGTGTCGGCGTGCTCCGTCGCGGCTTCGACCACGAGCTCGGCGTCCGAGACGGCGTCCAAGCTCGGCGACGTCCGGATGCGGGCCAGCGCGGCGTCGCGCTGCTGCCCGGTGACCGTTCCCTTCTTCACCTGGCGCTCGAAGTTCGCGCGGATGATGGCGAGCACCCGCTCGAGTAACCCGGGCGCGACGTCGATCAGCGCGGTGTCCCAGCCGTGCTGCGCGAACACGTGGGCGATGCCGTTGCCCATCGTGCCGGCGCCCACCACGGCGACCCGACTCATGCCGCCGGCTCCGGCGTGCGCGCGGTCCGGCTCCATGCGACGAGCGCCGTCGTTCCGGCGAGCATGACCAGCGTGCTCACGATCCCCCCCTCCGGGCCGAACGCGCCTCCGTCGATCCAGCCGTGGCTGCCCGGGCGATACTCGAACGCCGGAAGCGGGAACGCGTACCCGCTCACCGGAGCCGCGAACCCCAAAGCCAGGGTCGCGTTCCAGCCGAAATGCGCGCCCCACCCGAGCGGCATGCCGCCCGGGGAAAAGAACGCGCACGCGAGCCACACGCCCGCCAGCGCGACGTTGAGCGTGGAGAACGCCGTGGCGCCCGGGTTGCCGAGGTGGGCGAGCCCGAACCCGAGCGCGCCCAGGGCCGTCGCGGGTCCCGCGCCCACCGCGTTGGCGAGCCGTCGCAGTGGGTAGCCACGAAACATCAGTTCCTCGGTGAGGGCGGCGAGCAGAAAGCCGGCGCCAAGCGGCAGCGCCGCCGCGCTCCAGGCGGGCCACCCGCCCCGCGCCGTGACCGCGGCGCGCCCGGCGGCCACCGCGAGCCCCACCGCGGCCGACGCCATGACCGCGCCCACGGCGAACCCGAGCGCCCAACCCCGGAACACCCCCGTCCGTGGATGCCAGCCGAGCTCGTCCCACGACCGGCGGTCGAGCACGCGGCCGACGAGCCAGGTCGCGAGCCCGAAGCCCACGACCGACACGAGTGAGCCCCAGGCAAGCCACCAGCGCGGGTCCGAATGGGGCCGCACCTGATCCAGGGCCCAGGTGGCGGCGCCGCCGAGGAACGCGAACGCCACGATCCACGCGACCGCGGCACCCGTCCCCCTCGCCCGCGCCGCAAACGAAACGCGCGCCGTCACAGGCGCGCGCGGAACGGACTCAGGCTGGGTCGCAAGACCAGGATCGCGATGCCCAGCTTCAGCAGATCGCCGATCACGAACGGGAGCGTCCCGAGTCGCACGGCGCTGGCGGCGCTGCCGGTCAGGATCACGAGCTGCGCCACGCCGCCCAAGTGGATGAGCGCGATGCCCGCGAGTACCGCGAGTGCGATCCGGCCCCAGTGCCGCCCGTCGCCCGACAGCTTGCCGACGGCGAACGCCGCCACCGGATACGCGAGCAGGTAGCCGCCGGTCGGTCCGATGAGCCGGGCGATCCCGGGGAGGCCGTACGGCGTGAATACCGGCAGCCCAACCGCCCCGAGTGCGAGGTAGAGGATCATGCTCGCCGCGCCGAGCGACGGCCCCAGCAGGCCGCCCACCAGCAGCACCGCCAGCGGCTGCAGCGTCATCGGCACGGGGGTGCCCGGGAGCGGCAGCGCGACCTGCGCCGCGACCGCGACGAGGGCGGCGCCCAGCAGCACCGCCACGCCGCGGCGGCGCGTGAGCGGCTGAGCGGACATGACGGCTGAGTTCACCGGCATCAGAGCATCTCCACGCTGAGGGCCACTGCGTTGCCGCCACCCAGGCAGAGGGTGGCGAGCCCGGTCGTCTGCTGCTTGTGCTTGAGAGCGTAGAGCAACGTCGTGAGCACGCGCGCGCCCGAGGCGCCGATCGGGTGCCCGAGGGCGATCGCCCCGCCGTTGACGTTCACGCGGTCCCAGTCCCAGCCGAGCGCCCGCCCGTCGGCGAGCGCCTGCACCGCGAACGCCTCGTTCGCTTCGATCAGGTCGTAGTCGGCGATGGTCGTCTTCGCCTTGGCCATGAGGTTCCGGACCGCGACGATCGGGGCGAAGAAGAGGTCCTTCGGCTCGCCGCCGCCGGTGGCGTAGGCGGTGATGCGGGCCAGTGGCTCGAGTCCGTTTGCCTGCGCGAACGCCAGCGATGCCACGACGAGCGCGCTCGCACCGTCGTTCAGCCCCGGCGCATTGCCGGGGGTGACCGTGCCGTTCTGCTCGAAGGACGGTTTGAGCGCGGCGAGCGCCTCGAGCGTCGTGTCGGGCCGCGGCCCCTCGTCTTTCTCCACCACGGTCGCGCCCTTCTTTCCCGCAATCTCGACCTTCACCGTCTCTGCCGCGAAGCGGCACGCCGCCATCGCGGCCACCGCCTTCTGATGGCTCGCGAGCGCGAAGCGATCCTGGTCCTCGCGCGACACTCCTGCTTTTTTCGCGCTGTACTCGGCGAGGTTGCCCATGTGGGTGTTCGAGAACGAGTCCCATAGGCCGTCGTGGATCATGCCGTCCACGAGCTGGCTGTTGCCCGCTTTGATGCCGCTGCGCATCCCGTAGACGTAATGCGGCGCGTTCGACATCGATTCCATGCCGCCCGCCACGATGCACTGCGCGTCGCCCGCTTTGATCGCCTGGGCCGCGAGCATTACGGCCTTGAGCCCCGAGCCGCAGACCTTGTTGACGGTGAGCGCCGGAATCGTGCCGGGGAGACCGGCGTGGATCGCGGCTTGTCGGGCCGGCGCCTGGCCGACGCCGCCCTGGAGCACGTTCCCCATGATCACTTCTTCCACCTGGGCGGCGTCGACGCCGGCGCGACGCACCGCCTCGCGGATCACGACGGCCCCGAGCCCGGGCGCGGGCAACGACGACAGCCCGCCCAGATAGCGACCGATCGGGGTGCGGCAGGCGGAGAGGATGACGGGCGTTGTTTGTTCGTTTGCCATCAGTGCTGCTCCAGAACGCGGAACGTTGAACACGGAACGCGGAACGGAAGGGCCGGCAGCTGTTCCGGGTTCCGACTTCCGCGTTCTACGTTCAAACTAACGGATCGAGGGCGTGAGCGCCCGCGTCCGAACCTCCTCCTTCACCTGCTCCACGAACTCCGCGAGCGGGAGAACGACCTGTTTGTTCCCCTCCCCCCGCGAGCGCACCGCGACCGTCCCGGCTTCGGCTTCGCGCTGCCCCACCACGGCCATGTAGGGCACCTTGTGCGTCTCGCCGTCGCGCACCTTGTAGTTGAGCGTCTCGCTGCGCTCGTCCACGTGCGCGCGGATGCCGGCGGCGGCGAGCCGCTGTTGCACCGCGCGTGCCGCGGGGAGCTGGGCATCCGCGATCGGGAGCACCCGCACCTGCTCGGGCGAGAGCCATAACGGGAATGCGCCGGCGAAGTGCTCGATCAGGAAGCCGCAGAACCGCTCCAGCGTCCCATAGATGGCGCGGTGGATCATCACCGGGCGGTGGGGCTTGTTGTCCTCCCCCGCGTACTCGAGCCGGAACCGCTCGGGCTGCTCGAAGTCGAGCTGGATCGTCGCGCCCTGCCACTCGCGCCCGATCGCATCGTTGAACTTCACGTCGATCTTCGGGCCGTAGAACGCCCCCCCGCCCTGGTCGATCCGGTACGTCGCACCGCGGTGTTTGAGCGCCTGCTCGAGCGCGCGCTCCGCCTGATCCCACGTCGCGTCGGTGCCGAGCTTCTTGTCCGGCCGGGTGGCCAGGTCGAGCCGGTAGGAGAGGCCGAACGTCTTCCCCAGCACCAGCTCCACTATGTCGAGCAGCTGAAAGATCTCCTGCTCGATCTGGTCCTCGCGCAGGAAGAGGTGGGCGTCGTCCATCGTGAGCCCGCGCACCCGCAGCATCCCGTGCAACGTTCCCGAGCGCTCGTTGCGGTACACGTTCGCGATCTCGGCCAGACGAATCGGCAGGTCACGGTAGCTGCGCTGCTGGGAGGCGTAGATCAGGATGTGCATCGGGCAGTTCATCGGCTTCACCCGATAGCGCACCGCTTCCGACTCTCCCTCGCCCGCGGCCATGGGCGGGAACTGGTTCGCCGCGTACAGCGGCAGATGTCCCGAGCGCAGGAACAGCTCCTCGCGGGTCAGGTGAGGGGTGTACACGAGCTGGTACCCCCGCTCCAGGATCACGTCCTCGATGAAGCGCCGCAGCTGGAACTGCATCATGGCGCCCTTGGGGTGCCAGAAGATCAACCCGGGACCCACGTCCTCCTGGATCGAGAACAGGTCGAGCTGCTTTCCCAACAGCCGGTGGTCGCGCTTCTTCGCTTCTTCCAGCCGGCGGAGGTAGCTCTCCAGATCCTCTTTCGTGAACCACGCCGTGCCGTAGATGCGCTGCAGCATCTGGCGGCGCTCGTCGCCGCGCCAGTAGGCGCCCGCGGCGTGCAGCAGCTTGAAATGCTTGATCTTCCCCGTGCTCGCCACGTGCGGCCCGCGGCACAGGTCGATGAACGGTCCGTCGGTATAGACGGAGATCACCTCGTCCGGCCCTAGGTCCTCGATGCGCTCGAGCTTGAGCGGGTCGTCCGCGAAGCGGCGCTTCGCCTCCGCCCGGTCCACCTCCTCGCGCATGAACGGGTAATCGGCTTTCACCACCTCGTGCATCTTGGCTTCGATCCGCTCGAGGTCGTCCGGCGTGAACGGCGTCGGGACCTGGAAGTCGTAGTAGAAGCCGTCCTCGATAGGGGGCCCGAATCCGATCTTGGCGTGCGGGAAGAGCTGGCGCACCGCGGTGGCGAGCACGTGGGCGGACGAGTGGCGCAGCACGTCCAGTGCCTGCGGGTCCTTGTCCGTGAGGATCGCGACCTTCATGCGGTCGGGCAGCGGGCGCGCCAGGTCCCACACCTGCCCGTCCACGCGCGCGGCGACGGCCGCCTTGGCGAGGCCCGGGCCGATCGCTTTGGCCAGATCGGCCGCGGTGGCGCCTGCGGGCAACCGTTTCTCGCTCCCGTCGGGGAGCGTCACGCGGATCTCGGACGCGACCATCGGTTCAGTTCGCGGGCTGGTCGGCCGACGCGGTCGGGGAGGGGGCGGTGAGCGGCGGCAGGGTGCGCGCGTCGCGGAAGTACAGCACCACGGCGAGCGCGATCAGCACGCCGATCGCGACCCACCGGACCACGCGGCTCGTGGGCAAAACGTTCGATTCGTCGGCCATATGGGAGATATTCTAGTGGGGCGACGGAGGCAGGGCCACGGGAGGGTGGTGGAGGCTGGTGGAGGATGGTGGAGGCGGCGCCGCTGCAACCTCCACCATCCTCCACGAACCTCCACGATCCTGCCTATTATAAGGAATGCCGCCGCCCGAGTTCGCCCTCCCACCCCAGTACGACCCGCACGACGTCGAGGCGCCGCTGTACCAGCGCTGGCTCGACCGCGGCGTGTTCACGGCCCGCGCCGACTCGGCGCGCGAGCCGTACGTGATCGTCATGCCCCCGCCCAACATCACGGCGATCCTGCACACGGGCCAGGGCCTCAACAACGTGATCCAGGACGTGTTGATCCGCTTCGAACGCATGCGCGGCCGCGCAGCGCTGTGGCTCCCCGGAACCGACCACGCGGGGATCGCCACCCAGAACGTCGTCGAGCGACTGGTCGCCAAAGAGGGCAAGACCCGGTTCGACCTCGGGCGCGACAAGTTCGTCGAGCGGGTGTGGCAGTTCGTGCGGGAGACGGGCCCCGTCATCCTCGAACAGCTCAAGGTGATCGGCTGCTCGTGCGACTGGAGCCGGACCCGCTTCACGTTCGACGAAGCCTACTCGCGCTCGGTGCGCGAGGTGTTCGTGCGCCTGTGGGAGGAAAAACTGATCTACCGCGGGCACCGCGTGATCCATTGGTGCCCGCACTGTCTCACCGCGTTGTCGGACGAGGAAGCCGAATCGAAGGACACGGAGGGCAAGCTCTACTACATCCGCTACCCCGTGGAGGGCGGCCCCCAGCCCTTCCTCACGGTCGCTACCACGCGCCCCGAGACGCTGCTCGGGGACACGGCCGTGGCGGTCAACCCCAAGGATGCCCGCCACGCCGGCTTCGTGGGGAAAGTTGCCCGGCTCCCGATTGCGGACATCTCGATTCCAATCGTCGCGGACGAGGCGGTCGATCCCACGTTTGGAACGGGGTTCGTGAAGGTGACGCCCGCGCACGATGCGACCGACTTCGACATCGGCCTGCGGCACAAGCTGGAGATGCCGCTGGTGATGACCGAGGACGCACGCATGGAGCACGCGACGCGGGTGCCGAAACAGCTCGCGGGCCTCGACCGGTTCGAGGCGCGCGAGCGGATCGTGGATATGCTGAAGGAGCGGGGCCTCCTCGAGAAGATCGAGCCGCACCGGCACGCGCTGCGGCGCTGCTACCGCTGCGACACGATCGTCGAGCCGCGGCTCTCGGACCAATGGTTCGTGAAGATGCAGCCGCTCGCCGAGCCGGTCCTCGCCGATTATCGCCGCAGCGCGTTTCGGTTGATCCCCGAGCGCTGGCGCGCCACCTTCGAGCACTGGATGGAGCACATCCGGGACTGGAACATCTCGCGCCAGCTGTGGTGGGGTCACCGCATCCCGGTGTTCACCTGCACGAAATGCAAGCACCAGTGGGCCGATCGGAACGACCCGACGACCTGCCCCAAGTGCGGCGGGCCGGTGGAGCAGGATCCGGACGTGCTCGACACCTGGTTCTCGTCGTGGCTCTGGCCGTTCGCGACGTTCGGCTGGCCGGAGCGCACGCCGGACCTGGCGCGCTTCTATCCCGGCCACACCCTGGTCACGGCGCCGGAGATCCTCTTCTTTTGGGTGGCGCGGATGCTCATGTCCGGCTACCACTTCATGGACGACAAGCCGTTCGCGACGGTCTACCTGCATGGTACGGTGCGCGACACGCAGCACCGCAAGATGTCGAAGTCGCTCGGCAACGGGATCGATCCGCTCGATGTGGTGCGGTTGTACGGCGCCGACGCGCTGCGCTGGACCCTGATCGCGGGCAGCTCGCTCGGCGCCGACGTGATCCTCGATCCGAACGATCTCGAGACGACCTTCGCTCCGGGCCGGAACTTCGCGAACAAGCTCTGGAACATCGGTCGGTTCATCCTGGCGCAGCTGCCGGCGCGGGTACAGCCGATCGACGCGCTCGATGTCAAAACCCTGCCGCTCGCCGATCGGTGGGTGCTGTCCCGCGCGCAGGCGACGATCCGCGAAGCGACCGCGTCGTTCGAGCAGTTCCGGCTGGACGAGGGAGCGAAGCGTTGCTTCGACTTTGTGTGGAAGGAGCTGGCCGACTGGTACGTCGAGGCGGTCAAGCCGCGGTTGTCGGCCGACACCGGCGCCGTGCTTTCGTATTGCTTCGATACCGTGCTGCGGCTGTTGCATCCTGTCGTGCCGTTCATCACCGAGGAGCTGTGGCAGAAGCTTCCGGGTCGCCGGCCGGACGAGCTGCTCGTCGTGGCGGCGTGGCCCGAGCCGCGGGCGGGGCTCGTGGACCCCGCGGCCGACCAGCAGTTTCCACTGGTCCAGGAGACGATCTCGTCCATCCGGATGTTGCGTGCCGAGTATCGCGTTCCGCCCAAGGCGCGGCTCGAGGCCTCGGTGCGGCCCAAGAGCGAGCAGGCGCGGCGGGCGCTCGCGGGAGAACAGGAAACGATCCTTCGGTTGGCGCAGCTCTCCGCGCTCGCGTTTGACGGCCACCGCGCCACGGTGGGCGCGCACGCAGTGCTCGCGGACGGCAGCGACGTGTTCGTGGCACTCGAGGGGGAGATCGACGTGCAGCAGGAATGCCGCCGCCTCTCGAGCGAGCTCACCCGGCTGGACCAACAGCTCGCGGGGCTCGCCGCGAAGCTCACGAACCAGAATTTCGTCGCGCGGGCGCCCGCCGAGGTGGTCGCCAAGGAGCGCGAGAAGGAGCGGGCGTGGCGGGACCAGCGGCAGGCGTTGGCCGACAAGCTCAAGTCGCTCGGCTGCTCCTAGCCGCCGCACTGGCGGCGTGCGCCAACCAGGGTGAGCCGCCGGGCGGACCGCCCCACACGGTGCCGCCCCAGGTGGTGCGCGTCGTTCCCGAATCGGGCGCGGTGCTTCCCGATCTCAAGGGGGACGCGGTCATCCAGTTCGACGAGGTGATCGACGAAATGCCCGGGACCGGCGGGGGGGGGGGGGGGGGGGGGGGGGGGGGGGGGGGGGGGGGGGGGGGAGCCGGCGTGGCAGCGCCGGTGACCGGGCTCGGGCACCAGATTATCCTGTCGCCGGTGGCGGGAGACGTGCGCGTGTCGTGGCACCGCAGTGCGATCCACGTGAAGCCCGCCGAAGGGTGGAAACCGAACCGCGTGTACCATCTCGAGTTGCTTCCAGGCATCGTCGACCTGCGCCGCAACATCTTGAAGCAGGGCAAGACGGTGATCTTTTCGACCGGCCCCGCCCTGCCCCATGCGGGGCTCGCCGGCACCGTGCTGCAATGGGTCGAGCAACGCACCGCCGTGGGCGCGGTGATCCGGGCGGCGCCGCTCCCCGATAGCGTCGCCTACGTCACCGTCGCCGACTCGGCGGGCGACTTCCGGCTCACGGATGTGCCACCGGGGCGCTATCTCGTCCGGGCGATCCAGGACCAAAACAACAACCGCCAGCTCGATCGCCGCGAGGCGTACGACTCGGTCACGGTGACACTCGATTCGACCGCCAGTGTGATGGTGTGGTTATTCGTGCACGACAGCGTGGGTCCGCGGGTGCGCACCGTGGATCCGGTCGACTCCGTCGCGTTCCGCATCCAGTTCAGCCAGCCGCTCGACCCGCGCCGACCGCTCGACACCACGCGCGTGCATCTGTACGCGCTCCCCGACACGACGCCCGTGGCGGTGCGCGCCCTATTCGCGTCCGCGCAGTACGACTCGCTGCAGGCGAAAGCGCGCGCGGCCGCGGATTCGGCGCGCCGGGCGGCTGACACCGCGCACGCGCGTCGCGACACCACGCGTGCCGGCCCCCCCCCCCCCGGCCCTCCCCGCCCCGCAGGCCCCCTCCGCCCCGGCTTGCCGTCCGGGCGCGATACTGCCGCCGCGCGCGTTGACACCACGCGAGTCCGCCAGCTCCTCAAGCAGCGCCCGGTGCCGTCCGACCGTCTGGTGGTGCAGACGGTCAAGCCGCTCGCGCCTGGCGGCAAATACCTGGTGCGGGTGCGCGGCGCGACCAATCTGAACGGTGCCACCGCGGACGCCCAGGGAGTACTGACCGTCCCGGTGCCGAAACCGGCGCCTCGGGACACGACGCGCGCGCCGCGCGACTCGACCAGACCGCCATGACCGGCCCCGATCCCCGCCGCCGCTTGCCCGCGGTGGAAGCCCTGCTCGCCGAGCCCGACGTCGCGGCGCTGCTCGCGGCGGGGGCCCATCCCCGCGCCCTCGTGGTGCGCGCAGTGCGCGAGACGATCGACGCCGCCCGCGCCGACGGCGGCACGGCGCCGCCGCAAAGCTGGGGCGGCGCGGTGCTCGCCCGCCTACAGCGTCTCGCCGCGCCGTCGTTCGGGCCCGTGATCAACGCCGCCGGCGTGGTGCTCCACACCAACCTGGGACGGGCGCCGCTCGCCCCGGCCGCGATCGCCGCGATGGCGCGCGCCGCCGCCGGGTACGCCAACGTGGAATACGATCTGGAGCGGGGGGCGCGCGGCTCGCGCCACGCGATCTGCCGCGCCCTGCTGAAGGAGCTCACCGGGGCGGAGGACGCGCTGGTCGTGAACAACGCGGCGGGTGCGCTGCTGCTCGCGCTGTCGGCGCTGGCCCGCGACGGCGAAGCGATCGTATCGCGCGGAGAGCTGGTGGAGATCGGCGGGGCGTTCCGCATCCCCGACATCATGGCGCGCTCCGGGGCGAAGCTCGTCGAAGTGGGCACCACGAATCGCACCCACCGGAAGGATTACGAGGCGGCCCTGACCCCCCGCACCCGCGTCGTGATGAAAGTGCATCGCTCGAACTTCCAGCTCACGGGCTTCACGGCCGAGGTACCGGCGCGGGAGATCTCCGCGGTGGCGCGCGGCGCGGCGGGCGGGGGGCACGGGGGGGCCGCGAGCCTGTTCGATCTCGGCAGCGGCCTGCTGCTCGATCTCTCGCCGTGGGGGCTCTCGGGCGAGCCGACGGTGGGTGAGGCGCTCACCAGCGGCGTCGACGCGGTGGTGTTCTCGGGCGACAAGCTGCTGGGCGGGCCGCAGGCCGGCATCCTGCTCGGAAGGACGGCGGCGATCGACGCCTGCCGCACCGACCCCCTCGCCCGCGCAGTGCGGTCCGACAAGTTCACGCTGGCCGCCCTGGAGGCGACGCTCGCGCTGTATCGCGATCCCGAGGCCGCTCGACGAGAGATACCGGTGCTCCGGATGCTCACTGAAGACGTCGCGGACATACGGCGGCGCGGAGAGGCGTTGCAGCGAGGCATCGGCCAAGACACGGATCTCGTGGTAGGTGAATCGGAAGTGGGTGGCGGATCGTTCCCCGGGGCGACGCTCAAGACCTGGCTCGTGGCGCTGACGGCTGACAAGCTGACAGCTGACAGCGTGGCGGGGCGGTTGCGAGGGGGAAGCCCGCCCATCATCGCTCGCATCGCGGACGACCGCGTCGTGCTCGATCCCCGTACCATCTTCCCCGAGCAAATCGAGCTGGTCGCGCGCGCGGTCCGCGCCGCCCTGGATGCCTGACGGTCCACACCGCGCGGTCTTTCTGGATCGCGACGGCACGATCGTGGACGATCCTCCCCCCGGCTATCTGCATGAGCCGGGAAGGGTCCATCTATTACGCGGCGCGGCCGCGGGGATCCGCCGGCTGAACCAGGCAGGGTGGCTCGTCGTGACCGTAACGAACCAATCGGGCATCGCCCGCGGACTGTTCGACGCCGTCGCCTATGAGGCGGTGCAGCGTCGCCTCGGCGAGCTGCTCGCCGAGCACGATGCGCGCCTCGACGCCGCCTACTTCTGCCCGCACTACCCGGAGATCACCGGCCCCTGCGAGTGTCGCAAGCCGGGGGTCAAGCTATTTCGCGACGCCCAGGCGGCGTTGGGAATCGATCTGCTGCGGTCGTACTGGGTCGGGGACCGTCTGAGCGACGTCGAGCCTGCGCGTGCGCTCGGGGCCGGCGCGACGCACGCGATCCTGGTCGCGACCGGCCACGGCGCCGAGCACCGCGCGCAGGCGCACGCGCTTGGCGTGGCAGTGGTGCCCGATCTCGCCGCCGCCGTCGAGCGGATTGTGCGGGCGGAATAGCGGCGGCAGATTGCGGGGCGACATGGAGCCACCCCCGGCGGGATCTGGAGCCTGCGCGCTCGCGCTGCTCGCGCTGCTGCTGCCGTCCACCCTGCCCGCACAGCACACGCGGCCACCCGCGGCTCCCAAGGGCACGATCTCGGTCGGGGCGACGATTCACGACTCGCTCGCACGACGCGACGTGCTGCTCACCGCCGAAAGCACCTACGCGCAAGAGTGGAGGCTCGCCGGTACCACCGGACAGATCGTCACGATCGATCTCGCGTCGGAAGCGTTCGACGCGTTTGTGTTCCTGCTCGGACCCGGGCTCGAGAAGCCCCTGCAGGACGATGACTCGGGTGGCCGGTGCAACGCGCGCCTCACCGTGCGGCTGCCGCGGACGGGCGACTACACCATCGTCGTGACCAGCAGCGAAAAGTTCGCGACGGGCCGCTTCGCGCTCGCGGTGGCTGCCGGTGCGAAACCCAAGTCGCTCAGTCCCTGCCCGCGGTGACGCCCCACCCGCCCCCCCCGCCCGCCCCTGTTCGCGTCGCCGTGCTCGTCTCGGGCGGTGGCACGAACCTGCAGGCACTGCTCGACGCGCTCGCGGATTCTCGGGCGGCGCGCATCGCCCGGGTCGTCTCCAGCCGCTCCGACGCCGGAGCGCTCGAGCGGGCGCGGCGGGCGGGGGTCCAGACTCACGTACTCTCGGACCCCGCCGATGCGGCCGCGCTCACCGCCGCTCTCGGCGACGCCGGGCTCGTAGTGCTGGCCGGGTACCTCCAGCGGATCCCGTCCAGCGTGGTCGCCCGCTTCCCGTGGCGGATGATTAATATCCATCCGGCGTTGCTCCCCGCCTTCGGCGGCGCCGGCATGTTCGGGCGCCGCGTGCACGAGCGGGTGCTCGCGAGCGGCGCGCCGATCTCGGGCGCGACGGTTCACTACGTCGACGAGGAGTACGACCGCGGGCCGATCATCGCCCAGTGGCCGGTGCCGGTTCGTCCGGGCGAAACGCCGGAAACGCTCGCCGCGCGCGTGCTCGAGCTGGAGCATAGGTTGCTCCCGTTCGTGGTGGTGGAGCTGGCGCAGCGCGGCGTGCCGCAGACGCCCGTGCGACTGTTTCCCGACGGCGCCGCGTTCGCGGCTCAGGACAAACTTGTGATGAGGTTCTCTGATGAAGCTCGAGGGCGCACTCAATCCCCATCCTAGAGGATGGGCTCGGCGAGACGCAACGCCGCAGCGTGTCCTCGCGCGTGTGCTTCAGCACAGCGCTGTGCCGAGCCCACGCTTCGGCGTGGGAACAGCGACGGCGGTCACGCTGCTGCTATCCGTCTATCCGGCCGTCCGCCTGTCCACTCAGACCAGCGTCGATCGCCTGGCGGTCCGGCTCGCCGGCATGACTGCCGTCACCGGGCTCGAGCAAGCGATGGCCGATACGCTGCTCACGCTGGTTCCGGGGAGCGCGCGCGACCGGGCCGGCAACGTGACCGTCAGCCTCGGCAAGGGGGCGCCGAAGCGTCTCGTAGCCTGCGCGCTCGACGAGGTGGGGTACGTGGTCGGTAACATCACGCCCGACGGCTATCTCACCTTGCGGCGCGTGGGCGCAGCGCCCACTCCGCTGTTCGATCAGCAGCTCGAGGGCCAGCGCGTGACGGTGTTCGGCGCGCGCGGCGCCGTGCCGGGGGTGGGCGCCGTGAAGTCGACGCACCTGACCCGCGGCCGGCCAGGGGGGCCAGCGGGACCGGGGGCGCCGGATCCGGTGTTCACCGTCGACAACGCCTACGTGGACGTAGGTGCCACGTCGGCCGCCGAAGCCCGTGCGCTCGGGATCGACGTGCTCGACCCTGTGGCGGCGGCCAAGCGCCCGCATGTGTACGGCGACCGGTTGCTCGCGGCACCCGTCGTGGGGCGGCGCGCCACGTGCGCGGCACTCGCCGCTGCGGTGCAGGCGAAGCCCAACGTGAAAGGCACGGTCGTGGCCGCCTTCACGGTCCGGAGCCTTTACGCCACCAAAGCGGGATTCCAATCGCTGGTGAAGCTGCAAGGTCCGTTCGCCGAGGTGAAGGAGCCGAGCCTCACCGCGCGCTACGCCGATACGCCTGTCGAAACCGTAGCGCTCAAGGACGCGGACGCACTGGCGCAACGGCTCATCGCATGGATGGAGGGAAGATGATAGGGGCGTCGCTGCTGTTGGCGGCTGCGGTGTGGGCCCAGGACAGCTCTCGCGTAGCCGAGGCGCAGTCGGTTCTCGCACCCCTGGTTGAGACGTACGGCGTCTCCGGCGCCGAGGGTCCTGTACGGGAGACGGTGAAGCGGATGCTCCCGGCGTGGGCCCAGACGGAGACCGACACCGCGGGCAACCTTTGGGTGCGGGTCGGCAAGGGCGATCCGCTGGTCGTGTTCGTCGCCCACCTGGACGAGATCGGTTTCACCGTCACGGGCATCAGGGACGACGGATCGCTCGAGCTGCGGACCCGCGGCGGCTTCTTCGGTTCGCTCTGGGAAGCGCAACCGGCGTTGGTGCACACCGAGCGCGGCGACGTCGCGGGCGTGTTCATGCCGCGGGACTCAGGGGTCACCCGTCACACGCCGCCGCCGCTGCGGGTGGACGTGGGCACGACATCGCGCGCTGCGACCATGGCCCTGGGCGTCAGCCCTGGGAGCACGATCACGATGCCGAAGCGCTATGTCCGGCTCGCGGGCACGCGGGCCACCGGCCGCTCCTTCGACGATCGCGTCGGGTCGACCGCGCAAATCCTGGCGCTGCGCCATCTCGACCGGGCGGCGCTCAAGCACCAGGTGATCTTCATCTGGAGCACGCGCGAGGAGATCGGGCTCGAAGGCGCCCAGGCGGCAGCCGCGGCACTCGGCACCACGGCGCGACGGGTCCACGCCATCGACACGTTCGTCTCGGCCGACTCGCCGCTCGAGCTCGCCAACTTCGCGGTGGCGCCGCTCGGGCAGGGCGCGGTGGCGCGGTCGCTCGACAACTCCTCCATCACGCCTCCGGCCTATGTGGACTCGCTCGTCCAGGTCGCGCGCGCGCGCCGGGTGAGTCTCCAGGTCGGCACGACCAACGGGGGCAACGACGGCTCGGTCTTCACGCCGTTCGGCGTCGTGGACGTCGCCATCGGCTGGCCGCTGCGTTACTCCCACTCCCCCGCCGAGGTCGTGGACCTGCGCGACGTCGTGAGCCT
>Ga0209058_1000420_pt1 | contig 35683 bp, 24 predicted proteins | sample GraSoiAngelo_147_FD_185904 | JGI IMG/M metagenome (GOLD analysis project Ga0209058, IMG submission 185904) | Grasslands soil microbial communities from the Angelo Coastal Reserve, California, USA - 14_1009_05_40cm (SPAdes) (version 2) | ecosystem: Environmental > Terrestrial > Soil > Grasslands ... | reverse complement strand
ACGCCGGTTTCAGATGCACATGAAATGCTGCGACGGCTCACCCGGGATCCGGCCAGGTTGTGTATGCTCATTCGCGGCACCGGGTTGGTCGGCGACTGCACTTATATCTCCTGGCTCATCGGTCACATGGCCAACGACAGGCTCGCGCGGGTGGCAGGCGAAGCCTTCAGCATGATCACCGGAGCAGATCTGCCGTGGCTCGACCTGGAACGAAAGCCGCCCGAAAGTATTGAGGCCGGGCCTAACGACGACGCGAACGATCCCAATGTCGACATGGATCCTGACGAGAACCTGCCATGGCCTGATCAGAGACTAGTGCAAGAGTGGTGGACGCAGCACGGCCCAGGCTTCGACCAGAATAGCCGCTATTTCGTTGGCGCGCTCGTCACGCGCGGCCATTGCATAGACGTGTTGAAGAATGGCTATCAACGTCATCGCATCGCGGCGGCGTACCACCTCGGTCTTTCGAATCCCGGGACGCCGCTGTTTGAATGGCGGGCCCCAGCGTGGCGCCAACAGCGCGAACTGGCGCAGATGACTTGACGGCAGGGCTGCGAAGTTATCGGCTCGCTATAGGACTCTCGGCGGGCGAGCCACGGCTCGGATCGGCCCGTGTGCCGCGAACAGACCGACGCCTGTGCGGCGAAGAACTGGCGCGTGCACTTTCGCGTGAAAAAGCAGTGAGAAAGCGAGATCTGCCCAAGTCGGAGCGGCCGCGGACCTAGCGAACCAGCTCTTGAAGGCGCGTCTTCAGCGGATCCTGAAGCCGCGCGGCGGCGTCAGTATCGATCAGCTCGATGAAAGCAGGAATCCCCGAGAACCCGGTCGCGGCCAATATCAAATCGTCCGGCGGCCGGAACGACGGCAGGCCGAACGTGATCGTGGTGAGCGGCAGCTTGGGCAAATCGGCCGCGAATTCGGTCTGCAACTGATACCGCAAATCGCTGAGGAGCGCGCCGAGACCGGCCGCGTGACTGATCGCCAGCTGAGTGACCAGCGCGTTCACCACGAACTGGCGTACGTGCTCGACGCGACGCTCGCCCTTGCCGGCGAGCCCCTGCCGCATCTGCGACAACCCATAGGTTGACGTGAAGCTCACCACCCAGCGCACCGGTGAAGCCATCGTAATCGTCTTGGTCTCGCGGTCGGTCCTGGCCTCATGCGCGTATTCCCACGGATAGAGCACGAGGCGGTTGCCGACCAGGGTCAGCCATTGCTGGTCGAACTCTGTCGGCACCTCGAACGGGCGACCGGAGAACGGCCGGTAGTTCTGCTGGAGCTGGGCGAAGGCGCGGTCGGCCAGCGAATGATCACCTTTCGTGCCGAGGAACTTGCTGAACACCCGCTCGGGAGAAAGGACGGGTCGCAGGGTCTCGAGGTGTGCCGCGAGCTGCTCCTGCAAGAACTTGGAGACGACTTCGGTCTTGCGGCGAAGCTCCGTGAGCTCCTGAAACGTCAGCGGTTTGGCTCGCTTGTCTGGTCCCGCCATCCGCGCCTCCTGGACGCGTCGGTAGTCTAGCCTTCCGAAGTCGCCGAAGTACAGCAGATTGAGGGGGGACGCCGCCGACCCAACGGGAGTAAAATCGCTCTACGCCGCTCTCGGATTTGTTCCGGAAAGGTAGGAAAGGTAGGCGCTATGCTGACGATTCGCGCGGTCTCCTTCAAGGGGCGGCCACTCGACCGGGAGTTGTCGGCCCGCTTCGAGGAAGCCGGGGGGACCATCGGGCGAGGGGAGATCAACACGCTGGTCCTCTCCGATCCCGAGCGGTTCATCTCGCGCACGCACGCCACGATCTCCTTCCAGGCCGGCGGCTACCTCATCACCGACACCGGCACGAAGAATCCGGTCGTCGTCAACGGGCGGCCGCTGGGCTCGGGCAGCCAGACGCGGCTCGGGGATGGGGATCAAATCAAGGTTGGCGACTACATCCTCCAGGTGGCCGTGAGCGCGGGCGGCGGGCCATTGCCGACGCCGTCGAGCGCGGCGCCGGCTGCGCCCAGCCCGTTCGACCCATTCGCTGATCTCCTGTCTCCCGCCGCACCGTCGACGCCGCGCGGGGCTCCGGCGCAGCCACCCGTTCAGCCAGCGAGACCGCCGGGAGAGACGCCGCGTATTCCGGATTCCAACGATCCGCTCGCCGGCATTCGCGCGCCCGAGCCGAGCATCGACGACCTGCTCGGGCCCAAAGGTTCGCGCGCGCCCGATTTTCTGCCACCAGATTTCCTTTCCGAGAAGCCGGCATCGCCGTCTCAGCTTCCTTCCGGCAGCCTTGACGAGCTGTTTGGGTTGTTCCCTTCCAGCAAGCCGAGTCCGGGGCCCACCGTTCCCGATCACGGCTCGGAGATCTTCACGCCGTTCACTCCGCCCGTAGCCAAGCCGGAAGCCGCAGCGAAGCCAGAAGCGGCAGTGCGGCCAGACGCCGCGGCGAAGCCGGAGCCCGTGGTGAGGCCGGAGCCCGCGATGAGGCCAGAGCCCGTGAGGCCGGAGCCGGCGATGAAGCCGAGAGCCGAGGTACGCCCGGCCCCAGCCGGGCCTCAGACTCCCCCGGCAGGCGTCGCGCCTCTGGGACGACAGGACGACGCGATGCTTCGCGCGTTCCTTCAGGGCGCGGGCATCTCGGCCATCCAGTCCAAGAGCCTCACGCCTGAGACCATGGAGGCGATCGGCAAGCTCCTGCGCGAAGCCGTGCAGGGCACGCTCGATCTCCTGCGCGCCCGCGGGCTTATGAAGAGCGAAATGCGGGCCGACGTCACCATGATCATGCCGCAGGACAACAACCCGCTGAAGTTCTCGCCGACGGTCGAGGCGGCGCTCACGCATTTACTGTCGTCGCAGCAGGTGCACGGCTTCATGCCGCCGCTTCGCGCGATGAAGGACGCCTACGATGATCTGCGCGCCCACCAGATCGGCTTCCTCGCGGGCATGCGCGCGGCGCTCGACGAGGTGCTGGCGCGCTTCGCCCCGCGAGAGCTGGCCAAACGCCTCACCGAGCAATCGATGCTCGACGACCTGTTGCCGATGAACCGCAAGGCGAAGCTCTGGGATCTCTTCCTCGAGCGCCACGCGACGATCTCCGGCGAGGCGCGCGAAGACTTCAACGCCGCCTTCGGCAAGGCGTTCCGCCGCGCCTACGAGGCGCAGGTGAAGCAGCTGCGCGGCGATCGGGGCTAGGCGCCCTCAGTGAGCAAGGGCGCGTCGCTCACGACCAACCAGAAAATTGTAATCTGGGCACACGGCAAGCTCGGCAAAAGGATCGGCCGGGGCGAGTGCTGGGACCTTGGCGAGGAAGCGCTGAACCAGAACGGTGCCCAGACGTCGAACGACCTCGGCCCGGTCGGATCCGACACGGACTACGTGTGGGGCGATCCCATCAGCGACATCAGCAAGGTCGAGCCCGGCGACATTCTCCAGATCCGCGACCACGTCGTCACGACAAAAACCGAGACGGAATACCTCTTCAAAGACGGCTCGACCGTCGTGACGAAGAACGAGCACTACGCGAAGCGCGGTCACCACACCGCGATCGTGAACGGCAAGCTCGACGCCGACGGCCGGGTCAAGACCCTGGAGCAGCACGTGAAGCCCCGGGGTGACATCGTTCAGAACATGGTCCTCTACACGCGCGACGTCCCCGCGGTCGTGAGCAAGAGTACCGGGCAGTACAAGAACCCGCGAACGAGGCAGCTCGAGCGAGCCAACATCACGAAGACGGTGACCGTCACGGTCACCGGTACGATCTGGCCCTACCACCCGAAGGCTAAGTAGAGCCCGTCGAGCGGCTTTCGAGGAGCCAGCCGAACTCCTCGGCTGTCGGAAGCCCCGCGCATCCCAGCATGAGCGAATCACCGTCGACGCGGCCGCGCGTCCACCAGAGCGCCCGCCACCCGGTGCTCTCGCTCCAGGCGCGGAGCGCTTCCCCCTCGGCGAGCGGTCCGAAGGCTTCCACGGATGGCAGCGCCCGGAGCGGCCGGATCGACGCGTCGCTGTCGGCGCTCGCAGGCACCGCGAGCACGCTCTGCGCGAGCGCGTCGTCGAGATCGTCGGCGCCACGCGTGGGATCGAGCACCGCCAGCGCGGCGTCTTCCAGCCCCGCGAACCATTCCGTGCCCTCGAACACGGCGTGTGCCGCCGCGGCGTGCGAGGCCAGCTCCACCGCGACGGTCAGAGGGAAATGCCGGCCGACGCGATCGACGCTCGGCATCAGCACCCCCGCCCAGCCGCTCTGGGTCACCAGCCCCGGAAGGAAGACGAATCGCCAGATCGGCATCGTGAGGTACGCGTCGAACCAGCGCTCGCCGAAGGTGTCGCGCGTCGCTGCGATGACTTCCTGCAGACACGCGTCCCAGGCCTTGACGAACTCGACGGGCAGCCGGCGCGTCGCGAAGTCGCCCAGGCTCGGCAGTTTCCCAAACCACCCGGGAATCGACCCGTGCGGCTCCTCGGTCACAGAGCCGTCGGGCAGCGGAACTGGGCGAGCTCGGGCAGGCGGAACGGATTGCGTACGCTCGAGGCGAAGACCTCGAAGACGGTGCGCCGACCGTCGATATTGAACGTCACGACGAATCGCTCCGACTGCTTGGTCTCGACGATCTGGACGCCGTCGAACATCTTGAAAAGCGCCCAGGGCCCCGAGAACGTGATACCGTTCGAGCCCGCCGCCGGCGGGGGCAAGATCATCGCGCGAACCATGCTCTGGCCACCCGGTCCGGGGAACTGCACGGTCGCCGGCTTTTCAGGACCGTGGGTATACTTCACGAGCTTTCCGTCCACGTCCAGCGTGAACTGCTGGATCTTGGCGTCCATCTCGATCGGCTTGAACTCGAGCTGGATGCTCGGGTTGCTGCTGCCGCCGCGGAAGTAGACATCGCGGATGACTTGCGCCCGCTGGAACTCCGCCAGCGCGGCCGACTGCCCCATGGCCGGATCCTTGAAGCGCCACGGCTTCTGACCGGTATCGACGTGCTGCAGCAGATACTTCTGAAAGAAGCTGTCGAGGACGCCGCCGGCGCCGAACAGGCGGGCGAAGTCCTCGGGTGTGATGTCCTGGTTGCTGCTGCGAACGAAGGGATAGCGTCCGGCGGCCGCCTGGGTGCAGAAACCGGCGACCTGGGTGCGCAGCTCGGCGTCGATGCGCTCCCGTTCTTTTCCAGCGGTGCCCTGCGTCGCGCCCGCCGCCACGGACTGGAGCATCGAGCGGAGCGGCTCTGGTTGGCCGGTCGCTTCTGCCCGCAGCTTACTGTTGGTGTTGCTCGGCGGCGGCGGCTGCCCGGTCCGTTGCGCCTCCTTGACGGCGGCGAGCCACTGGTAGACCTCACCCATGAGCTGGACGAGACCGTCGATCGGAGGCGGTGCGGTCGACCCGGGAGGACCGCTGACGAACCGGCGGATGTCGTCGAACTGATCGTCGACCAGCGACTTCTCGAGCATTCCCGTGGGAACGCCCGTGACGGTCTGCCGGGCCTTGCTCGCATATTCCTGAGCCTTGCCGGCCAGGCTGCCGGTCAGGCCGCTGCCGATCTCGGGCGGGACCGAGAGCGTGGTCTCGCGCTCGATCGCTTTCATCAAGGGCTTGAGCGGCGTGTCCGGCGACGACAGGACGCGTGTGATCTCGACCAGCCGCGTGAAATCTCTGTCCTGGATGATCGTGATGTCGCCGATGAACTGGCGCCAGATGCGTCGGTAGTCCTCGAGATAGAGCCGCTTGACCGCCTCGGCGAAGCTCGGGGTCGACATCCCGGCGCCGCGGGACGATCCCAGCACCCACGCCTCTTCCTCGGCGAGCTGCACCGTGCTGGCGTCGACGCGCACGATGAAGCTCTTGTAGTAGGCGTCCTTGGTGTAGAAGCCCGGTACTCCCTTGGTGAGCGGCTGCCGGCTCAGTCGGTCGAAGACGAGCAGCGCCTTGGGCCCGGCCTTTTCGGTGATCGTGAAATCTCGCAGGTCCGGGTTCGGCTCCCGCTTCAGTCGACCGTAGACGCGGTTGGGCAGGGATTCGCTGCCGATGACGGTTCGCACCCGCGCGATCAGGGCGTCGTTTCGCGGAACGGTCGGGTCGATCCAGCCGCGATCGTAGAGCGCGTCGAAGTGGGCCTTCAGGGCCTTGGGTCCGGCGTCGGAGCCGAGAAGCTGCTCGCCGCGCGTCTGGTACCAGCGCCAGACAGCCTCGTGGTCGAGATGCTTGGGGTCATAGAGCATCAAGTAGGTCTTGAGAGCCTCGTACAGCTCGTCCTGGCTGGCGGCGACGTCCTGCCGCAGGTATTGCTCGAGATAGCTCGCCAGCGACGGCAGGAAGGTGTCCTGCAGCATCCGCCGGTAGGCGGCCCCGCTTGCCGCCTCCAGTCGGCCGCCCTGATAGAGACCGAAGCGCATCGACCACGGCACGGAGCCTCCGGCGGTCGCCGAAGTCTCGGCGAGGCTCCGGACGCCGCTCAAGGTCGGCAGGAGCGCGGCGAGATCGCTCCGCGCGCCCGCGCGCACCAGCGTCACCTGCTGCTGCACCTCACCGAACTTCCCGCCGACCTCGGCGAGGTAGCGCGTGTTCTGCGCCGAGCTGGCCCACCAGGCCAGGGCGGCGAGGATCAGCACGACGCCACACGCCGCGACCGCAGCAGTCTGGAGCCACTGACGGCGGCGTTCCCAGCGGAGGTCGAATCCGGCCAGCCCGGCTTCCTGGAACACGACCTCGCGCAGGAAGCGCGTGAGGAAGTAGCTCTTGCCGGTCGCGTGTTGAGCGGGCATGAGCTTGCGCTCGAGGCCGAACCCGCGCGCGAGCGCGCCCATCACGCGGTCGATGGGGCTCCCTTCTTGCGTGCCGCTCGTGAAGTAGATGCCGCGGATGATCAGCTTGGCCTCGAGCTTCGTCGGGGCGAACGCGGCCTCGACGAACTGCACGAGGCGGTCGCGCAGGAGCGCGAACTGCTGAGGAAAGCCGTAGAGCAGGGCGCGGCGCGGCGCGTCGCGCTCCTCCTCGAGCCGCTCGGGCAGCCGATCGTAGAGGCGGCGCTCGAGCCGCTGGAGCTCGGCCGTCATGGAAGCGGGGTCGAGCCCTTCGTTGCCGTACGGGAGCGCGAATCCCCACGCCTGCGCCCGCTCCTCCTTGCCGAGCGCCGAGAAGAACTCGCTGAACCCGGCGAGCAGGTCGCTCTTCGTGACCAGGACGTAGACGGGAATGCGCAGGCCCAGAGCCTGGTAGAGCTCCTGCACCCGGGTCCGCAGAGCCTGGGCGTGGAGGTCCCGCTCCGCCGCCGACTGCTGGAGCAGGTCGCTGACGCTGGTGGTCACCAGCACGCCGTTGATGGGCCGCCGGGGGCGCGATTTCTTGAGGAGCTCCAGAAAGCTTTTCCAGGCGGCGGCGTCGACGTCGCGGTCGCTCTGCTGCGTGGTGTAGCGGCCCGCCGTATCGAGGAACACCGCCTCGTCGGTGAACCACCAGTCGCAGTTTCGCGTGCCGCCGACACCCCGGACCGCCTCGCGGCCGAGACGATCCGCGAGCGGGAAGCGCAGGCCCGAGTTGACCAGCGCCGTCGTCTTGCCGGCGCCCGGGGCTCCGATGAAGACGTACCAGGGCAGGTTGTAGAGAAATTGCTGCGAGCCGAGCGAGCGGATCCGCGTCCAGAGCGACGGGCGGTCGACGCCGAACCGGAGCTTTTTCAGCAGATCCAGCGCCTCCTCGAAGCGCTGGCGGAGCTGCTTGGCCTCCTCCGCCGACGCGGAGGGGCGAGCCTCCCCGGCAGGCGGCTGAAGGAGCCCGGTGGTCAACGCGGCGTTGGCGCGCTTGGCCTTGATGCGCTGCCAGCCCCACCGCGCAACCGGCGTCAGCACGATGAACGCGATCTGGATCCAGCGAACCGACTCCTGCTCGTACGGATGGAAGTTGCTGATCGAGATCGTCGGGCCGATCCACCACACGAGGAGCGCCAGCGCCAGGATCCCGATGCCGAGCAGCACCCAGCGATTGAAGATCAGCTTGAGGATCGAGCCGATGATCTTCACGGCCTGCGGGGCGTCGGCGGCGCGGCCGCCGCCTCGCCGGCGGGAACGTACAGCGTGATTTCCACGCGACGGTTCTTCGCGCGACCTTGGGGCGTGTCGTTCGGCGCGACGGGCTCGGAATCTCCTCGGCCGTCGGCGCGGATACGCGCGGGCCCGATGCTGGCCGCCAGGAGCCGCGCCACGGACTCCGCGCGCGACCGGGACAGCTCCCAGTTCGACGGGAATCGGAACGTGCGAATCGGGACGTTGTCGGTGTGACCGATCACGTCGACCTGCCCCGGCAGCCGCTTGAGGGCGTCGGCGATCCGGCCGAGCAGCCACTGGTCATCGGCGCCGATCGTCGCCTCACCGGGCTTGAACAAGCCGTCTCCGAGGATCGTGACGACGCTTCGATCGGCGTTGTCGTCGACCTTGACGAGCCCGCGCTTGATCTCCTCGGCCAGGAAGGCGGCCAGTCGTGGCGCGGCCGCCGGTCTGGGCGGCACCGGGGCGGCGACCCGCAGCGCGGCGATGTCGGCGGCGAGCTTGTCCGACGTGCGGCTCAGGGGCCACTCGAATCCGACATAGATCGCGACCAGGAGCAGGCCGGCCACCGCCCCGACCACCCAGAGCGGCACCGAGCCGAGGCGCCGTTGATTCGCCGCCGAGACACCGCGCCAGTTCGGGGACAGGTCGCGCTCGTAGTCGCCTCGCTGCTTTCGAACGATCATGAGGAGCCGCTGGCGAATCGCCTCGAGCTGCCGCTGGCCGCCTTCGGTGACCCGATACCGCCCCTCGAAGCCGAATTCGAGGCAGACGTACATGAGCTCGATCAGGTCCTGGTTCGCCTGCGGGTTCTCGGCCAGCCGAGCCATGAGCTGGAAGAACTTCTCGCCGCCGCCGACCTCGCCGTGGAACAACGCCAGGAGCCCCTGCTGGGCCCAGGCGCCCGAGGCGCCGAGCGGGGTGCTCGTCGCCGTCTCGTCGATCAACGTGCACAGCGCGTAGCGCGCCGCCACGACCTTCTCGGTCGGTACGCCGGCAGCTCTCGCTTGCGACTCGAACTGTCGGATCCCCTGGGCGAGGCTGTCCCGGAGCGCGATCGGATTCGGGTGCTGGACCGACGAGCGCAGCTGCGGCAGGACGTTGAGCAGGCGATTGGCCGCGACCAGCAGGGGATTGAGGCCACTGGCGACCGCGACCGCCTCGGCTGTCTCCGCCTGCTCGGCGACGCTCGCGCGCTGCTCCACGGGTGCCGGGCGTCCGGGCGTCGGACGCCCGCCCGGCATCGGCATGATGACCGTCCGGTCGATGCCGAGGTCCGCGAACGGATCGTCAGGCACCGCGCACCGCCCAGAACTCGAGCTCGAGGCCGGGGAACTCGCCCGCGATGTGCATCGCCAGCGCCCTCGATTGCTCGGTCACCTTCCACAGATCGCCGCTGCGCTCGAGCTCGAAGTAGAGGAACCCCGCGTGATAGGGAATCTGCCGCGGCGCCACGGGCAGGCTGCGCAGCACGATTCCCGGGAGGTTCAGGTTCACGAGGTCCCGGATGCGCTCGACGGGCCCGATCTTGACCAGGGTCGGCAAGCTGGCCTGCAGCCTCTCCGGCTGCAGCTGCGCCTTGGCGGCCAGCACGAATCGTGCGGTCTTCACGAGGTCGCTATCGGGGATCGCGGCGACGCGCAGCCCGTACGCGCGCTCCTGCAGCTCGATCGGGATGGCGTTGCGCTCGAGCACCATCGAGAGCGAGCGTCGAATATCCGCGATCACCGGACCGAACGAGTTGGCGAGGTCGTCGTGGCGGTAGACGGGATACCCGATCGGCCGGCGACTGTCGCGCGTGAACGTGGAGAGCTCACCGGCGAGCGACAGACAGGTCGCATAGAGGTACTCCGGATGGAGCGGGGTCGTCGCGGCCAGGTGCGCGAAGAGCGGCTCGAAGCGATTGATCGTCTCCAGCCACAGGAATTCGGCGATCTCGGCGACGCCGCCCGGCCCCGGCTGTGCCATGCGTGTCGCCAGAGCGTCCCCGCGCTGGTGCAGAAGCCCGTGAACGTCGCGCAGGAGGCTCGCCAGCGCCGGCGAGGCGGCGGAGTCGAGCATCGAGGGAATGTAGCCCTGGTCGAGCAGGACGCGGTTGTCCGCGCGGCGCTCGATGACGCGGGCGACGCCCAGGCCCGAGTAGGCCGCGGTGACGTCGACCGGCTTCAACAGCTGAAGGCGCAGGCGCCCGATCTGGATCAGCGCGGTGCGATCGAACGCCGCGTTGCTGTCCTTGACCTCGAGCTCGCCGGCGACGTAGCGCGCCAGGCTGTCGGCGCCGGCGCTCCCGAGGTCGGCCTCGTCCACGCCCGGCCGGCGCACCGGCAGCGCGAGGGTGACGAGCGAGTCGCGCAGCGTGGCCGGAACGTCCAGGGGCGGCGGTAGCGGGTCACGGGCCGGGCAGTCGAACGGCGTGCCGTCCGGGAGGACGCCGCGTGCGGTGCGGAGCGCCACCTTGCCTAGCTCCAGCAGCGACTCGTCGATGGCCAATTCTAGAAAGCCGTATCCGTGCGGGCGCAGAGCTCGGGCGCGCTGGTCCAGCTGCGCCTCCAGATGACGATCGTGCTGCTGCAAGTGCTGGGGCTGGAGGAATGTCCCCTCGGACCAGATGATCCGATTGTCCCAGGTCACGCCCGTCTCACTTCAGCTCCAGGCTGACGGCCCGGGCCTGGAGGGCGACGGTGATCGTGGGGCTGCGCTTGGGCGGCACGGGCACTGTCTGGCGCCAGCGCGCCTGCTCGAGGTCCCGAAACGCGCCGACGACCCCGATGAACTTGGTCTCCGGCTGGAGCTGGCGGCGGTACTCGCGGCTCTCGGAGGGTTGCAGCTGGAACTCTTCGCGCCCGAGCAGCTCGCCGCTGAGCGTTTCCTGCTCCCTGTCGAAGAGCGAGAAGAAGTCGGCGCCGTTGAACGCCGCCACCGATTTGAGCTCGTAGATTCGCACCACGATGGGCGACGGCCGTCCCGCGCGGTCGGGATTGACGTTCGGCGCGACGTTGATCGCGCCGCGCAGCAGGGGCGGGCTGCTGCCGCACGCTGCGGCCAGCACCACGCCGCACACGAGCAGTGGCCGAGCCGCCCACCGCCTCACTAGGGCCTCCTGCCGCCGCGGAGCGCGGGGTCAGTCGCCGGCGTCCCGTGCGGCGCCGTGACCGCGTCTTCTCGGACTTCCTGTATCACCCACCCGCGCGGCCCGCGCTTGACCGTGTAGACGAACTTCGATTCTAGCCGGACGCGCTGGCCTTCCTTCAAGGTGATGTCGTCTTCGCGCCGGCCCGCGGCCTTACCCTCATCGCCATTGATCGTGATCTCGTCGACCTTCAAATCGACCTTGTGGCTCCGCTTGATCTCGTTGCGGGCTCGCGCGCGATTGATCTCGTCGGCCGACAAGCCGGGCCGCACTTGCTGCAGCAGGGCGAGGTTCTTCGTCTCGATGGCGCGGACGTACGTATCCAGGAGCGCCCGGATCTCCCCGCGCGGGTTCGCAGCGCTCGGTGCGGGCGGCGCGGCCGGCGCGCTCGGCGCCGGCGGAGTCACCGCCTTCGGAGGCTCGGGAGCCGGAACCGCCTTGGCGAACAGCTCGCCGGACGCGCGGAAGCTCGACGTCGCCTCCGGGAAGGACCCCTGGGCGTACAGCGCATTGGCCTGTCGCTCGGCCTCGAGCGCTCGGGGATAGTCCGGAGCGTTCGCCGAGGCGCGCTGCTTGGCCACGACCATCTGCGCGCGCGCCGCGTCGGCCGAGGTCCGCTGCTCGCCTTTGACTTGAGCCTGTCGCTCGGCTTCACCGTAGCGGTCGGCGGCTTCCTGGTACGCCTTGGTGGCCGCGGGCAGATCGCCGCCCGCTGACAGACGCTCGCCCTCGGCTTGCGCGGCCTGCGCCCGCGACATGACGTCCACCGCGAGCGCCGGCGCGTCCGCTTTACTCGCGCGATCGCGCGCGGCCACCACCGTGGACCGTAGCTGGTCCAGCGACGCGCGCTGCTGCTGCGCCACGGCCTCGCGCCGGGCGCGGTCCTCGGCCTCCCGCCTGGCAGAGCCGCCGGTCGAGGCGGCGTAATAGATGCCGAACACGGCGAGCCCGAGCACCGCGAGCGCCGGCACGAGATAGCGCGGCGATTGCCACATCGATCGCGGACGACCGGTCGGGCGCGGAGCGACAGGTGTGACGATCGCCGGCTCGGGCCAGGTACGCCCGGCGACCGGCGGCGCCGGCACGACCGGCGGCAACGGCACGACCGGCGGCGCCTTCGCTTCGACCGGAACGGGGCTCGTGGGAACCGGCTTCTTGACCGGCGGCGGGAACGCGACCGGCGGGGTCTCCACCATGACGGTGGGCTCGTCGTCGAACATCGTGTTGAACACCGTCTCGTCGACAGGCCGCGCCGGTCTCGCGGCTTCCACCGGCGGTTCGGCCCGGCGCGCCGCCGCGGCCTGGGCTTCACGAGCGATGGCGCGCGCCTCGCGGGCGGCGGCCTCGGCGCGCTCGTAGAGCTGCCGGGCCTCGTTCAGACGCGTCTCGGCCGGGGCGTACGCTTCTTCGGCGAGCGCCGCGCGCCCCTCGGCGAGCTTCGTCTCCGCCTGAGCCCACAGGTGCGCCTGTTCCAGGCGGGCCTCCACCGATTCGGCCGCCTGCCGGGCCCGCTCGGCGCGCTCGCGCGCCCGCCCGGCCGCTTCGCTCGCGCGGCGGCGCGCTTCGCGGCGCGACGCCTCTTCTTCCCGCTCGCGCGCCAGCGCGGCCCGCGCCGCGCTCCGCAGCCGGGCGGCTTCGGCCGGCTCGGTGTCCGGCGTCGAGTGCTCGGCGACCCACGCGAGCATCTCGAGGCACCGCGCGTACTCTCCGGCGTCGTAGGCCGCGCTCGCATCGCGCACGAACGCTTCGAACTGCTCCCGGCTCTGCCGAAGCTCGGCGACCCGGTGCTGGGCCTGCCGCAGACTCTCGGCCGCGCGCGCGTGCTCGGGCATCTCGCCGACGACGCGATCGAGCTCCTGGACGGCTCGGTCGAAGTCGCCCGCCTCGAGGGCCTCGAGCCCGCTGTCCAGCGCCGGCTTGAGCGCGTCCGCGCGCGAGAGGAGCTCGGTGAGGCGCGCGATCCGCGTCGCCGTGTCCCGGCCGACGCTCTCGAGCGTCGTCAGCGGGGCGTGCTCGTCCACGACGAACACGGTCTCGTCGGCCCAGGGACCGCCCAGCCGCCCCTCGAGCGCCGCCCTCAGCTCGTGGAGCTGGCGCAGGCGGCCCTGCACCTCCTGGCGCAGCCGCTCGGTGTCCTCGGCGCGCTTGCGTCGCAGGGTCTGGAGCTCCGCGCGCATCTGTCCCAGGTTGGCGAAGCGGCGCGCCGGGTCCTTCTCGAGCGCGCGCTCGATGATCGCCTCGAGCTCGGGCGGCAGGTTCGGCTCGATCGAGCTGAGCCGCGGCGGGTTCTCGGTCCGGAGCTTCTCGAGGATCATCAGCGGGTCGTCGCCGGCGAACGGCGCCCGGTTCGTGAGGAACTCGTAGAGGACGGCGCCGACCGAGAAGATGTCCGAGGCGTGGCCGCCCTGGCCGCGCGCCCGCTCAGGTGCCATGTACTGGAGCGTGCCCACGATGAGCCCGGCGCGCGTCAGCCCGGTCTCGGCCGCGGCGATCTGGGCGATCCCGAAATCGAGGATCTTCACCTGGCCGTTGCGGAGCACGAAGATGTTCGCGGGCTTGACGTCGCGGTGGACGATGCCCTTCTCGTGCGCGTACTCGAGCCCCTCGCAGATCTGGATCATGAGGGGGAGCTTGTCCTCGAGATGGGTGATCGTGCGTCGCGCGATGAGCTGCCGGAGCTCGTCGCCCTCGAGAAGCTCCATCACGATGAAGAGGTGGCCCTCCGCCTCGCCGAGGTCGTGAATGGTCACGACGTTCGGATGGCTGAGCTTGGCGCAGGCCTGGGCCTCGCGGAAGAACCGGGCCCGGAGCTCCTCGGTGTGCTCGGTGTCGGCCGTGACGACCTTCAGCGCCACCAGGCGGTCGAGGATCGGGTCGTGCGCCTTGTAGACGCTGCCCATGCCGCCGCGGCCGATGCGCTCGAGGATCCGGTATTTCCCGATTTTCTGGATCATGGACGGTACCGCAGCAAGAGCACGCTGATGTTGTCGCGGCCGCCCTGCGCGTTGGCGCTCGCCACGAGCTCGTCGCAGGTCTTCTCGAGGTGCTCGTCGTCGCGCGTCACGATCTCGAGGATGGCCTGGTCGTCGAGCATGTTCGTGAGCCCGTCGGAGCACAGCAGCACGATGTCGCCGGCCAGCAGGTCGTGCGCCGCCACGTCGAACTCGACCTCGGGCCGCACCCCGAGGGCCTTGGTGAGGACGTTCTTCATCACGGTCCCGACGCCGGCGTCGGCATCGGCCCAGGCGCTGTTGGCGAGCGAATCGTCGCGGGTGAGCTGCAGGATGCGCCCGCCGCGGATCAGGTAGATGCGGCTGTCGCCGACGTGGCCATAGGTGAAGCGCGTCTCGGCGGCTCGGCCGACCAGCGTCGCCGCGACGGTGGTGCCCATCCCGGCGTACTCGTCCTCGGCCGCAGAGCGCGAGTAAATGTCGCGGTTCGCCAGCTTGATGGCGGTGCGGACGCGGTTGGCGTCGACGGACGCGCTCGGGTCGAACCCGTAGGGCCAGGTGAGCTCGGGATCGGCCTCCGACCGGCTGATGAAGGCCCCGATCGTATCGACCGCGATCCGTGACGCGACGTCGCCCGCCTGGTGGCCGCCCATCCCGTCACACACCACGAGGATCCCGTCGCCGACGAGAATGGTGTCCTCGTTCCTCGCGCGCCGCCGGCCCACGTCGGTACGGCCACAGTACTGGATCATCGCGGAAGGCTCTCCTTGGGCTCAGGGCAGACTGAACGGGACGCCCGGAATTTCCGGTACCCGGATCTTCTGCCCAGCCCGGAGCGGCGCATTCAGTGCAAACCGATTCGTTTCGGCGATGACCTCACAGCGAAGCCGATCGCCGTAGTACAGCTCGGCCACCGACACGCACGTGTCGCCCGCCCGCACGGTGTGGGTGATGAACATGACCTCGCGGATTTCGCTCTGGAGCGTGTCGAACGCGGTCCGGTTCGTCGGCTCGAGGCTGAGCGCGGTGAGATACCGCTGCTGCGCCTCGCCGAGCACGCCGCGCTCGAGGAGGGCTCGTCCCTCCCGGAGCAAGCCGGCCACTTCCTGGGCGATGCGGCCCTGCAGCCGCTTGAGGGCGTCCTGCGCCTTCCGGTCGCCCGGAGCGATCGTGAGGGCGATCGCGCGCTCCTCCAGGGCCTGTCGCAGGAGGCCGCGCTGTTCCAGCTGCTCGGACCGCTCGTTGTGCGAGGCGGCGAGCCGGTCGCGCGACCACGGTCCGGCGGCGGTGGGCGCCGGGAGCGCCTGAGCGCCGCCCGGCGCGCTCGCGAGCCGTCCGTCGGCCGCCCGGGCGGCTCGGACCTCTTCGTCCTGGAACACGATCAGGTTCTTCGTGAAGTCCTTCATCGTCATGTCCGCGTAGATCTGGCTGCGGCTGATCTTGAGCGGGGATACGAACGCGGCGTTGGACTGCCGACGCACGGTGAAGGCGACGGTGTAGCCGTACTTCCTGACGTACGGAAACAGCTCGTCGTCCGTCTCGCCGAAGGGGTAGGCGAGGGCCTCCGTCGAGCGCCCGAGATTTTTCTTGAACAGGGTGAGCGGGAAGGCCAGCTCCGCCTCGATCCGCTTGGCGTACGCGGCTTCGGACTCGCCTTCCTTGCGCCGCAGATTGGCGTGGGTCTTCGAGTGGGGCTGCACGTCGAAGCCCTGTTCGGTCAAGGTGCGCAGATCCTGCCAGGAGAGCGCGTTGACGCCGCCCCCGATGAAGTCCGAGTACACGAAGAGGGTGGCGCCGAAGCCGTAATCCTTCAGGATCGGGCGGGCGTAGTGGACGAACGACTTGTAGCCGTCGTCGAAGGTGAGCAGGACCGACTTGCGCGGCAGTTGCCGCCGGCCCGCCGTGAACGCCATGAACTCCGCCAGGCTCAGCGCGTGGAATCCCTCGGCGTGCAGCTCCTTGATCTGCGCGTCGAACATTTTCGAGGCGATCGAGAGCTTGCCCTTCTCCTGCGAGCTGATGTTGTGGTAGACGAGGATCGGCACGAGCTGGTAGCCCCAGGGATACACGCCGACCGGATTCCACTCGTGCTTCGGGATCACGACCTCCTGGCCCGCGGAGAACGTGCGAACTCCCATGTAGTCTTCGATCATCCATCGCTTCTTGGGATCCCCGAGGTGGCGGGCCGCGAGGCTATCGGGCGTATCGCCCGCTTTCGCGATGGTCACGACGAACTCGGGCGACTCGAACACGTCGCCGTCCCTGACGCCCGGCCGGGGCAGGCCCTGGGCTGCGGGGGGTGGCGACGGCTCGGCGGGTCGCGGGGCCTGCGCCTGGCGGGTGGTAGCGCACCCCGCGCCGGCGAGCACGATCGCCAACACGAGAGCCGTTCTACGCGCTACGGACATGCTCATCGGCCCTTCTCCACCCTCCGGTTCCGGAAGCCCTCAGCCTCACGGCGTCACTTCGCTACTTCAGGTGCACACGCCCGCCAACCCAAGATTTTCCGGCGGCTTGGGCCGCAGTCTATCCCGGTCTCCTCGTGGTTGGCAACACTGATGCCAAGCGGCCATCTGTATGAAAATACAGAGGTCATGGCATAGTCTGCCGGGCAAGTATCCCATTCGGGCATCAAAAACTGCGCAAGGCGGTGATCACCTCGGGCAATCTTCCCGCAACCCCGGTACACTTCCCGATTTTGCCGCACCGCGACAGATCGGCGAACCCTGACGCGGTTCGCTCGACTCAGACTCGCAGCCGGATGTTCCAGCGGTCAAACATCCACATGATCGCCCACCAGATGACGACGTAGACCAGCGCGTAGGCGAGCGAGGCGTTGACGGGCGACGCGAGAGGAGCGAAGAGGCGCTCGAACAGTACCGCCTGGAGGCTGTGCCCCTGGGCGCCGACCTCGACGATAGACAGGAGGCGGGCGACCAGGGTCGAGAAGAAGAACAGGACCAGGGCGTTCACGCCGAGGACCGCGAACGGAATCGCCCAGCGCCGCCGCTCGCGGACCTCGATGAGCCAGTAGCACGCCGCCAGGGCAACCAGCGCGAGCCCGGCCGTGAGCAGCACGTATGAGCTCGTCCACAAGGACTTGTTGATCGGAAACGACAGGCCCCAGAGCTCGCCGACCGCGATGCCGGCGATCCCGGCCACGGCCAGACGCGCGGCGATCACGTCGGACCTGCGCCCGCTACGCAGCCAGGTCCCGGTGAGGACACCGAGGAGTGCCGTGGCCACGGCCGGAACGGAGCTCAAGATTCCCTCGGGGTCGTACACCTTCGCGAACTGCCAGATGTGGGGCCCGAGAACCGCGCGATCGATGTACGCCGCCAGGTTGCCCTCGGGGCTGAGATTGCCGGCGCCGTAGCCGGGGACGGGCACCGCGGTCATCGCGACCCAGTACCCCAGCAGAAGCCCCGAGGCGATGATCGCCTGAGCCCGCGTGCCGGTCAGGACATAGACGATCGCGGCGACTAAGTAGCACACCGCGATCCGCTGGAGCACGCCCGGGATGCGCAGGGTCGACCAGACGAACCACGGGAACCCGTTGAGCACGATCCCGAGCGCGAAGATCACGATCGATCGCCGAACGACCTTGAGCGTGACCGCCGCGCGGCCGTCGCGCTCGAGTCGCGGCCCGAGCGCCAGTGGGATCGCGACGCCCACGATGAAGACGAAGAAGGGAAAGATGACGTCGGTCGGGGTCCATCCGTGCCACCTCGCGTGGCGCAGCGGCGGGTAGACGGCCCCCCAGGTGCCCGGATTGTTGACGAGCACCATCGCCGCGACGGTGAGACCACGCAGCACGTCCACCGAAAGCAGCCGGGTCAACTAGCGACCAAGACGAGACAGGGGGAGATTTCCTTCGATGTCGCCCTTCATGAGCGGCCGCTGCCGGCCGCCGGCGGCGCGGGCTCGACGTTCGACCTGGTCCTCGACGTACGGATAGAGCTCCGACACCGTCACGACGCCGTCGCCGTTGCGGTCCGCCTTGCCCGAGAGCCCCTCGAGCAGGTAGTAGGTGAAGAGGCCGTGGCCGAGATCGGCCGGCTCCAGCGCGACCTCGTTGGGACCGCTGGCCGTGATGACCAGGCGTCCGCGGCCGATCGCGATGCGCTCGAGGAACTGATCGCCCAGGCTGCGCGATGGCGCCTTCGAGGGCGCGAGGGTTCTCCCGCCCGGTGCGCCGCTGTAGGAGGTGTCGAGCAGGAGGACGACGCGCTCGGCCGGGACGCGGGCGAGCATGCCGGGGATCTCGTCCATCGCGAGCGCGGTCGTGCGGAGCGAGTCGGGCTGGACGTTGCGCGGGATCAGATACATCGCCAGCCCGTCGGCGTCCTTGTGCGTGGCGTCGACGTCCGCCGCGCCGTATCCCGCGTAGTAGATGAGCACCATGTCGTCGCGCGAGGTCTTGCGGGGCAGGAAGTCGCCGAGCGCCAGGCGGATGTTCTCCAGGGTCGGCTTCTCGGGCGCCTTGTCGGTCAGCAGCAGCACGTTCTCTCGCTCGTAGCCGCCGCGCGTGGTGAGCAGCCGATACATCGCGTCCGCGTCGGACTCGGCGAAGCGAAGTTTCCGCACGCTCTTACTCTCGTAGTCCCCCACGCCGATGACGACCGCCCAGCGGGTCGCGATCCTGGGACCGGCGCCGGCGACCGGGGCCGGGATCGCCGCGCTGGGACCGGTGACGCGCGTCACGTTGCGAGTGACCTGCGCGATGTTCCCGGCTTTGTCCGTGGCGACGACCTCGATGACGTTCGGCCCCGGCTTGAGCTCGGCCAGCACGCCCACCGGCACCCCGCGACCGACGGTGCCGGCGTCGAGCAGCGAGGGCGCCTCGACGCCGTTGACGAGCACCTGGACGCGGACGACCTCGACGTTGTCGCTGACAAGACCCGTGACCAGGATCTTCTCGTCCGTGACCCTGGCGTCCGGCGGCGGCTGATTGATCGTGATCTTCGGCGCACCGGTGTCGCCTTTCGACGGCGCGGGCGCCGGCGGCGTGGGTTCTCGCCGGGGCGGCTCGGCCGGCTGGGGTGCCGGCGCGGCGACGACGGGAGGCGGCGCCGTCGTGGCGCGATTGAGTTCCCAATTGAGCCCGTTGAGATTGCCCTGCGCCTTCACGAACCGCTGGACGTCGGGCGCGTACCACAGCAGCACCTGACCGAACTGCTGGCCGCTGCCGCTCGACAAGCCCTGGATCGTCTCGATCTTCTGCGTGATCCGGAACGCCGGGAAGGTGCCCGCCGCGGTGACGGCGTCTTCGTGCGCGTCCACCTGCCAGGTCACGGTGATGTTGCCCGTGAAGTTGATCAGGGGCCGCGGCGGCACCGAGCGCCAGAGCCCGCGGGTCACGCCCCACTTGCCGACCTCGAGCGGCCAGGTGAGGTGCGGCGGAGGGTCGAGATCAAGCTCGGTGCGCCCCTCGACGACGATCTTCGCGATGCCGAGATTCCGGCTGAGGTGGAACTCTTTGCCGCCGCCGGCCGAGAAGACGTAGGTGTCCTTGTCGATCCGCACGAGGACGTAGATGCCGTCCGTGCGAATCCACTTGTCGCCGACCTTGTAGACCGGGCGCTCGGCCCTGGGCTTGTCGGCCGCCGACGCGCCCGGGACGAGCCGCAGCGCCGAGCCGCTCGCGACGCAGAGCGCGAGCGCGGCGAGCCCGATCAGGTGCACGACCAGCGGCCGGCGCGAGCGCGTCACGCGGGGGCGGGCGCTACGCGTACTTGACCGTGCAGCCGTACGCGCGCGTGACCGGCGTCTGCACGGGACGCCCGGCCGAAATGTCATCGAGCGCAGCGCGCACGTAGTTGTGCGCTCCCTGGACGTCGCTGCGGCGAGTCGTCGGCCGATCGTCGATGGCGCCCGCGTAGACGAGCAGCCCCGCCTTGTCGATGACATACATGTGGGGCGTGTTGGTCGCGCCGTACGCCCGCCCGACCGCGCCGGTCGGATCGAGCAACACCGCGGTGGGATTCGCCTTCCGGGTCGACGTGAGCTCGTCGGCCTGCTTCGGCGTCACGTAGCCCTGCGTCCCCGGTGACGACGAGATGAGCGTCAGCCAGACGACGCCCTGGGCCGTGATCTCCTTCTGGAGGGCTTGCATGTTGCCGCTCTCGTAGTGCTTGCGCACGTACGGACAGTCGTGGTTCGTCCACTCGAGCACGACGATCGTGCCGCGCTGATCCGCTAGGCTCACGCCCTTGCCGGTCGTCGTGTTCGCGCTGAAGGCCGGCGCGGCCTCACCGACTTTCGCAACGGCGGCCCCCCACGCGGGCGGCACGAGGAGGCCGCGTCCGGTGACAGCCGCGAGTCCGGTGAGCGTGCTCCCGGCGAGAAACGTGCGACGGGTCAAGCTGAGCGTTGACATGACCTCTCCTCCCACCCAGCGATCATATCTTGTCGAGCGCGTCGATGACCGCACCTTCAGTCAGGATCTGCGGGAGCACGGTCGGCGCCGAGCCGATCCCGGCGCCCGGCGGGTACAGAACGTAGAGGGGCACGCCGCTCCGCCCGAGCGAGCCGAGCACCCGGCTGATTACCGGATCGCGGTTGGTCCAATCGGCTTTCAGCGCCACGACGCCCTTCCGCGCGAACACGTCGGCGACCGCCGGCGATCTCAACGCGACACGCTCATTGACCAGACAGGTCACGCACCACGCGGCGGTGAAGTTCACGAAGACGGGCTTACCCGATGCGCGGAGCGCGGCTAGGCGCTCGAGATTGAACGGCTCCCAGCCGAGCCGGCCATCGGCGGCGACCTCGGGCGCGGGCGATCCCGGGCCGGCGGCGAGCGGGCCAAGCGCGACGATTCCCACGATCGACAGAGGCAGCAGCGCCGCCACGGTCCAGGTCGCGGCATGCCGCCACAGGGCGCGCACGCCGCCCAGCGCTCGATGGACCCACGACGCGCAGGCGATGAGCACGAGCCCCGCGAGGGCCGCTCCGACCCCAGGCGGTCCCGCCTGCTGGCTCACGACCCAGACGAGCCACGCCGTCGAGGCATAGAGCGGGAACGCCAGGAGCTGCTGCAGCCGCGTCATCCAGGGGCCGGGCTTCGGCAGCAAGCGGCTCCACGCTGGCACGAAGGTCAGCACGAGATAAGGCAGAGCGAGCCCGAGCCCGAGCGCTTCGAAGACGACCAGCGCGATCGGCCACGGCTGGATGACGGCAAATCCGACGGCCGCGCCCATGAACGGCGCCGTGCACGGTGTGGCGGCCACGGTCGCGAGAGCGCCGGCCGCGAACGATCCGCCGTAGCCCGAGCGCGTCGCGAGCGTCTGACCGGTTCCCGCGAACCGCCCGCCCACCACGATGACTCCGGAGAAGCCGAGCGCCACGGCGAAGAAGAGCCAGGCGAGGAGGGTGACGAAGGCCGGCGACTGGAGCTGAAAGCCCCACCCGACCTGCGCGCCGGCCCCGCGCAGCGCGATGAGCGCGCCCGCCACGATCGCGAACGACGCCAGGACACCCGCGGCGTAGGCGAGGCCGTGGGCGCGGAGCCGCGCGGGCCTACTCGAGTGCTGGACGAGGCCGAGCGCCTTGACCGAGAGCACGGGCAGCACGCAGGGCATCAGGTTCAGCACGAGCCCGCCGGCGAGCGCCAGCGCAACCGCCCGGAGCAGCGACGCCACGGTGGGATCGCCATGCGCGCCGGCCGGCCTGGGCGGCGCCGTCAACGAGAACGCGTGGCGCGCGACGTCGCCGTCCAGACGCTCGGCCACGACCAGCACACCCTCGATAGGAGCGCCCACGGCGTCGCGCAACGGTCCGCGTGCCACGTCGAGTCGTATTCCGGCGGGGTCGACGCGGACCCGCTGTGGAGCAATCAGGTCGATCGCGCCCCATCGCGCGGGATAGAACCAGACGTCGGTGAGGCGATCGGCCGTCAGGTGCGGGGCCTCGACCGTGAGGGTGATGTCCTCGGACGTGGCGACGAACGACGAGGGCCAGGGGCTCGGCGTCGGAACGTTCCGTCGCGCGGCCGCGATCAACGGTGCACCGCGCGGATCGGGTGCCGGCGCGCGCGCTGCGACCGAGAGAGTCAGCGCGATCGGGGCTTCCTCGGGGATGCATGTCTTTTCGCAGACGAGCCAGCTGGCCCGGCCGCGGAGCGTGACGCGGGTGCCCGGATCGAGCGCGGACGGCGGCGTCACCGGAAGCGGGAGCACGACCTCGCGCGAGTACCCGTAGGTCATCGCCGGCCCCTGTGGGATTCGATCCGGGTACGGCCACGCGATCTCGCCCGCCGTGAATCCCGACGGCAACGCCCACTCGATCCGCGGAGGCTCACCGGAGTCTCCCGGGTTCATCCAGTAGGTGTGCCAGCCCGGCGCGATCTGCTGGCGCAGGGCGACCCAGAAGGTCTGGCCCGGCGTGAAGGCCGCGACCTCGCTCAGGAGCTCGACGCGCACTCGAGGAGTCTCGGAGGACGCCGCGGCGCCGCCCAAGATCAAGAAAACGCACGCGAGAACAACAAAGGTGCCGCGGAGGCTCATGCAGGGCCGATTATCCCACTCGTTCGGCCGGCCTCCCAGGGACTCGGGGGCCTCTTGACGCCTGGCTCCGGCTATGGTTATGGATAGCTTTTAGCCTGACCGGGAGGTTCTCGGTGTGAGCAGTCGTGAAGCTCAAGCGGGCCCGACGTCGAGTGCGCGCGACCAGCTCGGTGAGCGATTCGCGAGCGGGCTGCGCGTGCGCGGTCGCTATCGCGTCATCAGCGAGATCGGCACCGGAGCGTTCGGCACCGTGTGCCTGGGCGAAGACGAATCGACCGGCCATCGTGTCGCCATCCGCTTCCTCCCGCGCAATTTCGCCGCGACGCCCCAGGCCTCGCAGACGGTCCTTCGAATGGGCCGCTCGATCATTGCGGCGTCGTCGTCGCATCCGGCGATCGCTCGCGTACTGGAGTTCGGTGAGCTCGACGCGGGCCGGCCGTTCACCGTCACGGAGTTCGTCGAAGGGCATCGGCTCAGCGAGGTGATGTCGAGCCGAGCGCCGCTCGAGATCCCCGCGGCGCTGCAGATCGCGCTCGAGCTCGGCGGAGCCGTGGAGACCCTGCACAATATGGGGTTCATCCACGGCGCCATCAGCCCGCGCAACGTCGTGGTGCTCGAGGACGGCCGCGTCAAGCTCCTCGACGGCGAGCTGGCCGGACTGCGCGACCTGCGCGAGCTCGACGGGCTCGTGAGCTCCGAACCACCGGCCGAGTATCTTGCGCCGGAGCAGATCCAGAAGGCCCTCATCACCGAGAAGACCGATATCTATGCCTTCGGCCTAATCCTGCACGAGGTGCTGAGCGGGGCTCCCCCGTTCCAGGGACCGACGCGCGACGCGATCTTCGCCAAGCACCTGAGGGACGCGCCGGTCCCGATTCACCGCCGGAGAGACGGCGTGCCCGCTTCGGTGTCGCGCGCCGTCACGCTCGCGCTCTACAAGCAGCCCGAGGCGCGGCCGTTGATGGGAGACGTCCTCAATCTGCTGTGGACCGGCGCGCACGGGCCCGCGCCCCGGCGCAGGCGCGCGGCCATCGTCGCGGGGGGCGCCGCCGCCCTCGCGGCAGCGGCCATCGTGGCCGTGGTGTGGGGCGTGCTGGCGCTGCGGCCACCGGCGGGCTCGGCGCCGGCGCAACCGACTGCGCGCCCGACGATCGAGGCTGTTCCGGCGACGCCGGCGACGCTCGCGCCACCGCCGTTGGGCGCGCGCGTCCCCGAGGTGAGCGTCGCCCCGACGCCGAAGCCGAGCGCGCCCGTCACGCGCGCACCGTCGGCGGCCCCGACCGCCGCGGTGGCACCGCCCACGCGTACGCCGGCCGTGACGCCGCCCGCGCCCACTCCGGTTCCACCTGCGCCGGCCGCCGCTGTGGCGCCGCCCGCGCCGACTCCCGTGCCGCCCGCCCCGGCCGCGAAGTCACCGTCGGCGGTGGCCACGTCGCCCGCTCGGCCGGCTCCTCCGGAGGCGGCTCGGCCGACCGTGCCCGTTACGCCGAGAGCCGAGCGTCGAGAGCCGCCGCAGACACCGCCGGCGTCCGCGCCGAAGCCGGCTCCGTCGAGCGATCGGGAGGATTCGACGGCCGCGATCGACTGGCTCCTCAAGGCACGCGGCCAGTAGCCGCAGGAAAGTCTACCGAAGACGCTTCGCGAGCAACTGCTCGTCGAGCAGCCGCGCGGCTACTTCTCAGCTCTTGGGGGAAGGTGCTCTGCGGGGGTCGAGAGGACCGGGTCGACGCGCTCGATCAGAGCGAGCGTCGTCTCGTGAGGGACGGTCAGCCGCAGCGACGTCATCACGAGCTCCGGGTTGGAGCCCAGCCTCAGCCGGCTCGCCTGCTCCTGCAGCACGTTCTTCGTACGCGCCAGCGAATGCTCGAGCTTCGATATATTCTTGATCTCAGCTTCGATCGCCGCCAGTAAACGCTCGCCTTGCACGGACACGCCGTCCTCCCTGGACCTAGCACTGTGCGGCGGCAAGGCGATATTGTCAAGTGATCGCGGCGCGCTCCTTGTCGTCGGGTCAGCGCGGCGGCTGGGGCGGACGCGCGAACGGCGAGCGGTAGTCGAGGATTTCGTGAACCTTCCGGCCCAGGGTGTCGAGGCTGAAAGGCTTGACGAGTAAGGGATCTCCGGTGTGCAGCCCGTGAACGACCACCACCTCGGTCGAGAAGCCGGACATGAAGAGAATCTTGAGATCCGGACGCGACCCGTGCAGCCGCTGAGCGACCTCGGGGCCGCTCATGCCGGGCATGACCACGTCGACCAGCGCCAGCGCGATGGCGCCTTGATGCGCCTGGGCGACTTGCACCGCTTCCTCGCCACCCGCCGCCGTCAGCACCTGATAGCCGTGGGCGGTCAGGCAGTCGCGGACCGTCTCCAGCACGACGGGCTCGTCATCCACCACGAGGATGGTCGCGCCGCCGGGGCTCATCACTACCCCTAAGCTACGCGGATTCCCGGCCAGAAAGAAACTGAACGCCGGCTGTCCGCCGGCGGCGCTACTGTCTGCCGGGCGGCGCTACTGAGCGGTCCAGCCTCCATCGATGACGAGCTCGCTCCCGGTCACGTACGCAGACTCGTCGGAGGCCAGATAGAGGACGCCGTAGGCGACTTCGTCCGGCTCGCCGTACCGGCCGAGCGGGATGCGTGAAATCATCAGCTGGCGCTGGGCGGGATCGGCGCGGCGGCGCTCGGTCATCGGGGTGACGATGGGCCCGGGATGGACGGAGTTCGCGCGGATGCCTTCGCGCGCGTACTGGATGGCGGTGGCCTTGGTCAAGAGCCGCACGGCTCCCTTCGAGGCCTGGTACTGGGGGCTGCTGTTGTCCGTCCCGACGAGCCCGAGCTGCGACGAGATGTTGATGATCGACCCGCCGCCGGCGCGGCGCATGGCCGCGATGACGCTCTTGGTTCCGAGGAACACCCCCGTGGCGTTGACCGCCATCATGCGGTCCCAGTCCTCGAGGGTCGTGTCCTCGATCCGGGCTCCGCCGCCGATGCCGGCGTTGTTCACGAGGATGTTTAGTCGGCCGAAGCGGCTCTGGGCGACCCCGACCGCCCGCTGCCAGTCCGACTCGCTCGTGACGTCGAGCCGTGCGAAGACGGCCTCGCCGCCCTTCGCCGTGATCTCCGCTTCGACGCCGCGGCCCTCGGCTTCGAGCAGGTCGCCGATGACGACCTGGGCGCCCTCGCGCGCGAACAGCCGAGCCTCGGCGGCGCCCATGCCGCGCGCGCCGCCGCTGATCAACGCGACCTTGCCGGCCAGTCTCATGAGGGCTAGAGCTTAGCTCAGTACGGAGCGGCGCGCCGGCGAACCGTGGAGGACCGAGCGGTCAGCTGCCGAAACGCCGCTCGCGCTGCTGGTAGGCCCGCACGGCGCGGAGGAAGTCGACCTTGCGGAAGGCCGGCCAGTGCGCGTCACAGAAGTAGAACTCGCTGTACGCGCTCTGCCACAACAGGAAGCCGGACAAGCGGATCTCGCCGCTGGTGCGGATGATGAGATCGGGGTCGGGCAGGTCGGGGGCGTAGAGGTACTGGCCGATTGTCTCCTCGCTGACCCCGTCGATGATCGTCTGGAGATCCTCGCCCTGCTTGCTCTTCTCGCGGAGCATGGCCTGCACCGCGTCGATGATCTCCTGGCGTCCGCCGTAGGCCACCGCGAACGTGAGCACCATCGCTCGGTTGCCCGCCGTTGCCTCTTCGGCCGCTCGGATCGCCGCGAGAGTCGAGTCCGGCAGCAGATCGAGCTTTCCGACAGCCCGGACTCGGATGCCGAGGCGGTGAGACCTCGGATGCCGTGCGAGTCGAGTCAGCTTCGATTCGATCGCCGAGAGAATCCCCGAGACTTCTATCGGCGGCCGGTGAAAATTATCGGTCGAGAAGACCCAGAGGCTGACCGCCCTGATCCCGATCTCGGCGCACCACTCCAGCACCTCGTCGAGCTTCTCGGCCCCCAGCGCGTAGGCCTCCCGAAGGTCCGGCACGCCGCGCTCGAGCGCGTAGCGGCGGTTTCCGTCCAGGATGATGCCGAGATGCCGGGGAACATCCCGGCCGCGAACCTGCTGCAGGAGACGCCGTCCGTAGAGGTAGTAGAGGAAGCTGCGCATCGCCGGAGTTTCACGCTAGCGCCCCCGAGCCCCGCGAGTCAAGAAAACCCAACGACCGGCTTCGTTCTTACGGGGGAACTGACCGTGAACCGGGAGGCGGTCTAAGGGAGGGAACTGACGGCGTTACGCAACTCCTGGATATGCGCGGCTTTGCACATCATGCCAGCCGTGAGTGTCGGGTCCGTGTACGTCGGCAGCGTTCTTCCCAGCTTCGTGTAGACCTGGTTCAACGCGGTCCGCAACTCGACGATGTACACCGCCCTGATCGTCGTCGAGCCCGCGGTGATCGTGGGGTCCGTCCATGCGGACGCGGCGAGCCCGTTTCGCGTCCTGGCAGCGTTTACGGCCGTCCGCACCTCACTGATGTGCACGGCCTTCTCGACGGTGCTTCCGGCGACGAGTGGGTTGTCCGTGAAGCCGCCGGAGCCGGTGACCGTGAGCGTGGCGCTCCCGAGCAGACTGAAGGTCGGCGTCGCGCTCGTCTGCTGCCAGACCTGAGCTTGGACCGTGCCGGCCGACAGCCCCGGCAAATTCGGTGTGAGCGACGTCGCCTGCGTCGGGAACGGCACCGTCAGCGTCGTGCTCCCGGCGAGCGCGGTCGCCCGCGCCTGCGCGACCAGCGTGGTGCCGCCCATGAAGTTCACGACCGGCAGGCCGAACCCGAGGTTCGCGAAGCCGTTGCCCGTGATCGTGAAGGTAGGCGGCGGACTCGCGAGGTCGATCGTGCTCGGACTGATGCCGGTCACGCCCCGGCTGTCGGCCACCGTGAGCGTGGCGCTCCCGAGCAGACTGAAGGCCGGCGTCGCGCTCGTCTGCTGCCAGACCTGCGCCTGGACCGTGCCCCGCGACAGCCCCGGCAGATTCGGTGTGAGTGATGTGGCCGGCGTCGGGAACGGCACCGTCAGCGTGGTGTTCCCGGCGAGCGCGGTCGCCCGCGCCTGCGCGACCAGCGTGGTGCCGCTCATGAAGTTCACGACCGGCAGGCCGAACCCGAGGTTCGCGAAGCCGCTGCCCGTGATCGTGAACGTGGCCGGCGGACTCGCGAGGTCGATCGTGCTCGGCGTGATGCCACTCACGCCGGTGACGCTGGTGAAGCTTGCCGTGACAGCTTGCGCTGCGCTCATGGTGACACTGCAGGTTCCGGTCCCCGCGCAACTGCCACTCCAGCCGGTGAAGGTAGAGCCGGCCGCCGGCGTGGCCGTCAGCGTGACGGCGGTACCGCTGGCGAACGTGGCCGAGCAGGTCGTGCCGCACGCGATACCGGCCGGCGCGCTGGTCACGGTGCCGGTGCCGGCGCCTGTCTTGCTGACAGTGAGCGAGAAGCTCTGCAGCGCGAAGGTGGCGGTCACGGTCTGAGCCGCGCTCATCGTGACAGAGCACGTGCCGGTGCCGGTGCAACCGCCGCCGCTCCAGCCGGTGAAGGTAGAGCCGGCCGCCGGCGTGGCCGTGAGCGTGACGGCGGTGCCGCTGGCGAACGTGGCGGAGCAGGTCGTGCCGCAGGCGATACCCGCGGGTGCGCTGGTGACGGTGCCGGTACCGGCGCCGCTGGGGCTCACTGTCAACGTGAAAGTCTGCAGCGCGAAGTTGGCGGTGACCGTTGTCGCGGCGCCCAGCGTGACCGAGCAGGTGCCGGTGCCCGCGCAACCGCCGCCACTCCAGCCGGTGAAGGTGGAGCCGGCGGCGGGAGCAGCAGTCAGCGTGACGGCGGTACCGCTGGCGAATGAAGCGGAGCATGTCGTGCCGCAGGAGATGCCGGCGGGCGCGCTGGTAACGGTACCACTGCCCGCACCGCTGCGGCTCACTGTCAGCGTGAAGGTCGGTAGCGCAAAAGTGGCGGTGACCGTGGTAGCGCTGTTGAGCGTGACCGTGCACGTGCCGGTGCCGGAGCAGCCTCCACCGCTCCAGCCGGTGAACGTCGAGCCGGCGGCAGGCGTGGCAGTCAACGTGACGACAGTGCCGTTCGCGTACGCGGCGATGCACGTCGAGCCGCACGAGATGCCAGCGGGGTTACTGGTGACCGTCCCGATCCCAGAGCCCGTGTTGTTCACCGTGAGCGTGGAGGCCTGGACGGCGAAGGCGGCGGCGACCGTAGTATTCGCGCCGAGCGTCACCGTGCACGTGCCGGTGCCGGAGCAGCCGCCGCCACTCCAGCCGGAGAAGAGGGAACCAGCGGCGGGTGTAGCGGTGAGCGTGACGGCGGTGCCGCTGGCGAACGAAGCGGAGCAGGTCGCGCCGCAGGCGATGCCGGCGGGCGCACTCGTGACTGTGCCGCTGCCCGCTCCGCTGGGGCTCACCGTCAGCGTGAAGGATTGCGGCACGAATGTGGCGGTGACCGTGGTGGAAGCAGCGAGCGTCACGGTGCACGTGCCGGTGCCGGAGCAGCCACCGCCGCTCCAGGCGGTGAAGGTGGACCCGGCGGCTGGCGTGGCGGTGAGCGTGACCATCGTGCCGTTCGTGAACGACGCCGAGCACGTCGCCCCGCAGGAGATGCCGGCAGGGTTGCTCGTCACCGTCCCGCTGCCCGTGCCCGCCTTGGAGGCCGTTAACGTGGACGTCGTGGACACGCCGGTGCCGGTCACGAGGCGAGATACCGTGTCGCCGTCGGAGGTGAAGCTGAGGTTCGTGCTCGCCACCCCGCTGGCGGTTGGCGTGAACCTGACCGTCACGGTTGCGGTCGCGCCGTTGCCGACGAGCGTGAAGGGGCTGCCGGAGACGATGCTGAAGGGCGCCGGCACCGAGGCCGTGCCGGTGACCGTGCCGGTGCGCGTGTTCTGAAGAGTGAAGTTCTGGGTCACGGAGCTGCCGACGTTGACGCTACCGAAATTCACGGTGCCGGTCGGGGTGACGGCGATCTCGACCTGGGCGACGCCGCTGGCCGGTGCCGAGCAGGCGCTCTCGTTGCCGCCCATGTCCACCGCGGTGATCGAGACGTTGTAGGTTGAGCCTGTCGTCAAGCCGGTGAGCCGGAAGTTGACCGTCTGATTCGGCGGGGGAGTCGTGGTCGAGGAGCCGACGGAGAAGAACGTCGGGCCCGGACACGGCGTGGCCGAGGTCGAGTAGTAGACGCGATAGGACGCGAGATCGGTCAGGGCGCTCCCATCGGTGTTCGTCGTGGGAGCCCTCCACGAAGTATCCAGGACCCCGGCCACGGTCGGAAGCGCCGCGAACAGACTTATCAGTAGCGCGAGTGAGAAACTCAGTCGCCACCGCATCATCGCAGTGTTCTAAGTGCACGGCGAGTGCCACAGCAGCTAAGTTGTTGGAACCGTGAGCACTCGAGCGCGATCAACATCAAAAGCGGATTGGATCAGTGTCACGTGATCATCACTTGCGCCAACAATGCGAGCTAATGTGGCAACTCAATTTTGAGATTCGTAGCGGCGCGCGATGATCGGCGAGTTTTCTTGTTACTGAGAACGATCGGTGTGTACGATGTGATTCGAATAGGGCGACCACGCACCGATTTCTTGCGGGCGAGTCGTCGGTGGTTCAAGCGCGGGGCGCTGGATCACGCTCCGGAGCCAAAGACGCGTCGTTTGGCAAACCGCGACTGTCGAGAAGGGTCGCCGAGCGTTACGGTAGGGTGCTGACGAAGTTTCGCAGCTCCTGGACGTGCGCGGCCTTCGAGATGGTGCCGACCCCGAGCGTCGTGTTGTCTGTGTAGGTCGGGAGCGGTCTCCCGAGCCTCGTATAGACCGCGTTCAGGGCGGTCCGCAGCTCGGTGATGTGCACCGCCCTGATCCTCATCGAGCCGACCGTGAGCGTCGGGTCTGTCCAGGTCGACGCCGCGAGCCCGTTACGTGTGCGGGCGGTGTTGATGGCCGTTCGCAGCTCGGTGATGTGCACCGCCTTCTCGACGGTGGTCGCGGCGACGAGCGGGTTGTCCGTGAAGCTGCCGCCGCTGACCGCGGTGAAGGTGGCCGTGACAGACGTCGCCGCGTTCACCGTCACGACGCAGTTCCCGGTGCCGGAGCAGCCGCTGCCGCTCCAGCCGGCGAACGTCGAGCCGGCCGCCGGCGCGGCGCTGAGGGTGACCACGGTACCGGTCGTGAAGGAGGTCGAGCAGGTCGCGCCGCACGAGATACCGGCGGGCGAGCTAGTCACAGTGCCGCCGCCGGTGCCCGCCTTGGTCACGGTGAGGGCAAAGGACGACTGCATGAAGGTGGCTGTCACGGTAGTAGCCGTGTTCAGCGTCACCGTGCACGTGCCGGTGCCGATGCAGCCGCCGCCGCCGCTCCAGCCGGTGAAGGTGGACCCGGCGGCGGGTGCAGCGGTGAGCGTGACCATCGTGCCGTTCGCGAACGACGCGGAGCACGTCGCCCCGCAGGAGATGGCCGCGGGATTGCTCGTCACCGTCCCGCTGCCAGCGCCCGCCTTCGAGACTGTCAACGTGGACGTTGTGGACACGCCGGTGCCGGTCACGAGCCGAGACACCGTGTCGCCGTCGGCGGTGATGCTGAGGTTCGTGCTCGCCACCCCGTTGGAGGTTGGCGTGAACCTGACCGTCACGGTCGCGGTTGCGCCGCTGCCGGCGAGGGTGAAGGGGCTGCCGGAGACGATACTGAAGGGCGCCGGCACCGAGGCGGCGCCGCTGATCGTTCCGGGGCGCGTGTTCTGAACAGTGAAGTCCTGGGTCACGGAGCTGCCGACGTTGACGCTACCGAAATTCACGGTGCCGGTCGGGGTGACGGCGATCTCGACCTGGGCGACGCCGCTGGCGGGCACCGAGCACGCGCTCTCGGCGCCGCCCATGTCCACCGCGGTGACCGCGACGCTATAGGTCGAACCCGTCGTCAGGCCGGTAAGCCGTACACTCACGATCTGGTTCGGCGGCGGGGTCGTGGTCGAGGAGGCGATCTGCGCAAAGGTCGAGCCCGGACAGGGCGTCCCCGAGGTCGAGTAGTAGACGCGATAGGCCACGAGATCGGTCAGGGCGGTTCCATCGGTGTTGGTCGTGGGAGCCATCCACGAAGCGTCGAGCACGCCGGCGGTTGCCGGATTCGTTGCAGCGAGGACTGCAACGACGGCGAGGCCGAAACCCAGGAGCCACCGCCGGTCGAACATGAGCGTGATCTCCCTTGAGGAAGACCACCGTGTCCCGGAGGGTGATCATCACCCCTCCTTCGGTAGCCCGGCTGTCAGGCGCCTCGCCTGACCCGTGGCTTTGCGTCCCCGTCTCGCGACGGGTTTGCCATTGTCGAGAAGGGGGTCTTCCCGAGTCTGAGACTTTTTGCACAGGAGGTGCCAAGCACTGGACCAATTCGAGCCAGTTCGGCGGAAATGCGTGTAAAATTGGGGCGAGTTAGGGGGATCTACGGATGCTAACGTACGGGATTCGCCGGACGAGAAGTGTCACTGATGCGTCGTCCTCGACAATACGCCCATCGATTCTGACATCTCAAATTTGAGAATCGTATTTCTTTCCATACTTTGTGCCGTTGGCCAGTTTTCTCGCATTCGCGACGAGCGCCCTCACTCGAGCGAGCGCACCGTGGATCGTAAGCTTGTGATGTGCGCCGCCTGGACCGCCGTCTCGCCGGGCACCAGGAGTGGAATCGGGCAGGGGGCAAGCGTCTGAAGCGCCTGACAGAGCTCGGCGACGTCCACGGCTTTGATCACGCTAGCAGCCGGCGTGAGCGCGTTCGTCCAGGCGAAGAGTGAAAGACGCTCGGACGCCAGCACTGTGTTGATCGCAGCGCGCAGATCGAGCACGTGGGCGGCCTTGATCACCGTGACTCCCGGCGTCAGCGTCGGATCGGTGAACGCCTGGGAGAAGACTGCGGTCACGCCACGGCTCCCGGTCATCGTCACGGTGCAGGTTGCAGTCGCGCCGGCGCAGTCACCCCGCCACTCCTTGAAGGTTGAAGCGGCTCCAGCCGGCGCCGACAAGGTCACCATCGCCCCGGAGGCGAAGCTCGTCGAACAGGTCGACGCGATCGAACAGCTGATCCCCGCCGGAGTGCTCGTGACGGTCCCGCCCCCGGAGCCGCGGACCGTCACCGTGAGGGTGGCGAGGCTCGGCGTGGCCGCCGTCGCCTCGTTGGAATAGTCCGAACAGCCCCCCGTGTTGCACGCCCGGACCCGATAGACGTAGGTGGTGTTGGGAGTCAGGCCGGTGTTTGGGTAGCCGGTCGTGTTCGCCCCGACGCCGGCAATCTGGGCGAACGTTCCCCCTGGCCCGATTTTCCGTTCGATACGGAACTCGGTCTCGTTGTTGCTGTTGTCCTGCCAGACGAGATTGATCTGCGAGAGCGAAGCCACGGCCGCCGTCAGGTTGGAAGGGGCGATGGCGCTGACCGAAATACCGGTCCCGGTGACTGCCGTGGTTGTTCCGCCGGCTCCGCTGAAGGTCACGTTGCCGAGGAACGTTCCGGTTGAGGCCGGCCCGAACCGTACGGTCACCCGCTGGCTCTGGCCCATGGAAAGAGAGTAGGAGCCTCCCGAAAAAATCGAAAACGGGGCACTCGTGGTCGCGGTTCCGTTGACGACGTCGCCACCAACGTTCTGCACTATGAAGGTTCGGTCCTCCGAGCCTGCGATCGGAACACTGCCGAAGTCCCGAGAGCCCGGGGTGACGCTGATGGCCGGCGGGGGTGCGGCTTTCCAGAGGAGCGCGAAGTTATCGCTGAGACTCGGGGAGTTGAAGCTGTACTCGGTGCCGACGTTCCCGCTCGCCTGAACACCGACGGTGGCGGCGCTGCCTCGATCGGCCGCGCATTTGCCGCCGAAGGTGGCATCGGCATAGTTGAACAGGATGTCGCTGCTCCCCTCGAAAAACACGACCTGGAACCTCACCGTGGCCGCGCTATCGGCGGTGCAACTGAACTCCTGGAGGTTCCTCCACTCGACGACCAGCTCACGGCTGGGTGCGGCTCCCGTCACGTCCCAAAAGACATTCTGGCTCGTCCCGACCAGAGGGAACAGGTCGCCCCACCACGGAGCCACCAGGGTGAGGGCCTGAGAGCTCGGGATGGGCGCATTGGTAAACGCGGTGAACGGGAAGGTGAAGTTCACGTTCCCGTTGCTGCTGACAAAGAGGGTCGTGAAGCTCGCACCGCCGAAGAGGATCGGAAACGGCGAGCTGATCGTCGCGGAGGAATCATCGCTCAAGTTGAGATTCGCGCCGGCGATCGTTCTGTAGTTGAAGGCCGTCGGCGCTGAGGTGTAATTCGATGGGACCTGCACCGTCACCACGTCGCCGCCCGGAAAGATCAGGGCGTAGGTTCCTCCGGCTACGGGCGTCCATTGGCCCGAATAGATGCCATCCCCTGCCTCCTGGTCGGATCCGAGGCCGTCGTCGGAGAGGGTCACGATTTGTCCCCCCGGATTGACCGTGACAGAGACGTTTCCGTTCGGGTTCGCACAATTGATGTGCAGGGCCGCGAGATCGATGGGCGTCCCGGCGGCGCCGCTGACGACGTCGGTGACGGGGACGAGGCGAGAGAGCACGGTGGAGTTGGAACAGCCGAGGGCGCCGCGGGCGTTGAGTCGCTTCTGGGTAATGGTAGTGGTCATCGAGGGGATGGTCTCGCCGCCGGCCAAGAGCAGGTTCCTGATGGCTTTCCAATCACGTCCGGGATCTTGGGCCTTGAGCAGCGCCGCCACCCCGGTGACGTGGGGCGTCGCCATCGAGGTGCCGCTGAATATCGAATACGTGTTCCCGCGTGTCGTACTGAGAATCTGATCGCCGGGAGCCCCCAGATGGACGGTCCGCCTGCCGTAGTTCGAGAACCACGCCTGTGCGTCGGTCCGCGTGGTGGCGGCCACCGCGATCACGTTGGGGAGGTAGTAGCTCGCGGGATAAAACGGCGTGAAGTCATTGTCGAGCGAGGAATTCCCTGCCGCGGCGATGAAGAGGATTCCTCGCTGTCGGTGAGCGTCGATGGCGTCGAACATGGCCTGGGAAAACTCTCCGCCGCCCCAGCTGTTGTTGGTCGCAACGATGTTGACCCCCCGATCCTTCATGAGCTTCACGTATTCCAGGCAATCGATCGCGTCGCTTGTCCAGCCGAAACCACCGGCATCCAGAAATTTGCACGCCATGAGGCGGACCGTCCAGTTGACGCCCACGACGCCGACGCCGTTGTTGCCGCCCGCCCCGATCGTGCCGGCCACGTGGGTGCCGTGGTTGTGGTCGTCGATGGGGTTGGAATCCTTGTTGACGGTGTCGATGCCGAAGCAATCGTCGATCTTGCCGTTGCGGTCGTCGTCGATGCCGTTGCTGTTGCAATCCGGCGTGTTGCGGAACATGTTCGCGGACAGGTCCTGGTGGTTGTAGTCGATGCCCGTGTCGATGACGGCCACGACGACGGCGCTGCTCCCGGTCGTGATGTCCCAGGCTTCGACGGCGTCGATGTCCGCATCGACGACCCCGCCGCTTTGGCCTATGTTGTTCAATCCCCACAGGGTGCCGAACATTGGATCGTTGGGAACCGTCTGCGTGTGGACGATCCAGTCCGGCTCCGCATAAAGGACATCGGGGTGCTTTCGGTAGCGTGCGAGGGCTTCCTTGACATGCATCCCGGCCGGGATTCGCACGGCTTGGAGGCCTTTGACCATCGAGAAGTGCTTGTGCACGTGCCCGCCCACCAGTGCGTGCGCGAGCGCCTGGTCCTGGAGCTGGGCCGAGTCCTTGAACCTCACCAGGATGGTGTCCGGGGCATGGCGAGGCGGCGTCTGGGCAATGGCGCCGGACTCGGGGAAGAGAAATGAAAGGAGAAACAGAGCGCGGCTCAGCAGAATCAGCGCTTTCCAGGGGCCTCGATCCAGGAGCATCCCGCTCTTCCTCAATGGGACCAGATGTGCCGAAAGGTTGCGGGACGATACGCTGCGATACGCCAGGTGTCAATAGTAGGTGCTCAGGCGGCTTGACAGGCGTCGCTCCTGCGGCGATAGTCGGCGCTCGAGTAGAGTGAAGACGCGGCCATGATGAGTGTCGGTCGAAACGTCATCGCCCTGTCGCTGGTCGCCACGCTGTGGCC
>Ga0209058_1000417_pt1 | contig 35886 bp, 26 predicted proteins | sample GraSoiAngelo_147_FD_185904 | JGI IMG/M metagenome (GOLD analysis project Ga0209058, IMG submission 185904) | Grasslands soil microbial communities from the Angelo Coastal Reserve, California, USA - 14_1009_05_40cm (SPAdes) (version 2) | ecosystem: Environmental > Terrestrial > Soil > Grasslands ... | reverse complement strand
TGGTCAAGAATCCCGCTCCAACGTAAAGAAAGCCGAACGCTCTCGGTGAGGTCAGTACCTGTGTCAAAGCGGCTTCTGACCGCTTTGTATCGTATTCCACGTCGAAAATGCGCGTTTGCGGGTTCATAGCGGCGGGATTTGTGCCGCTTCAATCCCCCCGAGAATATCTGACTGGTTATCGGACCACTTCTGACCCGTTGGTCTGAAAACATTGCCTAAGTAGCCTTTTTCGGTTCCGTCACCGCACCCTTGACTTCGATCTGGACTTTCGCGCTCCATAAGCGGTTGCACACTTCACAGTCGTGCAGCGCAGGCGATAGTGCGCCGCACAGTTGCGCCCGGCTTTTGCCAGCCCCGCCGCAGTTTTTGTGAGAGTACGACGGGCCCCGCCATCCGAACCCCACTCCGTTTATAATTCCTACGCTCAAACGGATTTCAAGGAGCTTCGGCCACCTCCGGTAGAATCCATAATGCTCGGTGCGCTGAAGCATTTAAAAGGAGATCTATGAAGAAACAATTTGTGCTGACCGGTTTAGGCCTTTCGGGAATTCTGGTGGGTGTTCTTATCGTCGGCTTGGCCGCTGGATTCGCGGTTCAGAACGGGCAACGCGGCCCCGCGACTCCAGCCGCGCCATGCGGTCCTAATATCCCGGGCGATTTGGGAATAAACGCCGCGAAGAGCTCGCGCTGTTTTGAGCTACGGATGTATACGGTCGATACCAGCAAGAGCCGTATCAACGATCTGCACAAACGGTTTCGAGACGGCGAAGTCGATATATTCAAGAAGAACGGCATGGAGGTTCTTGGCGCATGGCAAAGCCTCGATGATCCCAACACTCTGGTCTATTTGCTTGCACATAAGGACCGCGCGGCCCGAGATGCCTCCTGGGCCGCCTTCCAAGCTGACCCTAAGTGGATTGAATTGCGGACAAAGTATCCCGTAACGCTGACTCCCAAAATCTTCATGATGAGCGCGGCCGACTATTCACCGCTGAAGTGAAATCTCATCCTGCCGGTAGCTCTCAGAGTGTAAAGAGTTGTTAAACTCTGGTGCGTTGCGGCTCTTCTTTGAGGGCTTGTCTCTATAATGCGTGCATGAGCCGATTCACAGATCGTTTAGTGTCTTCGTTGCTGCTCGTTTTGTTTTTGCTCGCCGCCATGTTTGCTAGAGCCGCAGATCGACACCGGTTCGCTCCAGAAGGCACGTTCATAGCGACAACGGGCCGCATTATGATGATCGATCTGAAGAACAAAACGTTAAGAGTGCGTGCATCGGATGATCAGTTCACTCAGCGTTTCTTGATGGCGAAACAAGGCGATAGATCTCGGGTAATCACGTTCCCGGGCGGCGCGACGATCCGCTTCCCTCAGCGAACGGGAAAGCATCCTTCCCCAGCCAGCAGCACTACACCGAACCTGAACCAGTACGTGGTCGTGATCACCAGCAAGACTGTGATTCAGGACGGGGCTGAACCGATGCGCCTCGAAGACTTCACCATCGGCGAGACTATCTCTATACACGGCTGGTACGCCGGTAATACCCTGACCGCGTCGAGAATCGCAAAGTGGTCTTAGGCCGCGCGTTCGCTCGAAATCCGTTGACGCCGCTTTCCGCCGGACAGATCACGCTCTGATAGGAGCTACAGCCTGCGGCTTGAGGCTTGCGCAGTAGCGCGCTTGCGCTTCGCGCGGGCTCGCGCTGCGAGCGGCCGCCGGGTGCCCATTTTACGAAGCAGCGATGCTTCCATTCGGGAAAGACTGGGTGTACATTGGGTTCCGGCGAATAGACCCAAATCCGAGTAGATTCTGAATCTTGGTCCAACGGGCGGAGTGGTTCTACCCCGGCTCGTTGAGGAAGGGAACTTGTTATGGCGCGAATCTCGCTGAAAGTGAATGGAAGGTCGCGAGTCGTAGAGACGGACCCCAGCACTCCGCTGCTATACGTGTTGCGCGACGACCTGGGGTTGAATGGGCCCAAGTTTGGCTGCGGTCTTTCTCAATGCGGCTGTTGCACGGTGATGCTGGAGGGCAACGCCGTACGCTCGTGCAGCATCGCGGTGAGCAATGCACAAAACCGGAACATTACCACGCTGGAAGGTTTGGGCAGCGTAGCCCGTCCTCACCGGCTCCAGAAGGCGTTCATTGAAGAGCAGGCGGCGCAGTGCGGCTACTGTATGAACGGAATGATCATGAATGCCAAGGCGCTGCTCGACAAAACCCCCCATCCAACCGAGGCGGAGATCCGGCGGGCTCTGGACGGCATCCTGTGCCGTTGCGGAAGCCACCTGCGGGTCATCCGGGCTATCCAACGGGCTGCGGTCTAGGAGGTGCAACATGGAAAGACGACACGTTTCCCGCAGAGGATTTCTTAAAAGCACGGGCGGGCTGGTTGTCAGCTTCAGTTTTTCCGCACCCATCTCCCAGCTCCTGGCTCAATCGCCAGACCTGCCCGCCGTGGAACCGGAGGCAACACAACTCGATTCCTGGCTCGCAGTCGCCCAGGATGGAAGCGTCACGGTCTTCACCAGCAAGGTGGAACTTGGTACCGGCATCGAAACCGCTCTGGCCCAGATTGTGGCCGACGAGCTGGATGTGCCGTTTCAGAAAGTCCAAATGGATTGGGGGGACACCGCCAAGTCGGTCGATCAGGGTATGACCGTGGCCAGCCGGACGCTCGAACGAGCCGGACCACAGTTACGCCAGGCCGCGGCGGCGGCGCGCCAGCAGCTTCTGAAACTGGCCGCAGCGCGGCTGGAGGTTTCTGCGGAGCAGCTTACCGTGCGCGATGGTCTCGTGAGCGTCGCGAACAACCAAGCCAAGAAAATCTCCTATGGCGAACTCATCGGCGGCAAGCGCTTCAACCTGAAAATCACCGCCACGGGTGAAGGCTGGGATATGAAAGTGGCTCCTGAAGCGCGCGCCAAGGATCCCAAGGAATACAAAATCGTGGGCACTTCCATGCCGCGCATCGACCTGCCGCCGAAATTCACGGGAGAGTACACGTACATTCAGGACGTCCGGATCCCCGGTATGCTCCACGGCCGAGTGGTTCGCCCGGCCGTAGTGAATTCCAAACCGTCAAGTATTGACGAAAGCTCCATCCGGCACCTTGCCGGCGTAGTAAAGGTGGTGCAGCAGGAAAACTTCGTCGGCGTAGTGGCAGAGACTGAATGGGCCGCGATCCAGGCCGCCAGAGCTTTGAAAGTGACTTGGTCGCCTCCTGCGGAGAAACTTCCCGCGAATAAAGACGAGCTGGATGCGTACCTGAAGAATACCAAGAGCGTCATTGACATGAATCCGGTGAAGAAGGGCAATGTGGACGAGGCGCTCTCCAGGGCGAGCAGGACTTTTCAAGCCACCTACCGTTGGCCGTTCCAATTGCACGGAATGCTCGGCCCCTCCTGTGCCGTGGCAGATGTCCGGGCCGACCGTGCCACCGTCTGGACCGGTACACAAGCTCCGTTTATGACGCGGGACAAGTTGGCGACTCTTTTGGGACTGACCAAAAAGAACGTTCGCGTCATCCACAAGGAGGCCGCCGGCTGCTACGGACGCCTGGAGCCCGACGACGTGCCGGAGGACGCGGCCCTGATGTCCCGCGCGGTGGGCAGGCCCGTCCGCGTTCAATGGATGCGGGAAGATGAGCACGGCTGGTCACCCAAAGGGCCACCGCATCTCATTTCGGTCCGAGCCGCCGTGGATAGCCAGGGCAACGTCATCGCGTGGGATTACCTGGACCGCAGCTTCCCGTGGACCGATGCCAGGGGCGTCCTGCTTGCTTCCCGACAAGTGGGCCTCAAGCCGACGGACCCAGGATTTCCCAATGGAGCTACTTCGGCGGGTGAAGTGTATCAATTCGCGAACCAGAAGATCGCCGCTCAAAACCTGCCCTGGCAGACGGCGGGACCTATCCCGCTGCGTACTTGTAACCTGCGCTCGCCGGGACAGCCGGCGCGCTGCTTCGCCAGCGAAGGCTTCATGGATGAACTGGCCTCGGCTTTAGGCGTGGATGCCATCGAGTTCCGGCTGCGGTATCTGGGTGAGAACAAGCGGCTGCGCGAAGTCCTGGTGGCGGCAGCTCAAAAGGCTGGCTGGAAGGAACGTCCTTCCCCCGCGCCTTCCTCTGCCGGCCCCAAGCTTGCCGGCCGAGGCATTGCGATTACAGACCGCGCCGGCGCCATGGTTGCCGCCGTCGCCGAAGTTGAAGTGGACAAACCGACGGGCAAGATTGCAGTCAAGCGCATCACCATCGCGCACGACTGCGGCAGGATCGTCAACCCCGATGGCGTAAAAAATCAGATTGATGGGAACGTGATTCAGGGAGTCAGTCGAACGTTATTGGAGGAAGTTCAGTTCGATGCCACCAGTGTGAAGAGTCTGGACTGGAAGAGCTACCCGATTATCAGCTTCCAGAACATCCCTTCAATTGAAATCGTGCTGATCAATCGGCCGGAGATGGAGGCGCTAGGCGCCGGCGAACCGTCCATTGTGCCGGTACCGGCGGCAATAGCCAATGCCGTTTTCGACGCGACGGGAGTTCGCTTCCGGGAGGTCCCTCTCACGCCGGAGCGAGTCCTGAGCGCTCTAAAAAGCGGCCCAGCTCCGAACCAGCGGGCGTAGTCCCGAGTGCAAGCTAAATTTCCGCCCTGAAACAGGCGAACAACGAATCGGCGGACCATTACCCGGCGTGCGCTATTGTCTCTTGAGGGTTTGCTATTTCTTGAGGCGCGCGCTAACGCGCTGCTTCGCGGGGCCTGCGCCCGCCGATCTCTCCCAAAGGGTTTGTCTTGCTGTTCCTATTTTTTGTTTACCTAATCTGCGAAATGGCGCGGACGCCAAATCCATTTGACGTTCGCACCGCAGTGGTCTTAGGCTGCTACCACTGATGGCGTGAAAGGAGTTTTGCAATGAAGAGAGCATGCTTCGTGACAATCATCCTTTTGGTTTTCGCGACAACAATGTTGGCGGAAAAGAAGGACGTAACGATTACGGCGGCCGATGGCTTCGCCTTGAAAGGAACGCTGTATTCGGCCGGAAAGATCGGACCGGGGATTCTTTTGCTCCACCAATGCAATGCGGACCGCCAGATCTACGACACTCTGGGAACCATGCTAAGCGCGGCCGGTTACAACGCTCTCACGTTGGACTTTCGCGGTTTTGGAGGCAGCAAGAACGCTCAGTACCCGGATCTTGCGTCGGCGCGGGACAAAATGCCTGCCGATGTTGACGCGGCGTTCCAGTTCCTGACAACGCAGGGTCTCGTGAACAAAACCGTGTTGGGAGTGATCGGAGGCAGTTGCGGTGTCAATCAGGCGATTCAAGCGGCGCGGCGGCATCCTGAAGTCAAAACGCTCGTGCTGCTGTCGGGCGGAACGGATGGCGACGGCGAAACGTTCATAAAAAATGCCGCCAAGATGCCGATCTTTGGCGCCGCCAGTGAGGAAGACACCAATGCAGCGGCATCGATCAAGAAGATCGTTGGTCTCTCAACAAATCGAGACAGCCAGATTACGATGTTAAAAGGAGCCGGGCATGCCGCCTCGATGTTTGAAAAAGAACCGGACCTCCAAGCCGACATTGTGATTTGGTTCAGGACGAATCTACCGGTTTCCGGCTACGCCGTATTACCGTCCTTGAAATAAGGTGTAAGAAAATGGCCACAGGGAAATTCGGGGACAGACAATTTCGGGGACGCACCCCGAATTCCTGAATTTCAGAATTCGGGGGCGTCCCCGAAATTGTCGTCCAGAATTCTGTCCCCGAATTTTCCTTTTTGTGGCTGTTTATGAAAGCAAGTTCCCTGAGAGACATCATTCTGACGCTTGCCGCGGGCGGGCTAGAGATCTTCGAACGCACGACGGGACGCCGCCAGGAAGACATCGTGGCCATGTGCCGGCGGCTTGTTCATCTTAAAGGAGAAGCTTCGGCGATCTCGCTCGGCGATAAGATCCTAACCACTTACAAAGGCCTTTCCACGCGCAACCGGCTTCAATTTTTCGAACGGCTCCTCACGGAATTCATGCCGGATAGCAGGCGGCTCGACGAAGCGATTGCAGCCTATCAGCGGGATCCGAATGCAAATACCGCGGCGGCGCTGCAGGGAGCAGCCGAATCGCCGCGGCAGGAGTTGTTTCGCGTCCTGAATATGGGACCTGACGGAACGGCGTCGATCGTTGCGATGCGAGCCGACCTTCGCAGCTTCCTTGCTGAAAATCCGCAGCTCAAGCCTGTCGATGGAGACATGATGCACCTGCTGCAATCATGGTTCAACCGGGGTTTTTTGCGGATCGAGCGCATCAGTTGGAAAACACCCGCGTTCATTTTGGAAAAGCTCATCGAGTACGAGTCCGTCCACGAAATCCGGGGATGGGAAGACTTGCATAGGCGTCTTGCCGATGATCGGCGGTGTTTTGCATTCTTTCATCCTGCACTGCCTGATGAACCGTTGATATTTGTCGAGGTGGCGCTCACACAAGAATTACCGGCTTCGATCCACGACGTCCTTTCAGCCAAGAATCCGGGGGAGCACGCCGAGATCAAAGCCGATGCAGCCATCTTTTACTCTATCAACAATTGCCAGCCCGGACTCGCGGGTGTGTCGTTCGGCAATTTTCTCATTAAGCAGGTCACCGATAGCCTGGCGGAGGAAATCCCGAGTCTGAAATATTACGCAACGCTCTCACCCGTTCCCGGATTTCTCGCATGGTTGAAGCAGCAATTGACGACGCCGCAACGGGTAATCGCGTTTTCCGAACCCGAGCTTTTGCTTCTTTCGCAGCTCGAGGGCTCATCATGGTGTGAAGATTCGAAGGCGCAGCAACTGAAGCCGCTGCTCCTATATTTGTGCGCGTATTACCTGTTATACGCCAAACGCGGCGATGAGCCGCGCGACCCCGTGGCGCGCTTTCATTTGCGAAACGGCGCACGCCTGGAACGGATCAACTGGCTCGGCGACCGGTCCGAAAAGGGGCTACGCGAATCGGCCGGTCTCCTGGTGAATTACGTCTACGATCGCAAAGCCGTGGCGCGAAACCACGAGGTCTACGTCAACGATAATGAAATCGTTCATTCCTCTATGATCGATCACCTGCTTAAGAAACGGCCGTCGCTCGCTGCGGTGTGACCCGCGGAGCGGTAAATGGAGCGAAATTGCGGAAGATCCACCCTCTCCCAGAGGGAGAGGTATTTTTCTGATTTGGCCCCCACATTTGTCTTTTAGTACAATCCGCCCGAGGCAAAACCAATATGAAACATTTTGTTTGTGAAGAAATTTCGAAATCGGACGAATCCTGCATCTCAGATCCGAGATTTCGAAATCGGAAATTGGACGGTCCAATTCGAAATTTTTAAAATTCCGGATTTCAGATGCAGGACTTGTCCAATTTCAAAATCTAAGGAGGCGGTATGGTGAGAAGAACGTTGTTCAGTCTTTGCTTTGTTCTATTCATTGTTTCGGTCCCGTCCCTCATGGCCCAAACCGCGGGTACGGGTGCCCTGACCGGCACGGTCATGGATTCCTCGGGTGCAGTCCTTCCCGGCGTCATGGTCACTACGACAAGTGTGGACACCGGCCAAACCCGCAGCGTCATCACAGGTGAGGACGGAACATACAGGGTGACGCTGCTGCCTCCGGGCAATTACAGCGTGAAGTTTGAACTTACCGGGTTCAACACGTCAGAGGTTACGTCCGTTAAAGTGAATGTGACCGAGACGGCTGTGTTGGACCGAACCCTGCAGGTAGGCGCACAAGCCGAGGCGGTCCAGGTCGAGGCTGCGGTAGAAACGATTCAGACGACCAGCTCAGCTCTCGGGACAGTGGCGACGGCCGTCACGATAACGGAACTTCCTCTCAGCACCCGGAACTACACCAATCTCCTCGCCAACTCGACGGGAGCCAACGCTTCTGTTCAGGACGCAAGCCTCATTGGAAAAGGGACAACACTCATAGCTGTGAACGGCGCGGGCAATGGCCAGAACACGTTCCTTCAGGACGGCGTCGTCATCAACAACTGGTTCAGCTTTAACACCGGAGTCGAAGGAGTGTCGGTCGGCGGTTTTGCGATTCCCAATCCCGATGCGATTTCGGAATTCAAAATTCAAACGTCGAGCTATGACGCCGGTTATGGCAGAAATCCAGGTGCGAACGTCAACGTGGTTACGAAGTCGGGAACGAACAGCTTCCACGGATCGGGGTTTGAATTCTTCCGCAACAGCGCTTTAAATGCGAATACGTGGTTCCGCAACTATCAGGGCCTTCCGAAGCCGCTCTTGAATTCGCATCAATATGGAGGCGCGTTCGGCGGACCAATCAAGAAAGACAAGCTGTTCTTCTTTACGACGTATCAGGAAACGGGACAGAAGAATGGTCTCACGGGTTACGGCGCTGCGAGCGCTACGGCGCCGCCGATCCCGCTGGGCGATCGTGGCAAATGCCCCCCTGGTTGGACTTCGCTCTCGCAGTGTGACGGCCCTGGACAACGATTCGTGCCCGCGTTAGCGTCGGCGCTCAGCCCGGAGGCGCCGTGCAATCGAGGTCCACAGCCCATGGATCGGAAGGGAAACCTGAATAACACAACGTCGAACGGCGGCATACAAATTCAATGTCCAACCGGCGCGGTAACGAACCCGCTGTTCAATCTCAATCCCGTCGCGATCAGTCTTCTTCAGCTCCAATTTTCGGACGGCCGTTATTTGGTTCCCACCTCCGGCGCCAACCCCGGAGGTCCTAACGGGGGATACGTGCTGCAGAACTATTCGATCCCGGCCGTTTTCAACGACCATAATTTCATGGCGAATGGCGATTACCTGATCAGCAGCCAACATTCATTGGCGATGCGGTACCAGTATGAAAAGGATCCGCTCCTGGCGCCGTTCCCGGTGCAGAATGCGCTGCAGCAGGGCAATTTTGTCCCAGGAAATCCGATCCGCACGATCAAGTCGAACCACTCGGCCCTCCTGAGACTCACGTCGATTGTGTCGGCCAACTTGGTGAACGAGGTCCACGGGGCCTACCAGCGCTACCCCGTAAACAACGACATCCTCACTCCATTTAAAAATTCGCAGGTTGGTATTACCAATTTGCGGGCCGGCGTCGATATCCTCTCCGGTATAACGATTGGCCAGGCGTCCGGCGCGGCAATTGCAGGCGGGATGTCGATGGGCGGGCAGTATCAATACGGCGGAACCGTGGCCATCAACCAATACCAGTTTGGCGATCAGATTTCCTGGACTCACGCGAAACATAACATTCGGACCGGCTTTGAGGCGGCGAGGATCCAACAGACGGCATATAACTATGGTAGTCCGGTGGGCAACCCGACGTTCCAGAGGTGGGCCGACCTCCTTATCGGACGGGCCGGATGTGCCGCGTTCACAGGGACGGGCACGTGCAGTCCAACGAACCCCGGCAACACGAATGGTACGGCGGGCAGCAGCATTACGGGTGGCGTCGGCGGCACGATTAGTACGGGAACCACGATACCTTACGATTGGCGGATCACCGACCTCGATGCCTTCCTTCAAGACGACTTCAGGGTCAATGCACGCTTAACATTGAATCTGGGCGTCCGCTGGGAGTACGACGGGTGGGCTAAAGAGAAGAGGGGATACTTCACCAACATCTGGAACAGCCTCCTCTCCAAAGTACCGAATCCCGGGTCAGGGTGCGTCATCAATGGAGGATCGATCGGCTTAGGAGCGGCTGGAACTGGATGCAGTCTGGCCGGATTTGTTGTCCCAGCCAACTTCAAAGGCACACCCCCGGACGGCATTTATCGTAACACGATTGATAATGTCATTAAGACCCACGCACCCTACCACAACTTCGCTCCTCGAGTCGGATTTGCCTGGCAGCCGATGGGCAATGGACGCTGGGTCTTGCGGGGAGGCGGGGGCTTCTTCTATGAGATGATCCCCGGACAGAACACAACAGGTATGACCGGCGGCAATACACCTCTCGCGGGATCTCCTCTGGTCGGCGGGCTGACGACGGCGAGCCTCGCCAATCCTTGGCAAATACCGGCCACGACTCCGGGACCTGCAGGAACCTTCGGCTTCACACCGAGATGGATCAACTTAGCCACCGGAGCGAATTCCAACATCGCGCAACAGCCCATGGCAGAGGACTTGACGGTGCCGGTCACCTATGAATGGACCTTAAACACTCAATATGAATTCCTTCCCAGTTGGCTGTTAGAAATCGGTTACGTAGGATCGCATGGTATCCATCAAGCGGCTCAGTCCCGCGCGGGACAGATGGGACAGGCGGCAAATGTCAATTGGAACCTTGCGCAATTGGCAGGGCCTGATTGTGTGAGTTGCGCCATCACCGGTGTGACCACGAGCATGGCGGGCAATGCGGCCCTGCGGGTGCCTTACCTGGGTTTCGCTCCGACGGCTATACGGCTGGCGAACGACGATTCGTACAAATTCAACAGTCTGCAGACATCCGTCAGGAAACAGTTGTCGCGCGGACTGCAACTGCAGGGCTCCTACACCTGGAGCCGCGCGTTCATCACCGCGCCGTATGGCATCAACACGTATCCCTATTTGATCCACCAATACGAACCGAACAACAATTACCGCCCGCACCGCTTTGTCATGAACTATCTCTGGAATCTACCCACGCTAAAGCGGCCCGGACTCACCGGTAAGGTGACAGAGGGTTGGGCCTGGTCCGGTGTGATCACGATCCAGAATGGCTATCCCATAACCATCACCGACCTCGGTGGATCCGTTTTCAGCGGTGGCAATGGATTTGCCGGGAACGGGGTGATCTCGACTGCAAATTTCTGTCCGGGCATGTGGGTGCAGGACGTGGCGACGCACGGCAGCATTCAGCAGCGAGTGACAAGCGGTCTGACCGGCGGCCCCGGCTATTTCAATGGGCAAAGGGCGCAGGGCGTCTTTTGCCCCCAGCCAACGATAACTGGGGCGGGTAATTCCGGAACGATGTTCGGGAATGCACCAGGAGGAATCCTTCTAGGTCCTGGGCAAAACAATTGGGACATGTCGATTGGAAAAACCACTCGTATCCGCGAGAGTCAATCGGTGCAATTCCGGGCGGAATTCTTCAATACGTTCAATCACCCGCAATTCTCGCTTCCCAATCCGTCGCTCAGTAGCGGGACTCCCGGACAAATTACGGGCACATCCGTGAGCCCGCGTATCATCCAGTTTGCGCTGAAGTATTTGTTCTAGAACATTCCCCTCCTCGCAGAGGAGGGGAGGCTGCGCCGACAGGCGCAGACGGGGTGGTCAGATCGGCAAAAATGTTTCGGCCGAACTGACCACTAATTGAGGCTTCGCCCTTTCTCTTGAGGCTGCGCGCTTTCGCGCTTGCGCTTCGCGCGGGGCTCGCGCTTCGCGCCCGGCGCGCCAGCTTCTATTAAGCTATTGCGGTAAGCTGTCGCGCCACTCCTCCCCTGCGAGGAGGGGAATACCTCGATCCTCAGTCCGATGTCCGCGTCGACACAACCTTCACCAGATCGGCGTATGGCGCGATTGTGGCATGAAGCGGCACAATGCGATCGATCTGCAGCTTGTGCTTCCGGATGTTCTCCATCAGATTCGCCGCGTACGGCGAAACTGGCGCTCCGGGATTGAACACATCCGCCTCCACCAGGATCCGTTCCTTGGGGAAGTACGCCATCAAGAGAGTGTCCGCGTGCGGATTGCCGCTGATGTGATACAGGTTGACGGTCATCGTGTCGTCTTTGAGCACCATCTCATCATCCACTGTCTCGATCTTCAGCGGCTTGGGATCTTTGGCAAGGGCGTCGGGCACGATCGTGTGAGGTCTTGATATCGCCTCTTTATAGTAAGGAGCGGCAGCGCTCTGCGTAATGATCGTCAGCCCCTCGGACACAGCTGCGCGCAGGCCACCCGAATGATCGAAGTGATGGTGGCTGTTTATGACGTGCGTCAGCGGCTTGTTGGGCCTCAACTCTCGCGCTTTTGCGATCACGGCAAGCGCCCGAACATCGTTCTGCGGCGTCTCGATCAAGGTGAGGTGATCGCTGAACTCGATAACCACGCTGTGATGAGATTGTCCGGCGAGGTGCCAGATGCCTTTTGCCACTTCTTGTACCGTGACATTCGGCGGAGGCGGACCAGGAATTGGCGCTGCCGAGGCGGCTGCAGCGGGCGCGGCGAGATCACCTGCCTCACCATCGATACTTTGTTTGGCCACACGAATCTCAGCGGTTGGATATTTGTCCGTTTTCGTCGTGAGTAAAGTAGGAAGGCGAAGGCCGGCGGCATCCTGATAGTCGGCGAAAGTCGTTTCGACAGCAACGTCTCCAAGGTTCGTGTTGTCGGTCATCGAGACGACGCGCGTTGGCAGCTTGGTCGAACTGTCAATCGCCAGAGTGAATTTCAGATTGTTCGCGGTTGTGATATCCACCAGGTTCTGACCATTCTCGGCTCTTGGATTTGATAATTTCGCGTTGGGGTCCAAGGCGGCCCGAACAATAGTGAGCGGATGGTGGTAGATCTCCATTCGCCGGTCGTTTGCCACCGCGTTGGGCGCTCGCGCGGCGGTGCCGTTGGCGGCGATGTTGTAAGCCACGTCTCCATCGATGCCGACCACTTGCTTCTGTGCCTGCTGTCCTTGAAAGAACGCAAAGTTCGGCGTGCGTGTCTGCTCGACGCGGACGCGTCCGGCGGCCACATCAACCACACGTTTGTAGTCGGTGAGGGTGAACATTTGCGATGTCGCTTCGGGCGTCACGTCCTGCCCCAAGTTGCCATTCGTGCCTCCACCCTCGAGGATGAGCGTTTTGACCGCCAGAATTTTGTCCCTGCCTCCCAGCGCCGAGGCCGCGTCGTTAACCGTCTGTTGTTCCGGCGGCGACTGAGCGCAGCCGGTAATCATCACGATTGCTAATAGAATGAGCCATTTCATGCCTTTCATTGAAACTCCTTTCTAATTCGGGGAACCCCACATTCCTCACCGGCTGGAGGCTCTGAGCTTGGCCAATTTTTCTTCGAATTCGGCCTCGCGCGCCGCCGAGAACTGGTTAAAGATTTCGCGATTCACGAACAGCTTGGGATCGGCTTTCGCTTTTGCCAGGCGTTCGGTGATCGTTCCGGAAGGCTGGTTCAGCGTGCCGCCCCAGGCGTAGGCCCCTAACTCCAGATAAACTTCGGGCGAAAGGCGAACGCCCTCGAATTTGTTTCGTGAGGCCGGAGCCTCAGCAGGATAATCCGAGCCGAAAAGATACGTCAAGCATGGGATGCATGGGATGGTACCGAAATGGGCCTTAGAGTAGTGGGTCACTTTGAAAATCATCGAGTAGTAAACTGTAGCGACGCTCTATGAACACCAACAGTGCCGCAAGTTACAGATTGTCGGCGGTCATAGAAAGTGTGAAAGAATTGGAATCGAGCGTATTCCCCTCCTTGCATCACCGCAAGGAGGGGTGGCCGAGCGATTAATAGAATGCCGCGAAGCGTCCGCTGATCGCGAGGCCGGGGTGGTTTTCCGATTGAGAACACAAAGGAAAACCGCCCCGGCTGCGTCAATTCGGTGGCTTCGCAACATTTTCTTGATGACGCAGCCTCCCCTCCTTGCGGTGATGCAAGGAAGGGAATAACGCACCAGCGTAATTCGTTCACATCTTCATAGACCGCCGCTACAGTTCAAACTGACCCACTACCGGCCTTAGTTCAATTTCAAAATCTATTCCGCCCTCTCTACCAGAGCAGCGACGGAGCCGCGGCTGTGAGGAAGGCGCCAGTCGGGGCCATAGGCATGGATCTGATCGCGTTTGTGTTCGGCTTCTTCCAGGGTCGTGGTGAAGACAATGCTGCTGCCGGTGGAGTCGGCTTCCATGGTGTGGGCGAGCGCGGTGGCGTAGGGTAAACCGAAGATGGCCTGGAGCATCTCGATCACATATTCGAAGGTGTGGTCGTCGTCATTCAGAATGATAACGTGATACAGCTTGCTCAGATCGTCTTTTGCCGACCTGCCGATATCCGTGTCTAGCGTAGTGCCTGCCATTTCCTTTATTTTACTCGGCATGAACATCCTCGTATTTACAGTCTGGCCCGTGGAGTTCTGGCAAGTTCCAAAATCACAAGTCCAGCGGCTGCGCGAACGGTTTCCCCAAGTGAACTTCATGCATGCGGTTACCGATGCTGAAGCGGTCAGCGCAATTGAATCCGCCGACGTCGCGCTCACATCGCGGCTGTCCTACTCGATGGTCGAGCACGCATCGCGGCTCCGATGGGTCCATTCCACGGCAGCGGCGGTCGGGATTCTGCCCTTGAAAGAACTTGCCGCTCGCGAAATCCTGGTTACCAACTCCCGCGGAATTCAGGCGGCGGCGATGGCGGAGTTTGTCATTGGCGGCCTTCTTGTACTGTCGCGGCGATTCCACTTGATGCTGGCAGCGCAGCGCGAAAGACGCTGGGTCCAGGATGAACTCACGAGAGATGTCTGGCCTTGGAGTGTCCGCGGGCGAAGGATGACTATCGTTGGTTTCGGCACCACCGGACAAGAAGTTGCCCGGCGCGCGCATGCATTCGGCATGCGGGTGATCGGCATTCGCCGGCGCGTGGAGCAGCCAAAACCGGAATTTGTCGACCGCATTGTGGGTCCCGGTGAATTGGACGAAGCGCTGCGGGGCTGTGACGTACTGGTGATCGCGGCGCCGTTCATCGCTGAAACGGACGGTTTGATCGGCGGCGAACGGCTCGCCATGCTCAAGCCCGGCGCAATAGTCATCAACGTCGCTCGCGGCCAAATCATCGACGAGACGGCCTTGATCGCTGCTCTTGAGAAGGGTCATCTTGGCGGCGCGGTCCTCGACGTTTTCAGACACGAGCCTCTCGATCCGGCTAGTGTATTGTGGTCGATGCCCAACGTGATTATTTCACCGCACGTTTCGGGAGTGCGGCCGGACCACTGGGATGAGGTCATCGACCTCTTCGCGGAAAATCTGCGGCGCTTCCAACGCGGTGATCCACTATTGAATCCCGTGAATGTCCGCGCGGGATATTGACTGCATCCGCCGTCGGGCCGGCGCTCATATCTTGAACGACTCGAGAGATTCGGGAGCGAATAATTCCTTCGGCATCAACTGGCGTTTGGAGAGACCCTGTTCGAAAGAGTAGCGGAGAAATGTGGAGAGGTTATCCAGATTCGGCTCGAGTCCGTAAGGCCAGAAGTCGCGGCCGAGCATCTTTTCGGTTTCCTCCGTGTGCCAGACCAACCACGGAAGCATGACCTTCAGCGCGGCTGTCTCGCGCAAGTCTTCATAGGCTTCACGCTGAGCGAGCGTGAACGCTTTAAATAGTGATTGTGCGACCCACGGATTTTCTTCATAGACATCGCGGCGGATGGCGATGACGTGCATGATCGGAAAAATCTTGGTCTTCTGAAAATATTCCCGCTCGGCCGCCTGATAATTCTCGAACAGCCTTCGAACCTTATCCGGCGCCGTTTTGAATGTGGACGGAGCGCGCGTCGCGTAGAGAGCGTCGATCTCCCCGGATGCGATCATTGCCGCTAGCGTCCGGTCCAAAGGAATCGGCCGGACCTGGATTTCCGGAGGCAGCTTCAGCGGGAGCTTTTCGGGGCGGCCCGGTTCTTCCTCGCCGCCTTGAAAGTACGTGGCGCTTGTGACAGGAACACCATACTCATCGCTGAGAATGCCTCGAATCCAGACGGGCGCGGTCATCTGATATTCGGGATTTCCAATGCGCTTACCGATCAGATCTTTCGGTTCCCGAATTCCACTGTCCGCGTTGATATAAATGCAGGAGTGACGAAAGGAGCGGGAGGGAAATACCGGAATCGCAATGAACGGAGGATCTTCGCGAAACAGCGATATCGTGTAGGACGAAAGCGACATTTCGGCGACGTCGAACTCGCGATGCCGCAACATCCTGAAGAACGTCTCTTCGACGACGAGGTTGAGATAATTGAGCTCTATGCCGTCGACGGGAATGCGTTCTTCCAGCAGGGCCCGTGTTCGGTCGTAGTTCCAACACGCAAGAGTCAGTCGAAGTTTAGCCATGGGCTAGACAGATCCTAATCGTGCTCGGCGTGCAGGGCTTTGTGTTCTTCGTGTTGCTTGTCGCGGCGGATCGCGTCTGCCTTTTTTCGCGCTTTGGCGAGATGCGCTTCCCGGGTCGACTCGGAGCTCACCGCGCATAGCGATATCAGCCGCTTCAGATCGTTCTGTTGACACTCCGGACATTGGGGCGCGGGCGATGACGGCAGCATCAGAAACTCGAAACGGTGCCCGCATCCACTGCATTCATATTCGTAAATCGGCATACCGTTTGATCAGGGCTGAATGGTTTCCGGAATCGTAGCAAAAACCATTCCGCTGTAGCGCAACCCAATCATACTCGATGTTCCCGTACCTGTCGCCGGCGACACCGTGACTCGTCCCACGTAATTGGGAGGCAGCGTCATCAATTCGCTCAAATATCTGGCAATGGACGTTCGCGGACCAAGCGTTCGAGTTACCGTACCTGCGACCGTTCCGCTCCCATCATCCACCGAAATACTATACGTGTTCTGAGCATCCGAGTCGTTCGCGATTCCGATCCCAATCTGGGCCCCTTCCCGCGTATCCGCCAGGATCTGAACCTTACTGGATGGCGGCGAAGAAAACACTGCTGCTTCGGCGAGTTTGGTTCCATTCGGCGAATAATAAGAATACAGGAGCTGAGCCTCAACATTTGCCGTGCACTGGAGCGTGGCATAACCCGTTTTGAGGCTCTGGGTCGCGGGGGTCGGGGCGATCACGAATCCGTTCGGTTGAAGCTGATACGGCGTTTGAGCAAATCCGGGAACTGTCAGACCGCGCAATTGGAGTGTGCATATGTTCGTACTGCTGGAGCTGGCATTCGAAATCATGAGTGTGCTTCGGAAATAGGATCCGTCGCTCACAGTGCCATCAGCGAAGGCGGGGAAAACGTGATAGGTGCTTGCCGTCAGGGACGCATTTGGGTTAGTCGGCGGCGATGTCGGTCCTGGATCAGGTGGCGGCGGAGCCGTTGACGTCGCCCATGCATGAGCGAAGACATACGCATCGATCGAACCCCACCCTGTTGTCAGATCGTAGCCCGGACCCGCAGAATACCCGGTCATGAATCCATCCACACAATTCGGTGAATCCGCCGCGCATGGGACCGCATTCGTCCCAGAGATAATGTCATGGAAAGACGTTGGAACCTGCGAGGCCAACGCGTACAACCGCGGGTTTGGGTTTCCATTCGCCTGGTTGGTGACCTGGTTTACGATGGCCATGATGCCGGCAAAGGCCGGGGCGGACGCCGATGTTCCGGAAGCGATGAAAAGACTGCCCCGCTGTTGAATAACATAACCATCATGACCGGCAGCCGTGAGCGACACATCCGGCACATAACGATGGTGTTGGTCCGCCGTGCCGGGATCAACAGACGGCACTCCGTAACCGGTTTGCCAGGATGGCGTGTTATGAACCACACTGACGCCGCCGCCACTGCTCCACAGACCAGCGGAGCCGCTCTCGTTCCACACCAATTCAGGTATGTAAATTTTCGCGGAGGAGCGATTCTGAATGCTATTGGTGACGTTCCAATAAACTGAATCCGCACCACCCTCATTGAATTGCGTCCCTCCCACGGCGACATTGTAGGGGGTGGAAGCCTCTCCATTGACGCTAAAGCCACGTTTGGCGGCGGTGGCGGAAGGACTGTCGCAATCGGCAGAGCCAGTGTCTCCGGAGGCAACAAAGACAGAGATGCCTTGCGTTGCCGCCTGTTGCCAGAGGCTGGCGTAGAACTGTGAGGTTGAAGGAGAGGCGGTTTCACAGAATCCGAAACTCGTGCTCATGACCGGGGCAACGTTGTTGTTCACAATGTACATTTCAGACAGCAGGACACCATCGGTCGCTCTTGTGCTGCTGGAAACGACGAACTTGATCTTTGCCCCTTTCGCGACAGCACCGGACCACTCTACATCGAGATCCACCTCGCCTTCTTCGTCTTCGCTGACGATGCCGGGATCCGTACCATTCACGATGACCTCCGGGTTGGCCTCCGGCAACCCGTACATGGATCGGAAAGTCGCGACGTCGTTGACATTGAAGTTACTCCGGCCGGCGATCGCAATGGTTTGGCCGGTGCCGTCGAATCCCTGGTTCCACAAAGGAGCAAGATCGTAGATCGTGGCGAAGTCATATGGAACCATCGCGTGGCGTCCGCCGAATGTGAAGTTCGGTAGAGACTGGAACCGTTGAAGCTTCGGCTTGGATACGAAGTCATGAAGTGAAAACACTCCCGCGACTATTCCTGCCAATGCTTGCGGTATCGAGATATCCGTCGCATTTGCGACGTGCATCTCACCGTTAAACTCATAGCGGTGAATCTCGGTGAGGAACACTTGCTCGATCTGCCGCGCCGTTCCGCTGAATTCGATTTGGCGGCGGCCATTGGAGACTTCGTCAACGTGCAGGCCGCGCGTTTCGAGCCATTCCACGATGACGTTCATGTCTTCGGCCGAGACTCCGAAGCGTTCTCCAAATTCCTTTGGCGTTAACCATTCGTGATAGTGCGGTGAGGACGGGTCTTGCTGTTGGGCGAGGAATCCTGCAAGGTCAGCCTCCTGCTCCGGACTGCTCTTCAGCGCAAGAATCGCGCGCTCCATCAACAGATCCGCTCGAACACGGCCCTGATCGCGTGCTTGCCTGATTCGGGCGTGCGTTGTTCCCGGCAGAAGGACAGTCCGCCGGTTGTCTATCTGCTCGGTGAGTCTGCGCCTCTGTCGTGGCCGTCCGGCGTTGATCTGTCCTGCGACTACGGGCAACCAGGCACTCAGGAGAGTCATAAATAGCGCGGCCGCAGCCGCTGTTTTCTTCAGTGTCATAGGGCACTCATGAAATTACGATCGGGACGAACTCCTTGCAAAAGAAACCCTCTGCCTCTGGGAGAGGGTAGATCTTCCGCAGCACCGCTACATTCGACAGCAGGAGAGTGCTATTTTCTGTGCCGTCATAGAGTGCCTACTATGTTACCGTGTCATTGCTCATGAGATTCGTTGCCGGCTCCGCTTTGCTTTTGGCGGCGGTCCTCGCCGTAGTGGTCTATGGACAAGAAGAATTCGGGTTGCTCGGACGCTACGATGACGTTCGAAGGGTACCCGATAACTACACGAAAGAGAGCAACCAATTTGTCTTCACCCGGCTCATTTACAACGGACGCATCCCCGGCTATTACAAGAATTGGTATACCGACTATCCTCGAGCCGATCGAAATCTCATCGCCGTATTGAAGCGGCTGACGAATATCAACATCGCTGATCAAGAACGTGTTGTTCCGATCAATGATCCCGATCTATTTAAATACCCCCTGATTTATTCCAGTGAAGTCGGACAAATGGTGATCACGGATGAGGACGCGGCTATTCTTCGACGATATTTGGAACGTGGCGGTTTCTGGATCGTCGACGACTTCTGGGGCACGTTTGAATGGTCGGAATTCACGGCCCAGATGCGTAAAATTTTTCCCTATCGCGAAATCAAGGATATTCCCCGGGACCATCCGATCTTTCACGTGATGTATGACACCGACCACATCATCCAGACCCCCAGCCTCGCTTATGTATTCAATGGAGGAATCACGTGGGAAGTCGATGGTTTCGAGGCGGAATGCAAAGGCATATGGGATGACAGCGGCCGATTGATGGTCGTCATCAATCACAACACCGATCTCGGTGATGCTTACGAGTGGTCCGACGATCCCCGCTATCCCAACAAATTCTCCGGATACGCTTTCCGCGTGGCTGTGAATTTCATCATGTACGCCCTGAGCCACTGAGAATAGATTTTGAAATCGGTCTCAGGCGGAAAGCGGCAGGAAGCCTGCCAGACGACCGCTACAGGTTTTTGAGGCCGACGTCTGCTAGAATAATCAGTTTCATCGAACAACAGGAGCCTATCTGTAATGATTCAAGCAACACAACTGCGCCGTGGGAACACGATTCTGATGAATGGCGAGCTTTACCAGGTGGTGGATTACCAGCACATCACGCCGGGGAACTGGCGAGGAATGGTACAAACCAAACTGCGCAAGCTCAGCACCGGAGCGATTATCGATCACCGGTTTCGTTCGGAAGATCGCGTCGAGCGGGCGGTGCTGGATGAGCGCGAGATGGAGTATCTCTACAAGGACGGAACCGATCACTATTTCATGGATACCGAGAATTACGAACAAATCCATTTCAGCGAGGACGTTCTCGGCGACGCAGTCAACTATCTCGTCGCGAATTCCAAAATCAAAGTCGATTTTTACGAGGGCAGCCCGCTTGGGGTGGAGCTCCCGGCGACCATGGATCTTCGTGTTGTGGAGACAGAACCGGGAATGCCTTCCGCTACTGTCAGCAACGTTCTGAAACCGGCCAAACTGGAAACGGGATTGGTCGTCGGCGTACCGCACTTCGTTCAGCAGGGCGAAGTGATCCGCGTAGACACTACGGAAGGAAAATACATCGAGCGCGTTCGGGGATAGCCCCTTCAGAAATTCGGTGTCTGTCCCCGAATTATCCCGAGGAGTTCGTCCTCGTCGGTCGCGAATATTGTTCGAAAATCCAGAATGACGCGCCCTTCTTCAAGCCGCACGATTACTGGGGGTTCAGAATTGCGAAGGCGGCGTTCCAATTCTGCGTCCGAAATTCCAGGAAAATCGAGCGCCACGCCCCAGGAAGGAAGATAGGTTTCGGGAGCAGAACCGCCGCCGACGACCGACTTCAGTTCGAGCGGCTTCGCGTTTTCTCCTACACGCCCGGCGAAGGATTCCGCGCGGTGTTTCAGTTCGGCGGCGCTAGCCTGCAGCATCCGCCACACTGGGACTTCTTCCGTTTTGCCACATAGATACGCGTGGAGGACAAATTCCAGTACGGAGATCGTTAGCTTGTCGACGCGCAGGGCTCGGAAGAGCGGATTCTGCCGGATCTTTTCGACATAGAGTTTCTTGCCGGCGATGATGCCGGCCTGGGGTCCACCCAAGAGTTTATCGCCGCTGAAAGAGATCACGTCAATACCAGCACGGATGCTGCCCGCCGCGATGGGCTCGTCAGCGATTCCGGGTATCGGATCCGAGACACAGCCGCTCCCCAAATCTTCAAAGGTCGGAATATTTCGGCGCTTACCCAACTCAGCAAACTCTTCGAGGGGCGGCCGCTCGGTGAAACCAATCATCCGAAAATTGCTAGGGTGTACGCGGAGCAGGAGGCGGGTATGCTCATTGATTGCTCTCTCGTAATCTTTGATCCGGGTGCGGTTTGTCGTACCCACTTCGCGCAAACGGGTGCCGCTACGCGCCATGATTTCGGGAATTCGAAAGGAATCCCCGATCTCGATCTGTTCTCCCCGGGAAACGATAACTTCTCCGCCTTCACCCAGGGTGTTCAACACAAGAAGGACTGCAGCGGCATTGTTGTTCACCACGATCGCCGCTTCGCACTCGAGCAACTGGATGAGCGTTCGGCCGACGTGGACATCACGCTTTCCGCGCTTGCCCTGTTCCAGATCGAATTCAAGATTCGAATAGCCCGTCGACACTTCCCGCAAATGTTCAATGGCACGCTCGGGCAGCGGCGCACGGCCAAGATTGGTGTGCAGGACAACGCCCGACGCGTTGATGATACGTCGAAGAGAAGGCTTGAGCGAATCGCGTATGCGATGCGCTACTCTTTCGGCAATCGCAGAGGTTAATTCCGCTCGGGACACGAGAGATTTGGTTTGCGCAAGTTCACGGCGAGTATCAGCCAGCACTCTATCGAGAATCGCCGCTACGAAAGGCTGGTTGAGGATCGGCCGAAAGTCCGCCAATTTTTCGGAACGAAGGACATCGTTAACCGGTGGGATTTGCCTCAATGCTTGCATAAACAATCCGAGCCGCCGCTATTTCAGCACACGAGCACTTGATTTACAATTGCCACTCAATGTTGATATTCATCGCGCGGACCGTAGTGCTGTTTGTATTTTCCATAATCCTCTTTTCGTCCGAAGGGGCTGCCTGGCCTCAATCGACTCTGCCCCAAATTATGCGCGACGCGGCGCGGCCGCTGCCGAAAAGTCTGAGCACACTTTTAAAAGATTTTGAACCGGTCATGTCGGAACCGTGTCGAAGCATGCCGGTTGAAGAGGCGGTGAATATCGCAATCGTGGAATTGAAAAAGAAGGGAGGCGATTTGGCGCTCTCGGTCGCTGCGATCCGGGACGCTGGATGCGCCGCAGCGGAACTAAACGATCCTCAATTGGATTCGCTTGTCGCCGCGCAAGCCGACAAGTTTGCCGTTGTTTTCTATGGTTATCATGAACTCATCACGAATGGTGATCTTGCGGGTTTTCTGACGGCCCGCCGGGAGGAGCGCGACCGTCTGTTTACGCGGCTTCGACGTTCCTCGGAACTGCCGGATCGCAGCAGTGTGATCGAAATGTCACCTCAATTTGGAATTGCCTCCATCGCGTATTCTCACGCCGTCACCGATGTGGCAAATGTCTGGTTTCTGATCTGGAAGACAGTAAACGGCGATCTGAAATAGATTTCATGAGACGAATCGAACGCGCGCTGATCAGCGTGTATGACAAAACCGGAATCGTCGAATTCGCGGCAGCATTATCCGATCTCAAAGTTCAAATCATCTCTACCGGAGGTACATCGCGGCTGCTGAGGTCCAATGGTGTTGAAGTGCGCGACGTATCGGAGTTGACGAGATTCCCCGAAATCCTGGACGGCCGGGTGAAAACCCTGAATCCGCTCATTGCGGGGGGGCTTCTGGCCATCCGCAATAATACCGAGCATATGAAGCAGGTCCGAGCATACGAAATCCCGCTGATCGATCTCGTGTGTGTGAACCTTTACCCGTTTGCAGAGACTGTCCGCAAGCCCGGTGTGCAGTTTGAGGAGGTCATAGAAAATATCGATATCGGTGGGCCCGCAATGATTCGGGCGGCCGCGAAAAATTTTCAGGACGTGGCAGTCGTCACATCGCCTGCCGACTACAAAATGGTTTCCGCAGCACTAGGCGAAGGCAGCGGTGTGCTCCGCCGGGAGATCCTGTTTGACCTGGCGCGCAAAGCATTTCTCTGTGTGGCCCGATACGACGCGCAAATCGCGCAATATCTCTCTCATGCCGGACAGGATGGCGCCTTTCCGCCCAACATCTTCATGGATTTCGAAAAGATTTCCGACCTGCGTTACGGCGAGAATCCGCATCAAAGTGCTGCATTTTATAAATGGGGCGGCCGGCCCGCCTACGGACTGGCTGCGGCAAAGCAGATACAGGGAAAAGAACTCTCCTACAACAATCTGGTCGATGCGGAAGCGGCGTGGAATCTCGTGCGTGAATTTGATTCCGCAGCTTGTTCGATCATCAAACACACGAATCCCTGTGGTACGGCGATCGCCGATTCCCTGCGCGAAGCATATTTGAAGGCTTACGCAGCCGATCCCGTGTCCGCGTTTGGTTCGATTATTGCTCTCAACAGAACGGTTGACGCCGACACTGCTATCGAACTGGCTAAGCTGTTCGTTGAAGCTGTAATTGCGCCGGAATATCGGCCTGAGGCGCTGTCGATTTTCGCCCCCAAGAAGAATCTGCGGGTGTTGTCGATGGATGGTATCGATTCCCGAAACCCTGACCCTGCCCTATCCCACGCGGAGCGGGAAATTAGGAGGGTATCCGGAGGCATTCTTCTTCAGGACGTGGACAACGTTTTGCTTGGTCCGGAATCCAGAATTGTGACGAAACGCCGGCCTACGGAAAATGAGCATCGGGATCTGCATTTCGCATGGCGTGTGGCCAAGCATGTGAAATCCAATGCTATTGTTCTTGCCGAGGGCGGCCGCACGATCGGCGTGGGAGCCGGGCAAATGAGCCGTGTCGACTCGGTCAAACTCAGTATTCAGAAGGCGCAACCCACCCCTCGAGGTTCGGTACTGGCTTCGGACGCTTTCTTTCCTTTTCGCGACGGAATCGATGAAGCCGGCCGAGCCGGGGTGACAGCAATCATCCAACCGGGAGGCTCCGTCCGGGATGCTGAGGTTGTACAGGCCGCGGATGAGCACGGCATCGCGATGATTTTTACGGGTTCAAGACATTTCAAACATTAGCTCCTAAGGTATAATGGTCTGAATCTTATGAACAGACAATTGTTGGTCTTCGCGGCGCTTGGTCTTCTAACCACGGGGGTCGCAACCGCCGGATTTGCTCAGGCGAAATCGACTTCCCGTAACGAAGCGTATTATCACTTCTCGAAAGCGCGAATGCTGGACGACCAAGGCCAGGCGGCGCAGGCCATCGAGGAATACAAGAAGGCTCTCGACCTGGATCCCAACAATTCGTTGATTTTTTCCGAGATGGGCGAAAGCTATTTGCGGAACAACCGGCTGCGGGAAGCCGTCGATGTTGCGCAGAAGGCGATTCAGGCAGATCGTGACAATATCGAAGCTCACAAGATTTTGAGCACCGTCTACCTGCAGGTGATCGGAAGGGCAAACGCGCAGCAACCCCCGAGCACGGAAACGATCAATAACGCCATCCATGAATTTGAAGAGATCATCCGGATCGATCCCACCGACCGCCAGTCGTTTCTGATGGTCGGCCGGCTCTACCAGATCAAAGGAGAACGCGATAAAGCTGCGGATATTTACAAGAAATTCCTGGGCGTCGAACCGGGTTCTGAAGAGGGTGTCACGGCTCTGGCGAAGCTCCACATGGATGCAGGCAACTACAAGGAAGCCGTCGAACTACTCGAAAATTTTGTGAAGCAGAGACCGGATTCCGACAGTGCTTTTCAAACTTTGGGCGAAGCGTACTCCGACCTTCAAGAGTACGCCAAGGCGGCAGATGCCTATAAACGAGCCGGCGAACTCGACCCCGACAACGTCGAGATTAAAAAGGCTCTAGCGCAGGCCTTGTTCCTCGCCAATGACTTCGATAACGCCGCCAAGAAGTACGAGGATCTGGTGAAGACCGAGCCCGAGGATGGGGTCGCGCGGCTGAGGCTCGGCCAAATTTATCGGCATCAAATGAAATATGATCTGGCGCGGCAGAATCTGGAGAAGGCCAACCAGGCGTTTCCCGACAGCATCGAGATTCAATTCAATCTTGTGCTGCTCGACCGGGACGAAGGGCGGCTCGAAGATGCGCTGAAACTCGCGAATGAGCTTTTGAAGAAGACCGAGAAAGCCAACGGCCGCTACACGGAGGCCGAGAAGCAAAATCGGCGGGTTTTCCTCATCAATCAGGCGATCTTGAATCAGACGCTCGGGAATTATAACGAAGCCGTGCGCACATTCACCGAGGTCAAGTCTCTCACCAATGAAAAAGACGGCCGTGTGGATGCGTTGATCGTTGAGACCTATCGTCTCGCAAAGAATCTAGACAAGGCTCTGCAACAGACAGACCAGGCTCTGTTGGAAACCCCCGGCAGCCGCCAGCTTCGTATGCTCCGTGCCGATCTGGTCGCGGAGAAGGGAAGAGTGGACGAAGGGATCAAAGCTCTCCAACAATTGCAAAAAGGAAACGAAGAGGATCTGGATATCCTGTCCGCAATGGTGAGCGTCTTTCAGCGTGCAAAGCGCTTTGACGACGCGCAGAATGTCCTGAATAGAGCCGTTCAGCGTTTTCCGAACGAAGAGCAGGTGCATTTCCTTCAAGGCTCCCTCTACGAAAAACAAAAGAAGTACGGCGACGCCGAAAAGGCTTTTCGAAAAGCTCTCGAGATACAAAAAGACGATCCGGCCGTGCTGAATTATCTGGGTTTCATGTTTGCCGACCGCGGAATTCGCCTGGAAGAAGCGGAGGCCATGATCCAGAAAGCCGTCCAGGCCGATCCGACGAACGGCGCCTACCTCGACAGCCTGGGGTGGGTTTATTTCAAGCTGAACCGGCTGGATCGTGCCGAGGAATATTTGAAGAAGGCCATCATCTTCCTGAATACGGATTCCAATATCCATGACCATTTAGGTGACCTGTACTTCAAGACGAAGCGGTACGACGAAGCCCGGACCGAATGGAACAAAACGCTGCAGCTTTCGACGGAACAGGAAGAAATCGATAGGGTTAAGAAGAAGCTGGACGAACTGAAAACGACGAAGGCAGCCAAAAAATAATTCGAACCCGCCTTTCCTTGTGGCTGTCCTTATTACAGACATCGACGGATGAAGACGGTCGCTGTTCGAGCAGAAGACATTGATTTTAACGCTGCTGCTCGGGAGCATCGGTCGTTTCTGCTTCAGATTGCGGTTGCTTCCACACGCAATCCGACCGAGGCAGAAGACATTGTCCAGGAAGCCCTTATGCGTGGTTATCGCGGTATCAAACGATTTCGAGGCGACTGCCCGCTCCGAATCTGGTTGTCCCGTATCGTCGTCCGCGTGGCGATCAATCATCACAAGAGCCTGGCGCGCCGCCTGAAACGGTGGGTTTTTTTTGGGGATCTGCAATCGGTTTACGAAGACGGCTCCGTCCAGGAATTCGAACCCGCGGATCCGATGGTCTTCTTCGACCGTGAGGCCGTGTTGGATATACGTAAGCACGTGAACCGTCTTCCAGATGAGTTTCGGATGCCGTTGGTCATGCTGGCTGTGGATGGATTAACAATTCCGGAAATCGCAGGCATCCTCGAAATCCCCGAAGGGACCGTGAAGTCCAGAATTTTTTACGCGCGCAAGCGGCTGAAGCAGGCATTACAAGGCAAGAAAAGGTAAGAATCAATATGACTGTGGATTGCCGATGGGTTGAGACAAATTTGGAAGCCCTGTTCTGCGAAACGCTAAGCCCGGAACAGAATCGGATGGCCCGAGCACACATCGATAACTGTGATTCCTGCGGCAAGGAAGTCGCGGCGCTGAAGGCGATCGATCCGTTGGTCAAAGCTTACTTTCAAAACGAGCTGAATCGAGCGCTGAACGCCCGCGCCTCGGGCGGCCGCCGCTTGCCCGTGACCCGCGTGCTGGGCCTCAGTTCTGCGGCGCTGGTAGCGGCCGCCTTGCTGCTCGTTCTTACATTGCGTACACCGGCTCCGCAGCCCGCCGTTCCTGCAGCGTCTCCAGTCTCAGAAGCTACGGAGGCTCAGCCGCCTGAGGCGACACCTCTTATAAAAAGCTCAGACGCTCCGGCTGTCGAACGCGCTAAACCGGATGCGAGCGCACCGGCTCAGCGCCCCCAAATCCCTCGCAGCACAGCCCTGACCGGCAAGGACACGCCACAATTTCTGGTGACGGACCCGGCTGGATATTCACGCACCCTCAATGACTATCGCGGGCACGTGTTGGTCATCGGTGTTCTCAATAGTCGCCAGACTGAACCGGCGTCAAATTTCCAGCGGCTCTACAAAGCTTTCGGCTCGAATTTGAAATTTCGATTCGTCGGCGTTTCCACAGATCGTCAACCCAAACCCGCAGATACAACCTTCCCGTTAACCTACAATCAAGGCTCGACACTTTTCGGTGCCGCAGCGGGAGAATTTGTTCTCCTGGATGAGACGGGATCTGTTCAGTTGCGCGGATCTCTCATCAGGGATTTTGATAGCCTTCTCAGGGGCTTACAAGGAAACTAACCTAAAGCGAGCTTGGTTTTGAAAAACCAACACTGCTACCGCGTTTCCAACGTTCCTTTTTCAAAACAACATTGCCGCCGCATTTCCGCGGTTTCCAAGAGAGACCTTCTAGAAAACGCTGGTTAGAAGGTGATCTTCGCCGAGATCTGCAAGATTCGCGGGTCGAAGGTATCGTTCGGCGCTCCAAATGTCGGATTCGGAGTAAGCACGCGGGTTGCAGCATTGTAGTTATACTGGGCGGTGATGATCGAGTTCACGCCCGGATTGATGTTGCCGAAGTTGGCACGGTTAAACAGGTTAAACGCTTCGAAGATCATCCTCAGGCGAACGCTTTCACGATACACCGGAAAGTCGCGAGTCACCCGCAAATCGACAGTAGCATAGCCAGGAGCTTCGAAAGTATTCCTCCCAACGAAAGGAGGACGGTCGTTGCGTGTGTTGCCGTCGTTTTGGATATCCGAGTTGCCGGCAATGGTGGGCGACAAGAACCGGCCACTCTGTAAAGTAACGATTGGCGAAAGCTGGAATCCATTCAGAACCGATCGGATGGCCTGGTTCTGGATGGACTTGGCATAAGCAAGGTCCCAGACCCCAGAGAGCACAAACCGGTGCCGGACATCAGAATTCCCCAGGCTCCGGTCCGCGTTAGGTCTGAGCGTATCTTGCGCAACCTTGGCGTCGTCGCCGCCGCCGACTACTACTGAAGTGAAATCGGGATTGTCATCAATTACCTTCGAGAAGGTATAGGAGCTCTGCGCCTGGAAATTCTGCGAGAAACGCTTCGTGAGCTGGATGAAGCCTCCATGATAGATGGAATCGCCGCCGCTATCAAACTCACTGATTCGCCGGAAATTGGGATTAGGACGGGCAGTCGGATGCTGAAAGATCGTGACCGGAGTTCCATTGGAGTACGTCGCTGCCACGGGCACTGCAGGAAATAGATTGATGTCCCTTGTCCGGGTCAAATGCTCGCCGCGAACACCCAGGTAACCTAGAGTCACGGCGTAATCGTTGCCAAGCTGCCGCTCCAAGTTCAAACTCCACTGGTGCGTCAGCGGCTGAACATAATTCGGTGCGAACGCATAAATGTCAATGGTGCGAGCGGCTCCAGTTGGCGGAGCCGAAAGGATGTTCGGGTAGGTCGGGAAGTTAGAACTGAGCGTATATGTCTGCACCTGAATCCCGTTTTGCGACATGGCCGTCCCAGTCAGGATGCTGAGCGTGCGCCCGTAGAAGATACCGTATCCACCGCGCGCAACGATGCGGCCCGCCTGATCCAACTTGTAGGCAAATCCAAAACGCGGGGCCCAGTTATTGTTGTCCGAATTGATCCGGCCGGTGTCGATTCCAATCGCCGCCAGTCCAGGATCCGGATTCTTTACCTTTGGATTGTCATAACTGAACAAATCATATCGAATGCCATAATTGAGGGTCAGGCGATCGGTGGTGCGCCAGGAGTCCTGTACGTAAAAAGCGACTTCGTTCGCGTTCGGGTGTGTGAGTGGCCCATCTGTTCCAGCTCCGGCGAACCCCTGCGTAAATGCCGCGGGAGTCCGAGTGGCAAAGTCCGCATAGCTGTTGAACTGAAAGGATCCGCCGAAGTTACCGGGAAAGAAATTGTCGATTTTTCGAACATTCAGATCGAATCCGAACTTGTAGTCGTGAGAACCTCGGTGGTGCGACAGACTTTCGACAAATTGATAGGTTTTGGCGTTCGTATAGCGCGGGCTGAAATTATTCCGCCCGACCTGCATCACCAGTGTTCCTGCCTGGCGAATCTGCGCCTCAGGCGCGCTGGAATTCGCCGCACCGGGCTCGTTGTCGCGTATCCAGCTGAATCTGGATTCGAATAGTGTCGAGGGGCCGATCACATTCGTGTAGTTGACTGCGACGTTGTCGGTGATGACATCGGAGTTCCCCGTATGCTCCTGTGCGCTGTTTGCTCCGGTGTTTTCGAAATTCACACCGTTAAACCGGTTTGCATTGTAGCGGAAACTCAGTTGTTGACCGGTAAACAGCGCGTAATCCACCTTCGCCAGGTACACGTTATTCCGCAGTCCATTGCCGTACGGGGTCAGGGATTTCGAAGCCAGTTCGTTGTACCCACTCAACGACAATGGATCGATCGCAATGGGAGGCACAGTGAGAATAACAGTGTTTGGCGTCGTGTTGCGCTGGCCATCGTAGTCGAAGAAGAAAAACGCTTTGTTCTTCTTAATCGGACCACCAATGTTTCCACCAAATTGGTTAAAGTGATACGGTCCTTTCCGGCGATTATTACGATTGTTGTTCCAGGTATTCGCATTCATTGACTTGTCGCGGAAGAACTCGAAAGCGGTTCCATGAAAGTCGTTGGTTCCGCTCTTGGTAATTACATTGATCACGCCGCCGGTCGCCCGTCCAACCTCCGCAGCGTACCCGTTGCTCGACACCTGGAACTCCTGAACCGCATCCTGGCTGAAACTGTAGGGATTACGCCCGGTTCCACTACGGCCTGTGGACTGCCCGAAAAAGACATTGTTGGAATCCGAACCATCGACCAGCAGACTATTTGCGGTTCCGCGCTGTCCGCCGAAGCTGATATCGCCGAATCGTGTCAGGTCGCGGCTTACGGCGGGAGTCAATAATGTGAAATCCAGGAAGTTGCGCCCATTGATGGGGAGATCGGAAACAGCGCGATCGTTCACCAAAGTGGACGTTTGCGACCGGGTGGTCTCAATTACAGGAGCAGCGGCCGTCACCGAGACAGACTCCTCTATCGCGCCCACTTCCATCTTCACATCGAGAGTTGCGATACCGCCAACAGCAAGCGTTATAGCCGCCATCTTCGCGGTCTTGAATCCGCCAGCTTCAATCTGTACATCGTAAACACCGGGCGGCAGAGATGAAAAACTGTACACCCCCGTTCCACTGCTCTGTGTCGTCCGAGCCACGCCCGTGGCCGTCTGGATAGCGGACACTTTAGCGTTGGTGATCGCTGCGCCGGAAGGATCGGTAACCGTGCCGTTGAGCGTACCGCCGCCGATCTCCTGCGCAAACACAGCTCGAGTTAAAAGAAAAATAGCCACACAGATCGGCATAAGTTTTGTAATGGTGATTATCGAAACGAGTCTCTTTAACATGATAAGCACTGCATCCTTTCTCTGATTAAAACACCGCGCGTAACGAGACCTGAGCACGACGAGCATTGGTGCCATCCGGGCTGGTCGCCGTCGAACTGCCGGTCCCGTAGGACGGAATGTAGCTGAGCGTCGTACCACTCAAGCTGTATTCGTCCGCACGGCGGCTTGTGTTGTATTGCCTATTAAATATGTTGAAAGCTTCAAAAGTGAGATAACCGGTAACGCGCTCTGTGAAGGGAACCTTCTTGGAGAGGCGCGCATCGAAGCGGTAGATGCGATCCAAATCCAGATTGCTGATCGGCTGAAACGGCACGCGGGAACTGCACCCGCATCCATTCAGCGAGAAGGCAACGAGGGCGCCGGGGAAGGCAGTCACGGAAACCGCTGTCGTGGCGGTTACGGGACGCGAAGACTGTAGCGTTGTGATTTCGCTCAACTGCCAATTGTTGATGAGATGACGAGCCAGGGCGCTGCTACTTGTGTTGAACGTGGGACTCCAAACAACGCTGATTGCTGCGCGATGGCGGATATCATTCGCCGATGAACCCTTTTCAGCGGCGAAGTTGCCGTTTTCGTAGCTCGTCGGGCCCGAGTCATAGAACACATTCGGATCTCCCGTCGGTTGGTTGAAGTCGATGGCGTGTGACCAGGTATAAGACGCCGACGCCTGAAATCCGCGGCTGTACCGCTTATTCACCTGAATGGCGAACCCATCGTAATAGCTTATTCCGGGGTTTTCGAGCTGGTTGACACGGCGGTATCTGGGATCGACTCTTGTGCGATAAGTGGGAGTCGTATACGTTTGGGCTACATTCCCGGCGCGATCCAGAATCGTATACGTGATGGGCGGCCCCAGAGGTCCAACGTTCAAGTCTCGGACTCCGTACAAGCGCACGCCGCGCCCCCACAGATATGAAATGCTCATATCGATATTCGGGGTGATCTCCCGCTCGATGGCGATATTCGCTTGATGGGTGTAAGGGTTCCGCAGGTTCTTATCCGCAAAAGTGATATCCACCGTTCCCGCCGGCGGGTTGAATGAGGTCGACGGCAGATAATTAGGATAGACCGCTCCTGCAGCCAGTTGCTCCGGTGTGGCACTGTTGTAGGTGATGTTTTTTCGATACGCACCGTTATTGGCGAAGAGCCTGTTGATCAGCCCGGACTGATACCGTGCGAAAAACATACCGTATCCGGCACGAGCAACCGTTTTCGAGTTCAACCTATAAGAAATCCCCGCGCGCGGAGCGACGTTGTCGGTTGCCGAGTGGATAGCACCGGTCTGCGGGTAGTCCGGATTCACGACGCTGGGCTGCGGGATTGAGGTGTAGTCATACCGCAAGCCGAAATTCAGCACCACGTCGGGATTGATACGGAACTGATCCTGCCCATAAAAGCCATACGTCTTCAGGTTGAAGTCGACGAGCGGATTTCCGAATGCCTGCGAGTACGTGTTCCAATTCTTCAACCCTGGCGTGTTTCCGCTGAAATCCAACGCAAAATTGTTCAGTGTGGCGTAACTGTAACTGCCATACCGATTGATGAGCTGGACGTGATAGTCCTCGGTGTGCGTGATATCGATTCCGAATTTCATCGTATGCGCGCCAGTATTCCAGGTCACGTTGTCCGCGTACTCGAAGCGGGTCTCGCTCGGGTTCAGGCGTGGATAGGAGTTGGCAACACCCAAATTACTGGTGCTGTTGACGGTCAGGCTGGCTAAACCAAGGCCGGGATAAAGGAAGTCCGGGCTCGCGGTGTCGTGCAACCGATCTTTGAACCATCCAAAGCGCGCTTCATTGACAACGCGTGGACTTACGATGGCCGTCCATTGAGCGCGGCCGTATGCATCACGGACCGTGGAGTCCGCATTGTTTCCAATGGCATTTCCATTGGAAAAAACGATTCCGGTAGCTTGTATACCGTGTGGGGAAACCCAGCGCAAGCCGCTCAGGCTGAAGCTCAGGCTATTCCTGTCGGACAGGTGGTAGTCAATCTTGCCAAAGCCGAGATCCTGCTGCACAGTGCGCGAAACGGTTCCGAAATTCCGCGTTGTAAGCATCTGGATTGCCGTCTGACACTGCGCGGCCGTGGCTTGGATCGTTGCGGTGGGATTGGGACAGGGGTTCCTTGCGATATCCAACGTACCGGCTGCAGTGAAAAGGTTGGCGCTCGTCTGCGTGGCGATCGCTGGAAAATCCCGGCGCGTGGCCTCGTAATTCCAGAAATAGAAGAGCTTGTCTTTAATAAATGCGCCGCCCAGGCTCGCACCAGCCTGATGTCGAATGTCCTGAGGATTGAACGAGGCATAACGGTCACGTGCGTTTAGACTTCGATTACGAAAAAACCAATAAGCGGTTCCGTGAATATCGTTGCTTCCGCTCTTGGTAATCGTGTTCACCACGCCGCCCATGGCCTGGCCGTATTCAGCGGCATAATTGTTGGAGATCACCTGGAACTCCTGCACGGCTTCCTGCGAAATCGGGCTGGTGATCCGGGTTCTTCCAGCGTTCTCGTTGTAGAAGGTGTTGGTCGTGTCGTTCCCGTCGGTCAAAAAGGCATTGTGGCCTCCAATGCCGCGAAAACTGAGCAAACCGAAGGCACCGTCGGGGACAACAGCCGGTGTCAACAAAACGAAAGAATCGACACGCCGCCCGTTGATCGGCAATTCCAGAATCTGCCTCGAGTTCACCAGTTGGGACACGTCGGTCTTCGTGTCATCGACCAGTACCGCTTCGGCTGTGACTTCAACGCTCGCCTCCGTACCCGCTACGGCGAGATCGACATGAAGATCGACATTCTGGCCGACCGCCAATGTGACCCCGGTCGCCTGGTAGGTCGCGAAGCCGCTCTTATTGACGGTGATACTGTATCCTTCCGCAGGAATCAGAGCAGGGGCTGTAAACACGCCCTGACTGTTTGTTTCCAGATTCCGTCTGATTCCCTTCGCCTCATTCGCCACGACTACGGAAGCACTTGGTACGGCGGCTTTCGAAGCGTCCAGCACCACGCCGGAAATACTTCCCAGGCCGGCGCCCGATTGGCTGAGCGCATAGCCGGCAGAACCAAAAATTGAAAGAATTAGAATCACAGTCTTTCGCTTCATGTAGATTTCCTCTTTTTGCAACAGGTCAAAAACAGACGGGGGAAAGATAATACACGTTTCGCGCGGCAGTGGGCGTAAAAGTGATATTAATTGCGGACGACATTCCCCTCCTCTGCGAGGAGGGGAATGTGCCCTACTCGACAACGCCGCCACTGCTAGGAGGGAAGTTCCTCCAGCCGGACCAGATCCTCGTACGTTTCACGCCTGCGGATAACTTGATAAGTTTTGCCCGTCACCAGGACCTCGACGACGCGGGGCCGCGAATTGTAATTCGATGAAAGGCTGAAGCCGTAAGCCCCGGCGCTCATGATCGCAAGGAGTTCGCCCCGTTCGAGCAGAGCGACATCTCTGTCCTTCGCGAAGAAGTCGGCCGATTCGCACACAGGGCCCACAACGTCGGCTGTTTCCATTTTTTGGCTGGCCTGCTCGCGAACCGGCCAGAGTTGGTGGTGAGATCCGTATAAGGCGGGGCGGATCAGGTCATTCATTCCAGCATCGACGACAAGAAACTTTTTCGTACTCTGGTTCTTTTTCAAGAGAACCCGCGTAAGCAAGATACCCGCGTTGCCGGCAATGACCCGTCCGGGTTCGAGCACGATCGTAAGTTCCAGATCCTTTGTCGCCTTGGCCACGGTCTCACCATAGACGGCGGGCGACGGTGGTTCTTCGGTACTGTATGAGATGCCGAGACCGCCTCCGAAGTCGAGGTATTTCAAAGCGACGCCATCTGATTTCAATTCGCGGATGAATTGCTGGAGGCTGGCAAGGGCTTCCTGGAAGGGGCCCAGTTCCGTAATTTGCGACCCCAGGTGACACTGTACGCCCACAACCTCGACATTCGAGAACGCGCGCGTGTTTCGATAGAGATTCCTGGCTTCGGGAAGACTCACGCCGAATTTGTGTTTCTGCATTCCTGTTGAAATGTACGGATGCGTGCGCGGATCAACGTCGGGATTCGCTCGAATGGAGACCCGGGCTTTCTTTCCTGCGTCGCGCGCAATGGTGTGAATCAATTCCAACTCTGCACTGGACTCTACATTGAAGAAGAGAATATTGGTGTCGAGCGCATATCGAATTTCATCAGCCGTTTTGCCGACACCCGCAAAGATTACTTTTTCCGCAGAACCGCCCGCACGCAAGACTCGGAACAATTCACCGCCAGAGACAATGTCGAAACCTGTTCCCCACTCGGCAAATCGTCGAAGGATATTGATGTTCGAATTGGCTTTGACGGCGTAACAAATCAGGTGCGGTACGGATCGGAAAGCATCATCGAAGACGCGAACATGCCGTTCCAGTGTCCGTTCGCTATAGACATATACGGGTGTACCCACATCGGCGGCAATCCGCGCTAGCGGCACTTCTTCGCAATACAGCTCGCCGGCTTGGTACTGGAAGTAGTGCATTCTGCATTATAAGAGGTTTTGAAAATGACAATTGAACATTGAACAGTGAACAATGAATATTTCTGCCGAAAATGTTCACTGTTCAATAGCCAATTGTCATTTAGAAGAAGTACCGGAGCCCAAACTGTGCCTGGAACGGAGTACCGAGTTGGTTGTTGACGGGATCATATTGGCCGTTAGGCAGCATCAATTGCAGAAATGTGCTGCGCGCGGGCATCACGGCTCCCGAAACCGGGTCGATTCCCGGTCCATAGATCAGGTTTGTACGGTCATAAACGATGTTGTCAAAGTTAAAGAGGTTAAACATCTCCGCGGAAAATTCAATGCGTTTGTCTTCTCCCAACGGGAAAGACTTCAGCAACCGCAGATCGATATTTTTGAACCCGCGATTGCGATATGCGTTGCGCTTCACGAAGACGCCAGGCGCCGTATACGGCCGGTCCGAGGTCGGGGTCAGCGTGGCGAAATCCTGAAAACGTCGTCCTTTGATTGGCAAATCTTCGATTGAGGTCATGTCGATCGTCGTGGTCGGATTTGGAAGGTCGATCGGCAAAAACGTGTCGGCGACATTGATTTCCAACTCGGCGCCACCAAGCTGCAGCGTCACATCCAAACTCACAGCTGATCCCACATTGACGGTCACGTTCTGGTACACGCGCTGCGCGAAGCCCTGCGCGTCCTCTTTCACA